>OJQL01001929.1_pt1 | contig 13380 bp, 10 predicted proteins | sample 1598731 | NCBI WGS metagenome assembly OJQL01 (sample SAMN03922510, study PRJEB24848) | human gut metagenome | isolation source: stool sample | host: Homo sapiens | place: Germany | collected 2010-02
CTCGTGGGCTCGGAGATGTGTATAAGAGACAGCCATCTGGGTATTTTCCCGCAAAGCAGACAACACTTTATCACCGATATTGATTTCAATCGGGATCAGACTTCCCTCATATCCTTCATCCACGCTGGCCACAGCCACCTTAAGATTTCCGGTGTTGGAATACGGATCCCAGCTGGCTGCAATATTGAACCACGCATACAGGCAGGGAACGACACTGATACCAATAATGACAACCAGCGCAATGACATTATTGCGGACACGCATCATATCCCGCTGAAAGATTTTCCATACATTTTTCATCAGATGTCTCCCTCCTTAATCTTTTTTACCAGTTCTTCCGGTTCCAGTCCGCTCATCTCCAGCTGACGTACAATACGGTCATGCACATACTCCACACAGATCAGATAAACCACCAGTGCGATCAGGGAAATGATCCAGAGCACCAGAAATACAAATTTTGCCGGTAATACAAAGGATAAAATCAGAAATACAAGTGGAATCACGAGGATTCCTGCGAATCCAATGCGCACCATTTTCGGATATTTCAATTCAAACTTTCCGGATTTTTCCAAAAACCGGCGTTTTGTCAAATCATCCCGCATCAAGATTTCAAGCATCAGCTGCATCTGCGGAAGCTGTCTTTCACTGCCGGCAGTCTCACCGACCATCATTTCTGTCTCTTCCAGACGACGGTCAAACAGATGATTCAGATTCATCAGCAACGGTCGGAGCACCAGACCAATAAAAAGCGCCAGTGCTAAAAATACAAACATCACTGCCATATTTTTCACATAAGTATTCTCGTAAAATCCCGCGATGCACTCACGCATGCCACGGATGGAATACGTGAACGGCAGGAAGGGATTCAGTTTTTTGAAAAAGCCCGGCATCATCTCAATCGGATACGTACCGGAGGAGCCCGGGATCTGCAAGATGATCAGGAATACACCCAATGCTTTTCCAATATGCTTGAAGGTAAGTGCCATTGCAAAAATAATATTTACATAGATAAAAGAACAGAACATGCCACTTGCCACAAACAGTACCGGGTGTACACACTGCACTTTCAACAATACAATATCACCGATGCAAACGATAAATCCCTGGATCACTGCAAGTAGAACAAACAACATCCATCTGCCGAAATATGCACTGGTATTGGAAAAATCAGATACTTCTGCATCCTTATCCACTTCCTGTTTCAGAATTGATACCAGAATAAGACCGCCTACCCAAAGTGCAAGGTTTGTATAAAACGGCGTCATACCGGTTCCATAATTTTTCACATCATACAACACTTCAGAATTAATAGACACCGGAGATGCCATAAACTCGGAAATAGCCTCGGCATCAATGCCTTCCAGTTCTAAAATTTCCTGATAAGCCTCAGAACTTTGCATTGCCTTAATATCCGTCTGTACCGTTTCCAGCTGCGCATCGACCTTCTCCAGTGCAGAACCGGTTTTGGTCAGCGCATTCACGCTGTCATCCAGACTGGTCTGCAGTTGCTGCAGCATCGTGCTCAGCTGATCCACCATCGGTGTGATTCCTGATAATGTTGCAGACATTTCTCCACTGACCGCTGCCAGTCCGTCCAGAGACTGACTGATCTGCGGAACGGTAGACTGCGTCAGAGTACTACGGTAATTTTTCAGATCATCCCGGCTGTTTCCCATAATCTGTTCCAGATTCTGTCTGGTATTTTGCGAAGTAGTTACCATATCTGCGATGGCTGAATTGCTTTTATCCATGGAATCAAGCACCTGGCCAATCTCCTGATTCTGCTTTTGCAGATTTGCGATCTGCTCTGTGATCGCTGCAGAAATCTGTGAATCGTTTGCGATACTTCCCTGCAATCTTGCAAGTTCATCCAGAATCTGCTGATTTTTCTGATTTAAATCTGTCACTGAATCGAGGCCGCCACCCACAGACGTATTCACCTGTGTCACTTTCGATTCCAAATTTCCCAGTTTGATCGATGCAGTAATATATGCATCATTCAAAAACAGATCCCCACTCGTCAGACTGTCAGAAAATACCGACGAAAAATCAGAAACTGCCTTACGGCTCTCACCCAGCAGATCTGTGCTCTGATCCAGAGTATCAGATACAGATGCTGCTGATTTCTTCAGCTTTTCCAACGAAGACAGGGTATCCTGGATCAGTACATCTGAACTTCCTACTGTTTCCCGGAAATGATCCAACACATTCTGATAACCGGCCAGATTCTCCCGCACAGCAGAAATAGAACTGAGCAATTCCGAATTGGTATTGTCCACATCCACTGTCAGGTTTCCGGCAGATGTACTGACCATCTCTGAAATTGCTTCAGAAGCCACGGACGAAAAAGTATCGTTGATCTTCTGCTGCAATGTCGTGGCACCCGTATCTGTAATCTTCGGTGCAATTGCATTTTTCTTTTCATTAATATAGTAATCCAGCTGCGGTTTCTTAACGTCTCCGGATAAAATACTCAGCAGTGAATCACTGAAATTCTCCGGAATGACAATGGCTGCATAGTAAGCACCTGATTTTACTCCCTCAATGGCTTCCTCCTCATCCACAAAAGTCCAGCCAAGTTTCTTGTTTTCTTTCAGGTTATCCATGATGCGGGCTCCCGCATTCAACGACATCTGCGCGGTGTCGGCACCTTCATCACAATTTGCCACAGCAACCTTAATGCCTTGTGTATTTCCATAGGGATCCATATTTGCTGCAATATTAAACCATGCATACAACGACGGTAACAGACATACGCCGCCCAGTACCAGCACTGCCGCACGATTTCGGAGCAGCCGCTTCAAATCTCTTCGAAATATCTTCAGTACGTTTTTCATATTTGTTCTGCACACTCCTGTTTTATGCTCCATACGTTTTCAGTTAATTAATTTGTTTCGAATAATTATTATACGAAAGGAAAAAAACTGAGTCAACCACTCAAATTACGACTTTCGTCTAAAAAGCAACGCTTTTTTGAAATCGTGGGTTTTTGGAAGAAACTTTTCCCTTACAACAAAAAACAGTCTGCCTTGACGAAATCACTTCTATCAAAACAAACTGTTTTTCTTGTTTACTATATAAGACACTTTTATCATTTATCCAATGATTTAGGTGTAAAACACCCAAATTCTGATTATTAAAATGCACTCTCCCAGCCACGCTCAAGATCTGGCGCATCTACATTTTGTTCACGCATCATTTCACCGATGGTTCTCCAGTAATGGCCTTTGATGGCTTTACAGATTTCCTCACAATCTCCTGCCACACATGCATCATAAATGATCTTATGCGATGCATACTGCCGTTTTGCGATAGCTTCTTTGTCCTGCACCAGATCATATCCGGCGAAAAGATTACCGTAGTACTGCTCTTTCCACGCTTTCTGAACCCGTGGCATACCACACATTTTTACCAGTTCTTCATGAAATTCATTATCACATTCAAATACCTGGTCAAATTCCTCTGCCGTCAGATTTTTCATACGTTTCAGAATCTCTTCCAGATGCTGCATGGACTTCTCCGGGATCTTTCCCTGTAAAAATCTGACACTGACTACCTCATAATTGGTTCTCAGCAGATATACTTCGTAGGAGTCCTGAAAAGAAAGTTCTTTCACAGAACATCCTACATTTCTCGCATACACAATGATGCCTTCATTTTCCAGCTGTCGGAGTGCCTCGCGGATCGGCCCCCGGCTTGTATGAAATTCTTTCGCCAGTTCCAGCTCCACAATACGCTGTCCGGGCTTGATCTCATGGTTAAAGATCTTACTGCGGATGGCATCCACAATACTTTCTCTTAACGTCTGATACAATAATGCACCCATAAAATGTTCCTACTCTTTCCCACTGCTACATCTGGTGTGCGAACTGTGATATGATATTTTTTATAATTGCTGCAGCCTTATCCATACCTTCTGCAGTAATGTGCTCATACGCACCATGGAAGCCATAACCACCTGTTCCAAGGTTCGGACACGGAAGTCCGACAAAACTGAGACGTGCACCGTCTGTACCGCCGCGGATCGGTGCGATATCCGGCTCCACATCAGCATCTTTGCATGCCTGAACTGCAAAATCGATCAGCTGCATACAAGGCTCGATCATCTCACGCATGTTGCGGTAAGAATCTTCCAGTTTCAGTTCTACGGTTCCCTCTCCATATTTTGCATTTATTTTTGCAGTAATCTCCTGCATCAAAGCTTTACGTACTTCGTATTTTTCTGCATCAAACTCACGGATCAGATAGCTCATGGTCGTCTCTTCCACACTTCCGTTCATTTCCATCAGGTGGAAAAATCCTTCATAACCTTCCGTGTGCTCCGGTGCTTCCTGCTCCGGCAGCATACCCTGTAACTCCATGGCAATTTTCATGGAATTAACCATAATATCCTTTGCCTCGCCCGGATGTACATTGACACCATGAATGGCAAACTCCGCAGAAGCTGCATTAAAGTTTTCAAACTGGATTTCTCCTTCCGGACCGCCGTCTACCGTATAGGCATACGGTGCACCAAATCGTTCCAGATCCATGTGGCAGGCGCCACTTCCTACTTCCTCATCTGTTGTAAAAGCAAGGCACACTTTCCCATGCGGAATATCACCTTTTAATAACTCCTCGGCAACCGTCATAATCTCAGCAATACCTGCTTTGTCGTCTGCGCCAAGTAATGTGGTTCCGTCTGTGGTGATCAATGTTTTCCCTGTCATATTTTTTAATGAAGGAAAATCTTTTACCGTCAATGTTCTGCCGGAAGTGCCCAGAACCACATCTTTTCCGTCATAATTTTCAATAATCTGCGGATTCACATTCTCTCCACTGTAATCCGGTGCGGTATCCATATGTGCAAGGAAGCCGATGGCTGTACAATTCTCATAACCCGGAGTCGCCGGAATATGACCATATACATATCCGTACTCGTCCATCATGGCATCTTCAATGCCCATACCCTTCATTTCTTCCAGCAGCAGTTTTGCCAGATCAAACTGACGTGCCGTAGTCGGAGAAGTGGTACTCTCCTCATCGCTGGTCGTCCAGACTTTTACATAATTTAATAATCTTTCATAAGCTCGCATACTGAATCCTCCTAAAGCAAATGCTCCTATGTATTTATATGTTTTTATAAAATTCCATTGAAAAAAACATGATCCCGTTGCTCATATGCTTTTCACTAAAATTTTACCATTCCATTTATTTCAAAAAAAGGAATCCTGCAAGCAGGATTCCTTTTCATGTCATTTACTACTTAGACTGTGTACAATATCCAAAGAAGAAGTATCCCAGTGGTGTGTAGTACATGCCTTCGATTCCATCACGCAGCATATATTTCTGTGTATAGAAGTACAGCGGATCAACTACGTAATCCTGACCTACTAAGATGTCCTCTGCCTGATGTAACAGTTTCATACGTGCAGCAGGATCAGATTCAGCTTTTGCCTGGTTGATCAGGTTATCGTAATCCGGGTTAGAGTACTGAGCGTCGTTATTTCCGCCGCCTGTTACCCACATATCAAGGAAGGAAACCGGATCATTGTAATCAGAAATCCATCCGTTACGTGCGATAGAGTAATCACCGTTTTTACGTGTCTGAAGGAAAGATGCCCACTCCTGGTTGTTCAGTGTAACAGTTACGCCAAGTTCCTGCTCCCACATATTCTGAAGTGCTTCAGCAACTGCTTTATGAGCATCACTTGTGTTGTACAGATATTCTACAACCGGGAATCCCTCACCGTTCGGGTAACCAGCCTCTGCAAGGAGCTGTCTTGCTTTCTCGCAGTTTGCTTCGTAAGCATCCTTAGTCGGATCATAGTAATCGCCACCAACTTTACGGAAGTCAGATCCTTCCTCAGCATCAGAGATACCGCTTGGTACATATGCACTAGCCTCAACCTGTCCGGACTGAGTTACTTTATCAACAATGTAGTTACGGTCAACAGCCAGTGTGAATGCCTCACGTACTTTCGGATTGTCGAACGGAGCTTTCTGTGTCTGGAAACATACATAATATGTTCCAAGGTAGTCTACGATCTTCATATCGCCGGAAGCGATCAGGTTCGGAAGTTCTGCCTGCGGAGCTTCCTGGATGTAATCAAGCTCGCCGGATTTGAAACCGGAAAGCATAGCGTTTGTATCATCCATCAGTTTGAAAGTCAGAGTATCCGGTCCAAGATTTGCATAATCATAGTAGTTCTCATTTTTAGCCATTACGATCTGTGAGTTATGTGTCCACTCTGTCAGTTTGTAAGGACCATTGGAGATGTATGTAGAAGGATCAAATGTCCACTGATCTCCATTTGCCTCGATGATGTCCTGACGTACAGGCATCATAGCCGGGAATGCACACAGCTCTTCAAAATATGGAAGATCTGTTGTTAAAGTTACTTCAAATGTCTTGTCATCAACTGCTTTTACAGCTAACTCAGAAGGATCTTTCTCACCAGCCATAATCTCATTTGCATTTACAACACAATCAAGCATGTAGTTGTAATCTGCTGCTGTAGCCGGGTTAACCAGACGTTTCCAAGCATACTCAAAGTCGCCTGCTGTAACGTCTTTTCCGTCAGACCATTTGATGCCATCACGAAGGTGGAAGGTGTATGTTACAGTTCCATCATCATTTGCTGTTTTGTCATAGCTCTCAGCCTGACCGTAAGTAAGTTTTGCACTATCGCATGTTCCGTCAGAACCTTCAACTTCCTCACCTGTGCTCTCCCATTTCATCAGACCTTCGAATAAATGGTTTGCCATGACAGCTCCATCCACGGAGGAGTTCAGGGCCGGATCCATTGTCATCGGCTCAGATGCGAAGTTTACAGTGAGGTTGAAATCACCGTCTTTGGAAGCTGTCTTCTCTGCTTCTGCAGATGTGTTGTTTTTGTTGTCGTTAGCTGCGCTGTTGTCGCTTCCACAGCCCGCAAGCATGGAAAAAGCGAAAGCTGCAACTAATACAACTGATACCAATCTCTTTTTCATAGTACTCTCCTTTATAAATTTATTGATAAAACAGGACTACCCTGCATTACCCAATTTCAATTGCTCCCACCAAAAAGTGAAAGCTGTCTCAAACAAGACAACGGCAGTATTCTACTGCTCTAACAGATGGCAGGCCACCCAGTGACCCTTCTCATATTCCTTGAATTTCGGAACGCATTCTTTACATTTATCCATTGCATATGGACAACGTGTATGGAAACGGCATCCGCTTGGCGGATTCATCGGAGACGGAATATCTCCCTCCAGAACGATACGCTGTCTGCTTCTGCTCACCTCCGGATCCGGAACAGGTACTGCGGAAAGCAGTGTCTGTGTATACGGATGCAGTGGATGGCGGTTCAGCTCATAGCTCTCAGCCAGCTCTACCATAGTTCCAAGATACATTACGCCGATACGGTGTGAAATATGACGAACAACGGAAAGATCATGTGCGATGAACAGATAGGTCAGTCCCATCTCTTCCTGCATATCTTCCAGCATATTTACTACCTGTGACTGAATGGAAACATCCAGTGCGGAAATCGGCTCATCACATACGATAAACTCAGGATTTACAGCCAGTGCACGGGCAATACCGACACGCTGCTGCTGTCCACCGGAAAACTCGTGCGGATAACGGTTTGCATGCTCTGTATTCAATCCTACTCTGCCAAGCAGCTCTTTGATACGATCCGTACGGTCCTGCTTATTCGGAAAAAGCTTATGAATATCAAGTGCCTCTCCGATAATCTCTCCGACTGTCATACGCGGATCCAGACTTGCGGAAGGATCCTGGAAAATAATCTGCATTTTCCGTCTGTATGGAAGCATATTCGCCTGTTTTGCCTTCGGGACTTTTACATGATGTAACTGTCCTTCTGCATCTCTCTGCCACGGATCCTGTCCCTCGAAAATTGTCTCACCATCGTAAACAATTTTTCCGGAAGTCGGCTCGTGCAGCTGAAGGATCGTACGGCCCAGAGTGGTTTTACCACATCCGGACTCTCCTACGAGGCCAAGTGTCTCACCGCGGTTGATAAAGATAGAAATATCTTCTACCGCCTGTACACCAGGTCCTTTTAATCCCTTAACCGGGAAATATTTTTTCAGGTGATCAACCTGAACGAGTACATCATTCTTCTCACTCATGGCTGTCTACCTCCGTTTTTTCAATATTCGCTGTCTCAGTATTACCTTTTTTTGCTTCTGCCAGACAATCCTGTACACGCAGCCAACATGCTGCATGATGGTTTTCTCCCATCTCTACATATGGCGGCATCTTCTGCAGGCAGATCTTCATCGCATGTTCACAACGCGGTGCAAACGGACATCCTTCCGGCGGATTCAGCATATCGACCGGTGAACCCTCGATCGGGATCAGACGCTCATAGCTTTCTGCATCTACACGCGGCATAGAACGAAGCAGACCTTTTGTATAAGGATGACCCGGATTATAGAAAATATCATCCACCGGTCCCTGTTCTACCATTTTACCTGCATACATAACGGATACTTTGTCACAGACCTCAGCAACAACACCAAGGTTATGTGTGATAAAAATAATACCCATGTGATTCTGCTTCTGAAGTTTTTTCATCAGTTCGAGAATCTGTGCCTGAATGGTTACATCCAGAGCGGTTGTCGGCTCATCGGCGATCAGAAGCTTCGGATGGCAGATCAGACCCATTGCGATCATAACCCTCTGACGCATACCACCGGAAAGTTCATGCGGGTACTGTTTCATACGTTTTTCAACGTTGTTGATACCTACTTCTTCCAGCATTTTCATTGCGTGCTTCTCAGCATCCTCTTTGCTGACACTTTTATCATGTGCTTTCAGAGCCTCAACCAGCTGATTTCCGATCGTATATACCGGATTCAGACAAGTCATCGGGTTCTGGAAGATCATTGCTACTTCTTTTCCACGAAATGCGATCATTTCGTCTTTTGTCTTGGAGAGCATATCCTGTCCTTCAAATGTAATAGATCCGCCTACTACTTTACCGGGATTCTGAAGTAATCCGATGATAGAATATGCTTCCACACTTTTACCGGAACCGGACTCACCTACGATACCCATAACCTCGTCGTAGTTTACGTCGTACGAAATTCCGTTTACTGCTTTGACTTCTCCTGCCGGAGTAAAGAAAGAGACCTGGAGATCTCTGACCTCTAACAGTTTATCTGTTTTATTTTCCTGTTCCATATCGTCTCCTCCTCTCCTTATTTCTTTAACTTCGGATCTAATGCATCGCGAAGTCCATCACCGAACAGGTTCAGAGCCAGAATCATAAGACTCAGGATGAATGCCGGGATAAATAATCTGTATGGATATGTGCTCAGACCACTCAGAGCCTCAGAACACATAGATCCCAAACTTGTCAGCGGAGCAGATACACCTACACCGATGAAAGAAAGGAAGGATTCCAAGAAGATTGCGGATGGAATCTGCAGGAATGTGGTTGTGATGATCTGTCCAATACAGTTCGGAAGCAGATGCTTGCTAATGATACGTCCGCCTTTTGCGCCAAGGGCACGGGCAGCTGTCACATACTCCTGCTGTTTTAACTGAAGGATCTGTCCACGGATGATTCGGCTCATGGTTACCCAGTATAATAAACCGAATGCGATAAACATGGAGATCAGGTTTGGTCCGAGAATCGTTACCAGATTCTGCATCGGGCCGTCACCGGAGTTCTGGAACTGCTCCAACGCCGGTTTTAATGTTGCGGAAAGCAACAGGATGATCAGCATCTCCGGAATGGAGTAGATGATCTCAACAATACGCTGCATTACCGTGTCGACTGCACCACCGCAGTAACCGGAAACGGATCCGTATAACGCACCGATGATCAATACGATAATTGCCGCACATACACCAACGATGATAGAAATTCTTGTTCCGACCATGACACGGACCATGATATCACGTCCCTGGTCATCGGTACCAAATACATGTGGGAATACTTTCTCCCCGTCTGCTTTTTTCTGAAGCTCCTGTGTGGAATAACCAAATACTTTATGCTTGATGCCCAGGGCTTTTGCAGCCTCGGCTTCCGTCACGTGCTCCTCACTCTCTTTTGACTGAGAAACATTTGCTTTCGCACGAATCTTGGATTCCTCAATACGGGATAACTCTTTGCCTTCTGCGGCCGCTTCTGCTCTGGCTTTCTCGACAGCCTCATCCGGTGTCAGGTTTGCAGTCTGATTTTTCTCTTCCATGTAATCATTGATCTTCTGCTGGTCTTCCAGTGTGTAATGCCATGGATGCAATGCCTCGGAACCACGCACCTGCTGTTTGTAAGTATATGGAACCAGGCTCGGTCCCACAAATCCGAAAATAACCAGGGCAATGATGATTGCCAGTGCAACCATTGCCACTTTATTCTTACGAAGACGACGCCATGCATCTGCCCAGTAGGAAACACTCTTACGATCTTTGATAAAATCTGCTTTTTCCTGTGAGCTTGCCGCATCAAATGCATCCTCCGGTAATTTGCTCCACTCTAAAATATCATCAATATTCGGTTGAAGAGAGCCTGGCTTTTGAAATCTTTTCTTTCCAGACATGCTTAGTTTCCTCCCTTCGACAGATTGATACGCGGGTCTACCAGTTTGTAACACAGGTCTACGATCAGGTTCATGATGATGATGAAGGAAGCCAGGAAAATAGTGGTTCCCATAATCAACGGATAATCACGGGTCTGGATAGCCTGGATAAAGTAACGGCCCAGTCCCGGAATAGAGAATACCTGCTCAACAACCATACCGCCGCACAGTGTAAATGCAATCTGCGGTCCCAGATAAGTAATAACCGGGATCAGTGCATTTCTCAGTGCATGTTTGAAAATAATCTTGCTGTTTTTCAGACCTTTTGCACGCGTAGTCTTGATATACTCCTGATTGATAGAATCAAGCATCGCTGTTCTGGTCTGTCTTGACAGATAACACATTGGGTAAAATCCCAGTGCCAGACATGGCAGGACATAACTCTTTGGTGTTCCGTCAAATAATGCCGGGAAAACTTTTACTCCCGGAATACCCCCACATAATGTATGCAACAGCATTGTTGCCACTACGAATCCAGGCATGGAGATACCGATTGTACAAACAACTCTAAGGAAGCTGTCTACCCATGTACCTCTTTTGTAAGCTGCCAGACATCCAAGCGGAAGTCCGACTGCAATTGCCCATAAAAGCGCAAATACGCCGATTTTTGCAGAAACCGGGAACATATCTTTGATGATGTCTAAAACTGCACGGTTTTTCTGCATTTTGATTGATGTACCGAAATCTCCGTGAAGAAGATTTCCGAGATATTTGCCCAACTGAACAATCAGGGGCTGGTCAAGTCCATATTTAGCATTTAAAGCGTCGATAGTGGCCTGTGTCGGAGTTTTCTCAGATAACCACGGATTTCCCGGGATTGCGTTCATCAAGAAAAACGTAACACATGCAACTACCAGCACCGTGACAATCGCCATTAAGACTCTTCGTGCTGTGTACTTTGCCATTTTTTACACCTTTCCTCTCTCATTCTCATACGTCACTTTGTCGCCAATTTTATACAATTCTATAACACTTTACCATTGTAAATTGTCGACAATATTGTTTATTATACCTGTTTTTTACATAATGGTCAACCAAAACAGTTATTTTTTGTATTTATTTTTCGGACAGCTGTTTTCGATGCGCGTACACTTCTCCTCTTTTTGTCCTTATCTTACAGAATTATATTCAGAATAAGGTAAAAACACGCAAAAGTCCGTAGTGAAAAATACGGTTTTTTGTATAATTTTACTTTTCTGAAATGGAGGGCTGGCGGAGGACATGCACACGGACACGGACATTTTTCTGCATCCGCTGCGCCGCTTATCTCCGCCTCCTTCCGCGAACTCGCACGCAAAGCCAGCGTGCTCAGACACACTCCCGGAGGCGGGCTATGCTCGCTCCTGCGACGAAAAATGCCCTACCGTCCTTTGTGCATGTCCTCCTGCCAGCCTCCGCATTTCATTTACTCCAAACGGTGCCACAGCTGACGCTGCCCTATTTTTGTACTGGAATATTTTCCTGTTTCGTTATAAAATAACAGAGTAAAATGATGTTGGGGGCAAAAGATGCCGTACGAATTGTTCCGTACTTCGTACTCCCACAATTCTACCCAATATTCGCATATCGTGAAGCTGACGCTCCACTTTTATGCTCATATCGGGGCGGGTCATTAAGCCATAAAACCACTCCTGTGCAAGCACATCGTGGTTTCAGGCTTTTGACCCTGGCATCATAAAATTAAAAGTATATAATTAAGGAGTTCGATTATGGAAAATTCAACGATTACTTTTATTACGGATCAGCTGAAAGCTCTGACCTCTATTCCAAGTCCGTCCGGCTTCACAAAAGAAGTGGCACAGTATCTGGTTTCCACCTTAGAAGAAATGGGATTTACACCGGAACGTTCCCGCAAGGGCAATGTCTGTGTAACAATCGGTGGGGAAGGAAGTCCGCTGATCCTGGCCGCTCATGTGGATACGTTAGGTGCCATGGTGCGTTCCATCAAGAGCAACGGCCGCCTGCGTCCGACGACACTGGGCGGACATCAGTGGTGCACGGCTGACGGTGAGAACTGCACCGTTCATACACGGGATGGAAAAGTATACACAGGTGTCGTATTAAACAAGGAACCGTCCGCACACGTAGCGAATCAGAAAGTAGAAGCTACAGAGGAAAATATGGAAATCCTGCTGGATGAGAATGTGAGTACAGAGAAAGATGTAAAAGTACTGGGCATACAGGTGGGTGATATCATTGCTATGGATCCCCGCACGGTTGTAACTCCAAGCGGTTACATAAAAAGTCGTTTTCTGGATGATAAACTTTCTGCTGCTATCCTGCTCGGTATTGCAAAAGAAGTGGCTGAGAAAACAATTACTTTGAATCGCAAAGTTTCCTTATTATTTACTGTTTATGAGGAAGTCGGACACGGCGGAAGTTCCATCCCGGCAGATACCGAAGAAATGATCTGCGTGGATATGGGCTGTGTCGGTGATGATCTGGGTTGTACCGAGCGCATGGTATCCATCTGTGCAAAGGATTCCGGTGGACCTTACAACTATGATCTGGTAACAGAGCTGTCCGAACTTGCAAAAGCAAACGGTCTTGACTATGCGATCGACGTATATCCGCATTATGGCTCTGACGTAGAAGCCAGCCTGCGCGGCGGCTTTGATATCCGCCACGGACTCATCGGACCGGGTGTCTATGCATCCCACAACTATGAGCGCTCTCATATAGACGGAGTCAGAAATACGATTGCACTGTTAAAGGCATATTTAGGTAAATAACCAGCTGACAGAAAATTCAAGTCGAACGCACGTGAGACTTGGTGCGTGATTCTGGTCAGCGAAAGCT
>OJQL01001934.1_pt1 | contig 13351 bp, 8 predicted proteins | sample 1598731 | NCBI WGS metagenome assembly OJQL01 (sample SAMN03922510, study PRJEB24848) | human gut metagenome | isolation source: stool sample | host: Homo sapiens | place: Germany | collected 2010-02
ACAAAACTAAAATCGCTCTGATTGTATCCCCTAAAGGATCCGTTCTGTCCGAAGCGGCTGCTCCTATTCAGCAGGGAATTCTCGCAGCGAGCCGCGAGGCAACCGCATCGGGTGCCTGTGAATTGATTCAGTATGAATTGAGCAGTCCGCAGGATGCCGGTGCGGTTTTAAAGAAAGCTGCGGATGACGGGGCGGTACTGGCTATCGGTCCTGTCTCACGGGATGCTGTTCAAACCATATCTGAAATGCCTTATCTTCCTCTTCCGGTCGTAGCGATCAATCGTCCGTCAGGAGAAACAGCGCCGGAATTATTTTTAAGTATCGATATTTCCGCTGAGAGCGAAGTCGATCAGCTTGCGAAGATCGCAGTGGAAAACACTGCTCAAAAGACCGATCTGGCAGCCAATAATTTTGTGATTCTCACGACTCAGGATCCTTATGACGAGCGTCTGGCAAGAGCCATGGAGGCGGCTCTGATCAAAGCAGGGGCAGGAGCAGAAAGGCGCCATATTTCTTCCGATCAAATTGCTTATCTTCGTCAGGAAATGCGGGGTAAGGCCTTCCGGGGCGTCTTTTTTGCCATGAACGCTCAGAATGCCAGTCTGCTTCGTCCATATTTGCCGCCGGAGCTTCCGGTTTTCGGGACGAGTTACACAAACCCCATGCATCAAAAAGATTCGATGCTCGCTAAAACACAGGCGAACGACCTAAACGGCATGATCACGTTAGAAATCCCGGCAGAAGAGAATGCGAGTACTTTGGTGGCCCAATACAAGGGTGACAGAGAAAATCTCTCTCCGGAAGATCTGCAAATGTTTTCTGTCGGTGTGGATGCCTGGCAGTTAGGTACAAAGTGGATCGACTGGGCTCGCCGCATCGAAGTGCCGAATGGACTAACCGGACGCCTAAGTTTTGACAAGGACAACGGAAGCAAAGTGAAGCGAGAGCTTGTAAAAACAGTCGTCAGCCCTAATAAGACGGGGAAAACCTCCGAGGAAGATTTAGTGCAGTTTACGGAAAGCGCGGAGGAGGCCGGTCTATGAGTTTTGTGACGATGATGGAAGGCCATCTGGCCTGGGGCGATAAGCCGCTTCTCGATAACGCCGACCTTACGGTCGAAGCAGGTCAGAGAATCGGTTTGATCGGCCGCAACGGTACCGGCAAGAGCTCTTTACTTAAAGTTCTTGCGGGTATTGAAAAACTCGACGGCGGGGAGCTGCATACACAGAACGGCCTGCATGCTGTCTATGTAGAACAGGAGCCTTACTTTCCGGAAGCACCGACCGTCATGGACTCTTTGGTGCTTAGAGGGAAGCTGGATGAACTGCCGGACGAAAAAATGCGCTGGCAGATTCAAAGCCGCTTGTCGGAGTTTCTTCATAAGTTCGACCTGGATGAAAACCTTGACTTGAAGAAGGCTTCCGGCGGCGAAAAGAAAAAAGCAGCCCTGGCACTTGCTTTCGCCTTAGATGCAGATCTCCTTTTGCTGGACGAGCCGACAAACCATTTGGACATTGACGCGATTCGTCAGCTTGAAAATATCATCCTGAATGAATTCAAAAAGTCTCGCTCTTTCGTGACGATTACTCATGACCGTGCGTTTCTTAATCGGATCGTCGATACGATTTGGGAGCTGGATCGCGGCGTAGTTCGCAGCTATCCGGGCTCTTTTGAAGCCTATCAGCGGAGAAAAGAAGAGGAATTAGCTGCGGAAGACAAGGCAAGGGCTGATTTTGATAAGGTTTGGACTCAGGAAGAAGCTTGGATTCGCCGCGGCATCGAAGCGCGACGCACACGAAACGAGGGTCGCGTCAGACGTCTGGAGCAAATGCGTATTGAACGTGAGCAAAGACGAGATCGGATCGGCAAAATCGATCTTAACTTGGACGCCGGAGAGAGAAGCGGCAAAGTCGTGGCTGAGCTCGAGGGTGTCAGTAAGAGTTTCGGCGACCGCTGCCTGATTAAAGATTTAACGCTTCGCGTGATGCGCGGTGACAAGCTGGGCTTGCTCGGTCCTAACGGCGTCGGTAAGAGCACGCTGATTAAAATTATTTTGGGGCAGATGCAGCCGGACTCCGGTACCGTGAAACTAGGGACGAATCTGCAAATTGCCTATTTCGATCAGCTGCGCAGCGAGCTTGACCCGACCAAGACGCTGCAGGAAACCGTCTCTCCCGGCTCTGACTGGGTAGAAGTCGGCGGCGTCCGAAAGCACGTGATCGGATACCTTGGCGAATTCCTGTTCCCGCCGCATCGCGTCAATGTCAAAGTTTCCAGCCTTTCCGGCGGCGAGAGAAATCGCCTGCTGCTGGCAAAACTTTTTGCAAAGCCGGCTAACCTCCTGGTCATGGACGAGCCCACCAACGACTTGGATATCGAATCTATCGAGATGCTTGAGGCGACTCTGGCGGAATATCCGGGAACGGTTTTATTGGTGACACACGACCGGTCTTTTATGGATAACGTCGCGACGCTAACGATTGCTCCGGATAAAGACGGTGTTTGGACTTCTTATGTCGGAGGCTATGAAGAATGGCTCAAGTGGCGGGACAAGAGAGAAAAAGAAGAGCAGAAAGCCGCGGAGACAGCTGCCGCAGCAGAGGCTGCAGCTCAAGTCGATAAGTCGCAGAAGACGAGGCGTCGGAACGCAAAGCCCGGTCTCAGCTACAAAGAAAATAAACTCCTCCAGGAACTCCCCGGACAGATAGAGGCATTGGAAAATCGTCAGACTGAACTTGTAGAGCTCATGCAGCAGCCGTCCTACGGCAGCAAAGCGCCCGAGCAAATTCGGGCTGACGGCGATGAGATGCAGAAAATTTCTAAAGAGCTCGAAGAGAAGTACGCCTTGTGGGAAGAGCTGGAAGAAAAACAATCGCTTGCAAATTAGTTTTTTTGGGCGATTAAAAGTCTTCCCAAAGGATTTCTAAGCAGTCAAAATAAACGTAAGAACACAATTGAGAGGTTCTTGCGATGAGAATGAAATTAATAAGAACTGCAGCCTGCTTAGCAGCTTTAGGTCTGGCTGTTTGTACAGCTGTTGACGCCCGTCCTCCCGGACCTCCGTCCGGAGGACCGGGATTCGGACCCGGACCCGGTTTCCGAGGGCCCGGCTGGGGCGGACCGCCTCCGCCGCCGCGTCATCATCATAATCGATGGCACGATTTCGGAAGAGACGTCCTCGGAGGGACGCTGGTGCTCGGTTTAGGCTTGGGATTGGCCAATGCGATTACAAACGCCACGACTCCGACCTATACAGCTCCGACATATGTGGCGCCTTCCTATGTAGCGCCGACGTACGCCGCTCCGACTTATACGCTTCCGACGTATACCGCCCCGGTCGTGACAGCTCCGGTTGTTACTGCGCCTGTGGTGACGGCGCCGGTTGTCACCGCGCCTGTAGTCGCAGCTCCGGTTGTGACGGCTCCTGTCGTCACCTCAGCAGCGATTCCGGGTAAGACGATGTACTGGTGCCAGGCCAGTAAGAATTTTTATCCTTACGTGACGGAGTGCACCAGCGGCTGGGAAGCCCGCGTTATGCCTTAATTTAATCGCGGAAGTTCAAAGCCTTCGTTCCTAATCGGCGAGGGCTTTTTTATTGGTGAAAACACCTAAAATTTCGATCGTTTTCAATAGAATTTCAGCTTTACGCTGAAAGTACTATGGGATATTTGTGTGGAGAGAGAGTTGACTGAAACGAAAGAACAACGAGCTGAGGCACTCAACAGCTTAAGCACACTTTGTGATTTCTTTCAGAATCGTGTTCTGAAAGGACCGTCGGACGAAGCACTGAGAGAATTTAATCGGGCAACAAAAGAGTGGGTCTCAGTCACGTACAAAGAGCTTGGCGAGAAAGTAAAAAATTGGCAGAGAGCGTTTGCTGATTTGGGGCTGAACAGGGGAGACCGTGTCGCGATGCTTCTGCCCAACGGTGTGAACGCCGTATGTTTCGATCAGGCGGCCATGGCCAACTCTCTCGTGCCGGTTCCTCTTCACGCGATTGACACCCCTGCCTCGAGCGCTTTCATTCTCCAAGACTGCGGTGCATCCGTTTTGGTGACGGACAAGAAGTCCAAATGGGAAAAAATCCAGGAGGCCGGGTTTGACCTTTCTGCGATTAAAAAAGTCATTATCACAGAAGAGCTGACAGAAGCGACAGGGCTCACTCAAGGAGTAAAAGAATGGCTCATGGGAGCGCCCAAAGACATTCTTCTGCCCGAGCAGCCTAAGGTCGACGATTTGGCTTGCATTGTTTATACATCGGGGACGACCGGTAAGCCCAAAGGCGTGATGCTCACTCATAAAAACATCACAAGCAACGTCCGTTCAACTCTCGCTCATGTTAAGCCGGAGATCGGCGACATATTCCTTTCGTTCCTTCCGCTTTCTCATATGTTTGAAAGAACGGCAGGTTACTACTTGGCGCTGGCAACAGGTTCGACAATTGTATTTAACCGCTCTCTCCAATACCTTGCAGAAGACTTCAAGATTGCGAAGCCCAATGTTTTGATTTCTGTCCCGAGAGTCTATGAGCGTATCTACGCCAAGCTGAATGACGCGCTTGCCAAGAAAGGCAAAATCCAGGCGGCGTTGTTCCATATGGCCGTTAACGCAGGATGGCAGAATTTCTGCAGAAAAAATTCGATAAGGGCGGCCGGATCCCAAGGTTCGGTGTTTGACGGTTTGGTCAATGCGACGGTCGGCAAGCAGATATCGGAAAAACTGAAGTCCCAGTTCGGCGGAAGGCTGCGTGTGGCCATCAGCGGCGGTGCTTCTCTTAACCCTGAGGCTGCTAAGGTTTTCTGCGGACTGGGCCTTCCGGTCATTCAAGGCTACGGCATGACCGAGACATCCCCGATCATCAGCGGGAATAATGTGACCGATAACGATCCGGCCACTGTCGGCCGTGCTCTGAAAGATGTGTCGATTCGACTAGGTGAGCGGGAAGAAATTCAGATCAAGGGCGACCTCGTCATGAAAGGCTACTGGAATCGGGAAAAAGATACGAAGAATGCCTTTACTGAAGACGGCTGGCTGAAGACGGGAGACCAGGGAGCCTATGATGGAGAAGGTCGTCTGAAGATTGTCGGAAGAATCAAAGAGATTCTGGTGACTTCTACGGGCGAAAAAATTTCTCCCGTAGATATTGAAAGTGCACTGGAAACGATACCGCTTTTCCGCCAGACTTATGCGGTCGGCGACGGAATGCCTTACATTGCCGTGCTGATTTCTTTAGATCCGACTTTGTGGAAAAAATTTGCTGCAGAGCAGGGTGCTGATCCGAAGGACCCGGAATCTATTCATGCACCTGTCGTGCGCAAGAAGGTGCTGGAAATGGTCAAGAAAGCGTGCCGCACATTCCCGGCCTACGCTGTGCCCAAAAACATTGCGCTCACTTTGGACGAGTGGACAATTGATAACGGACTTCTCACGCCGACCTTGAAGCTTAAGCGTTCTCCGATGCAGGCCAGGTACGGACACCTGATCGAAGAGATGTATAAAGGCGCAAAGAAGAGCCGTATCTAAAAGAGACCTCCGTATAATCGACCTTCTGTCTACAAAATAACACTGATAGAAACAATGGAAGAACGTTCCACCGAAACTATTCGCAATGCCTATAAAGGCAACATCAAGCATGGAAAGTCGGAGGCGATTGCGCCGAAGTGGATGCTGCAGAGTACCGAAGCGGTGATGCAGTACTATCTGGATCGGGACTTAACGCTTGACCGCTGTGTTCTTGAGAAGTTTCCGCTTCCGCAGGAAGGCCATAAATATATGCTGTATGCGCATATTCCTTTCTGTAAAACGCTTTGTTCCTATTGCACCTTCCATCGATTCCTTTTCAAAGGATACAAGGCCCGCGAATACTTTGTGAATCTGCGCAAAGAGATGGAGGCCGTTCATGCCATGGGTTATGACTTTACGTCGATGTACGTCGGCGGCGGCACGACCACAGTGCTGATGGACGAGTTGGCCAAAACGCTGGAGCTGGCTAAAAAGTTGTTTCCCTCCATCAAGGAAGTCTCTGTCGAAACAGATCCTCAGATCATGGGGGATCCGCAAATTCACATGCTTGAAGGTCTGGTGGACCGCATGTCGATCGGCGTTCAGAGCTTTGATGACGGCATTCTGAAAATGACCGAGCGCGATAAATTCGGAACCGGTCAGGAAGTCTTTGAAAACATTGCAAAAGCGCAGGAACTTTTCCCGATCTGCAACGTCGACATGATCTTCGGATTCCGAGGCCAGACCGATGAAATTCTTCAGCGCGATCTGGAGACACTGCTGAAGCTCTCTCCCCGCCAGATTACGACTTATCCGCTGATGGTGACGAGTCAGACAAAGCGCAGTGTTAAAGACTCTATTGCTGCACCCCACGATGTGATGGCGGGTCAGTACCGCATGATTCTCGACATGCTGACAGAAGAGTACACACAGCTTTCCTCTTGGGCATTCGGAAAGTCCAATAATGAAGGCTTTGATGAGTATGTCATTGATAACGATGAATATCTGGGCGTCGGTTCGGGTGCTTTTAGTTTCTTGGGCGACTCGCTTTACGTCAACACTTTCTCACTTCGCCGCTACAACGAACGCATCGGATCGGGAAATAACGGGGTAGAGAGAAGAAAGGTCTTCGGCAAACGCAGCATTCTCCAATATCGTCTCCTGCTGCAGCTGTTTGCCGGCCGAATCAGTCGTAAATACTTTAAGGACGTTCACGGTGTTGATCTGGATCGTGCGTTGTTTAAGGAAGTTCTTGCCTTGAAACTTGTGGGGGCGATTAAAGAGAATCCGGAAGATCATGATCGCTTTATTGTGACCGATAAAGGCAAGCTGCTCGGCCTCGTGATGATGAAGGATTTCTACTCTGCGATGGATAATATCCGGGCGGAGTTAAGGAAACCACTTAAAGAAGCCGACATGTAGGAGAAAATTCACGAGCCCCGTATTCACGGGGCTTATGCTTACAACTGTTTTCATTTGTCCTCATTATTTAGAGGTTTTCCCTTAAGACAAAAGGATAGAGGCCGTTGAGAAATCTGTAACAACACCGTAAACTTCGCTCCGTAAGGAGACTCGGGACTTCGCAGCTGCGATTTACTAAATATATTTTTATCCGAATCTGTCTCTTTAAATTTCCATTTCAAGCTCTGGAGTTGAGTAATGTCTACTATGGATGTTGTTACCTTCCGACCGCCTCAAGGCTGTCGCGGAGAAGACGGTCCCGCGTTTCAGGGAAATTTCCGCAAAGGCGAACTTCGCGGAATTATCCACATAAACAAAGACAACTGCGTCGGCTGCGACACTTGCCGCAAGTTCTGCCCGGTTGATGGCATTTCCGGCGGTTTAGGCGCCATTCACAAAATTCGCGACGATGCATGCCTCAGCTGCGGTCAGTGCTTAAGCGCCTGCCCGTTCGGCGCCATCGAACAGATGAGCTTCGTAGACGACGTCATCGCTGCTCTTAAAGATCCGAAGAAATTCGTGGTCGCTCATCCTTCTCCTGCTGTTCGCGTTGCTTTAGCTGAAGAATTCGGCGGCAAACCCGGCGATCTCTGCACCGATCAGATGCTTAATGCCCTGGAAAAGGCCGGCTTCACTGTTTACGACGTGAACCAGACTGCCGACCAGACAATTCTGGAAGAAGGTACGGAATTCATTAAGAAGGTTCGCTACTGGTGCCTGGGCGAAAGAAGCCCTGAAGTCAACATGATGGCTCACCACCCGCTGCCTCACTTCACCAGTTGCTGCCCCGGCTGGGTCAGAAATATGGAAATTAACTTCGCTTCTGCGATTCCCCATGTTTCCACGACAAAGAGCCCGATTCAGATGGGCGGTGCTTTAGGCAAGACTTGGGCTGCCAAGCACGTTTGGAACAAGGATCCGCGCGATGTCTGCATCGTTTCTATTACTCCTTGTACCGCTAAGATTTTCGAAGCCAGCCGTCCTGAATTCATCGACGCCTGGAAGTGGAACGTTGAACACAACGTTATTCCGAAAGACTCTCCTGTCTTCCCGGATATCGATTACAGCCTCACAACTCGTGACATCGCTGAAGTCTTCCGCCGTCTCGGTATCGATCCGCTCAAGATGCCGACTACACACGAAGTTAAGCCGACCGAAAAATACACCGGTGCCGGCACGATCTTCGGCTGCTCCGGCGGCGTGATGGAAGCAGCTCTCCGTACGGCCTACGCACTTCTGGCCGGCGAAGAACTGAAGAACCCGGACATCATCAGCGTCCGCGGCCTGAACAACTCTTTGGTTGAAGCTACTGTGCCTATTCCCTTGAAGGCTCAGGGCGGCAAGATTTTCGAACTTCGCGTTGCTGTCGTTAACGGCGCTCTTCAGGATCTGAAGAATGTCATGAAGATCATCAACGAAGACAAGGATCGCTGGCACTTCATCGAAGTGATGAACTGCCCGGGCGGCTGCGTCAACGGCGGCGGTCAGCCTCTGCAGGGCGCCGGTTCTTCCTGGCTTGCTCCGACAACTCCGCTTCCTGTCAAACTCTAACAAGGTAGGAATTAGAAATGAGTAAATATCAATATACCGAACGCGACGTTCCTGCCATGTTGGGCCGCCGCGGCTTCCTGAAAGTCATCGGTCTCTGCGCTGTTTTAGTTGCCGGCGCCGGTGCTGTGATCACTCAGCTGATCACTTCCCGCAATAAGGTTATTCTCGACAGACAGAACGGTCTGTATGCAGATGACAAGCGTCTGCAGAAGATCAATCTGACTTCTTCTCACCAGAACGACGTCTGCTGGCAGGTCTACAAAGACATGAACGGCAAACCCGTCGAAGGCGAGATGTACAAGCTTAACCATACCCATTACTATCCCCGCTCCCAGCTGGCTATGACGGAGGCAGAACATGTCTAATCCCGAAATGAAAGGCGCAAGAATTCTGCGCTTCCACACTTCCGACAAGGTTTTCCACTCCATCAATGCAATTTGCTGGTACGCCTTAGTCATCACCGGTGCCATCGTTTATTTCGGCCATTGGATGGGCGATATTTCCGATGAAACCTCTAACCTCATGATGGTTTGGCACCTCTGGCTGGGTGCTCTCTTCACCCTTAACTTCGTGGGCTATGTTCTCTTCGCTCCCGAACGTTTTGCCGTGACCCTCAAGAACCTTCTTGAGTGGGACAAAAACACTATTATGTGGTTCAGAAATTTCGGCGGTTATCCGCGTCGTTTCTTCAAGATCCCGTTCGGACCGGTTGAAGTTCCGCCGCAGGGTCGTTACAACGGCGGCCAGAAGATGAGCTATCTCATCTTCCTCGCAGCTGTCGTTTATCTGATCGCTTCCGGCTGGCTGCTTTGGTTGGGTGCTCCCCTCCTTGGCAAGACCGTCTTCTACTGGCTCTTCATCACTCACGTTTGGGGCAGCTTCATTGTTACCGCTATGGTTACATGCGCTCATATTCCTCTGGCTCTCCTGTCCATGGAACACTTCAAGGGCATTTGGAGAATCGGATCCGGCGACATCTCTTATGAGGCCGCTGAGCACCATGCTCCGACTTGGGTCAAACGTGACGTCGTCAAAGTTGTTGAAAAATAATCCTTGACCGCTGAATAAAAAGAGGGGGCTTCGGCTCCCTTTTTTGTCGGCTGTACATCGTAGAATCACGGAAAACAGAGGAATTTTTTATGGCGGAAATGAATCAGACCCCCAAAGGTATGCGTGTTCATATCGGAATTTTCGGACGAAGGAACGCCGGGAAGTCGAGTGTGATCAACGCGCTGACCAAACAAAACATTGCGCTTGTCAGCGACGTTGCCGGCACGACCACAGATCCGGTGTTTAAAGCGATGGAAATCCTGCCTCTGGGGCCGGTGATGATCATTGATACCGCCGGCATCGACGATATCGGAGATCTGGGCAAACTTAGGATCGGCAAAACTAAAGAAGTCATGACTAAGACCGATGTCGCGGTCATTGTGATTGACGCGGTCAATGACGTTTCTGACTTTGAACGATCCTTAGTTTCTGAGTTTAAAAAACTGGGAACGGCCTACATCCTCGCAGCCAACAAGATTGAAACGGTCGCCGATCCTGCCGAGCGGATTGCTGCCTTGGAAAAAGTTTTCGGAGAAAAAGTCGTCCCAATCAGCGCGCTGGAGAAAAAAGGCATTGATGATCTGCGCTCGCTTATCGTCAAAACAGCACCGGAAGCTTTCGAAGACGGTCCCATGCTTCGGGATCTTGTCAAAGAAGGCGATACCGTCGTACTTTGCGTTCCCATTGACACAGCGGCACCCAAGGGTCGAATCATTCTTCCCCAGGTGCACGCTATACGGGATATTTTGGACGCCAATGCCAAGGCAGTTGTTGTCAAGGAAAATCAGCTCGCCGAGCAGCTTGTAAACCTTAAAGAACCGCCTGCATTGGTGGTTACGGACAGCCAGGTCTTTGCAAAGGCTGATCGCGCTGTACCCAAAGAAATTCCGCTCACATCTTTTTCTATTCTCATGGCGCGTCAAAAGGGCAATTTAAGCGGATTAGCCGCCGGCGCCAAAGCCGTGGAGAATTTGAAGCCGGGCGATAAGGTTTTGATAGCCGAGGCCTGTACTCATGTTTGTCAGGCAGAGGATATCGGCAGAGTCAAGATTCCGGCTTGGCTGAATAAGAAAGTCGGCGGCGAGCTGGACTATGAATGGTATACGGGAGATTCTTTCCCGGAAGACGTTTCAGCGTACCAACTTGTTATTCACTGCGGAGCCTGCATGATTAACCGCCGAGCTATGCTGAGCCGCCAGAGAAAATGCGCCGAGGCAGGCGTGCCGATTGTTAACTACGGCGTTCTGATTTCTTATTTACACGGAATCATGGGTCGCGCTATGTCGCCAATGCAAGACAACTAAACGAAGAGCCCGGATTTCCGGGCTCTCTCATCTTTAGATGTCGAGATCGACGTCTGTGTGTTTTAGTTTTTGGCCGTGTTCACGGGTAACGTGGAAGGCGACCTGAGGCCAATGTTTCTGCGTTGTCTGCAGGTTGTAGATGCTGGTGGCAAGGTAAACGGTGTTGCCGTCTGCATCCTTAGCTAAACGCATTCCCTGTTCCTTCTCAAAATCCTTACGGGTCTGCTCATCGGGGTAGGTCACCCAGCGAGCCGTAGAAACGGGCGTGTTTTCGTAGATTGCGTCAACGTTGTATTCCGTTGCCAGGCGCTGAGCCACGATTTCGAACTGAAGCTGGCCGACAGCGCCGAGGTAAAGGTTACCGAGTTCATCTTCAAAGACCTGAATCGCGCCTTCTTCGCCGAGTTCTTTCAGACCCTTATGAAGCTGTTTGGCTTTGAAAGGATCTTTCGGACGAGCACTGCGGAAGAGTTCCGGAGCGAAGTATGGGATGCCGGTAAAGCCGAGCACTTCGCCCTGCGTGAGCGTATCGCCGATGTGGAGCTGACCGTGGTTGTAGATACCGATGATGTCGCCGGCAACGGCATCGGTCATCAGCACGCGGTCGTTGGCCATGAAGGTGAGGGCGTTCGGGATCTTCATCTCTTTGCCTTCGCGGACATGGAATACTTTCATACCCGGCTGGTATTCGCCGGAGCAGACGCGGAAGAAGGCAATACGGTCGCGGTGCTTCGGATCCATGTTTGCCTGAATCTTGAACACAAAGCCAGAGAACTTGGCTTCATCGGGTTCAACCATACGCTTTCCGGCGTCGCGAGGCTGAGGCGTTGGAGCCCAATTTACCAGGGCATTCAACACGTCCTCGACACCGAAGTTGTTGACACCGGAGCCGAAGAAAACCGGTGTCTGGGAGCCTTCCAAGAACCGTTCAAGAGAGAACGGCTCACTGGCGCCTTGAATCAGTTCGATGCTTTCGCGAACATAATCCATTTCCAGCGGGAAGAGTTCGTCGAGGCGAGGATTGTCGAGTCCTTCGATTACTTCAACGTCGTCGGAGAGCTTTTCTCCGCCCGGCGTGAAGCGCTTCATGCGATTATCGAGCAGGGAAAAGACACCGCGGAATGTTTTGCCCATGCCGACAGGCCAGGTGATCGGAGCACAGTCGATCTTCAGAACATTTTCAATCTCGCCGAGCAAATCAATCGGATCCTGAACTTCTCGGTCGAGTTTGTTGATGAACGTAATGATCGGAGTCTTGCGCATACGGCAGACTTCGAGCAGTTTGATGGTTTGTGCTTCCACGCCCTTGGCGGCATCGATGACCATGACGGCGCAGTCCACCGCCGTTAAGACGCGGTAGGTGTCTTCCGAGAAGTCTTCGTGTCCCGGGGTATCCAGTAAGTTGATGACGTGATCGTTGTATTCAAACTGCATTACCGAGCTGGTGACGGAAATACCGCGCTGCTTTTCAACTTCCATCCAGTCACTGGTTGCATGACGGCCCGCCTTTCTGCCTTTCACGGCTCCGGCCATCTGAATCGCTCCGCCGAAAAGCAGAAGCTTTTCCGTTAATGTGGTTTTACCCGCGTCAGGGTGAGAGATGATTGCGAAGGTTCTTCGTCTTCTTACTTGTTTCTGTGCCTGCGGACTTAACAAAGCCATTTTGTTCAGAATCCTATACTTATCTGTAGCCGAGAATTGTAGATCAAAGGATGGAGATTCAAATGTCAACGAATGAAAAAGTGAGGGTTTGTGAACGAAATTTAACTAATTGAGCTACTAGAATTATCAGGATTAATTCCTAGATACGCTCCAAATGACACAAAACTACTTTCCACGTTGGAAAGTCAAGACGGAAGGCACAATTGCGCCTGATGAAACACTCCCTCTTGGCCAAACCCTGGCAATGGGCATCCAACACGTCGTCATCATGTTCGGTTCCACGGTGCTCGCGCCGTTGATTATGGGTTTGGATCCCAATGTCGCGATCTTCATGAGCGGCGTCGGAACGCTTTTATTCTTCTTAATTGTCGGCGGTCGAGTTCCGAGTTACTTGGGCTCGAGCTTTGCTTTTATCGGCGTGGTCATCGCGGCCACAGGATATGCCGGTACAGGGCCTAACCCCAACATACCGATCGCTATGGGCGGTGTGATTGCCTGCGGCGTGGTATACGCAATTGTGGGTCTTATCGTAATGTGGACCGGCGTGGGCTGGATTGAACGTCTGATGCCTCCGGTTGTGACCGGCGCCATTGTGATGACGATCGGTTTGAACCTAGCTCCGGTTGCCGTTAAAGGCATGGGTGCCACCAACTTTGAGCAGTGGTATGCGGCTGCAGCGGTCCTGATCATGGGTTTTGTCGCGGTTTACCTTCGAGGATTCCTGCAGAAGCTGCTGATTCTCGTGGGCATTGTGATTGCCTATATTCTTTACTGGCTGCTCACCAATGTAATGGCTCTAGGCAAGCCGATTGACTTCCAGC
>OJQL01001974.1_pt1 | contig 13147 bp, 11 predicted proteins | sample 1598731 | NCBI WGS metagenome assembly OJQL01 (sample SAMN03922510, study PRJEB24848) | human gut metagenome | isolation source: stool sample | host: Homo sapiens | place: Germany | collected 2010-02
CCGCGAATAGGCGCCCGTTTCGAACGTTAGACGGGACGAAGCAGGCGAAGGCATCCGCCGGAGAGTTTTTGGTACTTTTTGCGGCCAAAAAGTACAAAGTATCCCGCAGGCGAAACCCGCGGTTGACCGCCGACCGAAAAGCGGCAGAAATCCGAACGGACAGCGCTCAAGACGTCCCGTCTGATCAGATTAGAAATGCCCCGGGATGCGCGGCAGGTGCGACGCAATCACCGAAAATCATTGGGGGATGAAGATATAAGTGATGGTCCCCGTCTGACGGGCGGGCGCCGAGTCGTCGATGTTGAACAACGAATTGCGGGCGGCGCGCAGGGCCGACTCGCGCATGCAGTCGTCGCCGCCCTCGGTGACGCGCGCGCCGGTCACCTTGCCCGCACGGTCCACCGTGACCGCAACCGTCACGTCGCCCCCGCCCTCGCACAGATAGGCCGGGACCTCCAGATAACGCGACGTGCGCACGGGATTGGAGATCGAGAACGACACCGTGACACGCCCCTTGACCTTGCGGTCCTGACGTTCCGCGCCGTCCTTCGTCCCGCGGCGTTCGCGGATGGCCCGCTCCTCGGCAAGCCCCTGCTCGTAGGCTTCGCGGTTGGCGCGCATCCGCGCCTCGGCCTCGGCCGCCGCCTCGTTCAGCGCCGCAGCGTTGGTCCCGCGGTCGTCGCGGAGCTTCTCGTTCAGGGCATTTTCGTTCGACGCCTGGTTGCGGATGCTCCGCCAGTCGATCTCCTCCTGCCGCTGGCGCTCGCGCACTTCGCGCTCCAGGCGGTCGCGTTCCTGCTCCATTTCGGCCAGCGTCTGAAGGTCGATATACATGCCCTGCTGATGCGTGCGCCGGCCCACGACGATCTTCGACGAAACGAAGCCGATCATCAGCACCAGGTAGGCGATCAACGTGACGCACAGGCCGATACGGTGGTCGTAGGTCCACGATCCCACATCCTCCCTGCGGTTGTCGAAGGGCAGTTTGATACGCGGCCTGCGGGCGGGTTTCGGTTTGTCGTCACGGGGTGTTTCAGTCATTGCGGTGTGTCGGAATTTTGAGCAAAAGTAGCGTTTTTTACCGAAAATTTCCTATCTTTGCGCGCAAATAATAGAAACACCGCTTATGTCAACCAAACAACAAACGCTGAAGGCGCCGATCTCATTCTCGGGAAAGGGCCTGCATACGGGCGTCAAAGTTACCATGACCGTGAACCCCGCCGAGGCCGGAACCGGAATCGTATTCCGCCGCACCGACCTCGAAGGACAACCCATAATCCCCGCCCTGTGCGACAACGTCGTAGACACTTCGCGCGGCACGACCGTCGAAGCCGGCGGACACCGCGTACACACCATCGAACACATCATGTCGGCGCTCTGGACCCTCGGCGTGGATAACGCCGTGATCGACATCGACGCCCCCGAGACCCCCATCATGGACGGCTCGGCCCGCGAATACGCCCGGGCCATCACCGAAACCGGACTGGCGGACCAGGACGCCGAGCGGCAGTTCTACCACGTGACCGAAAAGATGGTCTACACGATCCCCGAGAAGGGCGTGGCGATCATCCTCTACCCCGACGACGAATTCTCCGTCTCGGTGCACGTGGACTACAATTCGAAGGTCATCGGCAACCAGTACGCCACCTTCAACCCCGGCGACGACTTCGCCAGGAAAATTTCGCCCTGCCGCACGTTCGTCTTCCTGCACGAACTGGAGCCGCTGATCAACATGAACCTGATCAAGGGCGGTGACCTGGACAACGCCATCGTGGTGGTGGAGAACCCCGTACCCGACGAGCAGCTGGACAAACTCAAGAAGGTCTTCAACAAGCCCGACATCGAGATCAAGGCGGGCTATCTCAATAACCTCGAACTGCGCTGCAACAACGAGCTGGCGCGCCACAAACTGCTCGACCTGCTGGGCGACTTCGCGCTGCTGGGCGTACGGATCAAGGGCCGCGTCTGGGCCACCCGTCCGGGACACTTCGCCAACACGGAATTCATGAAGCAGCTCAAGCAGACCATCCGCCGCGGGGGCGAGAAACCCCGCTACACCTACGACTGCCGCAAGCCGCCGCTCTACGACATCAACGACATCCGCCGCATGCTGCCCCACCGTCCGCCGTTCCTGCTGGTGGACCGCATTTTCCACTGCGACCCCTCGTCCGTAGCGGGCATCAAGAACGTGACGATGAACGAACCGTTCTTCGTGGGCCACTTCCCCGAAGAGCCGGTGATGCCGGGCGTGCTGATCGTCGAGGCCATGGCCCAGTGCAGCGGCATCATGGTCCTGAGCAACGTCCCCGACCCGGAGAACTACTCGACCTACTTCATGAAGATCGACGGCGTGAAATTCAAGCGCAAGGTCGTTCCGGGCGACACGCTGCAATTCGAAATCCACCTGCTGGAACCGATCCGCCGGGGCGTCGCCCTCGTGGAGGCCAAGGCGTTCGTCGGCGAGACGCTCGCCTGCGAGGCCGTGATGATGGCGCAGGTAGTCAAAAACAAAAAATAGAGGAAATGATCAGCAACCTGGCCTATATCCACCCCGATGCCAAGCTCGGCGCCAACGTCACGGTGGAACCCTTTGCCTGCGTCGCGGGCGACACGGTGATCGGCGACGACTGCTGGATCGGTCCCGGAGCCGTGATCCACGACGGGGCGCGCATCGGCAGACGATGCCGCATCCACACCGCCGCTTCGGTCGCGTGCCTTCCGCAGGACCTGAAATTCGCTGGTGAAATCACCACCTGCGAGATCGGCGACGACAACGACATCCGCGAGTACGTGACCATCAGCCGCGGAACCGCCTCGACCGGAACCACGCGCATCGGGTCGAAAAACCTGCTGATGGCTTACGTCCACATCGGGCACGACTGCATCATCGGCAGCAACTGCGTGATCGCCAACCGCGTATCGCTCGCCGGCGAAGTGCACGTCGGCGACTGGGTCGTCATCGGCGGCCACGCCGCCGTCCACCAGTGGACCCACATCGGGGCGCACGCCATGATACAGGGCGGCGCGCTGCTGGGTCAGGACCTCCCGCCCTACGTCATCGTGCGCAACGACACGCTCCGTTTCGCGGGCATCAACAAGATCGGGCTTGCGCGCCGCGGCTTTTCGCACGAGCGCATCGCCGAAATCCACGACGCCTGCCGCATCCTCTTCCAGAGCGGTCTGAACTACCTGAACGGCTGCGACGAGGTCGAACGGCAGATTCCGCAAAGCCCCGAGCGCGATGCGCTGGTCGAATTCATCCGCACCTCGAAGCGCGGCATCATCAAACCTTACGAATCGCGGTGCAAAGAGGAGTAAATTTTGCGTATAAATATTGGTATATCGGAATTTTTCACTATATTTGCGGTGTCGAAAGACAGCGTGAAGGGTAAGGGGACGGGCAGTCCCCTTATTTTATACTTATACTCGACCGAAATTCAACGACTATGATAGACACGAAAAAGATAATCGAAGCGGCGGAACGTCATTTGGAAGGGACGGACATGTTCGTCGTGGATTGTACCTGCACGCCGGGCAACGAGGTCGAACTGACGATCGACAGCGACTCGTCGGTCGGCATCGACGCCTGCGCGGAGCTGAGCCGCGCCGTCGAGGCGCAGTTCGACCGCGACGAGGAGGATTTTTCGCTGACGGTCATGTCGGCCGGTATCGGCTCGGAACTGAAAAGCCTGCGCCAGTACCGCAAACTCGCCGGCAAGTCGGCCGAGGTGCTGCTCACGAGCGGCGTGAAGATCCTGGCCAAGCTGGAGGAGGTCACCGGCGAGGGCATCGTCCTCTCCTACGAGGAGAAGCAGGCCGTCGAGGGCAAAAAGAAGAAGCAGTTGGTGAAGGTCACGCGCAGCTACCCCTTCGATCGGATCAAGTACACGAAGGAGTGGCTGGATTTCAAGTAACAATTAAAAATCAGATAAAGCACACAATGGACAATCTCAATCTTATCAGCAACTTTGCCGAGTTCAAAGAGCTGAAAAACATTGACAAAAGTACGATGATCGGCGTGCTGGAGGACGTTTTCCGCCACGCACTGCAAAAACAGTATGAGACGGACGAGAATTTCGACGTCATCATCAACCCCGAAAAGGGCGACCTCGAAATCTGGCGCAACCGCACCGTCGTCGAGGACGGCGCCGTCGAAGACCCCAACGCACAGATTTCCGTCTCGGAGGTCAAGGCCATCGACCCCACCTACGAGATCGGAGACGAATACGCCGACGAAATCAAACTCGCCTCGTTCGGCCGCCGCGCCGTGCTGTCGCTGCGCCAGAACCTCGCCTCGCGCATCCTCGACCTGGAGAAGGCCAGCCTCTACGAGAAATACTCGGAGAAGGTCGGCGACATCGTCACGGGCGAGGTGTACCAGGTGTGGAAAAAGGAGGTGCTGATCCTCGACGACGAGGAGAACGAGCTGATCCTCCCGAAGGCCGAGCAGATACCCAACGACTTCTATCGCAAGGGCGACACGATCAAAGCCATCGTCAAGTCGGTCGAAATGAACAACAACCAGCCGCGCATCATCCTCTCGCGCACGGCCAACCAGTTCCTGGAACGCCTGTTCGAACAGGAGGTTCCCGAGATTTTCGACGGTCTGATCACCATCAAGAAGATCGTCCGCATCCCCGGCGAGCGCGCCAAGGTCGCCGTGGAGTCCTACGACGAGCGCATCGACCCGGTGGGTGCCTGCGTCGGCATGAAGGGTTCGCGCATCTACTCGATCGTCAAGGAGCTGCGCAACGAGAATATCGACGTGGTGAACTACACGGCAAACCCGACGCTGATGATCCAGCGTTCGCTCAACCCCGCAAAGGTGTCGTCCATCACCATCGACGAGGAGAAGATGACCGCTTCGGTCTACCTCAAGCCCGACCAGGTTTCGCTGGCCATCGGCAAGGGAGGTCTCAACATCCGTCTCTCGAAGATGCTCACCGGCTATGACATCGACGTCTACCGCGAGGTCGAGGAAGAAGACGTGGCACTCACGGAGTTCACCGACGAGATCGACGGATGGGTGATCGACGCCCTGAAAGCCGCCGGCTGCGACACCGCCAAGAGCGTGCTGGAACTTCCCGTCGAGGAGATCGCCGCCCGCGCCGACCTCGAACTGGAGCAGGCGCAGAAGGTCGTGGAGATCCTGAAAGCCGAATTCGAATAATCAACGCAAGACAAGAAAGGAAAAGAGACAAGATATGGGTAATGAAAGAAAATTAAGGCTCATTCAGGTTGCAAAGGAGTTCAAGGTGGGACTGAACACCGTCACGGACTTCCTGCAGAAGAAGGGCATCAAAAGCGACGGGTCGCCCAACACGCTGGTCGACGCGGAGACTTATGCCGTTCTGGAGAAGGAGTTCGGGGCGAACCGCAGCGCCGCCAGCGCACGCGATTCGATCCGCGAACGCATCTCCCTGAAGCAGACGACCGTAACCCTCGAAGAAGCCAAGAAGCAGGAGCGCGAGGAAGAGAAGGAGGTTGTCATCAAAAGCAACGTCATCAGCGTCAAGGACGAAATTCAGCAGCCGAAGTTCCTCGGCAAGATAGACCTCTCGCCCAAGCCCAAGGCAGCTCCGGCCCCCCAGCCCAAACCCGAGGCCGTGAAACCCGCACCCCAGCCGGCGGCTCCCGCCGCAAAGGCGGAGGAGGCTCCGAAAGCCCCGGAGACCGTGAAACCGGCTCCCGCACCCGCTCCGGCTCCCCAGCCGAAGCCTGCCGAGACGCCGAAATCCGCTGCGGCCGCAACGCCGGCCCCCGCGAAGGTCACCGCTCCCGCGCAGGAGGCTCCGAAGGCGGAAACGCCCGCCCCGGCTCCGCAGCCCAAGGCCGCAGAGACTCCCGCAGCCCCCGCTCCCAAACCCGCTCCGGCCCCGCAGGCAGCGCCCGCGGCACAAACGGCTCCGGCCCCTGCGGCGGAACCGAAGCCCGAGGCTCCGAAAGACAACATCTTCCGCCCCGAAACGGTGACCCTCACCGGTCCGCAGGTGCTCGGCACGATGGACGTGTCGGGCTTCGTCGCAGGCGGCAAGCACAAGCGCAAGCGTCTCCAGAAGGAGAAAGTCGACGTCAGCAAGGCCCCGAAAGGCAATGCGCAGGGCGGCGGCAACCGTCAGGGCCAGGGCGGCCAGAACAACAACGGCAACCGTCCGGGAGGACAGGGTCAGAACCGCGGCGGGCAGGGCCAGAACCAGCCCCGTCCGGGCGAAGGACGCCGCAACAAGGGCAAGAACGCCCCCAAACCGATCGTGCGCCCCGAAGTGAGCGACGAGGAGGTTTCGAAGCAGGTAAAGGACACCCTGGCGCGTCTGACGGCCAAGGGAGCCAAGAGCAAAAGCTCGAAATACCGCAAGGACAAGCGCGACGCCGTCGCCGAGCGCATGAACGAGGAGTTCGAACGCGAGGAAATGGAGCGTTCGACGCTCAAGGTCACGGAGTTCGTGACCGTCAGCGAACTGGCCACGATGATGAACGTCCCGCCGACGGAGGTCATCATGGCCTGCATGAACCTGGGTCTGATGGTGTCGATCAACCAGCGTCTCGACGCCGAGGCGCTCGTGGTGGTCGCCGAAGAGTTCGGCTACAAGACCGAATTCGTCTCGGTGGAGATTCAGGAGGCCATCGCCGACGACAGCGAGGACCGCGAGGAAGACCTCGTTCCGCGTCCGCCGATCGTGACGGTCATGGGACACGTCGACCACGGTAAGACCTCGCTGCTGGACAACATCCGCAAAACCAACGTCATCGAGGGCGAGGCCGGCGGTATCACCCAGCATATCGGCGCTTACAGCGTGGTGCTGAACGGGCAGAAGATCACCTTCCTCGACACCCCGGGCCACGAAGCCTTCACGGCCATGCGTGCCCGCGGAGCCGCCGTGACGGACGTAGCCATCATCATCGTCGCGGCCGACGACAGCGTCATGCCGCAGACCGTCGAGGCGATCAACCACGCGCAGGCCGCAGGCGTGCCGATGGTCTTCGCCATCAACAAGATCGACAAGCCCAGCGCCAACCCCGACCACATCAAGGAGCAGCTCTCGCAGATGAACTACCTCGTGGAGTCGTGGGGCGGCAAATACCAGGACCAGGAGGTTTCGGCCAAAAAGGGCCTGAACCTCGACAAACTGCTCGAAAAGGTGCTGCTGGAGGCCGAGATGCTCGACCTGAAGGCCAACCCCAACAAAAAGGCGCAGGGCACGGTCATCGAGTCGACGCTCGACAAGGGCCGCGGCTACGTGTCGACGATCCTGGTGCAGAGCGGCACGCTCCGCGTCGGCGACGTGATCCTCTCGGGAACCTACACGGGCCGCGTGAAGGCCATGTTCAACGAGAACGGCAAGAAGGTGGACGAGGCAGGACCCTCGACGCCCGTACAGGTGCTCGGACTGAACGGCGCACCGCAGGCCGGCGACACGTTCAACGTCATGGACGACGACCGCTCGGCACGCGAAATCGCCAACAAACGCGAACAGCTGGCCCGCATGCAGGGCATCATGACCCAGAAGCACGTGACGCTCGACGAGATCGGCCGCCGCATCGCCATCGGCTCGTTCAAGGAGCTGAACATCATCGTCAAGGGCGACGTGGACGGATCGGTCGAAGCCATGTCCGGATCGCTGATCAAGCTCTCGAAGGAGACCGTGCAGGTCAACGTCATCCACGCCGCCGTGGGACAGATTTCGGAGTCCGACGTGCTGCTGGCTGCCGCTTCGAACGCCATCATCGTCGGCTTCCAGGTGCGTCCGTCGGCTTCGGCACGCAGGCTGGCCGAGAAGGAGGAGATCGAAATCCGCCTCTACTCGATCATCTACGACGCCATCAACGACATCAAGGACGCCATCGAGGGCATGCTCGAACCGGTGATGAAGGAGGAGATCGTCGCTTCGGTCGAAGTGCTCGAAATCTTCAAGATCACCAAGGTCGGAACCGTCGCCGGATGTATGGTCCGCGAAGGCAAGCTGCAACGCTCGACCCCGATCCGCGTCATCCGCGACGGCATCGTGATCTACACCGGCAAGCTCGGTTCGCTCAAACGTTTCAAGGACGACGTCAAGGAGGTCGTGGTCGGGCAGGACTGCGGTCTGAACATCGAGTCGTTCAACGACATCCGCGTCGGCGACATTGTCGAAGGATACGAACAGGTGGAAGTGAAACGCAAGTAACCCATAAAACTAACAACTACTTACAATTTTTTGGCAGTAATGACTAACCCAATCCATTTTACGACTGCGGAAGAGGCCGTCAAGGTCATCAAATCGGGCGACCATGTCCACCTCAGCTCGGTGGCGTCGGCTCCCCAGTGCCTGATCAACGCCATGTGCAAACGCGGCGAGGCCGGCGAACTGAAGGACGTACATGTCCATCACCTGCACACAGAGGGTCCCGCTCCCTACGCCGATCCGAAATTCGAAGGCGTATTCCAGCTCGACTCCTTCTTCGTGGGGGCGAACGTCCGCAAGGTAACCCAGAGCGGCTATGCCGACTACATTCCGATTTTCTTGAGCGAGACCCAGAAACTCTACCGCTGCGGAGCCGTTCCGTGCAACGTGGCGATGATCCAGGTCTGCCCGCCCGACAAACACGGCTTCGTATCGCTCGGAACCTCCGTCGACGCCACCCTGGCGGCCGTGGAGTGCGCCGATCATGTGATCGCCGTGGTGAACAAGTACGTTCCGCGCGCCTTCGGCCAGGCCATGATCCACTCCTCGAAGATCGACTTCTTCGTGCAGGACGACACCCCGCTGATCGAAGCGAAATTCTCCGAACCGAACGAGGTCGAGACGGCCATCGGCAAGCACTGCGCCGCGCTGATCGAGGACGGCGCAACGCTCCAGATGGGTATCGGGGCCATTCCCAATGCAGTCCTCAGCCAGCTGGGCGGCCATAAGGACCTCGGTATCCACACCGAGATGTTCGCCGACGGCGTACTGCCGCTGGTGGAGAAGGGCGTGATCAACGGCGAAGCCAAAAAAACCGACCCCGGCAAGATGGTCTCGACCTTCCTGATGGGTTCGAAAGCCGTTTACGACTTCATCGACGACAACCCGGGCGTACTGATGATGGACGTCGGTTACACGAACGACCCCTACATCATCTCGCAGAACGACCGCTTCGTAGCCATCAACTCGGCCCTGCAGGTCGACCTGACGGGCCAGGTGTGCGCCGATTCGCTGGGCACGAAATTCTGGTCGGGTGTCGGCGGACAGATCGACTTCGTCTACGGTGCATCGCTCTCGAAGGGCGGCAAGGCGATCATCGCCATGCCTTCGATCACCAACAAGGGCGTATCGAAAATCTGCCCGACGCTGTTGGACGGCGCCGGCGTGGTGACGACGCGCAACCACATCCACTGGTTCGTGACGGAGTTCGGAGCCGTGGACCTCTACGGCAAGACCCTGCAGGAGCGTGCACGCCTGCTGATCTCCATCGCCCATCCTTCGGCCCAGGAGGAGTTGGACCGCGCGGCTTTCGAGCGCTGGGGCGAGCATCACCACTACATCAAGGGATACATGAAATAACCGGTTTCCCGAACGGAAACACCGGCAAAGGGCTGCACTGATTTCGTGCAGCCCTTTGCATGAAACCCTGTCCGCAATATGCTGGCGTCTTTCCCGAACGGGGAAGGCGCTTTTTTCGTATCTTTACGGCAGTCAATACCGAAGAGCCATGAAAAAACCCGCACTCCTCGTTCTCGCCCTTTCTCTTGCGGGCCGCGCCGCATCGCACCGTGCAGGCAGCTACCCCGCTGCCGCGGTCGTTCCAGAACCGGAACATCTACCTCATCCTCTGCCGCCTGCTGGGCATCGAATCCGCGCCGAACGACGGCGACTGGCGGGAGATCAAACGCATGTTCCGCGAACGCTAAAGCCCCGAAAGCGTCCCGAAATACGGATGTTTTCACTATCTTTGCCTCACTGAAAACAGGATACGATATGAAGAGACTTTTTCTTTTGTTTGCGGCGGCACTCCTCGCCGCAGCCTGCCCCGCGGGGGCTTTCGCTCAGTTCAAAATCGGCGGTAAGAAAATCGACGCCGCAAAACTGCTCAATGCCGGCAAGGACGTGGCCAAGGCCGTCACGCTCAACGATGAGGAGATCGCCCGGTTGAGCCGCGAATCGGTCGAATGGATGGATGCCAACAACCCCGTGGCCGCCGATACGACGACCTACGGAGCACGCCTCAAGCGGCTCACCGAAGGTATCACCGACGCCGACGGGCTACCGCTGAACTTCAAGGTCTATCTGGTGACCGATGTCAACGCCTTTGCCTGCGGCGACGGCTCGATCCGTGTCTTCGCCGCCCTGATGGACCTGATGGACGACGACGAACTGATGGCCATCATCGGCCACGAAATCGGCCACGTCGTGCATGCCGACACGAAACACGCCATGAAGAACGCCTACCTCGCCTCCGCTGCCCGCAATGCCGCCGGAGCCACCGAGGGCAGCGCGCTGGCCAAGCTGAGCCAATCGCAGCTGGGCGAGGTCGTGACGGCCTTCACCGATGCGCAGTTCTCGCAGAAGCAGGAGTACGAAGCCGACGAACACGGTTTCGAGTTCTGTGTGAAACACGGCTTCAGCCCCTACGGCATGGCCAACTCGCTCAATAAGCTGGTCGAGCTCTCCAAGGGCGCCAAAGCCTCCATCGTACAGAAGATGTTCTCCTCGCACCCCGACAGCGAAAAGCGCGCGGCCCGCATGAAGGAGAAAGCCGACGCCTACACGGCCGCACAGCAGCAGAACAGGTAGCCGAGCCTCCTCCCGCCGGAATCCGTAGAAAAGCCCGTGAAACCGGGTCCGGAAAGGGAACGCCGCAGCACAACTTTTAAACACACAAGCCGAAAAACATCCGGAATTCCGGATGTTTTTCTTATATTTGTACGTCACTAACAACTGAATCGCCGATGAAATAGCGCATAAAGTCGCAGTAATACAATAAAAAAGCGCCGATTGCGCACGAAAAGCGACGGCGCACACACATAAAAAGCGTTAGCTTTGTACCTTGCTTTCTGAAAATCTGGAAAATTTAAAGAGCAACCAAGGAATGAAGTTTGACGCTCACGTTTCCAACGTGGGCTTCATTCTGCATTTGGTTGCCAGGTTATTCCAGAGCCTCAGAAAGCAAATCAGAGTTTTGTCCCACGTTTTTTATGATCCTTTCCGAATCCGAACTTAATTCCATGCGCTGCGGGACAGGCGTACATCTCACCATGAAAGCCTACCTCCTGCTTCTCACGATCTGTTTCCTGCCTGCCGTCGCGGGCATCTTCGCCACGCGTCCGTTGTGGCGCATACGCCGACTTCCCAACGAAACGATTCAGGGCATCGGCCTCGTCGTGCTGATCGCCGTACTGACCGGCTGTCTCGTCCCGCTCTTTCGCGGCGATACAGGCGCCGTCGGATGCGCCTGCATCCTGCTGAGTCTGTTCAACCTCGTGATCTTCCAGCGCTATGAACACTGGCTCAACACCTCCCGCTGCCCGCAATGCCACACACGCAATCTGCGGGCACACAAATACGGCAAGGGAGTTTACAAACTCTACTGCTCGCATTGCGGCCTGCACAGCCGGTGGCGCACGTGGAGGTATTTTTCGGACGAGCCTTAAAGATTCATTTCAGCGGCTGGCAGCGGGGACAATAGTAGACTGCACCGCCCAGATAAGCCTCCTTGACGATTGATCCGCCGCAGACCGGACAAGGGTCCGCACAGGTGTTGCGCGAAAGCTGCACGGCATACCCTCCGCAATTCCCGAAAAGATCCTTCTCCGTATCGCGCCCGTTACGGCGGGTCATCTCTGTCAGGAGGCTTTTTACCGTTCTGAAAAGCCGTTCGGCATCCTCTTCGTCCAGTGTGGCGAGTTTGCGTTTGGGATGGATGCCTGCCCGGAAAAGAATGTCCTGCAACACCCCGTTCCCGAGTCCCGGAATGCATTGCTCCGTGGCCAGGAAAGCCTTTGCCGAGAGATTCGGCTTCGCACCGGCCAGCAGGCTCCGGAAATATCCGGTGTCGAACTCCGCATCGAGCGGTGAATATTTCGTCTTCGCACCCGGTAATAAGGATTCTCAAAATCACCCCGGAAAGCAAGGATACCTCCGTACATCGCAACGGTAAAAACCAGAAAACGCTCGTCGTCAAGCGTGACGAGCAGCTGGTATTTCGCGGGTATCCCGGCCTCGGAAGCATAAAGGCGCAGGTTCACACCGTCCGATAGGAGGAGGTGCACGTCGTCGTCCAGCGATATGTCGACAAATGCGCCGTAACCTTCCGCCCCGACGATTCTCCGGCCGGTCAGCAACTTCCGGTATTCGAGCGGATCACCCGAATACCAGGTGAACTTGTGCGGATGCGTGGCATTGAACACATCGGTCACAGTATGTCCCGCCAGCGTCTCACGGACCTGGCGCGCAACGGTTTTCGATTCGGGTATTTCGATCATAAGCGATGGAATATCAGTTATTCGGCTGAATAAAGGACCAATGCGTGTGGATAATTTTCCAACATCCGGAGGGATTCAACCGGTAAACCTCCGTGCAGTTCATCCGGAACACGCATCCGTCCCGGTAAGCCTCATAATTATAGGTCAGGACCGCAATGCCCAGAGACACCTGTACAACAGGGTCCAGCATTTCGTAGCGGTCTATCTTGATCTTCCCCCTGACTTGGTCATAATAAGTCTCCAAAGCCTTTTTACCTTCGAGTTTATGCTCGAAAGCCGGATCCATTACACGACATCTTCCGAGGATAATCCGATAAATCCGTCGGGATTCCCGTCGTTCCACCGCTCCAAAGCCTGCTTTTCCAAAGCGATGATTTCGGCCTTAACAGCTCCGTCATCCGAAGCATTTCGCACATATTCAGTCATAGGTCTTTTCAGGTTTTTCCCAATATAGCAATTATTCACGAATCTAAGCGGCTTTAAGAGAGTCGATTCGTACCCGCCTCACATAAATATTGGCGATTGACGAACCTTCCGATAAATCTTCTATAAACAAAAGCCTCCCTTTTCAAAGGGAGGTTTGGAGGGATTATCAATATAGTCAGCGGCTCGACCTCTTCAAGCCGACTTAAGAGGCCGGGGTTAAAAGATGAAACGTAACCATCCGAAATAAGCCGCCTTGCATTAATCCAAAATCGTTCGAAGTCC
>OJQL01001985.1_pt1 | contig 13106 bp, 9 predicted proteins | sample 1598731 | NCBI WGS metagenome assembly OJQL01 (sample SAMN03922510, study PRJEB24848) | human gut metagenome | isolation source: stool sample | host: Homo sapiens | place: Germany | collected 2010-02
TCCTAATAACACGCAAATATCAGACATGTAAAATCAGCAAAAAGTCACCAGTAAAAGACAAGCAGGGAATTTATCATTTATTAATTAGATTAGATTTTCTCTTTATCGTATATTTGTACCCAATAACCGAATTAAGAGATATGAAAAAGATAAGTTTTGCACTTCTTTTCTGCCTTTGTACACTGGCAAGTTTTGCCCAAAGCGGCAAACCACTCAATTTAAAAGAGATTGTATCCGGGGAATTTATTCCTCAAGGAATTTCAGGCGTTATTCCTATCCCGGGAGACGGGGAGCACTATTCGCAAATGAATGCGGATAAGACTCAAATTATCAAATACTCTTTCAAAACAGGTAAACCGGTGGAAGTGTTGTTCGACGCCGCTACCGCCCGCGAATGTCCGTTCAAGAAGTTCGACAGTTACAGTTTTTCTCCGGACGGTAGCAAATTGCTTATCGCAACCGAAACAACTCCAATCTACCGCCGTTCCTATACGGCAGTACACTATATATATAGTCTGAAGCGAAATTTGGACGGCAAGATAAACAATGTAGTAGAAAAGTTGTCAGACGGCGGTCCTCAACAAGTTCCTGTTTTCTCGCCCGACGGATATCAGGTGGCCTTTGTTCGTGACAACAACATTTTCCTCGTGAAACTGCTCTACGGCAACAGCGAAAGCCAGGTAACCGAAGACGGCAAACGCAATGAAGTGTTGAACGGTATTCCCGACTGGGTATATGAAGAAGAGTTTGCTTTTAACCGCGCATTGGAATTCAGTCCCGACAGCAAGATGTTGGCGTTCATCCGTTTTGACGAGAAGGAAGTGCCGTCGTATACTTTCCCTGTATTTGCCGGAGAAGCGCCTCATATGACTCCTTATGAAAAATATCCGGGAGAATATACCTATAAATATCCCAAAACTGGTGAAAAGAACTCAAAAGTATCCGTACATACTTTTGACATCAAATCCAAAGTAATTCGTAAAATCAACGTTCCGCTGGAAGAAGGGGGATATATCCCACGCATCCGTTTTACGCAAGATCCGAACAAGCTGGCGGTTATGACGTTGAATCGCCACCAAAACCGGTTCGATCTGTACTTTGCCGATCCGCGCAGCACCGTCTGCAAGCTTGCCGTACGCGACGAAAGCGACACTTATATTCGTGAAAATGTATTCGACAACATCATTTTCTACCCGGAAAACTTCAGTTTCGTCAGCGAAAAGAGCGGATACAACCACTTGTACTGGTATAGCATAGGCGGAAACCTTATCAAACAGGTTACTTCCGGCCCTTATGAAGTGCAGGACTTCCTGGGTTATGACCCCGAAGATGACTGTTTCTATTTCAGCAGTAACGAAGAAAGCCCGCTACGCAGCGCTATCTACAAGATAGACCGCAAAGGCAAGAAGATTAAGTTATCGTCACAAGCCGGAACAAATAGCGCACAGTTCAGTACAGATATGAAGTACTTCATGAACCGTTACTCAAATTTAGATACTCCTACTGTCATTACCCTGAATGATAATACAGGGAAGACATTGACTACGCTTGTAGACAACGCTGTTCTAAAGCAAAAGTTAAGAGGATATGATATGCCCCAAAAAGAGTTTTTCTCGTTTCAAACCTCTGACGGAATTACCCTGAACGGTTGGATGATGAAGCCGACCAACTTCTCCTCCAGCAAAAAATATCCGGCTTTGATGTATCAGTACAGCGGTCCCGGTTCGCAACAGGTTCTTGACAAGTTCGGTGTGAGTTGGGAGACATATATGGCATCTCAAGGATACGTTGTAGTATGTGTAGACGGACGTGGAACCGGCGGACGCGGTGCGGAATTTGCCAAAGTAACTTATCTGAACCTCGGTATCAAAGAAGCCAAAGACCAGGTAGAAACGGCTTTATATTTGGGACGGCAACCTTATGTGGACAAAGACCGTATCGGCATATGGGGCTGGAGTTATGGCGGATACATGACCATTATGAGCATGAGTGAAGGAACTCCGGTGTTCAAAGCAGGAGTTGCCGTTGCTCCGGTCACCGACTGGAATTATTACGACACCGTATATGGTGAGCGTTTCATGCGCACCCCGAAAGAAAACGCCGAAGGTTATAAAGCTTCATCCGCCTTTACACGTGCCAACAATTTGCATGGTAACCTGTTATTAGTACATGGCATGGCTGACGACAACGTTCATTTCCAGAATTGTGTGGAATACGCCGAGCACCTCGTACAACTTGACAAGCAATTTGATATGCAGGTTTACACCAATCGTAACCACAGTATATTTGGCGGTAACACCCGTTTACATCTGTACACCAAGTTGACGAATTTCTTTAACCGGGAGTTGAAAAAATAAATGACTGAAAGAGTACGTAAGCCGGAATGGCTCAAAATCAGTATCGGCGCTAACGAACGTTACACCGAAACAAAGCGCATTGTAGAATCCCACTGCCTGCATACAATCTGCAGCAGTGGGCGCTGTCCCAATATGGGAGAATGTTGGGGAAGAGGGACGGCCACTTTCATGATAGGCGGAGACATCTGTACCCGTTGCTGCAAATTCTGCAATACGCAAACTGGCAAACCCATGCCCCTGGACCCGAAAGAGCCCGTACACGTAGCCGAATCTATCGCCTTAATGAAGCTCTCTCATGCCGTTGTCACTTCTGTGGACAGGGATGACCTGCCGGATCTTGGTGCAGCTCATTGGGCGCAAACGATTCGTGAAATCAAACGCCTCAACCCCGAAACGACTGTTGAAGTATTAATTCCCGACTTTCAGGGCAGAAAAGAGCTGATAGATAAAGTAATCGAAGCCCAACCGGAAATAATCTCCCATAATATGGAAACAGTGAAACGTATCAGTCCACTGGTACGGAGCGCAGCCCGCTATGAAACAAGCCTTGAAGTGCTGCGACAAATAGCAGAAAGCGGTACCACCACCAAATCCGGTATCATGGTCGGTCTTGGAGAAACTCCGGATGAAGTGGAAGAACTAATGGATGACTTACGCAATGCAAATTGCCAGATACTTACTATCGGACAATATTTACAGCCTACGCATAAACATTATGCGGTAGCCGAATATATTACTCCCGCCCAATTTGCCATTTACAAAGAGCTTGGATTAAAGAAAGGGTTCACCCAAGTGGAAAGTGCACCATTGGTTCGTTCATCTTACCATGCAGAAAAATCGACCCTATATCTACAAAAAAGGATGAAATAAAGAACATTTCACACAAGCCGTTTGTTAAAAAGGAAACGGCAAAATAACATAAGAATGGGCAAGCAAAAAGTTCTATCATCCAAGTTTAATATGTCGCTGGGATATATTCCCGTCATTATATCCATTATATTATGCGAATTCATAATACAAGACATAGCTATCTACATCGGTACAGGTGTAGGATTATTGTTTAGCATCTATATGTTGCAACGCAAAGGCTCACATGTCCCCCCGATTATACTATATTGCACAACAGGAATGTTATTGCTATTGACTATAACGTCCTTTTTCTCCACCGATTACTGTTCGGAAGCAATGTTTCCATTGACATTGGAAATCAGTGCCATTATTCCGCCATTCGTTATCTTTCTGAACAGAAAACGCTTCTTAAATTACCACGCCGCCCAAACTCATAAATGCTGCAAACAATTTTTCGCACAAGGAGCCGAAGCTGCCATAGTATCTGCCCGCGTGTTACTGCTTTTTGGATTCTTACATTTCCTTATCATATCACTCACCATATTTTTCGGTCATCCGCTGAGTAACACGACACGATATGTTTTATTCCGTATCGTTCCTCCCAGTGTATTCATACTGAGTATTCTGTTCAACCAATTCGGTATATACTATTTCAATAAGGTGATGAAACATACCGTATTCATACCCATAGTAACTACAAAAGGAGATGTCATTGGCAAAGCGATAGCCTCAGAAGCTATTAACCGGAAAAATGAATATATCAATCCGGTCATTCGCATCACCGTAGCCGCACATGGCATGTTGTTCTTATTGCCACGCCCTCAGTGTTGCATGTTTGAGAAGGGCAAAACAGACCTGCTAATGGAAAGCTATTTGTTATATGGAGAGACTTTAGAACAAGGAATAAAAAGAGTATTACTGAATACCCTGCCAACAGCTTCATTGCAGGATCTCCACTTTAACTTTATGTATCATTTTGAAAATGAAGCGACCAATCGCCTGATTTATCTCTTCACTCTGGATTTGGATGATGATTCGATCTTATGCAACAAAAAGTTTAAAGGTGGAAAGCTTTGGACATTTCAGCAAATAGAACACAATCTTCATCGAAACTTCTTCAGCAGTTGTTTCGAACATGAATACGAACAGATAAAGGAGATTATTTATACAAGAGAAAAATACAAGGAATCTTAGAGAGATCGGGAACTCTCCGCTGCCATTCCTTCACTGTTTTAGTTTTAATATATTCTCCCTCACATGTAATATTGGCAGCAATACAGAGCTTTGTCTGAGGACGGCAATTATGCAGGATATCCTCTATCATCTTATTATTGCGATAAGGAGTTTCTATGAAAAGCTGGGTTTGATGCTCATTGTACACACGCTGTTCCAACGCCTTCAATTTCTTGGCACGTTCACCGGGTTCAATAGGCAAATATCCATGAAAAGCAAAACTTTGTCCGTTGAAACCGGAACCCATAACCGACAATATAATCGAAGAAGGCCCCACCAGCGGAATCACCCTCAAGTTCTTGCGTTGGGCTATCGCCACAACATCCGCCCCCGGATCGGCAACCGCCGGACAACCAGCCTCGGAAATCACTCCCATAGAGTTTCCGTCTTCAAGCGGCATCAAATATCCGGAAATATCTTCCGGTGATGTATGTTTATTGAGTGTATAGAACGTAAGCGAATCAATATCTATTTCCCTATCTACTTTCTTCAAAAAACGACGTGCCGAACGCACATCCTCTACTATAAAATAGCGGATACCCAAAATAACTTCTTTATTATAAGAAGGCAATACTGTTTCAACAGGAGTGTCTCCTAAAGTAACAGGTAACAGATAAAGCGCAGGAAGCATGGCAATGATTGGTAGTTAGCAACTAGTGATTAGCGATTAGTGGCTTGCCATAAGCCGGCATAGCCAACTAATCATCAATCACTATTTATTATCCATAAATTATATTTCCGTTTTCGTCTTTATATTCATCCAGACCTTTTTCATAAGTAGCCATGGCACGCAGACTCATACCTACACTGGAGAAACCTCCGTCGTGGAACAGATTCTGCATAGTGACCTTACGAGTCAAGTCGGAGAACATAACGATACAGTAATCAGCACATTCATCAGCCGAAGCATTACCCAAAGGAGACATACGGTTGGCGAAGTCGAACAACTTGTCCATACCTTTTACTCCGGAACCTGCAGTAGTCATTGTAGGTGACTGTGAAATCGTGTTGACACGTACATTGTGCTCACGTCCGTAGATGTAACCGAAACTGCGGGCGATAGACTCCAACAGTGCTTTCGCATCCGCCATGTCGTTGTAACCATAGAACGTACGTTGTGCAGCTACATAACTCAAAGCCAGAATAGAACCATATTCAGCAATAGCGTTCATCTTCTTGGCAGCTTGTATCATCTTATGGAAAGAAACAGCCGAAATGTCCAGCGTTTTATCCAACATATCATAATCAAGATTATCGTATGTACGTTTCTTACGTACGTTAGGAGACATACCGATAGAATGGAGAACGAAATCCACCTGGCCGCCCAGCACTTCCATAGAACGTTTAAACACATTCTCCAGATCTTCCACACTGGTAGCATCTGCTGCAATGACCTCGCAATTCAGCTTCTCGGCCAATGCCGAAACTTCACCCATACGTACAGCAACAGGTGTATTAGACAAGGTGATAGTGGCACCTTCTTCTACTGCTTTTTCCGCTACTTTCCAGGCAATGGATTGCTCATTCAGAGCACCGAATATAATGCCTCTTTTTCCTTTCAACAAATTGTAACTCATACCTTATTTTACTAAAATTGAGCTGCAAAGATAGTGCAAAAACCTCGAAAGCATGCAAAGAAAAGGCTAAAACCACAAAAAATACACCAAAACCAACAATTAGTACACATCATTTCAGCCAAATCCCGATACATTTGCAATAGGTAATTAAGAGGTTTTTTCATAATATTTAAAGGTTAGAAAATTAAGCCACTATTATTTCTTTCGTAAGCAACTCGTGAGAGCCGCTTACGGAAAGATAATAAAAAAGAGGAAAAACAAGAAATTAATAGCCGGATACGATGAAAACACCAGTCTTCAATCTACCTTGTAACTGCATATAATTAGTAATTAATATAGTATCACGAATGGACACATTATTCAAAAAGCTACTTGTGCTTACCACATTTTCTCTTGCGTTACTCCCTGTACAGAACGCTGCCCATGCCCAGTGCAAAAACTCCATAGATGAAAGCATCTATAAAGAGCTTCCTTTTAATATGCCAAAAGTAGAACAGCCTTCATTTCCGGATTATACAGTCAATATTCTGCAATTCGGGGCGAAAGGCGATGGAATTACCTTAAACACAAAAGCAATTAATGATGCCATTAAAGCAGTCAATGCAAAAGGTGGCGGCAAAGTGGTTATACCGGAAGGATTGTGGTTGACAGGTCCTATCGAACTGTTAAGTAATGTCAATCTATATACAGAAAAGAATGCATTGATTGTCTTTTCGGATGACTTCAATGCCTATCCTATTCTCGAAACATCATTTGAAGGCTTAAATACCCGCCGTTGCCAATCGCCTATCTCAGCACGCAACGCAGAAAACATAGCAATTACAGGCTACGGCGTATTCGACGGTTCGGGTGACAGTTGGCGTCCTGTAAAGAAAGGCAAACTTACCGCCGGACAATGGGATGCTCTCGTGAAGTCAGGTGGTGTTGTAGACAAATCCATATGGTATCCCACAGCCGGCTCATTAAAAGGAGCATTAGCCTGTAAAGAGTTCAATAATCCCGAAGGTATTGAGACCGAGGAAGAATGGAATGAAATCCACCCATGGTTGCGCCCGGTATTACTGAATATCGTCAAGAGCAAAAAAGTCTTATTAGAAGGGGTTACGTTTAAAAACTCACCGAGTTGGTGTCTGCATCCGCTATCTTGCGAGCACATCACCATCAACCAGGTTAAGGTATTCAACCCCTGGTATTCTCAGAACGGTGACGCCTTAGATTTGGAATCCTGCAAAAATGCTCTGATAATCAATAACATTTTTGACGCCGGTGATGACGCTATTTGCATTAAATCCGGTAAAGACAAAGACGGACGCGAACGCGGCGAACCTTGTCAAAACGTCATCGTAAAAAACAACACAGTACTACATGGTCATGGCGGCTTTGTAGTGGGCAGTGAAATGTCCGGAGGTGTGAAAAACATCTATGTGGCAGACTGTACTTTCCTCGGTACAGATGTCGGTTTACGATTCAAAAGTACCAGAGGACGTGGCGGTGTTGTAGAAGGAATCTACATTCACAACATCCACATGATTGACATACCTCACGAACCACTACTGTTCGATTTATTCTATGGCGGTAAAGCAGCCGGCGAAGAGACGGAAGAAGATCTGAAAAGCCGCATGAAAGCATCCATACCTGAAGTGACTGTCGAAACACCTTCTTTCCGCGATATCCACATCTCCAACATTATCTGTAAAGGTTCCGGGCGTGCCATGTTCTTCAATGGATTGCCTGAAATGCCCATCAGGAATGTAACAGTAAAGAATGTGATCATCAGTGATGCCAAAGAAGGGGGTGTCATCAGCCAGGCAGAAGGTGTTGTACTGGAAAACATACGCATAGAGACTAAAGGACATACACTGAATGTCAAGAATGCCAAAAACTTAAATATTGACGGAAAGACATATTCTGCCATTGGTGCAGAAGGAAAAGTTATGAATTTCAAGTAAATTCCGATAAGCAATGCAAACCGTTCAATGCGAGTTGCATAAATAACAAATCAAAGCAGACAGCTTTTTTAATCCAAAAGAGAGCTGTCTGTTCTTTTAGTTTAATTTTGTAACTGTAATTAAAATACACTCTGTTATGAGAACAGCCTTTTTAGCCGGTTTCCTGTTGTTGTGGACATCCATTCTTAGTGCGCAACCACAGACAAGTTTCAAAACGATCTCAATTGAAATAAGTAATTCATGGACAAAAGATAAAATCGATGCTCCGGTAGTTCTAAAGATTGAAGATTTACAACCCGGTTTCCATGTACGCTCAGCTGTCGTATTGAACGGTGAGGAAGAAATACCCTCACAATTGGATGACCTGAACGGAGACTTGCAAGCTGACGAGTTGGCTTTTGTCATGAATGTTCCTGCCAACGAAACGAGTACGCTAACAATCACCTTGTCATCTGCCAAAACAAATAAGACCTACCCGGCACGTGTCTTTGCCGAAATGAGAATACGGGATATTCCAAAACAAAAGCGTACTCCCATACAGTCGGTTACCGTACCGGGCACCACTAATTTCTATAATATGGTACATGGTCATGGCCCAATGTTCGAATCTGAATTAGTTGCTTATCGCGTCTACTTCAACCCAAAGCAAACGATAGACCCTTACGGTAAATTCAACAAAGGACTTGAGATACAAGAAAGCAGCTTTTATCCTAATGACGAACAACTTGCACGCGGGTTTGGAGATGATGTATTAATGGTTGGGAACAGTTGCGGTGTCGGAACCTTGAAAGGCTGGGACGGAACAAAAGCCACCCATATAGAACCGGTAGCCTTCCGCACTGAAAGTATTCTTGCTTATGGACCTATACGCACTATCGTTGACGTAGCTGTAAAAGGTTGGAACTATCAAGGAAAAGAGTTGAACATGACCAACCGTTATATACTCTATGCCGGGCATCGCGATCTGCTGGTAGAGACTTTCTTTGACGAACCGCTGAAAGATGAACTCTTTTGCACCGGTGTACAAAACATCATGGGCAACGAGACACTCTCGGATTCCGACCACAAAGGTTTAATAGGCAGTTGGGGAAGACACTGGCCTGTAAACGACACTGTGAAATATGCAAAGGAAACAGTAGGCATCGCCACTTATATTCCACAGAAATACATCCGCAAGGAAGTAAAAGACAAAGACAATTTCCTTTATACAGTTTCAGCACCGGGGAGCAACCGATTCCATTACTATACAATGTTCACTTCTTGCAAGGAAACCTTCGGTTATCCCACACCCGAAGCATGGTTTGCCTACATGCACGAATGGAAAGAAGAATTGCAGCATCCGGTTCAGGTGAAAATTAAAAACTAAAAAACCAAGCCACATGAAAACAAGAAAGACACTTTTAGGCATTTGCCTGCTGCTTGCATCACCGCTGGCTGCGCAAGAGAAGAATTATGTTTCCGAAGCATGGGTAGCCGACCAAGGCAACGGTAAATATAAGAATCCGATACTCTATGCAGACTATTCCGACCCGGACGCCTGTCGTGTAGGAGATGATTTCTATATGACCTCCTCCAGTTTCAACTGCCTGCCGGGCTTACAGATTCTACATTCCAAGGACCTCGTAAACTGGAGCATTATCGGTGCTGCCATCCCTTATACCCTGACTCCTATCGAAACGCCCGAACGTCCGGAACATGGTAACCGCGTATGGGCTCCTGCTATCCGTTATCATAACGGTGAATTCTACATATTCTGGGGGGATCCCGACCAGGGCGCCTTCATGGTAAAAGCCAAAGATCCGAAAGGCCCATGGACAGAACCCGTACTCGTTAAGCCGGGTAAGGGAATTATAGACACTTGCCCTTTTTGGGATGAAGACGGAAAAGTATATATGGTACACGCCTATGCAGGAAGTCGTGCCGGATTGAAAAGCATCATTTCCATTTGCGAACTGAATACAGATGCCACCAAAGCCATCACACAGTCGCGCATCGTCTTCGACGGGCATGAAGCGCATCAGACATGTGAAGGGCCGAAACTCTACAAAAGAGGAAACTATTACTATATATTCCATCCTGCAGGCGGCGTGCCTACCGGGTGGCAAGTTGTGCTCCGTTCCCAAAACATATATGGCCCTTACGAATGGAAGAAAGTATTGGCACAAGGCAACAGCCCCGTCAACGGTCCCCACCAAGGAGCATGGGTAGACACCCCTACGGGCGAGGACTGGTTTCTTCATTTTCAGGATGTAGGCGCTTACGGGCGATTGGTACATCTGCAACCTATGAAATGGATAAACGATTGGCCTGTTATCGGCATAGACAAAGACGGTGACGGCTGTGGTGAACCGGTATCAGTTTATAAAAAGCCGGACGTAGGCAAAACATACCCTATCTGCACTCCACAGGAAAGTGACGAATTTGATGGCTACACCCTTTCCCCGCAATGGCAATGGCATGCCAATATCAATGAAAAATGGGCTTACTATGCAGGGGATCAAAGCATAATGCGGCTTTATTCTTATCCCGTTGTCAAAGAGTACAAAAATCTATGGGATGTAGCCAACTTATTATTGCAAAAGACTCCTGCGGCCAACTTCACCGCTACCATGAAGCTGACCTTCAGACCTACGGGAAAATACAAAGGGGAGCGCACCGGTCTGGTCGTCATGGGACTTGACTACGCCGGACTGATTCTGGAGAATACGGACAAAGGCCTGGTATTGTCCCAAGTGTCCTGTCGTAAAGCCGACAAAGGCACTCCCGAAACAGTGAACGGCACAACCGATTTAAAAGATAACACTATTTACCTTCGTGCCAAATTTTCCTCTGACGGGAAGCGGATTTCCCAAAGTGAAGGCGGCCACGACCTGTTAGTAATGTGTAACTTCAGTTATAGCCTCGATGGAAAGAAATACCAGTCGTTAGGTAATCCGTTTCAGGTAAAAGAAGGTAAATGGATCGGTGCTAAAGTGGGGATGTTCTGTACCCGTCCGGCCATTGTAACCAACGATGGCGGTTGGACAGACGTGGACTGGTTCAGAATCACAAAATAACAGATTCATATAGAAATCCACCGTAAGTTTCTATACAACCCGGTGGATTATTATATCTTTGCACCTCAAATTAAAAAGAAGAGTAATGAAGAAGCTTGTTATATTCGACTTAGATGGTACACTGTTGAACACAATCGCCGATCTGGCACAAAGCACCAATCATGCCCTGAATGTACTTGGCTACCCTACACACGAGGAATCAGCCTATAACTTCATGGTAGGTAACGGCATTAACAAGCTGTTTGAACGGGCTCTTCCCGAGACTGCAAAGAATGAAGAGAATGTACTCCGCGTCCGCAAAGAATTCATTCCTTATTACGACGCACACAATGCAGATAAAAGCCACCCCTATCCCGGTATTCCCGAACTATTGGAACAAATACAGTCACAAGGATTACAGATTGCTGTTGCATCCAACAAATATCAGGCAGCAACACAAAAACTGATAGCACACTATTTTCCAAAAATACATTTCGTTGCAGTATTCGGACAGCGGGAAGGGGTCAATGTAAAGCCCGATCCCACCATTGTGGAAGACATTCTTGCCATTGCCAAAACAGATAAAAGAGATGTGCTCTACGTCGGCGACTCCGGAGTAGACATGCAGACAGCCATCAACGCCGGTGTAACTTCTTGCGGGGTGACTTGGGGATTCCGCCCACGAACCGAATTAGAGGAGTTCCATCCTGATTACGTTGTGGACAAAGCAGAAGAAATCATTGATATAATAATGGAATAACAGCATTACAAAGGGGCTGTCTCCATGCTTACTTAAAAATACACATCATCAAAAACAATTTTTCCACAAGACCTTTCCTGTTATCAATCCACATCTCTGGCCGCAAATAAATCTCACACCTGCCCGCCCTCTTTTCCAGACTTCGTTCAAACCGGCAACTTCTTTCTGCATTTCTGCTTTACAACATACTCCTGAAGGGTTTTAACTCCCTTATGCTACACAGATAACAAAAAGTACCAACCTAAAAACAAAAATTACACATCTACTTTTTCATATCAATTTACATTTGCAAAAAGGAGTTAACAATGTGTAGAGAAACTCATCTGAATGAGAAACACTTTTTAAATCATAAATATGCAAAGAATGTCTAAAATGAAGAACACGCGCACAATGTTACTATTCTTATTGGTAACCATGATATCGCTTGGCGTATCAGCGCAAAACGTAACCGTAAAAGGTACAGTGAAAGACAAAGCAGGAGAAACCGTTATCGGAGCCTCCGTAGTACAAAAAGGAAATACCGGCAATGGTACAATCACCGACATTGACGGTAATTACTCTCTAAACGTTCCGTCCAATTCGACTTTAATATTTTCTTACGTAGGTATGACTACACAAGAAATTGCCGTCAAAGGACAAAAAACTATCGATGTAATTTTGGCAGACGATGCACAAGCGCTGGAAGAAGTTGTGGTTATCGGATACGGTACAGCCAAAAAGAAAGATTTAACAGGTTCTGTTGCAACAGTAAATTCTGAGGCATTAACGGTTGTACCCGTAGCATCAGCCACTGAAGCATTAACCGGTAAAATGGCAGGTGTACAAATCACTACCACAGAGGGGTCTCCCGATGCCGAAATGAAAATACGCGTACGTGGCGGAGGCTCTATTACAGGCGACAATACTCCACTATTTATTGTCGACGGTTTTCCTGTCGAATCCATTTCTGATATTCCGGCATCAGACATTGAAGACATGACCGTACTGAAAGATGCATCTTCAACAGCCATTTATGGATCTCGTGGTGCAAACGGTGTAATTATTGTAACTACTAAAAGCGGTAAAGAAGGCAAAATTTCAGTAAATTACAACGCATATTATTCATGGAAGAAAATGGCAAAACAACTGAATACACTGTCTTCAGCCGACTATACAAAATGGCAATATGAATTAGCTGCATTGAACAGTGGCAATTTCGACACTATCAATCCAGAAGAATACACTAAGATTTTTGGAAACTACGAAGATATGGACTTGTATAACGATGTACCTGCCAACAATTGGCAAGCTCAGATCTTTGGACGTACCTGTCTCTTATACACATCTCCGAGCCCACGAGACTAAGG
>OJQL01001992.1_pt1 | contig 13060 bp, 17 predicted proteins | sample 1598731 | NCBI WGS metagenome assembly OJQL01 (sample SAMN03922510, study PRJEB24848) | human gut metagenome | isolation source: stool sample | host: Homo sapiens | place: Germany | collected 2010-02
GTTGTCAGGTGTCCCGTTGGTCGCCGCCCATGCGCTGCCCGCAAGGGCAGTCATTCCCAGAAAAATCCCTGCCGCCACTTTCTTGCTCATGTTCATGGTATCTCCCCGGTTTTCAGGTGGACCGGAAAAAAGGACGTTGGCCCCCTTCCTTCCGACGTTTTTTCCCGTTTACCCTGAGCAAGGAATCATGGCAAATACTTATATCAAATATGATGATATAGATGTAAAGAATATCATTTTGCGGAATAAGCGGAACCGTCCGGAGCAGGCCGGAACAAAACGTCATACTGCCCTCAGGTTCTTCAGGAGGACGACTCAGACCGTTTCCCCGAAAGCCTCCTGGATTTTCTGGAGAAATACCTCCGCTGCCGGGGAAAAGACCTGATACTTTTTCCAGACGATATTCAACCCCGACTCCAACCTGGGCTCCAGAAAGCGGAAACACAGATTACTGTGTTCCGAAGTGTTGACCAGCCCGTCCAGAGTGACGACATGGCCCACCCCGCTTTCGGCGAGGAGGGCTGCGTTATAGACGAGGTTGAGCGTCGCCACCACATCCAGCTTTTCAAAATCGTCCTTGAACCACTCGATGAATTCATTCTTTGCCGACGTGCGGCGGATGGCCTGCCGCGAAAGGATGAGCGGCTCGCCGAGCAAATCCTGCCGGGTGATTGCCTGCCGTGCGGCCAAGGGGCTGTCCTTGCGCGTGACCACTCCCCAGACGTCCTTTTCAGGCAGGTTGACGTAATCGTATTTGGAGAGATCGGCGGGCTGGATCAGGACGCCGAAATCCAGCAGCCCCTTGTCCAGCCGTTCCGTCACGTCTTCCAGGTTGCCGCTGTACAAGTGGATATGAATATTCGGGTAATCCTTCCGCAGCTCATGAATGACCTCGGCGACATGCCGCATGACCCGCGTTTCTCCGGCTCCGATGTGAACATCGCCTTCAACGCTTTCTTCCTTGACGGCAAACTCCGCCTCCGTCTTTTCAATCATATCCACAACCTCTTCCGCGCGCTTGCGCAGACGCATTCCGTCAGGCGTCAACGAAACGCTGTGGCTGTGCCGCACAAAAAGTTTGGTTCCCAGCTCTTCTTCAAGGTCTTTGATCTGCCGGGAAAGCGTCGGCTGCGTCACATGCAGAAAATTGGCCGCTCCCGTCACGCTCCCCTCTCTGGCGACCGCCAGAAAATACCGCAATACCCGTAACTCCATAGCGAGAGACCTCCTTGACCGGATGGATCGTAGTTTCTTGAGAAATGCCTGTCAAGCATTTCGTATTATTTGATATAAGTATTTGCTATTTACAGAGGGCAATCCTATTTTCCCATCAGACAGGAGGTGAAAGGGAGTGATTGATCCTCAATTTGCGGTGGACCGCAACCTGAATGATGCGGGATGTGACGAAACGACCAAGAAGACTTTTCTGGACTTATGTTCTCAGGGAAAACTGAAGGAAGGAATCCATCTTCTCCAAAGGCATAGAATGACGCTCCTTGATGATGTTCATGAAGGCCAGAAGAAAATTGACGCCCTCGACTTTCTTCTCTTCAAAATGCGGCATGATGCCGACAGATAAAGCCCATAGTTCACAGAGATACCCTCTTACTCTGTTCAGCAAAACAAAACCATCATTTGAAGGATAGTGTTATGAATAAAACATTGATTGCGTACTTTTCCTATCAAGGGCACACCCGTCAGCTGGCACAGCACATTCAGAAAGCTACAGACGGGACGTTGTTTGAAATCAAACCGGCTCAGGCATACCCGGACGATTACGATACCTGCGAGGCCCAGGCCAAAAAGGAAACCCGCGAAGGGTATCAGCCGGAACTGGCGGAAAAGTGCGACATCGCACCGTACAGTACGATTTTGCTCGGCACGCCCAACTGGTTCAATACGATGGCTCCGCCTGTCGCCGCCTTTCTGGCTGCCCATGATTTCACCGGGAAAACCATTCTTCCCTTCTGCGCCAACGGCGGGGGAGGAATGGGCCATATCCTGAAGGATGTTAAAAAGTTGGCAAGCGGCGCCGCCGTACGGGACGGCCTTGAGGTTTACGAAGGCGGTCTGACTGCCGCGGGGGAAAAAACCGCCGCGTGGCTGAAGAAAAACGACCTGGGGAGGAAGTGATGAACGCCGTCATGAAGAGCCTGCTGTCGCACCGTTCCATCCGTTCCTATCAGGACAAGCCTGTTTCCGAGGAAGACCTGACTCAAATCATACAGGCCGTGCAGGCCGCTCCGAACTGGGTCAATGTGCAGCTTGTTTCGGTCATCGCCATTAAAGACGCTGAGCGAAGAAATCACCTTTCCGTCTTGTGCGGCAATCAGAAACATATTGCCGAAGCCCCGGTTTTCCTTGTGTTCTGCGCCGATTATTATCGAACCTGGCTTGCCTGTAGAGTAAAAGGACAATCTCTGGATACTGTTCTGGAAGATATGGATACCGTCCTTGTCGGCGCTCACGAAACGGGCATTGCCGTGGGAACGGCGGTTGCCGCAGCCGAATCTCTGGGGCTGGGAACCGTCGTCATCGGCGACATCCGTCAAAACCCGCTTGAAGTCATCGCCGAATTGGGCCTGCCTCCCTATGTTTTTCCTGTCCTTGGCCTTTGCATCGGCTATGCGGCGGAAGACCCCGGCCTGAAACCCCGTCTGCCCATGCGGGCGATGTTCTTTGAGGAACGGTACGATACCAACCTCGAAGACGCGCTGAAGCACTATGATGCGCAGTATGCCGAATATCTCAAGGCAAGGCCCTTCAACAACCGCGTCGGTACCTGGACGGAACTTGTCAGCGATTTCTACAGTACGCCGTATCATTATGCCTATACGGAGGAAATGCTCCATCGGCAACATTTCCTTGGAGGAGCGGCGTCCCCCGCGCAACGTTGAACGTCATCCTCACAGGAGAAACATTATGGAAGAACGTATTATTTTGAGGAATATGGCACCACGTTATACCCGGCGTGATGTGTTAAAAGGGCTGGTCGGGCTCGCCTTGGCGACCGGGGCTCTTCCTCTTACGTCGCTTGCTGCCGTTGCGGCTGATTCCTCGCGCAAAATCCTGATCGCGTATTTTTCCCATACCGGCAATACCCGGGCCGTGGCCGGGATGATCCATGCCGCCGTAGGCGGAGACATGTTTGAAATACAAGCTGCGGAACCCTATCCGTCCGAACATTCCGCTACGGAACGCAGGGCGAGAAAGGAATGGGAAGACAATGCGCGCCCGGCTCTGGCCGTGACATTTCCCGCTGATATGAGCGCCTATGACACCATTTTCATAGGGTACCCGAACTGGTTCAGAACCACGCCCATGATTGTCCGTAGCTTTCTTGAACAGTTCGGCTTCGCCGGGAAAACCCTCGTCCCCTTCTGCACGCATGGAGGGAATGGGCTTGCCGACTCTCCGCGCGATATAGCCCAAAGCTGCCCGCAGGCAACTCTTGTCGAGGGTTTTGCCGTCCGTGGTTCACGTGCGGCAAAGGCCCAGGATGATGTCCTGGCCTGGCTTCAGGAGAAAAACTTTCTGACCCGATAGACCGTTTCGTTTCTTTCCCCGCGACCTCAGACCACAACATAATAAGGAGTGATAACCATGTTTACGAGTTTCCATTTTTATAATCCTACCCGAATAGTGTTCGGCTCCGGTACCTTGAACGAACTTGGAAATCAGGCTTTGCCCGGCAAAAAGGCCCTGCTGCTGATGTCCTGCGGCAAGTCGGCAAAAGTGAGCGGTGCCTATGACCGCACACTGGAGCAACTGAAAAAGGCGGGCGTGGAAGTGGCCGAATTTGCCAAGGTCATGGAAAATCCCCTGAAAGATATGGTGATGGAAGGCGCGGCCTTCGCCAGAGATAACGGCTGCGACTTCATCGTCGCCCTGGGGGGCGGGGCCGTGCTGGATTCCGCAACGGCCATTTCCGCCATGGCGACCAACGAAGGTGACCTGTGGGACTATGTCTGCGGAGGCACGGGCAAGGGCAAACCGCTAAGCCGTCCCGGTCTGCCTGTGGTGACGATCACGCTTACGGCTGGAACGGCCTCGGAAATCAACTGCTGGGGCGTTATTTCCAATCCGGAAACTCAGGAAAAAATCGGTTTTGGCGATCCGATGCTCAATCCTGTTCTCGCCATTGTGGACCCGGAACTGATGAGGACGATTCCTGCGCGTTATACGGCGTATCAGGGCTTTGACGCGCTGTTCCACAATACGGAAGTCATGATGTCCAACGGCGTGAATATCCTGAGCGAAACCATCGCGCTGTCGGCCATCAGCAACATCGCCATGTACCTTCCCCGTGCGGTCAGAAATGGTCATGATTTGGAAGCGAGGGAACATATCGCCTATGGCAGCACGATGGCGGGTATGACCATGCAGTTGACCAGCACAACAGCCCAGCACAGCATGGAACACTCCATGAGCGCCTACCACCATAATTTGCCTCATGGTGCAGGCCTGATCATGATTTCCAAAGCTTTCGCCGAGTTTTTCATGGAACGTCATGCCTGCGACGCCCAATTCGTCAAAATGGCAAGAGCTATGGGTATGGAACATGCCGATAAGCCGCGAGATTTCATCACGCCCCTTGTCGGGTTGCAGGAAGCCTGCGGCGTCGCTGATTTGAAAATGAGCGACTACGGTTTTACGCCGGATGAGTTCATGACCTTGGCGAAAGGGGCGCGTTCCATGCAGGGAGGGCTGTTCGCGGCCAACCCGTGTGAAATGACTGACGAGGATAGCGCCAGCATCTTTGAAAAATCATACAGATAGCCCAAAAGCACGATTGGCGGGCGTTTTGGGGCGCACCTGCCGCAGCTCGGAAACGTCCGCCAAAAATTTATGGCGGGGAAGAAAGCATGAACATGATTGTTCTGGATAACGGTGTGAACATGCCCATGTTGGGGCTCGGCACCTATGCGCTTCGCGGCAAGGAGTGCGAACGCTGTGTGCTGGAAGCTCTTGAGCTGGGCTACCGTCTGTTTGATACGGCCCAGATGTACGGCAACGAGCGGGAGGTGGGGAACGCGCTCAGGCGCGGCGGCGTACCGCGCGGCGAGCTGTTCGTCACCACGAAACTGTATCGGCCCAGCGCATCCTATGCGAGAGCGAAACAGGGCATTGAAGCCTCACTGAACGCCCTGCAACTCGACTTCATTGACCTGCTGCTGATTCATGAGCCGTACCGGGAAGCGGAAGAAATGTATCCCGCGCTGGAAGAGGCCTACCGGGCCGGGCGGCTCAGGGCCATAGGCGTTTCCAATTTCAACGCATCCCGTTACGAAGCATTCCGGCGTGCCTGCACGGTGATTCCGGCGGTCAATCAGGTCGAGGCCCATATCTTCTTTCAGCAAAGGGGACTGCTTGAGGAAATGAAAAAGCGCGGTACGCACATGCAGGCGTGGAGTCCCTTTGCCGCCGGGAAAAACGATTTCTTCAGCAATCCCGTACTCCGTGCCCTCGGTCTCGCCCACAACAAGACTCCAGCGCAGATAGCCCTGAGGTATCTGGTCCAATTGGGCATTTCCGTGATTCCCAAATCGTCTCACCGGGAACGGATGAGGGAAAACCTCGGTATTTTCGATTTTCAGCTACAAGACGAGGACATGCAGCGGATACGCGCTTTGGACGGGGGAAAAACCCTGTTCGGCTGGTACTGAGCGAACGGAAGACATACCCCGTCCCCCTCATCGGGCAATCAGGAGGCCACATGCACCGACGCGATTTCCTCAAGTTTCAGGCCGCAGCGGCGCTTTCCATCGGCGCTGCCGCGCTGGGGTTGAACGATGCCTCCTTTGAAAAGACGGCCAAAGCGGCGGGGCTGGAGCTTAAGCCCGGACAACATCAAGGGAGAACTGTTGAAAGTAATAAGGGAAAGCTGGGTATCCCTCCTGGTTTTTTGGAATAACCTATCCTAATCGTGAGAGAGAAAGGGAGAATAACAGCGTACCAAGCATTATAAAAAGTACCGCAATGCCCCCATTCTTCCACCATCCTCTCTTGGCTTCAGCGAACCCCTTTGCGGTCAAAGTCCCACAAAACACTCCCGCCGCGAGACACAGCCCGCTGATAAGCCAACCGGAGGGCATGTGCAGGACCGCCGCCAGAGGCATATCCCGCCCGGTGTCGATACGGAAGCCTGCCCAGAGCATCAGGCTCCCGTAGGCCAGCAGGCAAATCAGGGCAAGCAGCCACATCGGCACCAAGCTGTCGTATTGAATCTTTGAGGCAAGGTTTCGCGCCTCCTTCACCACGCTGGCCGTGAGTCGGGCTTGGGCTGCGGCAGTCTCCTTTTCGGCGGCAGCGGCCATGCCGTCCATGATGGCTCTGGACGCTCCGGCGATTTTTTCCGGCAATGCCTCATAGTAGAAGCGCTGATATTCCATCGCGGCCAGCAGCGGCCAGAGCGCGTCGTCCTCTCGGAGATTCAAGCTATTGCCGATTTCGCGTAGGCGGGCCGTTTCCGCTTCGGACAATTCCCTGCCGCACGCCTTGCCGAGATCAATCACACTATCCATGCTCATGACGCTTCCCCCATGACGGAATCAAACATTTTCGCGCACACTCCCCGCCAGCGTTGCAGTTCCGCCCGTGTGCCGAAGGGCATTTCAGGATGGGCTGCACGGATGGACATGCGTCTGGAATACAGCCAGTCGGCCACGCGGTTGCCGACAGCCGGAAAGTCCAGCGTCATGCCGTTCTTCTCAACCATTTCCCGCGCCTTGGAACTGTTATACATATCAAAACGCCGCGCTTCGCCGAAGTACAGATTCCGGCAGACATGGATGGACACGTCCGTGAACACTTCCTGAAAGGAATGCAGAAGCTCTATGGAATCGCGGTGCCGGTTGATTATCCAGAAAACAGTCAGCTCGCGTTGCATTTCCCGCAGAGCTTCCTTCATGATGTCCCCATAACTCGCTGTGCTGGTCTTGGTGCGGGCGGCGGCATTGATGACCACGGCATGGTCAGGGTAGTTCTGTACAGTGTCCAAGAGATCCGCCCAGCCGTCGGCGTCGTCCAGACTGTTCAGACGGCAGAGCAGATTCGGCAGGGCAAGGTCTTTATGCGCCTTGAACACGTCCGGGTTGTCGGTATCGGTATCCACAAGCAGGACGTTTGCGTTTCTGTCGAGAAGATAGTCCACGAGGGCGAAGGAAAAGAGGCTCTTGCCGACGCCGCCCTTGCTGCCGCCGACATAGAATACACTGTTCTGAATGTTCATGATCAAAGCTCCGAATCGGGTTTGTCCGGCGTGTAGAAGTCCGGGATTTCCTCCTGCGATTGAGGCGCTGCGGGAGGAGCCGCGACGGGTTTCACGGTTTCAGGCCGGGGCTTCGGCTCATGCTTTCGCGGCGTCGCCTTTTGGGGAAGCACTTTTGCCCGGATGACGGGCGCGGGAATGACCACATTGCCCTGGGCCATGATAGCCGCCAGTTCCTTCACCGTGTATCCCTTCTCAATCGCTTTCAGGATGTTGGCGTTGAGCAGTTCGGCGGCTTCCTCTCGTGTTTTGCCGAGATTTTTGTCCGGCAAATCATCGAGGATTTTTTGCATGGCCCTGATGTCTTTCACCGGAATACGTTTGAACTTTCCCATGCGTGACGCTCCCTATCTCATCCGCATATGCGGTCGGCTCTGCCGTTCCCGCTCTATGCGCCGTTTTTCAAGGTCGCCAACAAGGTCTGCAAGCTGCTGTACACTTCGCTGACATCGTTGAACAATCGCTTCAAGGTGCGCAGTTCCGTCTGAATCAGCATCTGCCTGTTCTCCAGTACGTCGATCCTCGTGCCGAAGGCCGTCAGCCGGGCGTTGCAGTTCTCCTCCATCCGTTTCAGGCTCTGCGTCAGCATCCGTTCTGTTTCGGTCATGAAAGGTATCCTCCTGAATCCGGGGCAAAAGAAGAGCTTCCTCGTCAGGGAGCTGTTTCCATTTTGCCGGATAGCGTTTGATGTTGCAGGCCGCGCGCTTTTCAATGACGCGTTCAAAATCCTGTTGCAGACAGGCGACCATACGCCTCGCCGTTCCAGTCTTTTTTTCTTCGGGTTCTTCTTCCAGGGAGGCTTTGGGCGTCCAACCGGCGGCGTAGAAACCGCCTTTGAAGCGCATCTTCATGCCGCTGTCCGGGGCAATGACGCTGATGTAGTCCCTGCCTTCGCGGTTGATGCTCAGCCCCTGTTCCTTCAGGGCGCTCAGAATATCTTCCCGGTTCCGGACAAGTCCCCGCGTCACTTTTTCCTTGAGGAAAGCATGGATAACCTCTTTGGCCCGGTCGCGGTCGCTTTCCCTGATTTCCTTGCCCCATCTCGCCATTCGCGCCTTGAACAGGTCGGCCTTTTTCGGAAGCTCGTCCCGTGCCCGTGCCGGGTCGTCGGGACGCGCCCAGCCCTCGCGCCAGTTGAAGAGGTCGCGGAAGACGTCAAAGCCCTTGTGCCAGCCGGGCGGGCAGGCGTTGAAATCCTTGCCGCTGGAAAGTTCCAGTCGTGGAATGAGGAAATGCAGCTCATGGTGCCCGGCATGGGTATGCCTCACCCAGAGGATATTGCGCTGGTCGGCTTCCAGCCCGGCGAAGGCCACGCGCTCAAATGCGTCCATGACTTCTTCTTCCTGCTCTTCGCTCACCTTATCATCCGGGTGCCATGACAGAACGCCGGAAGTGAATTTCCATCGCCGCTCTATGCTGTCGACAAGCGCGCGGGTCATAGCTGGGTCGCCGCGCAGCACCTGGGGCGGGGCTGTGTCTCTCCCCGGATAATCCGGGCGTACAAGATAGCGGCTGGGCTTGTCGCCTTCCCCGATGCCGTGCGGAAAGACTTTCATCAGCATGGCTTCGCCTCCGGTTCATCTTCCGTTGAGACGCATGATGCGAACTCGATAATGCGCTGTTCGATGCCCGCCAGCGCCGTCAATACCTCCACTGCTTCCGCCGCCCGCTTATAGGTGTTGGCCCATTTCGCAAGTTGGTTGATGTTTGCACCGATGCGGGCCAGTTCTCGCAGTCGTCGTTTTTCTTCCGGCGTTTTCCGCAGGCGGACGCCAAGGCAGGTTTGGCGGATGTAGTCCGACATGCTCATGCCGTGCAGCCCGGCATTGAAGCGGAGAATGTCACGCTCCTCCGGGTACACGCGCAGGATGACGGCGGCGTTGCGGACGGGCTTGACGCGCTTCACCGCTTTCCCTGCCTTTGGGCTTTCCGGGGTTCAAAGGGGCATGGCCCCTTGCCAGCCGTGAGGCTATACGCGCAGCGTATAGACGAAACGTAGGCTGGCCCTCGGAGACAATGCCGGACGAATGAACAGGCATCCGTACGGAAACGGGGACGCATGATGCGGACATCGGAAATGTGGCGGGTGCGTATCGGGTGTGGAGCGGGGTTGCATACGGCGTGTGACTGACAGGTATGGCGACAGCGCCGGGCAAGCATCAGGCTCACGGGAAGATGGTATGTGGCAAGAGCCTGAACACCATACGAAACACCTCCGGCCAGTGTCCGGCTCGAAGTATGGTCGGCATGATGAGCGTGACTGTGCGGGCATTTGAGCACATGGCGAACGGTAACAGCGTATATGCCGGGAATGTCTTGTGGTGTATGAGTCGAGGCGGGTTTGCATGTATCGTGTCCGCCGCGTGTCGGTATGCGGGAAAACTGTGAGAGACAGGAAACACTTTTTTGTGTTGTTGTTTTTGTGTTTCTGGCCTGCGAGCTTCCTTTGACGGAGCCCCCGCCGGAGGCTTCCTCGTCCGTCGCCCGCGAGTGTATGAGGCCGGAAGCCAGGGCATGAACGTCAAGGCCCGCGAGGCGGCCCCGAAGGGCATGGCCTTGACGGAATGCTCGCTTCCGGCACCCATGCGGGTGTGACGGACGAAGAGCCGGGGAAGAAACGAGGTTCATTTTTCCTCCGGTTCGGCAGTGAGCTTTTCCAGAAGAGCGGCAATATCCGCTGCCCTCCACGCCGTTGTGCGCGGGCCGAGTTTGACGGGTTTCGGATAGCGGCCGCTTTTGCAGCCCGCCCACCACGCGCTGCGGCTGACGGGAATGAGCGCGAGTACCTGCGGCAGACGGAGCAGAGCGTTATTGGTGATATTTTGCATGGGGTTCCTCCTGTCTGGTTATGTTCGGCACAGTATATCATGGGTTTTCCCGCTCTTTCTGTTTTAAGGTTCCCGCATACAACAGGATAAATCCAATATTGTCCTGTGAGATGCCGCTTGTGTTCAAAAAAATTTCAAAATACCACTTGACATGTTTTTGTGTTTGAAAGTGTAGTTGTATAACTTGTTGAAATTACATAGCTATAATCATGCATAAAAATAATGTTTTCACTGGGTTATATTGGATATATTCGTCTGTTACAGCCCCGGGATGCCGCTACTGCATTTCATTGTCCTCCTGTGTCTCTTCGCGCAAGCCGTCCAGATAGTCGGCCCATGCCTGCATCATGCGGTGTCGCTGGGGAAGATACTGGGCATGGTTGTAGGCGATACGGGACGTGTCTTTTTCCTTATGGGCCAGCTGCCGCTCTATCCAGTCCGAGTCAAAGCCCTGTTCATTGAGCAGTGTCGAGGCCATGGACCGGAAGCCATGAATGCACATGTCCTCCTTGCCGTATCCCAGAGCGCGCAAGGCCTGTAACGGTGTGGAATAGTGAATGGGCTTTCTCACACTGTTTCTTGAGGGAAAAAGGTATGTTCCACCTCCGGTGACGGCGTGAAGCTCCTTGAGAATGGCAACAGCCTGCGATGACAGCGGGACGATGTGCGGCTTTCGCATCTTCATGCGTTCGGCCGGTATGTGCCATGCCCGCGTGTCCAGATTGAACTCGCGCCATTCGGCGCGGGTAAGCTCGGCGGAACGGACAAAGAGCAGGGGAAAAAGACGCAGCGCGCACTTGACCTGAAAATGTCCGTGATAGTTGTCCAGCCTGTTCAGAAGCACGCCGATTTTTTCATCGGAAACGATGGTGGCTCTGTGCTTGCCCTGATGCGGACGTATGGCTCCGCGAAGATCGGCGGCAATGTTGCGTGTCACTCTGCCCGTAGCAACGGCGTAGCGGAAAACCATGCCGCAATACTGGATGATTCTGTGGGCGATAAGCTCCTTTCCTTTTCTTTCAAGCGGTTTGAGTATCAGCAGCAGGTCTTGCGCCGTGACCTCGGCAATGGGCTTCCGTTTCAAGGCGGGGAAAAGATAGTGTTTGAATGTGTACAGTTTTCTCCCTCTATCTTTTGGGGAATTGTGGACTGTCTGCGTATCGTGCCATTCGAGGACAACATGCTCGAAGGTATTGGCTTCCGCGAGGAGAGCGGCGTTTTTCATCTCCTTCTTGCGTTTGCCCGGATCAATGCCGTCGGCAAGCAGCTTTTTTGCCTCATTCCGTTTTGTCCGGGCATCCTTTAAGGAGACAATCGGATATTCCCCGAAACTGAGCAGTTTTTCCTTGTCGTTGAAGCGGTATGCCATGCGCCAGAGTTTTGAGCCGGTCTTTGCGACATAAAGGTACAAGCCGCCGCCGTCCGCGTATTTTTTCGCTTTTTCAGCGGGCTTCAGATTTCTGATTTGCGTATCAGTCAGCATGATATACCTCCCTGACTGGATGTATCCTGCGAAGCCTTGTCCCGCAGGAGAAAAAGATACCTAGCCCATTCCCGCATCATGATTTTTCTTTCCGTCAGATGCTGCCACGGGTCAAAATGTGTGCGGCCGGAGTGCGCCAACTGTATGTCGATGATATTCTGCTCGTACCCAAGGTCGGACAGCAGTTTGGCGGCAAGAGAACGGATTCCGTCAAAGGACAGCTTTACGCCGTCATATCCGCGCCTGCGCAGGGAAACGGTGATGGTGGAGATGTCGATGGGGTGTTCAGGAGAACGGACGCCGGGAAACAGTAGGGGTCCGTGCCCAGAGTATTCCTTCAGTTCCCTGAGAATTTTGACTGCCTGCGGTGCAAGAGGCACAACATGCTCATGCTTCGCCGCCATGCGTTGTGCGGGGATAATCCAGAGCCTGCGGGAGAAATCAAATTCGTTCCATTCCGCGCAACGTAGTTCCCCGGAACGGACGAACAGCAGGGGAACCAGTCGCAGGGCGCACCGCACAGGGAAATAGCCGTCATGCCGCTCAAGGTTCAGCATAATCTGGCCGAGTTTCCCGGCGTCGAGCGCGGCGGCTCTGTGGCCTGTCTGTCTGGAACGTAACGACGCGGGCAGTTCTTCCGTGGCGTCCTGCGCGGCCTTGCCGGTGGCGATGGCATAGCGGCATATCTGGCCGCAGACATCCGTCAGCCTGCGGCCTCCGCGCAATTTCCCGGATTGCCGCAACGGTTCGATGGCGCTCATAATATCCCCAGCGGCAACGTCTTTTATGGCCTTGCCGCCGAAGGCAGGAAAGAAATATTCCGTCATTCCCCGCATTATGAAGGCGCGATAGCGGTTTCTACAGTGAAGGGTTTCCCGTTCGAACCATTCCATAGCCACGGATTGGAACGTAACGTTAGAGGCGGATGCCCGCGCGGCCTTCCTGTATTCCGCCGGGTCAATGCCGTCCTTGAGCAGGGCCTTGGCTTCATCCCGGCGTTGCCGTGCGGTGCGGAGTGACACCTGAGGATATTCACCGAAGGAAAGGAGCTTGGCCTTTCGCTCAAAACGGTACGCCAGCCGCCAGAGTTTTTTGCCGCTGGTCGGAATGAACAGGAACAACCCGCCGCCGTCCGCATACTTTTTCGGCTTATCGGCGGCTTTCAAGCCTTGAATAACGCGGTCATCCAGCATACGCTTCTCCTTGTCGGGGATAATCGTGATCTTCAGCTGGCTGCGGTCCACCGGCACCTGGTCGTCGGTGAGGGCCTTGTAGGCCAGCTTGTCCACCGCGTAGGCAGCCGCCGTCTCGCCTTCCACGGGCCACATGGTTTTTACCGGTTTGGTTCCGGTGGTCTCGCCTCCGGTTTCCGAGGGAGCCGTGGTTTCTCCCGGCTCCGTAGGCTTGGTGGGCGTCGTCCCAATGGCGGGAACCAAATCGTCCTCCTCGCCGTTGGCCCCTGCGGGCGTGGTAGCGGTC
>OJQL01001994.1_pt1 | contig 13045 bp, 11 predicted proteins | sample 1598731 | NCBI WGS metagenome assembly OJQL01 (sample SAMN03922510, study PRJEB24848) | human gut metagenome | isolation source: stool sample | host: Homo sapiens | place: Germany | collected 2010-02
CAGCCGCTCGTCTTTCCCGAGCCGCTGTGCTTCGTCGTGTTTCTTCGGTTTTTCTTGAGCAGTCCCAAAGTCCGCCGCCAGCTTCCGCACCGCTTCAAGTGGCGAGAGCCGAAAGAGCCGGGCCGCAAAGTCGATGCAGTCCCCATGCGCCCCGCAGGCAAAGCAGTGGAAGTGGCCGTCAGCCACATAGAGGCTGGGCCGCCGGTCATCGTGAAACGGACACCGCGCCATCCCGTGCCCGTTGACCCGGACCCCATATCTCTCCGCCGCCTCCCGAACCCCGACCCGCGCCTTGGCGCTTGCAAATATATCCATCCAAGACCTCCTTTCACCCGAGTATACGCAAAGAAAGTCTTAGACCCACAAAATCCGGCACTTCCGCAATAACCGCCTCCTCCGCACCCCCGCCCCTTGCAAAAACGCAAGCCGCCCGCACCAGCGAAATGTAATAGCTTGTAATACACGAGCTGGCAGTTTATAATAAAATATGGTTATTTACGATACTGTATGGAAGAGGTGCCGCGATGGAACAGACCTGGCTGCCCGGCAAGATACGCGACCGCATCCGTGACCTGATGAAGGACCGCGGACTCACGCAGGCCGAGCTCGCCCTGAGCATCGGCGCGGCGGAAAGCACGCTCAGTCGCTTCCTGAGCGGCAAAACGGACAAGCTCGGCGACGAGAGCATCATCCGCCTCGCCCGCACCTTCGGCGTCTCCACCGACTTCCTCCTGGGCGAGACCGACGTGCCCGACCGCGTGAATTACGACATCTCCGAGCTCGGCCTCTCCGTGCAGGCCGCAAGGAACCTCTATACGAAGAAAGTGGATCCCCGCGTCGTCAACCGCCTGCTCGAAAGCCCCAGATTCGCCGAGACGACTTACCAGATTGCCGGCATTCTCAGCGACGAGCTCGCCTCGGGTTTCGCTGCGCAGAACCAGATCTACGCCTCTGCCGCCGCGCTGCTCAAAGGCTCGCCGGAGGCCGCCGCGGACGCCGAGCGCCTGAAAACGCCGATACATCAGGTAGAGCTGCAAAATATCGAGGACTCCTTCATGCGCGCAGTCCGCGAGATAAAAAGGGAGGTCGGCTCCGACGTCGCCGCGTCGAAGGAACTGACCGCGCAGGCGGTGAAGCGCATCTACGCCGAGCTGACCCGAGGCCAGAGCAAACCCCTGCGCAAGATCTCGCCCGAGCAGCTCTCGCAGGCCGTGGCGCGCTCGGTGTCGCACCTGCCCGGCGTGGACGAGGAGAGCGTGAAGCGGCTGTTCCTGTCGATGATAGGCGGCACAAAGAGCAATGAAGAGCCCGCTGAGCAATGAGGAGCTCTGCGCGTCTGCCCTCCGGGGCGACGCCGGCGCGCGGAACGAACTTGTCGAGAACAACCTGGGCTTCATACGAAAAACGGCCAATGAGCTGTGGAGCTCGCAGCGAGAATTGAACTCCGCCCTACTGCTCGACAGGGAGGACTTGGAGCAGGAGGGCGCGCTCGGGTTGCTCCGATGTGTCGATACCTTCGACCCGGAGAGCGGCGGGAAATTCCTGAGCTATGCCGCACCGGCCGTCCGCAATGCCATGCTGGACAGCATACGCGAGCGGAGCCGGACTTTCGAGGCGCAGAACATCGGCAGCCGCATTTCTCTTGAGTCCGCCGCCCTATACGGGACTGGAAAAACTCCGGAGCAGCTGTACCTGGAGCGGGAAAGTTTTGAGGAACTGCACGCGGCGCTGGGCCGCATCGAGCCGAGGCAGCGGGGCTATATCGAGTACCGCTTTGGCTTTGACGACGAGGACACAGAGCGTACGCTGACGCAGACGGCCCGGCACTTCCACCTGTCGGAGAGCCGAGCGAGGGCAACGGAGCGTCAGGCGTTGGACGATGTGCGCCTGGAGCTGCCGTGGTGGTATTGAGACGCGTCGCTGCGGCGGGTGTGTAGCCCTTTTGCGCCCCGGCGACGCCGCTTCGCCGCGCCGCCTCAATACGAACAGAGGATATCCGCCGGCGCCCCGCCCGCGGATATCCTCTGTTCTGCCGGCACAGGAAAGTGCCCGTGCTGCCCCGCACAGCCCCTTTCCCGCCCCGGCGGCCGCAAAAGGTCTAACACACTAGACTTTGCCAGCAAAGCCGTGCGCCAACAGGGCGCTCCCGCCCCTGTTGGATAACCCCGGGCCAAGGGGCAAGCCCCTTCGGAAACCCCACATGCCCGCACCCACCGCGCCCGCCGTGCTCCCACACCCCGCCCCCGCTGTGTCCGGACATGAAAAAACATGCACAGACATCCGCCAAAAATCGCGCGGATGTCTGTGCATGTTTTTACCCAGCTGCGGCTGGGAAGGGGGAGAGCCCAGCGCGGGTACGTCTCCCTATGAATATAATTTGGGGCAAATTATGCTTTGACCCATATGGTACAGATTATCAAAAATGTACGGGCTATAGCGCATGATATTCTTGCGCAATCCTGCTAATTATGCTATTATTATACACAACACTGTCAAGTGTTGCAGAACTTTGGCGGTGTGATTACTTTGCTTAAATGCGCTGCCGACAGGCAGAGCATTTTTTGCTAATTTGAGGCAGGTGCACACTGAAGCTATTATTACTGCGAAGCTGCGTCGGTAAATAGCCAAAACAGCTGGTCTCAACATGCTGGTCATTTGACTTTCTATGTTGCTCGGATTCTGAAGAATGCTGAGATGAGGAGTGGATCCTATGAAAACACTGGATATGCCGCCCTTTGCGCCGGTTCTGATGGAATCAACTCGTGCAATGGGTTATAGCTTGGAGTCGGCAATAGCGGATATTATTGACAACAGCATAGCAGCAAAAGCCAGCAGTGTAGATATTCATTTTTCGCCATATGACGCTGTGCCCTTCATATCAATACTTGATGATGGAGAAGGGATGACGAAAGAACAGATTAGTGAAGCTATGCGATATGGCAGCCAGAGCTCATTAAATGTGCGGGAGAGTACAGACTTAGGCAGATTTGGACTGGGCCTTAAGACTGCTTCGCTGTCTCAATGCAGATGCCTGACTGTAATAACAAAGCAGGGGCGGCGGCTGGAAGCACGCCGTTGGGACCTGGATGAAATATATAAACGTGGGACTTGGGCGCTCTTGAGCTTAAACTCAGAAGAGATAAATGCCATTCCGCAGTATCAAGCTCAGCTGAAATCACTCAAATCAGGCACGTTGGTGATATGGGAAAAATTAGATCGAATGTTCAGCGGAGCCAAAGCTGCAGATAAGCTCATGAGCCGGCAGATGGATTATGTGCGTGAACACTTGGCCCTTGTGTTCCATCGAAAAGAGTGGATAAAACAAGAAATACAGTGCACGAGAAGGTTCATGCTTCTTACACCGTGTTTGAGGTGGACGGTGAAAAATATGTGCAGTTGGATACATACGGCCGTGCCGGCAGAGAAAATCCAGAAAAAATAAGCCAATCAATTCAGTTCAATTTAGAAACAGCTAAATATATAGCTGATATTCTGAAAAAGGAATTTGGATTATAGGCAATAAAATAAGACGCTGCGGGCAATGGCAGTCCGATTAACAGAGATTAAGTCCGTGCGCCAGCCAATAATGGAAATGCAACAACACCGCCCATCGGCCATTTGGCCGATGGGCGGTGCGCTATATCAACTTATTCCTCCATGACCTCCAGCATAATCCTTGCACCTAGGCAAAAGCTGTTTTTGAACAGCAGGCGCTCGGATATCGACTGCAGCTCGCGCTGACTTTCGGCGCAGCGGGTGAAGAGGGATTTCTGCTCGTCGCTCAGGGTGCTGAGGAGCTTTTCCTCGTTACGGCTGAGCAGGCGGAGGGCGGTTTTGTATTCCGGGCAGGGGGAGCAGCCGTACTCCGACGGCTCGATATTGCCGTACCAGAGCTCCTCCAGGACACTCGCGTATTCCATTTTCTGTACCTCGTTTTATCAAAAAATGTTCGTCACACCGAGGTTCCAAATGGTGTAGTAATGGTGTAGTAGCACCACCCAGAGGCCCGGAAACCCTTGATTTATCAGGCTTTTTTGACCCTCAGCAAATACTGCCGTGGCAGACCATCAGTATTTTAGTCATATTCTTGCTCCATCAAATATAAACGGCCCCAGCTAGCATCAATGGCCGGAGGGTTTTTGTTCGAAGAGTTCCTTTTCCGTGGTGAGGTCGGCGTGCAGGAGGGTGACGAAGATGACTGCGAGGGGGAGGATGGTCACCCAGATGGCCTTGCCGGCTATTAGGTGGCAGAACACTGTGCCCACTACCGCGCCGACGGCGAAGAAGAACAGCATGCCCGCGTGGCGCGCCCACTTTTCGCGGTGGGACTTGTCGGCGCTCCTGCGGTGGTGCAGTTCCTTGGCGAGGCCGATGCCGACCTGGCGGATGTGGTTGGTGACGAAGGTCGTGGCCACGGCGACGCCCTCGGCCTGGCGGAAGGTGTTATACTGCATGGAGGCGAGGAAGTTTATGATGACCTGCGATATCTGCACCGGCGCGGAATCGGGGATGCAGCCCAGTATCAGCACCGCGGCCATTTCAATGAATATGAGCACGGTGTCCCAGCGTACAAAAAAGCGGTGCTTTATCGGATTGGGGAGCAGCTCGGAGACAAATGAGCCGAGGATATAGGCCGAGATGGGCACGAGATAGTACAGCGCCTTGCCCCACTCCGCGGAGCCGAGCGCGAGGCCCATGAGCACGACGTTGCCGGTCTGCGCGTTGCAGAAGATGTTTCCGCGCAGCAGATAGGTGTACGCGCCCCAAAAGCCGGCCACGCAGATCAGCGTGAAGTAGACCCAGTTCCTCTCGCAGGTCAGGTAGTATTTGTCGTTCGCTTTGCAGGATTTCAAGATGGTCCCTCTTTGGAGTTATTCTCTATCTATGCTGTCGGCCTCGCCGATCTCGCGAAGCACGCGGCAGGGGTTGCCGACGGCGATGACCCCAGCGGGGATATCGCGCGTGACCACGCTGCCCGCGCCGATGACGGAGCCCGCGCCTATGGTCACGCCGGGCAGTATCGTGACGTTGCCGCCTATCCAGACGTTGTCGCCGATGACGATGGGCGCGCACTTTTCAAGCCCGGTGTTGCGCTCGGCGGCAAGCAGGGGATGGATGGCTGTGTACATACCGCAGCTGGGACCGACAAAGCAGTGCGAGCCGAGGCGTATCGGCGCGCAGTCCATGAGATACGCGCCGTGATTTATAAAGCTGTGGTCGCCGATGAAGCAGTTGAAGCCGTAATCGACAATGAAGGGCGCGAGTATGCTGACATCCCGGCCCATGTTCGGCAGCAGCTTGCGCAGTATGCGCTCGCACTCAGCGGTATCCGTCGGAGGCGTGAGGCCGAGCTGACGGCACAGCTCCTTTGCCTCGGCGCGTATCTCGCCGAGCTGCACGTCGTAGTTCGCATCGTACCACAGGCCCATTTCCATCTTTTCGCGTTCAGTCAACCAAACTCGCCCTCCCAAAATACGTAGTGTAAAGAAATATTAGCACACCTTTTCCAAATTGCCAAGCGCCTGCGGCGAAAGGGGCAAAAATAGCCGCCGGGGCTTTTCAAGGCGGGGGCGGATGTGGTAAAATATCCTGAATAAGTTTGAGCAAAAAAGGAGAAACCATGCCGGATTTTCATGTTGTCAGCAAGTATGTGCCCTCCGGAGATCAGCCGGAGGCCATCGACACGCTGGCCAGGGGTCTGGAGCAGGGGATAGCCGAGCAGACGCTGCTCGGCGTCACCGGTTCCGGCAAGACCTACACCATGGCCAAGGTCATAGAGCGCGTGCAGCGGCCCACGCTCGTCCTGGCGCACAACAAGACCCTCGCGGCCCAGCTTTGCAGCGAGTTCCGTGAGTTCTTCCCGGACAACGCCGTGGAGTATTTCGTATCCTACTACGACTACTACCAGCCCGAGGCCTACATCCCCACGACCGACACCTACATCGAGAAGGACGCCGCCACCAACGAGGAGATCGACCGCCTGCGCCTCTCGGCCACGGCCTCGCTGCTGGAGCGGCGGGACGTCATCGTCGTCGCGTCCGTGAGCTGCATATACGGCCTGGGCGAGCCGGAGGACTTTGAAAAGATGATGGTCCCCATCCGCGTGGGGCTGGAGATACCGCGCGACGAGATGATAAAGCGCCTCATCGAGATACGCTATGAGCGCAACGACATCGCCTTCGAGCGCAACATGATCCGCGTCCGGGGCGACACTGTGGAGGTCTGGCCCGCGTATTACAAGGACAGCGCCATTCGCGTCGAGTTCTTCGGCGACGAGATAGACCGCGTGAGCGAGATAAACCCCGTCACCGGCGAGGTCATCCGCCGCCTGACGAACATCCCCATCTTCCCGGCGAGCCACTATATCACGCCGAAGGAAAAGCTCCAGCGCGCGGTGAAGGAGATACGCCGCGAGTGCGACGAGCGCGTGGCGTTTTTCAAGAGCCAGGACAAGTACCTCGAGGCCCAGCGCATAGAGCAGCGCACGAACTTCGACATAGAGATGATACAGGAGCTCGGCTACTGCTCCGGCATCGAGAATTACAGCCGCATAATCTCCGGCCGCGCCCCCGGCAGCGCGCCGATGACGCTGCTCGATTACTTCCCGAAGGACTTTGTCCTCTTCGTGGACGAGTCCCACGTCACGCTCCCGCAGGTGCGGGCCATGTACCGCGGCGACCGGGCGAGGAAGGAGGCCCTGGTGAACTACGGCTTCCGCCTGCCCTCGGCCTTCGACAACCGGCCGCTCAAGTTTGAGGAGTTCCAGCAGCGTATCGGCCAGGCGGTGTACGTCTCCGCCACGCCGGGCCAGTACGAGCGGGAGCGCTCCGGCCAGATAGTGGAGCAGGTGATCCGCCCCACGGGCCTGCTGGACCCCAGGGTGGAGGTCCGGCCTGTCACCGGCCAGATCGACGACCTGATGGACGAGATAAAGGCCCGCATCGCCAAAAACCAGCGCACGCTGGTGACGACGCTCACCAAGAAGATGGCCGAGGACCTCTCCGCCTACCTCACCGGCGCGGGGATAAGGTGCCGCTACATGCACCACGACATCGGCGCCATCGAGCGCATGGAGATAATCCGCGACCTGCGCCTCGGCGAGTTCGACGTGCTCGTGGGCATAAACCTCCTGCGCGAGGGCCTGGACCTGCCCGAGGTCAGCCTGGTCGCCATCCTCGACGCGGACAAGGAGGGCTTCCTCCGCAGCGAGACGAGCCTCATCCAGACCATAGGCCGTGCCGCGCGCAACGCCGAGGGCCTGGTCATAATGTACGCCGACACCGAGACGCCCTCCATGAAGGCGGCCATAACCGAGACGGAGCGCCGCCGCAAGAAGCAGGACGCATACAACAAGGCCCACGGCATCGTGCCGCAGACTATAATCAAGAGCGTGCACGACATAATAGAACTGTCCCCCGAGACCGACAAGGCTGCCCGCCGCCGCGACGGATTGAAGATGACCGAGTCCGAGCGGCGCGAGGAGATAGCCAAGCTCGAGAAGAAGATGCGCGAGGCGGCGAAGATGCTCGAGTTCGAGTACGCCGCCGTGCTGCGTGACCAGCTCATCAAGCTGAGGGGTGAAAAATAATGAAACGCGCCGCCGCGGCGCTGCTTTGCGCCGCACTGCTCCTGACCCTCGCCGCCTGCGGCGAGGCGCCTGCCCCCGCCGAACTGCCAGAGCCCGTAAGCGCCGCGACGCCCGCGCCCGTGTCCACGCCCGAACCTACGCCTGAGCCGACACCTGAGCCGACGCCGAGCAGCGTGACGCTCACGCTCGCGGGCGACCTCGTCATGCACACCCCGCTCAACGACGAGGCGCTGACGCCCGAGGGCGAATACGACTATGCGCCCATCTTCGAGGACGTAGCCCACTATGTCGCGGACGCGGACTGGGCCCTCTGCTGCTTTGAGGGCGCCTTCACCGGCGACGGCAAGTGGACGGGCTATCCGCTCTTCCACGTCCCGGACGGCCTTGCGTATTCGCTCAAGGAGATAGGCTTCGACCAGGTGAACATGGCCAGCAACCACGCCATGGACGCCTGGCACGAGGGCATAGTCCGCACGCTGGACGTCCTGGACGACGCGGGACTCGAGCACGTGGGCGCTTACCGCACTCAGGCGGAGCGCGACGAGAATAACGGCATCCTCGTCGAGGAGCTGAACGGCATAAGCATAGCCTTCCTCAACTACACCTACGGCACCAACGGCATACCCGTGGACGGCGTGGAGTACGGGCTGAACGTCTACACTACGGACTACATGACCTACTGCTCCAAGGTCGACTTCGACATGCTCGACGCCGACATGGCCGCGGCGCGGGCGCTCGACACCGACATCATCGCCGTCAGCGTCCACTGGGGCGGGGAGTACGTCACCGGCGCGACGCAGAGGCAGCAGGAGCTGGCGGACTACTTCTTTGCCGAGGGCGCGGACCTCATCATCGGCGGCCACCCGCACGTGCCGGAGCCGATGGAGCTGCGAGAGATAACAAACGCGGACGGCAGCACCCGCACGGGCTTCGTCTGCTACTGCCTGGGCAACCTGCTCTCGGCCCAGACAAAGCCGTACACAGACCTCACGGCCATGGTGCAGCTGGAGCTCACCAAGGACCCCGAGACGGGGGAGACGGAGATAAGCGGCTGCGAATACATACCCATGATAATGCTGAACCTGGCCGACTACGGCGTGACCAGGGGCCGCAGGCTCTGGGACATCCGCGCCGCCATGGCCGACTACGAGGCCGGGAACGACCGCGGCGGGGTCATAACGCCCGCGCTGTACGCCGCGCTCGGCGAGGCGCTTGCGGACTGCGAGCGTATTTTTGGAACTTTGGAGATGCCCGACAATGAATAAGCTGATGATACTTGACGGCAACAGCATAGTGAACCGCGCCTTTTACGGCGTCCGGCCCCTCAACGCGCCGGACGGCACGCCGACCAATGCGGTCTACGGCTTCCTTGCCATACTGCAAAAGCTCCTGGACGGCGAGGCGCCGGACTCGCTGTGCGTGGCTTTCGACCTGCCAGCGCCGACCTTCCGGCACGACATGTTCGAGGGCTATAAGGCCCAGCGCAAGCCGATGCCGGACGACCTCGCGGTGCAGATGCCGCTCTTGAAGGAGACGCTCGACGCGATGCACATCCGCCGGCTCGAGGCCGCAGGCTGGGAGGCGGACGATGTGCTCGGCTCCGTCGCGGCAAAGTGCGAAAAGTCCGGCTGGGAGTGCGAGATAGTCACCGGCGACAAGGACAGCTTCCAGCTCATCACCGACACGACCAGCGTGCTGCACGTCAAGACCCGCATGGGCCAGACGGAGACGATACTCTACGACAAGGCGCGCTTTGCCGAGGAATACGGCTTCGCCCCGCCGCTCATGGTGGACCTCAAGGCCCTGATGGGTGACGCCTCGGACAACATCCCCGGCGTGCCCGGCATAGGCGAAAAGACCGCCCTCGACCTCGTGCGCCGCTTCGGCACCGTGGAGAACATTTACGCGAATCTCGAGACGCTGGACATCAAGGACAGCGTCCGCAAGAAGCTCGACGCGGGACGGGACAGCGCAAAGATGTCCTACACCCTCGCCACCATCAGCCGTGACGCCCCCGTGGAGCTCGACCCCGCCGAGGCGGCGTGGAAAGCGGACTTCGGCCCGGAGCTCTATGAGGTGCTAAATCGCCTCGGCTTTAGAAAATTCATCGAAAAGTGGGGCCTCGCCCCCGCGCCGGAGGCCGCCGCCGAGGCCGTCAGCCGCGCCCTGCCTGAGATAGCGCCCATCAGCGCCGAGGAGGCCGAGCGCCGCATCCGAGCCGCCGCGACCGTCGGCATCTTCTGCCCGGAGGGGAACCTCGACAGCCTCATGGTCTGCGACGGGGAGAGCATCTTCACGCTCAACTGGGCCGAGCTCGGCGAGGACTACAACCGCCTGCTCCGGCTGCTGTTCTCGGGCGAGGTCAAAAAGTCCGCGCACGGCGTGAAGGACCTCATGGGCCTCGTGCTGGCCGAGGGGCTCGGCACGGAGGGCTTTGTGTTCGACACGGAGCTCGCCGCCTACGTCCTGGACCCGACAGAGAGCTCCTATGACCTTCCCAAGCTCACGCAGCGCCACCTCGGCGCAGAGCTGCCCGCCGCCCAGGCGGTGCTGGAGCTCATAGCCCCCATGCGCGCCAAAATTGAGGCAAACGGCGCGGCTAGGCTCTACGACGAGATCGAGCTCCCGCTCTGCGAGGTGCTGGCCGAGATGGAGCGCGCGGGCTTCCTCGTGGACCGCAAGGCGCTCTCCGACTTCGGCGAGAGCCTGACCGCGGGCATAGACGCGCTCCAGCGCGGCATCTGGGACATGGCCGGGCACGAGTTCAACATAAACTCGCCCAAGCAGCTCGGCGAGGTGCTCTTCGAGGAGCTGATGCTCCCGGCGGGCAAAAAGACCAAGACCGGCTGGAGCACCAATGCCGACGTCCTCGAAAAGCTCATCGGCAAGCACCCGATAATCGGCGACATCCTCGAATACCGCATGCTCACGAAGCTCAAGAGTACCTACGCCGACGGCCTGCTCAAGGTCATCTCCGCCGACGGGCGCATACACACCTGCTTCAAGATGACCGTAACCGCCACGGGCCGCCTCTCGAGCACGGAGCCCAATCTGCAAAACATCCCCGTCCGGCGCGAGCTGGGCGCTCAGATACGCCGCATGTTCGTCGCAGCTCCCGGCTGCCTGCTCGTGGACGCGGATTACAGCCAGATAGAGCTCCGCCTGCTCGCCCACATCTCGGGCGACGAGACGATGCGCGAGGCGTTCAGGAGCGGGGAGGACATCCACGCCGTCACGGCCTCTCAGGTGTTCGGCGTGCCGCTCTCCGAGGTCACCGCACAGCAGCGCAGCAGCGCCAAGGCCGTCAACTTCGGCATCGTGTACGGCATCTCCGCCTTCTCTCTGGCGCAGGACATCAAGGTCAGCCCCGCCGAGGCCAGGGCGTATATAGAGGCGTATTTGCAAAAGTACCACGGCGTGCGCGAGTATATGGAGCGCGTCATAGCCGAGGCCAAGGAAAAGGGCTATGTCGAGACCATCTTCGGCCGGCGCCGCCCGGTGCCGGAGCTCAAGGCCTCTAACTTCAACACCCGCAGCTTCGGCGAGCGCGTGGCGCGGAACATGCCCATCCAGGGCGCCGCCGCGGACATCATAAAGCTCGCCATGGTCAACGTCCGCCGCCGCCTGCGCGCCGAGGGCCTGGAGGCCCGGCTGCTTTTGCAGGTGCACGACGAGCTCATCGCAGAGTGCCCGGAGGCCGAGGCGGAGCGGGTCGCCGCGCTGCTTGAGGAGGAGATGGAGCGCGCGGTGCAGCTCACGGTGCCGCTCATAGCCGAGGCGCACAGCGGACATTCCTGGGCGGAGGCGCATTGACATGGTGACGTTTGAAGAAGCCGCCGCCATGCTGGACGAGGCGGCCGACAGCCTCCCGGAGGAGATATTCGACAAGCTCAACGGCGGCGTGAACCTCCTGCCCGCCCGGCGCACGGACGAGCACGGGCTGCTGGTCATGGGAATGTACTTCGTGGACCAGATGGGCCGCCACATCGAGATATATTACGGCTCATTCAAGGAGCGCTTTGCCGCCGCGCCGCCCGAGCGCTGGAAGCGTGAGCTCACAAAGACGCTCAAGCACGAGCTTACGCACCACCTCGAGAACCTGGCCTACGACCGGAGCCTGGAGCGCTGGGACGCCGAGCACGTGGCCTGGCTGCTCTCGGGACTGGAGGACGAGCCTCTGGAGGCAGAGAGCGTGCTCTTTGTGGACGCGGACGGCTCGGGCCTCGCGGCCATGGCCGCGGCGATGTTCGCCCAGGCCGCAAAGGACGCGAACTGCCCGGAGCTGCGCGGCGCCGCCGCCTCGGCGGGGGAGTGCGTCTCCGGCCCGGACGCAAAGGCCGTCCGCGCCGCGGAGAGGTACGGCCTCGACATCTCCACCGCCGTGCCCCGCCGGGCCGACCGAGCCCTGCTCGAGAGCTATGACGCCGCGCTCTGCATGACCGAGGAGCAGGGCGACGCCCTGGCCGCACTCTGGCCGGACCTGGACGAGCGCATCCTCTGCCTGGGCGAGACGGACATCAGGCCGCCCAAACTCGCCACCCAGGGCGCGTGGAACCGCCTCGCGGACCGCCTGGCGGAGGAGATACGCTATCTCATCGACGAGCTGACGGGGGAGGACGAGGATGAAGATACGTGACGCCGTCCCCGCCGACGTGCCCGGCATCGCCGCGCTCGAGCGCGAGTGCTTCTCCCTGCCCTGGTCGGAGGAGATAGTCGCCTCCCAGCTCACGGGCGCGGGCAAGATAATGCTCGCCGCTGATATCGAGGGCGAGCTCGCCGGGTATATGGGCCTGCAGTACGTGCTCGACGAGGGCTACATCTCCAACGTCTGCACCGCGCCGGAGCACCGCCGCCGGGGCGTGGCAAGCGCGCTGATAGACGAGATGATAAGCCGCGCCCGCGCGCTGGGGCTCTCGTTCCTGAGCCTCGAGGTGCGCGTGTCGAATGACCCTGCCATAAGCCTCTACGCCGGAAAGGGCTTTGTGAGCGTCGGCGTGAGGCCGAAATACTACGAGAAGCCGACCGAGGACGCGATGATAATGAACCTCGCCCTCGCGTGACGATATATAAATAAGGAAGGTAGCAAAAATGCTGATACTCGCTGTTGAATCCTCCTGCGACGAGACTGCCGTTGCGCTTGTCAGGGACGGGAGGGAACTGGTCACGGACCAGGTGTTCTCCCAGGCCGACCTGCACGCCGTCTACGGCGGCGTGGTGCCGGAGATAGCCTCGCGCAGCCATGTGGAGGTCATATACCAGCTCGCGGAGCGCGCGCTCCAGGTCGCGGGGCTGGAGAGGAAGGACATAGACGCCGTGGCCGTGACTTACGCGCCGGGGCTCATAGGCGCGCTGCTGGTGGGCGTGAACTTCGCCAAGGCCGCCGCGCTGGCGCTGGACGTGCCGCTGATACCCGTCCACCACATCCGGGGCCACATCGCCGCCAACTACCTTACCCAC
>OJQL01002001.1_pt1 | contig 13008 bp, 10 predicted proteins | sample 1598731 | NCBI WGS metagenome assembly OJQL01 (sample SAMN03922510, study PRJEB24848) | human gut metagenome | isolation source: stool sample | host: Homo sapiens | place: Germany | collected 2010-02
ACGACGTTTCAAGATGCACCGCGAGTTTAAAAGGGCCATTGATGACGATGAAGAAGACTTCACCCCCAGAAGAAGGGATTACGACGACCGCAACGGCCGACCGCGCGGAGGTCATTCTTTCGACCGCCGTCCACGGGAAGACCGTGAGGACAGAGGAGGGTCATACGAAAAACGACCGTTTAAACGCGAAGGAAAACCTTTTGAACGCAGAGAACGCTCGTTCGAACGCAAAAACAAGCCGTTCGACCGCGAGCGGAAACCTTTTGACCGCGAACGGAAGCCATTCGGAAAAAACCGTAAATTCGACCGCTATGACGAAGAGGATTAATCTTTTCATAATGGTTTCACTTCTGTCCGTCCTCGCCATGGCACAAGGAAAAAAGAGCTTTACGTTGGATGATTTGCTTCCGGGAGGAAGTACGTACCATCAATTACAGCCCCAAAACCTGTACACGGCTTGGTGGGGTAACCGGTTGGTGGAAACGGACTTGGACGGCTGCAATGAGATAAACCCCAAGAACGGAAGCAAGAAGGTGCTGTTCACCTTATCGCAACTGAACCAATGGCTGGGAGCCGGGGAAGACTCATCGGTCGTGCGGAGCTGCTACAATGTGGAGTTCCCCGATGGAGGACAACCATGGGTAGCCACCGTCGTTTCCGGGAAAGGAAAAAACGGGGGTAGACCGACCTCCATATACACTGTAGTAGACTTTAAATCGGGAAAGAAGGTATGGGAACAGGAATATCCGGCGGATGCCACGGCATTGGACCGCTCCCCGTCTTCCAATAGCCTGGCTTTCGTGCGGCAACACAACCTATATGTCACGACGAAAGAGGGGCAAACGATGGCCGTGTCTTCCGATGGTAGCAACGACTTGGTGTATGGAGAAACCGTACATCGTAACGAGTTCGGCATTACCAAAGGAACATTCTGGAGTCCGGACGGGAAACAACTCGCTTTCTATCGGATGGACCAAAGTATGGTGCCCGACTATCCGCAAGTGGATATCACGACACGCATAGCCACCACTTATCCTTGCAAATATCCTATGGCAGGAGAAAAAATGCACAAAGTGACGGTGGGTGTCTTTACGCCGGCCACAGGCCGGACGGTATGGTTGCAAACAGGAGATCCCACCGACCGTTATTTCACGAACATTTCCTGGAGCCCGGATAACCGGAAAATATACATGATTGAACTGAACCGCGACCAAAACCATGCGGAACTGGTTTGTTACGATGCGGCTACGGGCAAAAAGGAGGGTGTGATATACGAAGAGGAGCATCCCAAATACGTGGAACCGATGCACGGCCTGCTGTTCCTGCCATGGGACAGTTCCAAGTTTATTTATCAAAGTCAACGGGACGGTTACAACCATCTCTATCTGTTCGACCTGTCCAAACCGCAGGCTCCACAACGACATAAGACATTTCAGGGCGGCGCGTGCGAAGAGCATGTCGAAGTCACCCCGTTGACCTCCGGCGAATGGGTGGTGAAAGAAGTTTTGGGCTTTAACCTGAAAGAAAAAAGCCTGCTTTTTTGCAGCAACGAAATCCATCCGTTGCAGTCCAATATATATAAGGTACGCGTAAAGGACGGCAAACGTATCCTTTTGGACAACGGCGAAGGCGTACATTACGGTAGCGTGAATGCAGACGGCACTTACGTAGAAGACCGTTACTCTTCCCCCACCGTGGCGCGCAGCATCAGCCTAACAGACACCCGGAACGGGAAAGGCCGTAACTTACTGACTGCCGAAGACCCATGGAAAGACTATAACGTGCCGGAAATCACATGCGGTAGCATCAAAGCCGCCGACGGCACCACCGACCTCTATTACCGAATGGTGAAACCCGTGGATTTCGACCCGAATAAGAAATATCCTACCGTAATCTACGTGTACGGCGGGCCACACGCCCACAACGTAGAGGCGAGCCGGAATTATCTGGCACGCGGTTGGGAAATCTATATGGCACAGAAAGGTTACCTGCTGTTCATCCTCGACAACCGAGGTTCGGAACATCGGGGGCTGGCTTTCGAGAACGTTACCTTCCGGCATCTGGGCGTAGAAGAAATGAAAGACCAGATGGAAGGCGTAAGGTTCCTGAAATCATTGCCCTACGTCGATGCCGACCGGATGGGTGTGCACGGATGGTCGTTCGGCGGTTTCATGACCACCAACCTCATGCTGACTTATCCCGACGTATTCAAGGCCGGTGTGGCCGGAGGCCCTGTCGTCGATTGGCAATACTACGAAGTGATGTACGGCGAGCGTTATATGGACCGTCCGCAAGACAATCCCGAAGGCTACAAAGGCAGTAACCTGAGACTCAAAGCCGGTAACCTGAAAGGCAAACTCCAAGTCATCATCGGTTACAACGACCCGGTGTGCGTCCCGCAACACTCCCTGTCGTTCCTGCGTGCCTGCATCGACGCGGGTACCCAACCGGATTTCTTCACTTATCCGGGCGACGAACATAACATGATGGGAAAGGACCGCGTACACCTGCACGAACGCATCACGCAATATTTTGAATACTATTTGAAATAAAAACAATCGGATATGAAGATATTACTGTTAGGCAGCGGAGGGCGCGAACACGCTCTGGCCTGGAAAATCGCCCAAAGCAAGAAAGTAGACCAACTGTACATCGCACCCGGAAATGCGGGTACGGGCAGTGTGGGGGAAAACGTACCGCTCAAAGCCGATGATTTTGAAGGCATCAGGCAATTTGTCCTCAGCAAAGGCGTGGACATGGTGGTAGTCGGTCCGGAAGATCCCTTGGTCAAAGGAGTATATGATTTCTTCAAGAACGACAACCAACTGAAAGACATCCCTGTCATCGGCCCGTCCAAACAGGGTGCCGTACTGGAGGGAAGTAAAGATTTCGCCAAGGCATTCATGCAACGCCACGGCATACCGACAGCCGCCTACCGTACGTTCACGGGGGAGACGTTGGAAGAAGGCCTGAAATTCTTGGAAACCCTGAAAGCTCCTTACGTACTGAAAGCCGACGGACTTTGTGCTGGCAAAGGCGTGCTCATCCTGCCGACATTGGAAGAAGCCCGCAAGGAACTGAAAGAAATGCTGGGCGGCATGTTCGGCACGGCCTCCTCGTCGGTGGTCATCGAGGAATTCCTCAGCGGAATCGAATGTTCCGTATTCGTGCTGACAGACGGACGGAACTACAAAATCCTGCCGGAAGCCAAAGATTACAAACGTATCGGAGAACATGACACCGGCCTGAACACCGGCGGCATGGGGAGTGTGTCTCCCGTCCCGTTCGCTACCCCGGAATGGATGCAAAAAGTCGAAGACCGCATCATCCGCCCCACGGTGGAGGGACTGGCCGAAGAGAGCATCGACTACAAGGGCTTTATCTTCTTCGGACTAATCAACGTGGAAGGCGAACCGATGGTCATTGAATACAATGTACGCATGGGCGACCCGGAAACCGAAAGTGTCATGCTTCGTGTGAAGAGCGATCTGGTAGAGCTTTTGGAAGGCGTAGCACAGGGCGACCTCGACCGACGGACACTGGAAATCGACGAACGCAGTGCCGTGTGTGTCATGCTGGTATCCGGCGGGTACCCCGAAGCATACGAAAAAGGATTCCCCATCACGGGTATCGAAGACGTACAGGACAGCATCGTCTTCCATGCCGGCACGGCTTTGAAGGACGGACAGGTGGTTACAGCCGGTGGACGGGTCATCGCAGTCAGCTCTTACGGACAGGATAAGGAAGAAGCCTTGAAGCAATCTTTCAGCCAGGCGCAGAAAATCCGGTTCGAGAAGAAATATTTCCGTTCCGACATCGGTCAAGACTTATAAGGAAATGAGACGGAACAGATTCCAGAACAAGGTGGCTACGAGCAATTTCACACTGCCCGTAGCCGCTTTTCTCACCACGCTGCTGTGGTGTGCGGAAGGAATCTATACGCCCGACCGCATACTGGGTTGGGCCGTTTGCGGCCTGACGGCCTATTTTTGGGTAGAGACCAACAATGCCCATTCACTCATCCGTATCCGCAGCCGGTTGACACCGGCCATTTACCTGTGGATGACGGGATGTATATTCAGCCTGCATCCCCTGCAAGACGGCTTAATCGTATCTTGCCTCATGCTGGCGTCCTATTATCTGTTGTTCAAATCCTATCAGCGCACGGAAGCCGTAAGCCCTATCTTTCACTCGTTTCTCTGTCTCGGCATCGGCAGTCTGTTTTTCCCGCAACTGCTTTTTTTCGCCCCGTTTTATCTTTGGTATGCCACAGTCTACCTCCGTTCGTTGACATGGCGTACGTTCTGGGCGGCCATGACGGGCTTGATTCTCCCTTACTGGTTCATGGCCGGATATTTCCTTTATACGGAAGACTTCAGCCGGTTCATCGGACATTTCCGGGAACTCATCCTCTTCCAACCGATACATTATGAGAATTACCGGAATCTCGATTTCTTGCAAATCAGTACCATAGGACTGGTGGCGGTATTTACCTTTATAGCCGCACAGCATTGCATACGCACCAGTTTCAACGACAAGATACGCACACGAATGTTCCTGTATCTCATTCTCACCCACGAGTTGCTTATCGCACTGTTCATGGCCCTGCAACCCGTACATTTCCAAGTACTGCTCGGTCTGTTGGTCATGAACTCCGCTCCCATCCTATCCCATTACTTTGCTCTGACAGGCAGCCGGTTTACTCGTGCGGTGTTCGTGCTGTTCCTGTTCATGTTTGCAGCCTTATCTTTTCTGAACGTATGGACGCAGTGGTTGACTTTCTGATACAGTACGGCTATTGGGGCATGTTTCTGGCTGCTTTTCTGGCTGCCAGCATATTCCCGTTCAGCTCCGAGGCCGTCATGGTCGGCCTGCAACTGGCCGGTCTGGATCCGGTCATGCTATTGGTGTGGGGCACCGTAGGCAACGTGGGCGGCAGCATGTTCAATTACTGTTTAGGGCGGCTCGGCCGCATGGAATGGATAGAAAAATACTTGCACGTGAAGCGGGAAAGCGTGGAGAAAGCGCAACATTGGATGGAACGTAAAGGCGCTTGGGTGGGCGGTGTCCTATGTGTGGTCCCCGTCATCGGCGATGCCATTTCCGTGGCATTGGGTTTCATGCGTGCCAACTGGCTGATATGCCTGATTTCCATTACGATCGGGAAACTGGTACGTTATGCCATTTTAGTCTATACCGTCACTTTATTTTAATGAAAATGAAATTACGACCCTTCCTGTTTTACCTATGGGCATGTCTTTGCCTTCTCGCCGGATGCAAGCCGTCCGGCCGTACAGACAACAAAGACACGCAGCGACCGATGATCACTGTATCTATCGAACCGCTGCGCTACATTACGGAACGCATTGCAGGCGATGGGTTCCGCATAGAAACCTTCGTACCGAAAGGCAGCAGCCCCGAGACCTACGAGCCTACTCCCGAACAGATGATGAAACTCGGGCAAAGTCTGGTCTACTTCACGGTCGGCGATTTAGGTTTTGAACGTACTTGGACAGACCGGCTCCGGCAAATGTCCCCCGAAGTCCCGTTCGTCCGGACTTCGGAAGGCATCAAGCTCATAGAGGGACATCATCACGGCTCATCCGACACACCGGAAAACGAAACCGACCCGCACGTATGGACTTCACCGGTCCACATGAAGACCATCGCACAAAACATCTGTGCCTCGCTCTGCAAGCTCGACACGGCACACGCCCGGCAATTCCGCCGGAACCTGCAACAGACACTGGCCGACCTGCAAGCTACGGAAGACAGCATACACACGCTCGTAGACAGCCTGCACCCCAAAGCTTTTCTCATCTACCATCCCACGCTCACCTACTTTGCACAGGATTACGGCCTTACACAAATCGCCATAGAAACCGACGGTAAAGAACCTTCCCCGGCACAACTCGTCCGGCTCATCCGGCTTTGCAAAGAAAAACAGGTCCGTACCATTTTCGTCCAACAGGAATTCGACCGGAGAAACGCGGAACTCATTGCCAAAGAAACCGGCACGCACCTCGTAGACATCAACCCCCTGTCATACGAGTGGAAAGAAGAAATGCTGAAAATAGCCCGTACACTACACGCACAATGAAAATCGAAATGAAGAGAGAGCAGACCGAGTCTTGTTCGAGTCTGCCGAGCGGGAGCGATTTATCCAAAGAGCCCCTTATACAATTAAACCGGATCCAGGTAGGATATGACGGAAAACAAGTCCTGCGAGACATCGACCTGACGGTGTACACCCATGACTTTTTGGGTGTCATCGGCCCGAACGGTGGTGGAAAGACCACTTTAATCAAAACGATTCTCGGATTGAAAAAACCGATATCCGGGACAGTCACCTTCTTCCGGGAAGGCCGACCCGTCCCCTCCGTCCGCATGGGCTATCTGCCCCAATACAACAAAATAGACAAGGACTTCCCCATCTCGGTCTACGAAGTCGTACTGTCGGGACTGCGGAAAAGCTTTTGGAAGCGTTATTCCAAGGCACAGCACCAAGCCACGCGGGACATGCTCTGCCGTATGGGGCTGGACACATTGGCCGACCGTCCGATAGGCCGTCTCAGCGGCGGCCAATTGCAACGTGCCCTGCTCGGCCGGGCCATCATATCGCAACCGGACGTGGTCATACTGGATGAACCCAATACTTATATAGACAAGCGGTTCGAAACGCAACTCTATCAACAACTGGAAGAAATCAACCGCGAAAGTGCCATCATCCTGGTCAGCCACGACTTGGGTTCGGTACTCCAGAATGTACGTACCATCGCCTGTGTCAACGAGACCCTCGACTACCATCCGGACACGGAACTGCCGGAAGGCTGGCTCGAAGACAAGTTCAACTGCCCCATCGATTTGGTAGGACACGGCAACTATCCTCACCGTGTATTAAAATGTCACAAACATAGTTAAAACGGCCGACAAACCTTTTAAAGTTCGGAAAAGAGCCGTACAGAAAGGAAAAAGTTACTAATTTTGCAACTCAACCGATAAGAACAAAATCAAATAACAGCAAAACAATGAAACAGTTCAAACTTGTAAACACTCTTTTGGGATGGATTACATTTGCTATTGCCGCGTGGGTTTACTGTTCCACCATTGAACCGACCGCAAGTTTCTGGGACTGTCCGGAGTTTATCACTACCGGCTATAAACTGGAAGTAGGACACCCGCCCGGTGCACCTTTCTTCATGCTTACGGCTAACTTATTCTCGCAATTTACCAGCGACCCTTCGCAAGTGGCCCTGATGGTCAACACGATGTCGGCGTTGATGAGTGCCGGTTGTATCCTGTTCCTTTTCTGGAGCATCACGCACCTGACGCGCAAACTGGTATGTAGCGACTACGACCAGATGACAACTGCCAAGTTGATTACCATCGAAGGAAGCGGTTTGGTGGGCGCGTTGGTCTATACTTTTAGCGACACATTCTGGTTCAGTGCCGTAGAAGGTGAGGTTTACGCTTATTCATCCTTATTTACGGCATTGGTGTTCTGGCTCATTCTGAAATGGGAAGAACATGCCGACGAGCCTCACAGCGACCGTTGGCTCGTGCTGATTGCCTACCTGACAGGGCTTTCCATCGGCGTGCATTTGCTGAACTTATTGTGCTTGCCGGCCATCGTACTCATTTGGTATTACAAGAAAAATCCCAATGCCAACCTGAAAGGTTCACTTTGGGCTTTGGTGGCTTCCTTTATTCTGGTAGCCGCCGTACTATACGGCATCGTACCGGGCATCGTGAAAGTAGGAGGATGGTTCGAGCTGTTCTTCGTCAACACTTTGGGACTTCCGTTTAACACCGGCCTCATTTTCTACATTTTCTGCCTGATAGCCACCGTACTTTGGGCTATCCGCGAAACGCTTGTCCAGAAAAGCCGTCGCCGCATGAATATCGCTTATCTGGTATCCGTAGGCATGCTGGGTATTCCCTTCTACGGATACGGATGGAGCAGTTTCATCATCGGAGTCATCGTCTTAGGCATTTTAGCTTTCGTCCTCAGCCGAAAGGTACAGGGAAAACCGCTCATCAGCCCCCGCGTCATGAACACCTCATTGCTTTGCATGCTGATGATCATGATCGGATATTCCACATACGCCGTCATCGTCATCCGTTCCACGGCAAATCCACCGATGGATCAAAATTCACCGGAGGACATCTTCACGTTGGGACAATACCTGAACCGTGAACAATACGGTAGTCGTCCGTTGTTCTACGGGCAGGCCTACACTTCGAAAGTTCAGTTAGAGACCAAAGACGGCTACTGCATGCCGGAATATAAAGAAGGGGCACCGATTTACCAACGCGTAGAAAAACATAGTGCCGACGAGAAGGACGCTTATCGCATCGTGTATTACGACAAAGAACCTATTTATGCACAAAACATGGTGTTCCCGCGTATGTATTCCGACCGCCCCGAGCACGTCAGAGCTTACGAAGACTGGATGGGCGGCGTAGAAGGCAAGCAAGTACCTTACGACCAATGCGGACAAATGGTAATGGTAAAGGTACCGACACAAGCCGAAAACCTGCGCTTCTTCTTCAGTTACCAGATAAACTTCATGTACTGGCGGTATTTCATGTGGAATTTTGCCGGCCGCCAGAACGACATACAGGGTAATGGCGAATTGGAACACGGTAACTGGCTGACCGGAATTCCGTTCATCGACAATGCCCGTCTGGGCGACCAAAGCAAACTGCCCACTGAACTGAAAGAGAACAAGGGACATAATGTATTCTACTGCCTACCCCTGTTGTTGGGTCTCATCGGACTCTTCTGGCAGGCTTATAAGAACCAAGAAGGCGTACGCCAGTTCTGGGTCGTCTTCTTCCTGTTCTTCATGACCGGTCTGGCCATTGTGGTCTACCTCAACCAGACACCATTGCAGCCGCGTGAACGTGATTATGCTTACGCCGGTTCGTTCTATGCCTTCGCCATTTGGGTAGGTATGGGCGTAGCCGCCATCGTAGACGGACTGAAACGTCTCAAAGTGCCGGAAACCGCAGCCTCCTTAGTCAGTCTGCTCGCCTTGCTTGTCCCCATACAAATGGCCGGACAGACGTGGGACGACCACGACCGCAGCGGACGCTACACCTGCCGCGACTTCGGACAGAACTACCTGAACTCCATGGACGCCAAGGGCAATCCGGTGATCTTCACCAACGGTGACAACGACACCTTCCCGTTGTGGTATAACCAGGAAACGGAAGGCGTGCGTACCGATGCCCGTGTCTGCAACTTGAGTTACCTGCAAACCGACTGGTACATTGACCAGATGCGCCGTCCGGCCTACGACTCGCCGTCGTTGCCCATCAGTTGGACCCGTCTGCAATACGTCACCGGTACGCGCGAAGGCATCCCCGTGCAGCCCGATGCCCTCCAGCAAGTCATCGACTATTACAAAGACAGTCCGGAAGACCTGAAACAGATGTTGGGCGACAACCCGTACGAGTTGAAGAACATCATCCGGCACTGGGTCTTGAACGACAACCCGGACTTGCAAATCTTCCCGACCGACAGTATCGTAGTGACAGTGGACAAGGAAGCCGTGAAACGCTCCGGCATGATGATTGCCGCTGATTCCATTCCCGATGTGATGCACATCTCTCTCAAAGGCAAACGCGCCATCTACAAGAGCGAAATGATGATGCTGGAAATGATTTCGCAGGCCAACTGGGAACGCCCGCTCTACATGTCTACGACAGTAGGTCCCGACAATTACGGACATCTGGGCGACAACTTCGTACAGGAAGGCCTTGCCTGCCGCATCACGCCGTTCGACACCAAACAGAGCGGCCGCACCATCGACAGCGAGAGAATGTACAACAACATGATGAACAAGTTCAAATATGGCGGATTGAAAGAGAACCCGGACATTTACCTCGACGAGACCGTGATACGCATGTGCTACACACACCGTCGCCTCTTCAACCAACTGGCCCAACAGTTGTTAAAGGAAGGGCAGAAAGACAAGGCATTGAAAGTGTTGCAACGGGCCGAAGAAGAAATCCCGGGCAGCATCGTCCCGCACGAAGCCTTTTACGGCCATTCGCTCGAACTGGCTGACGCCTGGCTGGCATTAGGCCATAAGGCAGAAGCCGAGAAACTGCTTAACGCTGTAGGACAGAATGCAAGGGAATATATAGAATGGTATTTAAGCCTGAATACCCAGCGCCTGTTACAATCGTCGAGAGAGTGTCTGATGCAGATATACATACTGAACGATATCGCCAAGACATGGGAACCTATAGACAAGAAAAAAGCGGAGACCTATCGCATGGAAGTGAACAACTATGCTTCACGTTGCCACCAGAGAGGCATGAGCTTGTAATCCTGTCTGAAACCCGAAGAGACCCATGTTCATAGAACAACCCGCAGTCTTTCTCCGATGGCTCTATCCGACCGCGATATGGCGGATGAGCCGCAAGAAGAAAGTAGTCTATCTGACATTCGATGACGGACCGATACCCGAAGCCACCCCGTTTGTGCTGGACACATTGGACAGGTTCGGTATCAAGGCCACCTTCTTCATGGTGGGAGACAACGTGCGCAAGCATCCCGACATCTACCGTATGGTCGTCGAACGCGGGCATCGCGTCGGCAACCATACGTTCAACCACATCGGCGGCTTCCGCCATTCGAGCGAAGAATATCTGGAGAATGCCGACAAGGCCAACCGCCTGCTGCATACCAACCTCTTCCGCCCGCCTCACGGTTGGATGCGATTGCTGCAATTCAAACTGCTGCGCAAGCACTACCGCATCATCATGTGGGATTTGGTCACGCGCGACTACAGTAAAAGGGTGACGGCGGAGGACGTGGTAAACAACGTGAAACGCTATGCGCGCAACGGTTCTATCATCACGTTCCACGACTCGCTGAAAAGCATCGACAAGCTGCAAACAGCTTTGCCCGAAGCCCTGCAATGGCTGAAAGACCAGGGATATGCTTTCAAGGTGATAGAAAATCGCGAGTAAGTATATCTAATGACAAAAATGCGATTAAGTGAGTGTAGACCGAACTTGTTCGGTGTCTGCCGAGCGTGAGCGATTTATGCAAAAACGGATGGTAAAAACAGAAAACATACTTTCTGCCACTCAAATAAAAGCCGAGGCCGCACGCCTCGGCTTTTCTGCTTGCGGACTGGCCCCAGCCGGACCGGTCGCCCCTCAGCACGCCGCCTTCTTCAAACGTTGGCTCGGCGAAGGACGGCAGGCCGGTATGGCTTACATGGAAGGGCATGAAGCCAAACGGCTCGACCCTCGCCTCCTCGTGGAAGGATGCCGGACAGTGGTCAGCGTGGCCCTGAACTACCGCCCGTCCACGCCCATCCCAGACCATAAACTACAAATCGCCTGGTATGCTTACGGGCAAGACTACCACGACATCATGCGGCAGAAGCTGAACAACCTGCTCGAGGCCCTGCGGCACAGTACGCCGGAAGGCACCTTGCAAGGCCGCGCCTTCTGCGACACGGCACCGGTACTGGAACGTTATTGGGCCTGGCGGTGCGGTTTGGGGTGGATAGGCCGTCACACCCAACTCGTCATCCCCCGGGCGGGCAGTGCATTCTTCCTCGGTGAACTAATGCTCAACCTGCCTGCGGATGCCTACGATGCGCCTTTCCCCACCGACCGTTGCGGCACTTGCCGCCGTTGTATCGAAGCCTGCCCCACACAGGCCTTGGAAGAAGAACGCGGACTGGATGCCTGCCGCTGCCTGGGCTGCTGCGGGATGGCGCCGGTGATGATGGTGAACGAGGACGTGTACGGCAGCCTGACCGGCGACGAGCTGGACGCCATTCTGGCGAAATATGAGTAAGGAGGGACTGAGCGTGGGGCAGACGGAACACAAAAACATTAAGATCCGCAGCCGGAAGGACCTGGAGGCCATCCGGGAACGGACCAGGCCCCTCCTGGAGGTGGAGCGGGGAGCCCGGATCGTGGTGGGCATGGGCACCTGCGGCCTAGCCGCGGGGGCCAGGCAGGTCTATGAAGCCATGGCGGAGGAGATCCGCCGACTGGGGCTGGAGGACGTGACCCTGGAGCCGGTAGGCTGTGTAGGGATCTGTCAGTTTGAGCCTGTGGTGGAGGTGTACCAGCCCGGAGGCGTGCGCACCACCTATGTGCACATGACGCCGGAGCAGGGCGTGCGGGTGGTGCAGCAGCACATCCGGGGCGGCAACCCGCTGGCGGAGTACACCATCGGGGCCGTGAGAAGCGGGAGGTGAAGGGAATGTATCGCAGCTATGTGATGATATGCGGGGGGCCCAACTGCACCCTGCTGGCGGGCAGGCAGGAGAAGCTGGCGGAGGAATTCGAGGTCCAGCTGAAGCTGGCCGGTCTGCGTAAAGAGGTCCAGGTGATGCGGGGCGGCTGTCTGGGGCTGTGCTCCAGCGGGCCCAACGTGGCAGTGTTCCCGGAGGGCACGATCTACAGCCATGTCCATGTGGAGGACGTGGCGGAGATCGTCAGTGAGCATCTGCTCAAGGGCGGCCGGGTGGACCGCCTGCTCTACAACGAGAACGAGGCCACCAGCACAGTCCGCAGCCTGGAGGAGACAGAGTTCTACAAGAAGCAGCTGCGCATTGCCCTGCGCAACTGCGGCGTCATCGACCCCCAGAACATTGACGAGTACATTGCCCGGGACGGCTATGCGGCACTGGAGAAGTGCCTGACCGAACTGACGCCGGACGAGGTGATCCAGATCGTGCTGGACTCCGGCCTGCGGGGCCGGGGCGGAGCAGGCTTCCCCACCGGACTGAAGTGGCGCTTTGCCAGCGGGGAACGGGGCCAGGTACAGAAATATGTCTGCTGCAACGCGGACGAGGGCGACCCCGGGGCCTTCATGGACCGGAGCGTGCTGGAGGGCGACCCCCACAGTATCATCGAGGCCATGGCCATCGCGGGCTATGCCATCGGGGCCAGCCAGGGCTATATCTACGTCCGGGCGGAGTACCCCATCGCGGTGAAGCACCTCCAGATCGCTCTGGAGCAGGC
>OJQL01002002.1_pt1 | contig 13005 bp, 12 predicted proteins | sample 1598731 | NCBI WGS metagenome assembly OJQL01 (sample SAMN03922510, study PRJEB24848) | human gut metagenome | isolation source: stool sample | host: Homo sapiens | place: Germany | collected 2010-02
TCGAATGCACCGAACAGAAAGAGAGCGGAGTTCCGGGAATGTCCCGTTACATCACCACCAAGAACAAGAAAAACACCCCCGACCGTCTGGAGCGTAAGAAGTACAATCCTTTCCTCAAGCGGGTTACCGTTCACCGTGAAATCAAATAGTAAAGAAGCTCTATGGCAAAGAAAGTAGTCGCAACACTGAAAACCGGCACGGGTAAGCAGTTCACCAAGTGCATCAAGATGGTCAAGTCGGACAAGACCGGTTCCTACATGTTCAAGGAAGGTGTCATCGCCAACGACCAGGTAAAGGATTTCTTCGAGGAGAAGAAATAAGTATTTTAAGAGCACGACTCTTAAATACAAAGGGCATCTTTCGGGATGCCCTTTGTGTTTTCAGGATGTCGGCGGCAGGCCGTTACCGCCGCCGCGCCGTTTCCCGGATCAGGCGGCGGGTGTTGCGGACAAACTCCCCGACGCCGTGCACGGATTTCACGTACTCGCACGCCGCAGCGGACAGCTCCTTGCGCCGCGCCTCGTCCTTGATCAGCGTGCGGACCGCATCGACGAAGAGGTCGACCTTGTCGAATCCGTCACCGAGCACAGGTCCGGTGTAGATACCGAAGCGCGAAGTCATCCCGTCGGGGTCCTGACAGCTCACCAAAAGCGTACCGCAGGCCAGCGCTTCGAGGAACGTCACGGGCAGCGCCTCGTGAATAGACGTGTTAATCAGAATCTTCGCCTCGCGGATGCGGCGGAACTTCTCTTCGCCTTCGAGGTGTCCGACGAAATGGAGGTTGGGAATGCCCGTGCGATAGGGCGCCATGATCTCCTCGTTACGATCCTTCTCGATCTGCGACTGCCCGACCAGGTAGAACTCGTATTCGGGCATACGCTTGGCGACCTCGCAGAACAGCCACGCCCGTTTAACCGAGGCGATGCGGCCGACGAAAACCACCTCGTCATGCTTGACGCACGTGTCGGGATCGAACCCGGTCTCCACGTCGATCGGATTGGGCAGGTACTCCACGGGGGTCTGTCCGGCGAGCCGGTAAAGGATGCGGGCCTTGTCGGCGAGGTAGCGCCCCTGGGTAACGAACGACACCCGTCCTTGTTTGAAAAGCCGATTCACGGATTCATAAATCCGGGTGTTCCAGTAACAGGTTTCAGGGAACAACCCGACTGTCTGAATCTCCAGCCAGTCGGTCCAGGGCCGCGGGTCCTGCACCCAGAGCAGCAGCGGCGTATCGCTTTTCCCCTCGTAGTGGAGCATGTCCCACGTCATCTCGGGCGCGAAGTAGAGGTCGTAATGCTTGCGTTTAAGCCACCGGGCGATAAAATGGCGGCCCGGCAGGCGGTAGAGGAAAACGTTATCCACGCGAATCCGCGAAGCCATCGAGAGTCCGTGATGCCGCCCGATCAGCACGTCGATCCGGATGTCGTCGCAGGGAATGTATTTGGCAATGTAGTTGCGCGCAAGGAATCCGATGCCACCGATGGCCGTGCCTCCGCCACCAAAAAATTCATTGACGATCAGCGCGACCCGAATGGGTTTCACCCCGGCCGGCTGTTTGCGCAGGAACGCCGGCAACGTTTTCTGCACGGTCTGCCGCAGTTGCAGCCCGTAGCGGGCCAAACGGTACGGCGTACGGGCCAGGTAATGATAATAAAGCCCTTTCAAGGCATTGGGGCAGAGCGCAGCCGACCAGGGTTTCCGGGCGCCGGTGTAGTGGACGACAACAGCCCCGGAACGCCGGTCGGGATAGTCGCGAACATACTCCGAGGTGAAATTGAACCGATCGGGCAGCTCGAGAATCCGCCCCCGGCAGACGATATTGATAATATCCTGGTCCTGAAAACGGATCCGCCCCTCCAGTTCCTGCGTCGCAGCGCACAATTTGCGAAAAAGCCCTTCCCTGCGCATCTCCGCGAGGTTCAACACCAACACCCCGGCGTTGACGTACAATTCGTCCAACTCGAACCCGATCTCCGGCTTGTAGTGAAGCAATTCAATTCCCCGGTCGCGCACTCCGGCACACAGAAATCCGCCGAGGTTCGTATTCCACAACTCCGCAAGACTCCCCCGGACCACCAGGTCGGCGTCGAGGTAGAGGGCCTTGTCGAGCAGCGGAAAGAGTTCCGCAATGGCATACCTATAATAGGTGTGCCGCGAGACGTGGGGGATGTTGAGTTTCAGTTCCCGGAAAACGGCATCGTCGACGACACGGACATCCAGCCGGCAATCCGCATGGCGTTTGGCCACCGCGTCGAGCCGGCGCCGGCTGCCCTCTGAAAGGCCGTCGGTCAATATGCAACAGTCGAACGCCAGTTCCGGGTTGTTTTCCAGTACGGAAACCAGCATCACACAGCAGTGCTGCGCATAGCTTTCGCCGATAGCGACGAAAAGATTTATTCGCTCCAAAGAATGCATGTTATAAAGATGGTCAGAACCTGTGCACGGCGCGCACGAGGAATTTATTGTATTTCGGAATTTCGATCACATAAGGAGGCTCGATGCCCATATGGGTCGTGTAGGCGTTCTTCTCGTCCATCTCGGTCGAGGAGAAATAGTAGACCAGGCGGTCCATGCGCTTACCCCCGGCGCCCTTGAGCGAGTCGTTGAATTTGTTGCGGGCCTGGCGGTTGTTCTGTACGCGGGTTCCGCCGTTGTAGTTGTGGCCGATGGTCAGCAGTTCGTCGATGGCCGGCAGATACCAGCCTTCGCCCTTGTCGCGACACCATTTGAAAGCCGGAAAATCGTCCCACGAGAGGTTGTTCGCAGCGATGTACTGCGCCACCTTCTCCATGTTCGCCACACCGTCGGTGCGGTTGTCGGCACCCGCAAGGCGCAGGTCCGGCTTGCGGAACTCGCTCCAGTGGAGGTAGATTTCATCGAGCGACACGACCAGTCCGTGCTGGCGGTCGTCCGAAAGCTGGCAGATCACGCCCCGGATGCCGTTCTGATCGTAAAGTTCGCCGATTTCATATTGCTTGAGCACATACCGGCCTCCGGAAACGGGCTGCGCGGCAGGCGCAGCGGGAGCGGCCGGGGTGGCCGGAACAGTCGGGGTAGCCGGTGTGGCCGGAGTGGCCGGAGTCAGCGGCGTCGCGGGAATGGTTTTGGTGTAATATTCCTTTTCGCCGTTGGCATACCGGATGTAATGGATTTGCGCAACGGGAAGCACGTAGGTCGGACCGTCGGGGTTCGAAAAACGCTTGTAACGCACCGCTTCGGGCGTGATTTCGATCACTTTGGCTTCGATCTTCGAGGCATCGGTCCTGACGATCAGGTCCTGGGCGGCGGCCGTCAGAGCGCCGCACAGCGCTGCGAGCAACAGCAGAATGGTTCGTTTCATCATTGTCAATACAGGTATATACGACAAATATAACGCTTTTTTCCAAACTTTCTTGTTATCATCGGTGTCGCGACGACACTTTTAGGAGTCGGAACCTCTTTTTCGCCCCGAAGGCGTTCGAGTTCGGCCCCATCCGGCTTTTTCGTCTCTTCGGTGCCGGGGTCGTAACGACCCTTTCATGTATCGGAACGTTTTGCCGGACCGGATGGCGATCCGGTTTTGGAACCGTCCTGCATTTTTCCTATCTTTGCAAAGGATTAATCCTTAAGACATGGCATTTTTCGATATTTTCAAAAAGAAACAGGATACGCCGCCCACCGGGGAGCAGGCGCAGAAACAGCAGGAAGAGCTCTCCGCCGGACTCGAAAAGACCAAAACGGGGCTTTTCTCGAAACTGGCGCGGGCCGTGGCGGGCCGGTCGACGATCGACACCGGGGTGCTCGACGACCTCGAAGAGGTGCTCATCTCGTCGGACGTGGGCGTGGAGACGACCGTGAAGATCATCCGCCGCATCGAGGAGCGCGTGGCCCGGGACAAATACATGAACGCCTCGGAGCTGCAATCGATCCTGCGCGAGGAGATCGCAACGCTGATGGAGGATGCGCACGGTTCGTCGGAGAATTTCGGACTGGACGCCACCGAGGGACAGCCTTACGTGGTGATGGTCGTGGGCGTCAACGGCGCCGGCAAGACCACGACCATCGGCAAACTGGCTGCGCAGCTCGGCAAGGCGGGCCGGAAGGTCTGGATCGGCGCGGCGGACACGTTCCGCGCGGCCGCCATCGACCAGTTGCAGGTGTGGGCCGACCGTGCCGGAGCGACGATGATCCGCCAGCAGATGGGTTCCGACCCCGCATCGGTGGCCTTCGACACGCTCACCTCGGCCAAGGCCAACGGCGCCGACGTGGTGCTGATCGACACCGCCGGGCGTCTGCACAACAAGGTGGGCCTGATGAACGAGCTGACGAAAATCCGCAACGTCATGGGCAAGGTGATTCCAGGCGCGCCGCACGAGGTGATGCTCGTGCTCGACGGCTCAACGGGGCAGAACGCCTTCGAGCAGGCGAAGCAGTTCACGCAGGCCACGCAGGTCACCTCGCTTACGATCACCAAGCTCGACGGCACGGCCAAGGGCGGCGTGGTGATCGGCATCAGCGACCAGTTCCACATCCCGGTGCGCTACATCGGCATCGGCGAAGGCATCGACCAGCTGCGCATCTTCGACCGGAAGGAGTTCGTCAACGCGTTGTTCGGCCATGAAAAAAATTAACGTCATAACGCTCGGATGCTCGAAGAACACCGTCGACAGCGAGCATCTGATGGCACGGCTCGCGGCCGCCGGGTACGAGGTCCTCTTCGACAGCGACCGCACCGACGCCAAGGTCGTGGTGATCAACACCTGCGGATTCATCGGCGACGCCAAGCAGGAGTCGATAGACATGATTCTGCGCGCCGCGGCGGCCAAGCAGGCCGGAAAGATCGAACGGCTGTTCGTCGTGGGATGCCTCTCGGAACGCTACGCCAACGAACTGCGGGCCGAGATTCCCGAGGTGGACGAATACTTCGGCGCACGCACGTGGGACGGCATCGTTCGTGCGCTGGGGGCCTCGGAGGACCCGGCGCTGGCCACCGAACGCCGCCTGACGACCCCGAAGCACTATGCCTACCTGAAGATTTCCGAAGGCTGCAACTGGAAGTGCGGCTACTGCGCCATCCCGCTCATCCGCGGCGGCCACGTCTCCGTCCCGATGGAGGAGCTGGAGGAAGAGGCCCGCAAACTGGCCGCGCAGGGCGTCCGGGAGCTGATGGCCATTGCGCAGGACACGACCTACTACGGCATCGACCTCTACGGCCGGCGGATGCTCGCCGAGCTGTTGCGCCGCCTGTGCCGCATCGACGGCATCGAATGGATCCGGCTCCACTACGCCTATCCTGCCGGATTTCCCGACGAGGTGATCGACGTGATGGCCTCGGAGCCGAAAATCTGCAAATACCTCGACATTCCGTTCCAGCACATCTCCGATGCGCAGCTCGCGTCGATGCACCGCCGCCACACCAAGGCCGAGGCCATGGAGCTGATCGGCCGCCTGCGCAGGGCGATCCCCGACCTGGCACTGCGCACGACGCTGCTGGTGGGTTATCCGGGCGAAACGGAGGCCGATTTCGAAGAGTTGCTGGCATTCGTGCGCGAGGTGCGTTTCGAACGGCTGGGCGTCTTCCCCTACTCGGAGGAGGAGGGAACCTGGTCGGCCGAAAACCTCCGTGACAACGTCCCCGAGGAGGTCAAGCAGCGACGCGCGGAGCGTATCATGGCCCTGCAGAGCGAGATTTCGCTCGACAACAACCGCCGCCGCGTAGGACGCACCGAACGGGTGATCATCGATTCGCGCCAGGGCGACTGGTATGTCGGCCGCACGCAGTACGATTCGCCCGAAGTGGACCAGGAGATCCTGATCCCGGCGTCGGAACACCGCCTGCTGCGCGGGCGCTTCTACGACGTGACGGTCACCTCGGCCGCCGACTACGACCTCTACGGAGAAGCCCACACAAAATAATTTTTGGCTTTTCGGCGTTTTTTTCTTACCTTTGGTGTCGTAACGACACTTTTAGCAGGTCGGGAAGTTTTGCCGGGGCATACGCAATTCCGTTTTGGAACCGTCCGGTTTTTTTCCTACCTTTGAAAAGTAAACCGGAACTTTACCCGAAGGCCATGGCCGACAAAAGCGTGATAACGAACATCGAAGCCCGTGTGCGGCAGCTGATCGACGACCACAAGAGGCTGTCGGACCTTTGTGCGGAACTGACTGCGCAGCGCGACACGCTCCGCTCCGAGAAACGCACGCTCGAGGAACGCGTCAGGGAGCTGGATGCCGAACTGGCGCGCATGCAGCTGACCGAAGGGCTTGCGGGCGGAGGCAGTAACCGGGAAAAAGCGCGGGCACGCGTCAACCGTCTTATGCGGGAGGTGGACAAGTGCATCGCGTTGCTGGGCCAGCCGCTGGCGGCCCCGACGACGCAGGAGGCCGAATAAACGGCCCCGGGGAAAACGGCCGGGAGGCCGGAGAAGAGGACGACGGAATAAACGAAACGAAAAAAATGGCAAAACAGGCAATAACCCTCAAAATAGCAGGCAAAAGCTATCCGTTCAACATCGAGAGCGGGAAGGAGGAGATGTACCGGCTTGCCGAACGGGAGGTGAACAGCTACCTCGCACTGATAAAACAACAGAATATCAAGAACTGGAACGACCAGGACTACCTGTCGATGACCGCGCTGAAATTCGCCATCGCGAACGTCGGAATGCGGCAGAGCCGGGAGGTCGACAGCGAAGATCTCCGGCAGCTCGAAAAAATCGGCACGGAAATAGATGCGTATCTGAACGACCCGAAGAAGTGACCGACCGAAGGCCTCCGCAAACGGGAGGCCGGTAGAGGGGAGGCCGGCGAAGGGGAGGTGCCCGGGACAATACGCATCGTACGAAAAACGTTCTTTTACATACAAGAATCTACCCGCATAGATTCCTTACAGCTTTGCGAAACTGAACATTTTTTAAATTGGGGCAACTCAAGGCGCTTCAAAATCAGGCCTTACCACCCTCACGGGGAGTACGTTACGGCGTACCGTTGGAAGATTGCGATTGTCGGAGCCCCCACACATGACTGATCGGCAGATTCGTCAAACAAGACTAAGGAATCCTATGCGGTTTTTTTATAACTACAATTAAAACCCTATTAATAACTAAAAACAAACAAGCAAAGACCCATGTATAGTATCATTTTGGCTGCCTCAATCTCTGCCGTGGTCGCCGTCGCAATCTACGCGGTCGTAACGAACCTCGTGGTCAAGACGTCGATCCGCAAGCGCCGCGAAGCCGCCGTCAAGGAGGCTGAAGCCGAGGGAGAGATGATCAAGAAGGAGCGTATCCTTCAGGCAAAGGAAAAGTTCATACAGCTCAAGAGCGAATACGACCGCCAGGTCAACGAGCGCAACCAGAAAATCGCCCAGAGCGAGCAGCGCGCCAAGCAGATCGAGCAGAACCTGCAGAACCAGCAGCGCGAACTGGAAAACAAACTCCGTGAGAACGACCGTCTGAAAGAGCAGATGCAGAACCAGCTGCAGATTCTCGAACACAAGAAAGAGGAGGTCGACCAGATGCAGCGCGAACAGAACGCGCGTCTGGAGCAGATTTCGGGCATGAGTTCCGAAGACGCCAAGAACATCCTGATCGAGAACATGAAAGCCGAGGCCAAAACCGAAGCCGCCGCCTACATCAACGAAACGGTCGAGGAAGCCAAGCTGACCGCCACGAAAGAGGCCAAGCGCATCATCGTAGCGTCGATTCAGCGCGTGGCAACCGAGACGGCCATCGAAAACGCCGTGACGGTGTTCAACATCGAGAGCGACGAGGTCAAGGGCCGTATCATCGGCCGCGAAGGCCGCAACATCCGCGCCCTGGAGGCCGCAACGGGCATCGAGATCATCGTCGACGACACTCCCGAGGCCATCATCCTCTCGGGTTTCGACCCCGTACGCCGCGAAATTGCGCGTCTGGCCCTGCACCAGCTCGTCACCGACGGCCGCATCCACCCCGCACGCATCGAGGAGGTGGTCGCCAAGGTTCAGAAGCAGATCGAGGAGGAGATCGTCGAGGTCGGCAAGCGCACGACGATCGACCTGGGAATCCACGGACTGCACCCCGAGCTGATCCGGCTCATCGGCAAAATGAAATACCGCTCTTCCTACGGACAGAACCTGCTCCAGCACTCGCGCGAGGTAGCCAACCTGTGCGGCATCATGGCCGCCGAGCTCGGTCTGAACGCCAAGCTGGCCCGGCGCGCCGGACTGCTGCACGACATAGGCAAGGTTCCCGACGACGAGCCGGAGCTGCCGCACGCGATCATCGGCATGAAGCTGGCCGAAAAGTTCAAGGAAAAGGCCGAAGTAACCAACGCGATCGGAGCGCACCACGACGAGATCGAGATGACGAACCTCATCTCGCCGATCGTTCAGGTTTGCGACGCGATTTCGGGAGCTCGGCCGGGAGCCCGCCGCGAGGTCGTCGAATCGTACATCAAACGCCTCAAGGAGATGGAGGAAATGGCCCTCTCCTACCCCGGCGTGATGAAAACCTATGCCATTCAGGCCGGCCGCGAACTGCGGGTGATCGTCGGCAGCGAGAAGATCTCCGACCAGCAGGCCGACAGCCTGTCGCACGACATCGCCAAGAAGATTCAGGACGAGATGACTTACCCCGGTCAGGTCAAGATCACGGTGATCCGCGAGACGCGCTCGATCAGCTATGCGAAATAGCGCGCCCGGTCGCTGCAGATACATTCGGGAGAGAAGCCAGCCTACGGCTTCTCTCCTCTTTTTTCCCGGTTTCCTCTCAGGAATCCGTCCGGCCGAAACGAACGGTCCAAACGACGGAAGACGGACAAGACACGACATCCGGTGCGATCAGGCATCCAATCAGGCTACATCGGTCCGACCCGGAGAACAGCATCCTACGGTCGCCCGCCGGCAAACAGACCGCCGCATGCGACGAGCCGACCGGCACCTAAAAAACGGGATACTCGCGGGACAAACGGCGACACGGTCCGGTCTTTCCGGAAACGGTCCGGACCGTTTCCTTCTGTCGGGCGCTCCTGCGGACAACGATCCGCCGCTGCCAAACGGTGCAAGAAACCGATCCTTAGCCGTAACGGCAACCTATTCCCTGCCTGCCGATACGATGCAAACAAGACGTCCCAAGCACGGGAAACGAATCAAGATGGCGAATAATCGCCGGCATTCTCACAGAGAACTCATACGCTCGCCGGCCGTGATTCGCGGCTGCCGGCCGCGAAGTTCAATTCCGACTCCTACCTTGACAGGGAAACTCGTACGGCGTCAAAATCCGACGACCGATACGATACGACGCAAATCGGATACAGAAATAAAGCGCCATGCGACCGCAACGAATACCTGCGGTCAAAAACTTCCGAATCGGACGGACCATTCGGCGAAACTTCTTTCAAAACTTTGCTCCATTCGATGACCATCGATTCGGGATAGGAGCATGCCCCGGAACGACCACCGGCATACCTGCACAATAAAGACACGGAAACCGGGGTCGGCCGAACATTCCCCTCCTCGACGAGACAGACCGGCCGGGCCGTTCCCGATCGTCCGTTCAACGGGCAGGCCCCCTCGGGGCCTGCAAGAGGCTAAAAGGCGATTCCCCGCTCGGACAAGGCGGCCCGGATCTTCGGCGCGATCCGCCGGAAATCGGGCATCGAGGCCAATTCGTCGAGCGTAACCCAGCGGAAGCCGTCTGACTCGGCCCGGTCGATCACGACCCGAGGATCGCCGTCGAACAGGAAAACGAAGCGCATGTCGAAATGCCGATGTTCGTCCTCGCCCTTGCTCGGGCAGGGCGGAATGTAATGCCCGTCCGCATCGGCCGGAACCGGCAGCAAGGAGCCGCTCGGCGCGAGCAGCTCCAGCCGGTCCCGACCGATCCCCGTCTCCTCGCGCGCCTCCCGGAAAGCGGCATCGAGCACCGAAGCGTCGGAGGCTTCCACATGGCCGCCGGGCTGAAGCCACTTGCCGAGCTGCTTATGCTTGAGCAGCAGCACGCATCCGGTCTGCCGGCTGACGATCAGCGCGCCGGCGGTCAGGTGACCGACGAAATTCTTCCGGTCGTACAACGCCGGCGTGTCGAACGAGGCGACATAACGGACGAACGGCTCCATCGCGGCGCGCTCGTCCGGATACCGGGCCGTATAGGCCGCCAGCATGGTCTGTATTTCCGCTTTCGTATTCATGGTTCCCGTTTTTCGGCTCTGTCGGTTCAACGACCGCCTCTCCGTCTTACGACGAACCGTTCCCGAACCGACATATGAGACTGTCATGGGCATGCCGCGCTCCAAACGGCCGGCAGAAAAATTTACCCGGACCGGCCGCATAATCCGCAGCCCCTCCCGCCATTCGCCGTCCGGCGACGCACCCGATACGCCTACGAACGAGGGTAGACGGCTACCTCTAACCCGAAGTCCGCATACACGCAGAAAGGTCCCTTCTTTATAAAACAACGACAAGCCCGAAGCCGGGATTGTCGCTGCGAATCGTGTCGGCTACGGAACTCAGCCGTTCAGCGTGCGCTCGACGTAACTCTTGTAATCCTTTACTACGGGCGTGTAATCGCTGCCGAACAGGGGCGACGAGATCAGAAAGTCGGCCGACGAACGGTCGATAGCCGTGGGCACGTTATACAGCGTGGCGATCCGTAGAAGCGCTTTGACGTCCACGTCGTGCGGCTGCGCCTGCATCGGGTCCCAAAAGAAGATCAGCGCCTCGACCTGTCCCTCGGCGATCAGCGCCCCGAGCTGCTGATCGCCTCCGAGCGGACCCGACTTGAGCAGCGTAATGTCCACGTCGTCCTCCCGAAACTCGCGGCCGCGACGATCCCTCAGCGTTTTCTCGACCATCTTGCCGGTCGTTCCGGTACAAATCAGATGATGCTTCAGCAAAACCTCCCAGTTCCAATCGACCCACTCGGCCAGGTCCCGCTTCATGTTGTCGTGCGCGACCAGAGCCACTTTCTTCTTGTTGTTCATAATCATCGTAATCAAGGTTTCGTCGCAAAGTTACGAAAGTTTGCCGGAGGAGAAGCCGCCGGCATCCGTTTTTTAGCCGGATCAGCGGAAAAATTTACTTCGGCAGACGAAATAGGGATTGTGCAGCGAGGTTTTGTTGTACTGCATGCCGGTTCCTCCGCCGAAAGGCTCGACCACGCCGCCGGCCTCGGAGAGAATCACCTCGCCGGCCGCCGTGTCCCACTCGTAGGTATTCGACGTGCGGACGTAGACCTCGACGGCCCCCTCCGCCAGCAGGCAGAACTTGTACGAGCTCCCCTGTTCGATGACTTCGGCGTCGGGATGCACGGACTTGATCCGCGCTACGTGCTCGAACGTCTCGTCCGTATTGTGCGAACGGCTGACGGCGATGCGTATCGGCTCGTTGGCGCACTCTCGCAGCGGCAGACGCACCGAGTCGCTCCACAGGCCCGTAAGGTCGAACGATGCCTCGCCGTCGGGCCGCACGTCCGTCTTCAGATAGGATCCGACGCCCCGCTGAGCGAAATAGATTCGCCGGATGTAAGGGACGTAGATGATTCCTATGTAGGGTTCGTTATCGCACATCAGCGCGATATTGACCGTAAATTCACCGTTTCCCTTGAGAAACTCCTTGGTTCCGTCCAACGGATCAACCATCCAGAACAAATCCCAGTTACGGCGTTCCTCGTACAGCAAGTCGCGCCCCTCCTCGCTCAGCAGCGGAATGCGCGTCTGACTCAGATAGTTCTTGATCAGCTCGTGCGACTCACGGTCGGCTATGGTGATCGGCGTATGATCGCTTTTCAGGTCGACGCCGTAATCCGCGTCGCCCGTATAGATATCGATGATGCGGGCGCCCGCACGCACCGCCGCGTTGTAGGCGTTCACCAGCAGAAAATCGGTCTGCTCCTTGTTCAGCATAATGCAGTCGTTTATAGTGTGAGCAAAAATTCCGTTTCCGGTCTACTTGGCCGACTCGAAAATCAGCAGCTCGCCGTCGCGGGAGGTCACCGTCGTCACCAACGGTCCCTTGAACCGCTCGCCTTGAGGCCCGATCCAGACGCCCCGGGGGAAACGCACGGTCCGCGTGTCGCTTTCGCCCAACAGCGGCGCGACCAGATACTTCGACCCGATCATGAACTGGTCGTTGCAATCGGTGAACCCGTTACGGGGAAACTCGTACTCCATGTGACGGACCAACGGTTCGGCCGTGCGCGAAGACTCCGCCGCCAAAGCGGCGTAATACCCGCCGAGCTTTCCGCGTATCTCCAGCGCGTCGCGGCACTGCCGGGCAATCTGAGGATCGGTTATCCGCCACGGAGCCATCCCGATCGCGGGAACGGGAAGCAGAGAGGCCAACTGCATGTAGCGTAGCAGCAGCTTCTGGTCGACACCCGCCGAATCGGCCGGCTGCGCCGGATCGGCCCGGACCGTACTGTAAGGAAAACCGAGCAGATTGGCCGAAATCAGATTGGAAACGGCCTGCGGAAGAAAAGCCCAGTCGAGGCGGGCGTCCATCTGCAAATCGCTGACATAGGGCGCCATTCCCCTCGTCCGGCTGATCGTGTAGAGGCTATAACCGAACCCGAGCCCCAATTCGCTCCACTTTTTCAGGTACTCGGCCGTCCCTTCCCGCGAAAACCGGGCATAGGGCAACGCCGCCTCGCAGTCGAACACGAACCCGTCGACCCCGCAACTGTCCTGCAATGCGGTCAGCCGGTCGCGCAGCATGTCGAAGACCTGCGGGTCGGTAATATCGTAGAAAGCGCTGTACCCGCCGGCCCATTCGGCGATAGCGGCCCTGCCGTCCGACATCCGGACGAAAGCTCCGCTGTTGCGATAGGCTCTGAATATCGGGCCGTCGCCGCTGACGAACGGAGTGACGGTCAGCAGCACGCGGAATCCCCGCTCGTGAAGCTCGCGAGCGAGCGCCGCGAAATCGCCGTACTCGTTCCAACTGGGCGTAAAGCTGCCGATGGTTTGCTGCCAGCCGCTCGGTACGACCAGCGTGCCGGAGGGATAACCGGACGCGAGCAGGCTTTCCGCGAAATCGCGAATCTGTCCGGC
>OJQL01002006.1_pt1 | contig 12988 bp, 10 predicted proteins | sample 1598731 | NCBI WGS metagenome assembly OJQL01 (sample SAMN03922510, study PRJEB24848) | human gut metagenome | isolation source: stool sample | host: Homo sapiens | place: Germany | collected 2010-02
TGCGGCTTTTAGGTGCTACGCACCCAAGCAGGCAACTTATACAAAGAATTTTTTCATGGTTTTATGGAAAGAGAGGTTTTAGAAAGTGAGGAAAAGAATAGTATCATGTGCAATGGCATTTCTGATGGTCTTTACACTTATGCCATGCTCTGCCTTTGCAGGGGAGGCTTCTGCGGAAGGACAGGCGGAAAGCCTTGAGGCAGAAAGACCTGCGGAGGATGACGCATTTGGAGAAGGCGGATTGGATGAGGCGTTTTTCGCCGAGGATGCGGATTCTCTGATTGGCACACTGGAGGCGGATGAAGAAAGTGCGGCATTTGCGGTTTCTGCTGTTGCAGGGATTTACCTTGACCAGATGCATGGTAATGATGCAAATGATGGGCTGACAAAGGATACGGCGGTACAGACGATTGCTAAGGCAAATGAGCTTGCGAATGCAAATGGTACAAGGGATATCTTTCTTGCAAGTGTGTATCAGGTTACGGGAACAGAAAACTGGGACCTTGGCGGAAAGACAATCCATCGGTATACCGGCGGCTATATGATTGAGTTGAAGGATGCAACCGCATCTTTGACACTTCAAGATGTTGTGATTGATGGTGCACGGTATTCTGTGGCTGCTGAAAATGCTGCGGAAACCGATTCTATTATTAAGGCTGCAAGTGGTGGTACCATTGAGCTGAAAAGCGGAGCCATCTTGGAAAACAATAAAGCGGCTCAGTTTGGTTCCGGCATTTTGGCGATCAATGGTGTCAAGATAACAATGGAGGACGGAGCTGTCATTCGTAATAACACAAATAGGAACTATGAATTGGGCGGCGGCATTTTGCTTGGCAATGGCAGTACCTTTACCATGAACGGCGGCGAAATTAGCGGAAATACAGCAAATGGTGGCGGCGGCGTTGCAATCATTGGCTCAACTATGGTCATGAATGGTGGCAAAATTTCAAACAACAGTACCTATAAAACAACCGGACAAGGCAGCTATGGTGCAGGGGTTTATGTTGCCGACTATGCCAATGCAAGTGGCGGCGATATATTGTTTAAGCCTAAACCTGCTTCCTTTGAAATGAACGGCGGCAAAATTACCGGGAATAAGGCACTTGACTACGGTGGCGGTATTCTTACCTTTCCACAGCAAGGCGAAAAAATTACAATCAATATTAATAAAAACGGTGAAATTTCCGAAAATCAAGTTACGAAAGGCAGTGGCGGTGCAATCGCAGCATTCTTCGGCGTAACCGAACTGAATATTAACGGTGGCACACTGACAAAAAACAGTGCTAAGAATTACGGCGGCGGTGTTTTCTTGTATCAAGCAACGAATGCAACAATTTCAAAGGGCATGATTTCTGAGAACAAGGCTTATAAGGGCGGCGGTGTATGCTTATACTATAACTCTGCTGCGAAACAGACCGGCGGTTCCATTGAAAACAATGTTGCTGTTGAGGGCGGTGGTGTTTACGGCGGCACCTATACCATGACAGGCGGTGTCATTAAGGATAATAACAATTCTCTGACCGAGGAAGCACGGCTTTCGACCAGAGGTGACGGTGTTTATGTAGGCACTGCCTTCAATCTGGGGAAGGCTGCAGAAATCAGCACGAATAACGATGTTTATTTAGAAAAAGACGCAAGGGAAGCAAAAGAAGGGCGCTATATCAATGTGATTTCTTCTTATACAGGTGCAAGCACTGCGAAACCAATTCAAATCCACAGTGAAGATGTAACGGTGGAAGGAGCGGAAATCGGCACACAGCTTGTTCGGTATACAACCGGTGCGGGCGGCGAAGCTGCTGCGGCACAGGCGGATGCAAACGGTATTTTCGTTCCAAGCTGGAAAATGCAGAAGGGCTTGGTTATTGGGCAGAGCAAAGCGGCAGGAAAGACGGACTGGATGACCTATGTGCCATCTATCAAGATTCAGTATCAGTGGGTTAGCACAGATAACCCCTCTGATGTGACACCACCTGCGGATGATTATATCCGTACCGGTACAGCCTATACAGCAAAGGCACAGGAGGCTACCCATCAGGGATATAGCTTCAAAGGCTGGTTTACGGATGATGCATGCACACTTAGCTATACAGATGGTACTGTGTTGAGTACAGATACGATTCTTTACGGCAAGTGGGAAAAAATCGCAACACCGCCTTCTTCCGGTGGTGGCGGCGGCTCCCATGGGACAAAATATTATATTTTGCATTATGAATCCAATGGCGGCACAAAATACGAGGATGAAAAATATAAAAAAAACACAGTTGTTATTCTTGATAAGATTCCCAAAAGAGTTGGATATACCTTTACGGGTTGGTATGCAGACAAAGAGCTAACGGATAAAATCACAAGCGTAAAAATGACGAGTGATAAAACCGTTTATGCGGGCTGGCAGGCAACAGATGTTCCAAATTACTTAAATAATGAAAATCATTTTGCGTATATCGTTGGCTACGAGGATGGAACAGTCAGACCGAATGCGAATATCAGTAGGGCCGAGGTTGCGGCAATCTTCTTCCGTCTTTTGAAGGATGATGTGCGGGATGATAACCTCACAGCAAATAGCGTTTTTACAGATGTTGCGTTTGGAAAATGGTATAACAAATCTATTTCCACGATGGCGAAAATCGGCATTGTAAAGGGACGTACAGCAAATGCCTTTGCGCCGAATGCACCTATCACAAGAGCGGAATTTGCGGCAATTTGTTCTCGTTTCGACCGAAGCAATGTCGAGATAAAGAGTGATTTTAACGATATCTCCGGACATTGGGCGGAAAATGAAATCAGACGTGCGGCCTCTCTGGGCTGGATACAGGGCTATACAGACGGCTCCTTTAAGCCGGACCAAAACATCACCAGAGCCGAGGCGGCATCCATGATTAACCGTATGCTGCATAGATTGCCTGAAACGGTGGAGGATTTGTTGAATGGCATGATTCAGTGGCCGGATAATCAGCCGAGTGATTGGTATTACATCAATATGCAGGAGGCAACAAATAGCCATGATTTTAAGCAGAAAGGCGAAATCAATGAGTATTGGACAAAGCTGACTGCAAATCCCGATTGGGATAGATATAGATAATATTTCGACATAATAGCAAATAGCCAATCAGCAAACAAGGACGTTCAGTGAAAATGAGCTCCCTTTCGGGTTGAGAAGTGAAATGATAAAATCACTGGATACTTGGAAGGGAGCATTGTTACAATGCAAAATGTCGAGGAGGTACAATAAATGGAAAAGCTACCGCTCATTGACTACTTAGCGCAGAAAGCCCGTTGCACTTATATTAGTGATTTACGAAAATTAAAAAGGACAACAAAATTTGATTTGATTGATGCAGTATAGCAGATACCGGAAGAAGCCTATTCTATGGATGATTGGAATGAGGCTTTGATGTATATGAGTAATCGTGAAGCACGGTATTCCTCATTCACTGCTAAAGAAGAAATTCTTGAATTTTTGAAATATGATGTAGAGACTGATTGAAAATATATAAGGTGTGTAAAAGGGTATTGTGATTAGCAGAAATATGATATATACTGCATTAGGAGTAAAATTCAATATATTCAGATTTTTCCCGGTGTCATTGAGAATGGCATCGGGATTTTTCTATTTCCGGATATTTCCAAAAGATTTTTCAGTGTTCGCCTTGTCAATAGCAGCTTGATATGCTATAACAAAAAGAGAACAAACATTCGTTATAGTAAAGAATATATGTTTGATTTTGGGGGTGGGCGTATGGAAAGAACGTATTTATGCTGTGATTTAAAAAGCTACTATGCTTCTGTCGAGTGCATTGACCGAGGGCTTGATCCGATGGCAATCAATCTTGTGGTGGCTGATGCGGCACGCACGGATAAAACGATTTGCCTTGCGGTATCGCCTGCCTTAAAGTCCTTTGGCCTATCCGGCAGACCGAGGCTGTTTGAGGTCAAGCAGAGAGTGCGTGACATTAACTACGAAAGGCGGATGAGGCTTCCGTCAAAGGCGTTTTGGGATAAGTCCTGTGATTTGCGGGAGCTGCAGAACGATCCAACCTTGGAGCTGGATTATATCATTGCTCCGCCCAGAATGAGACGGTACATGGAGGTGAGTGCGAAGATACACGGTATTTTTCTAAAGTATTTTTCGGCAGAGGATATTCATGTTTACAGCATTGACGAGGTCTTTGTCGATTTAACCGCATATCTTCCGTTTTATCGGCTTTCGGCGCACGCACTGGCGGAAAGGGTGGTAAATGCGGTGTTTCAAACAACAGGAATCACAGCCACAGTTGGCATTGGCACAAATCTGTATCTGGCGAAGATTGCTATGGATATTCTGGCGAAAAAAATGCCCGCAGATGAGAAGGGGATGCGGATTGCGGAGCTGGATGAAATGTCATACCGCTATGAAATGTGGGCGCATGAGCCGATTCAGGATTTTTGGCGTGTGGGCAGAGGCTACACGAAAAAGCTTCATGCCGCAGGCTTATACACCATGGGGGATATCGCAAGATATTCCCTCAGCAAAAGAGGAGAGGATAAGCTATATCAGCTTTTTGGCATCAATGCAGAGCTATTGATTGATCATGCGTGGGGCTGGGAGCCGTGTGCGATTGCGGATGTAAAGTCCTATCAGCCGAGGAGCAACAGCATAAGCTCCGGACAAGTGCTGCAATCTCCCTATACGGCAGAAAAAGCGAAAATCATTGTGCGGGAAATGGTGGATCGGCTTGTGCTTGATTTGGTAAATAAGGGGGTTGTCACAAATCAGCTTGTGCTGACGATTGGATATGATAAGGAAAGTCTGACGAACTCGGAGGTAAGATATACGGGAGAGGTGGTGCGGGATGCTTACGGCAGGGAAATACCGAAGCACGCACATGGCACAGCGAATCTGGAGGGATATAGCAGCTCTTCCAAGGAATTTGTAGAGGCGGTGTTGCAGCTATATGACCGCATTGTGAATCAAGAGCTTCTTGTGCGAAGGGTAACGATTGCGGCGTGTCATGTGATTGCTCAAGATGCAGTGAAGAAGGAGCCGAAGCAGCTGGATTTATTTACGGATGCCGAAGAATCGGAAAAGCAGAGGAAAAAGGCGGAGGCACGCCGAAAAGAAAAGCAGCTGCAAAAAGCTATTTTGCAGATTCAAAAGAAATACGGAAAAAACGCAGTATTAAAAGGAACAAATCTCTTGGAAGGTGCAACCATGAAGGAACGGAACAACCAAGTGGGCGGCCATCAAGCATAATGGGAGGGGAAAAACAATGAATGACAATAGGTATGAGGACATTATCCATCTGCCGCATCATCAATCGGATTGCAGGCCGAAAATGTCGGTGCGAGATAGAGCGGCGCAGTTTGCACCCTTTGCGGCATTGGTCGGTTATGAGCAGATGGTACAGGAGACAGAGGGTGTTCTTTTGGCGGATAGACGGAGAATGCTGTCGGAGGATAAAAAGAGCGGTTTAGACCGAAAAATGCAGATATTGCAGGAACAGATAGGTGTTCATCCGGAAATAGAAGTAACCTATTTCACTGAAAATGAAATGGGCGGTGCTTATGCGGTCTATGCCGGTAGGGTAAGGCGGATTGAGGATGTTTCCACAGCCATTGTGTTTATGGATGGCAAGCGGATATGGGTAGGGGATATTGCTTGTATGGAGAGTGAGATTTTTGAGCGATATGAGCTTTGACTGGGATACGCAGTGTTTTATGATGTGTGGAGGCAACAAATAAGGTGTCATTTATTATGAATTGGGCAAGAATCAATAAGCGTTGACAGAGCAAATTTCCTGTGATATTCTAAAGGAGAAAGATGATTAGGTATCGAGGCGTTTGACCGAGATAAATGGTTTAAGGATAGGAAAGCGTTATTATTTTTGTGTCTAAAAGGCATAAATGTAATAGCGCTTTTTTTATTGTATTTTTTCATAGCAAGATGGACTTCGGATATTTCAAGAGCTGTGTATTTACGTTGGAAGGATTATGATTTCGCAGGAGAGTATCATTGATAAGAAAGGAGAGGGAAAAGGTAATGTATCGACATCCCTTATACCCCTTTATGCTGGCGGATGTGGATTATCTGCATCAGATGGAGCTGACAATGGCAGAGGATAGAACATTTGATACTGTTTGTGTAAATCCGGAGGATTTAAAATAGAACAAATGTTTGGAAATTTTCTGTGTTCGCTACACAGCACCTTTAATTTGTGCTATAATTTCCATGTAGAAGATAGAGGTGCTATACGGCTGTTTTTTTCGTGCGATAGGATGCTGTCTTGTATTATTTTATTGTAAAAAAGAAAGTCTGTGACCGAAATTCGAAGTTGCCTAAAATCAGAGCAAATTCGGAATATGTCACGGCTCAAGAATTCGAATTTTTTGTGTGGTATGATGCTATTTTCATGCTCATCGGGAGGAGGAAAAATGGAGAACAAATTTAAGGTGGTATCGAAATATAAACCGACCGGTGATCAGCCGCAGGCGATTGAAAAAATTGCGGAGGGCTTTCAGAAGGGCTTGAAATTCCAGACCCTGCTGGGGGTTACAGGTTCGGGCAAAACCTTTACCATGGCAAATATCATTGAGAAAATCCAGAAGCCGACCTTGGTCATTGCGCACAATAAAACCCTTGCGGCACAGCTTTATAACGAGCTGAAGGAGTTTTTCCCCGAAAATGCGGTGGAGTATTTCGTCAGCTATTATGACTATTATCAGCCCGAGGCGTATGTACCCAGTACGGATACCTATATCGAAAAGGATTCCTCTGTCAATGATGAAATTGATAAGCTGCGCCATTCCGCCACGGCGGCGCTGGTGGAGCGAGAGGATGTTATTGTTGTTGCCAGCGTTTCTTGTATTTATGGCTTGGGTGACCCTGAGGAATACTACGGCATGATGCTTTCCCTGCGCCCCGGCATGGAGAAGGACAGGGATGAAGTCCTGCGCGCTCTGGTGGAAATGCAGTATGACCGCAATGATCTGAATTTTGAACGAGGTACGTTTCGTGTCCGTGGGGATGTGGTCGAAATTTTCCCGATCGGCTCCTCGGAGCATGCCATTCGTGTGGAATTTTTCGGGGATGAAATCGACCGTATTACGGAAATAGATGTGCTGACAGGCGAAATCATCGGGACAAGAAACCATATCTCGATTTTCCCTGCCTCTCATTATGTCACCGCGCCCGAAAAAATGCAGCTTGCCATTCAGCGCATTGAAAAGGAGCTGGAGGAGCGCTTGGAAGAGCTCAAACGAGAGGACAAGCTTCTGGAAGCGCAGCGATTGGAGCAGCGCACGAATTATGATTTGGAAATGCTCAGAGAAATGGGCTTCTGTACGGGCATCGAAAACTATTCCCGTCATCTTTCTCTGCGCGAAGCAGGCAGCACGCCCTTTACGCTGATTGATTTCTTTCCGGAGGATTTTCTTATCATTGCGGATGAATCCCATGTTTCTATTCCGCAGATTCGAGCCATGTATGAGGGAGACCGTTCCCGAAAAACAACTCTGGTGGACTTTGGCTTCCGTCTGCCGTCCGCATTGGATAACCGTCCGCTCAAATTTGCGGAATTTGAAAGCAAAATCAATCAGATGCTATTCGTTTCCGCAACCCCCTCTGTTTATGAAAAGGAGCATTCTCAGCAGACGGCAGAGCAGATTATTCGTCCGACAGGCTTGTTGGACCCCGAAATTTCCGTTCGTCCCATTCATGGGCAGATTGATGATTTGCTTGCCGAGGTCAGAAGAACCACAGAGACAGGGGATAAGGTTCTTGTCACAACCCTGACAAAAAAAATGGCAGAACGTCTGACGGATTACCTGCGTGAGGCAGGGGTGCGTGTGCGCTATCTCCATTCGGATATTGATACATTGGAGCGTCTGGAAATCATTCGTGATCTGCGTATGGATGTGTTTGATGTGCTGGTCGGCATCAACCTTTTGCGTGAGGGTCTGGATATCCCCGAGGTCAGTCTGGTTGCCATTCTGGATGCAGATAAGGAGGGCTTCCTGCGTTCCGAAACCTCGCTGATTCAGACTATTGGGCGTGCGGCAAGAAATGCCAAGGGGCGCGTCATTATGTATGCCGATGTCATGACAGAAAGCATGGATAGGGCGATTACGGAAACCAACCGCCGCCGCTGCCTTCAGCAGGCGTATAATGAGGAGCATGGCATCATTCCGCAGACCATTCAGAAAAAGGTGCATGATGTCATCCAGATTACGAAGGCCGCAACGGAGAAGCAGAAATTCGGTCTGGAAAAGGACCCCGAATCCATGAGCGAAAAGGAATTGAAGCAGCTGATTGCAAAGCTGGATAAGGAAATGAAGCATGCCGCACTGGAATTGCAGTTTGAACGTGCGGCAGAGCTGAGAGATAAAATTTTGGAAATCAAGAAATTATTGTAAGAACTTGGGCAATCCTCTGAAAAGGGATATCCCAAGAAAAGGAGACGCTATGAAGGATAAGATTGTAATAAAGGGTGCGAGAGCGCATAATCTGAAAAATGTTGACCTCACCATCCCCAGAGATCAGCTGGTTGTCTTTACGGGGGTGAGCGGCAGCGGCAAAAGCTCTCTTGCTTTCGATACGATATATGCAGAGGGACAAAGACGCTATGTGGAGTCGCTCTCCTCCTATGCAAGGCAGTTTTTGGGGCAGATGGAAAAGCCGGATGTAGACCTCATCGAGGGGCTTTCTCCTGCCATCTCCATCGACCAGAAAACAACGAGCCATAACCCTCGTTCCACCGTCGGTACGGTAACGGAGATTTATGATTATCTGCGTCTGCTCTACGCAAGAATCGGGATTCCCCATTGCCCGAAATGCGGCAAGGAAATCAAAAAACAAACCATCGACCAGATTGTAGACCGCATTATGGAGCTGCCCGAGCGGACGAAGCTACAACTGCTAGCACCTGTGGTGCGCGGAAGAAAGGGCGAGCATGTCAAGCTGCTGGAGGATGCAAAAAAGAGCGGCTATGTGCGTGTGCGCGTGGATGGAATTCTGTATGACCTTTCCGAAAAAATCGAATTGGAAAAAAATAAAAAGCATAACATAGAAATCGTGGTAGACCGTCTGATGGTAAAGGAAGGCATGCAGATGCGTCTGACCGAATCCATCGAAACGGCATCGGCACTCAGCGGCGGTCTCCTGATTGTGGATGTAAATCAGGGAGAGGATGAGCTGCTGTTCAGCCAGAGCTTTTCCTGCCCCGACTGCGGCGTGGATTTGATGGAAATTGAACCGCGCATGTTCTCCTTCAATAATCCAAGCGGGGCCTGCCCGACCTGTACGGGTCTGGGGATGCAGATGAAGTTTGATGAACAGCTGATTGTGCCGAATGAGGAGCTCAGCATCATGCAGGGCGCAATTACCGCCCCCGGCTATAATTCCGTCAATGCGAAGGGGAGCATGAGTAAGGTTCTCTTTGATGCACTGGCGGCGAAATACGGCTTTTCTCTGGAAACGCCATTTAAGGATTTGCCTCGAAAAATCAAGGATATTATTTTCTATGGCGCGAAGGAAAAGCTGCGCATTACCTACAGCAATGTGCGTGGCACAGGCACCTATGATTATGCCTTTGAAGGGGTCATCAATACTCTCCGGCGCAGATATAACGAAACCTCCGAAGCCATGCGCGCGGAATTTGAGGAATATATGACGAATATCGAGTGTCCCGATTGCCATGGGAAACGCCTGCGTCCGGAGGTGCTTGCCATTACTGTCAACGGGAAGAATATTTCCGAGGTGACGGAGCTTTCCATTGGCAAAATGCAGGAATTCTTCCAAAGCCTGACGCTGACGGAACGGGAAAATATGATTGCGGAACGTATTCTGAAGGAAATCCACGCCAGAGTCGGCTTTTTGATTGATGTCGGTCTGGAATATCTGACGCTTTCCAGAACGGCAGGCACGCTTTCCGGTGGGGAATCGCAGCGTATCCGTCTGGCAACGCAGATTGGTTCCGGTCTGGTCGGCGTAGTTTATATTCTGGATGAACCGAGTATCGGTCTGCATCAGCGGGATAATGATAAGCTGCTTGCAACATTAAAGCACCTGCGTGATATCGGCAACTCTCTGATTGTGGTGGAGCATGACGAGGATACCATGCGCGCGGCGGATTTTGTTGTGGATATCGGCCCCGGTGCAGGGCGCGGCGGCGGTGAAATCGTTGCGGCAGGTAGTGTAGAGGAAATTATGGCGGTGGAGCGCTCCGTAACGGGTGCATATCTCAGCGGACGCAAAAAAATCGAAGTGCCAAGGGAACGCAGACCCTTCGTACAAGACCATAAATTAGTCATCAGGGGTGCGGCAGAAAATAATCTGAAAAACATCGATGTGGAAATTCCGCTTGGTGTGTTTACCTGCGTGACGGGTGTCAGCGGCAGCGGCAAAAGCTCCCTCATCAATGAAATTCTGTATAAACGTCTGGCGAAGGAGCTGAACAGAGCCAAAACCAGAGCCGGCAGGCATGAGGAAATGCTTGGGCTGGAGAAGCTGGATAAGGTCATCAATATTGACCAGTCCCCCATCGGGCGAACCCCCAGAAGCAACCCTGCAACCTATACCGGTCTGTTTGATATGATTCGGGATGTGTTCGCGCAGACAACAGAGGCGAAGGTCAGAGGGTATCAGAAGGGCAGATTCAGCTTTAATGTAAAAGGCGGCAGATGTGAAGCGTGCAGCGGGGATGGTATCGTCAAGATTGAAATGCACTTCCTGCCTGATATTTATGTGCCCTGTGAGGTCTGCCATGGCAAACGCTATAACCGCGAAACCCTAGAGGTAAAATATAAAGGGAAAACCATTTCCGATGTACTGGATATGACGGTCGAGGAAGCATTGCAGTTCTTTGAAAATATTCCCCGTATCAAAAATAAGCTGCAAACCTTATATGATGTCGGTCTTTCCTATGTGCAGCTGGGGCAGTCCTCCACAACGCTTTCCGGCGGTGAAGCGCAGCGCGTGAAGCTGGCAACGGAGCTGAGCCGCAAAAGCACAGGCAAAACGGTCTATATTCTGGATGAGCCCACAACGGGTCTGCATACGGCGGATGTGCATAAGCTGGTGCAGATTCTGCAAAGGCTGACCGAGGGAGGTAATACGGTTATCGTCATTGAGCATAATCTGGATGTGATTAAAACGGCGGATTATATCATCGACCTTGGCCCTGAGGGCGGCGATGGCGGCGGCACAATCGTTGCAGTCGGCACCCCCGAAGAAATCTGTCGGGTGTCTGCCTCCTATACGGGAAAATATCTGAAGCCGCTGCTTGATGCAAAAGTCGAAACAAGCCGAAATCTTGATTTCGACTGAGCATAAGCATAAGCGTATATAGGTTCTTATTGACATTTTGTGAAAAACTAAGTACCATAAGAATAATGAAGTACTATGTGATTTTTGGAGGAAGCTATGGCAAAAGAAAAAGGACCGGTAGCAGACTTTGTGCAGACGAGAAAGCGTATCAACGATTATTTCGGCTGCGAGGGGGATTTCTTCATTCATCCGCTGCTCGATTTTGAATGGGCAGTCAGAGAGGATGAGGATTTTACCTTCCTTTGCTATTGGACAACTGAGGGGAAAAAGATAGATGCCGTTGTAGTTAAAAAAAGCGGTACACCTATGATTTACAAAACGAAGGACTACACCATGGTAGTCGCCATCGACTGCGTGAAGATCGGCTTTATCTTCCGCAACGGAAAAAATCAGACACAGCAGTGAAAACGGGATGCGGATTTTTTGGCAGGTCTGAACGGCTGTCTATCCGCATAAACTGATTTATTGAAAGGATCATTGCTAAGGGAAAATCTTTGGCAAAGCAAAGGGGAGAAAGAGATGCAAATGGAAGGATTGCCGGAAAACAATACTGTTCTGATTGCCGGTAAGATCGTAAAAGGCTGTGTCTTTAGTCATGAGGTATATGGCGAAGGTTTCTATACATTTCAGATTTCTTCTGAACGCCTCAGTGATAAGGAGGATATCCTGCCTGTCACCGTTTCCGAACGGCTGATAGATATGAATTTATTGCAGGTAGGAACAAAAGTGGATATTATTGGACAGTTAAGGAGCTACAATAACTACAACAGTAAAAAAAATCGTCTGGTGCTGACCATCTTCGCGAGGGAGATTTCCCTGCCGGAGGAGGAAGAGGGAAAGAATATCAATCAGGTTTATCTGAATGGTTTTATCTGTAAGCCCCCGATTTACCGTAAAACGCCTTTTGGAAGAGAAATATCCGATATTCTGGTAGCGGTCAACCGCGCCTATAATAAATCGGATTATATTCCCTGCATTGCATGGGGCAGAAATGCCAGATATATCGCAAATCTGGAGGTGGGTGCCAATATCCATATCTGGGGCAGAATGCAAAGCAGAATCTATCAGAAACGCATTGGCGAGGAGGTAGAAGAAAGAGTCGCTTATGAAGTTTCTGTTGCAAAAATCGAGCTGCCGCATAAGGCGGAGCACGAAGCGGAAGAAAAAGGCGCGGACGAGATGGTCTGAAGCAAGAAAAACAGGAGTGAAGATAACGTGAGACAAGGTCAGATTTCAATTTATTATGGTATGGGGAAGGGGAAAACAGCCGTAGCCGTTGGGCGTGGCATGCGCGCCATCGGCGAGGAACAGCGTGTTGTTATGATTCAATTCTTGGATTATCATAACAGCAAGGAAATTGCACTGCTGAAGAAGCTGGAGCCTGATTTCCGTATTTTCCGCTTCGAGAAGGATCGTGCGGCAGAGGATGTGCAGGGGGCTGAAAATGATGAAGCACTGCACAAGGAAATATTCAACGAAATCCGCAACGCGTTTAATTTCGCAAAGAAAATTGTGGATACGGGTGAATGTGAAATGCTTCTGCTGGATGGAATTCTGGAATGTGTGGAAAAAGGATATCTACAGGAATCTGATTTGCATGAGATTATTGGAAAGCGCCCCGATTTTATGGATATCATCCTGACGGGGACGATTCTTCCGGCAGGCATTGCAGGGGAAGCAGAAAATATC
>OJQL01002009.1_pt1 | contig 12961 bp, 12 predicted proteins | sample 1598731 | NCBI WGS metagenome assembly OJQL01 (sample SAMN03922510, study PRJEB24848) | human gut metagenome | isolation source: stool sample | host: Homo sapiens | place: Germany | collected 2010-02
TAAGGTCGTTGATTGCTACTACCTCATATCCTTCTGCTCCGAACATCTGTCTGAATGCAAGACGTCCAATACGTCCAAATCCATTAATTGCTACTTTTACTGCCATTTTTTCATTCCTCCTAGAATTAAAATGTATCCGGATCATCCGGTGGTTTATTTTTGGATGTCTCAACTGTTGTCTGTTCATTGATGTCTCATCCAATCTGCTTATATTTTAACGAATATGACTGAGTTTTTCAATAGTTTTCAACCGCTTATTTTAACTTTGTTAATTTTTTCACCATCTTGTTTCTTTTTTTCTCTTTTTTTAGCAATTTGTACAAGTTTTACAGATGTTTTTTCACCAGTTTTGATATTATAGTCCAAGTCTCACTCTGTGTTTTTGTAGTAATTGCATAAAACTTTTTCCTTTTTTTAGAATTTCGATCATTTTTCCTATTCAAAATGCACGGATTGGATTGACAAAAATGTACTGCTGTGCTTATCATAGTTTCAGGAAACCGCATAACCACGCTGTTTTTCAAAGTTTATATTTTGCACAATATATAATATAAGCCTTATATCACCCTTGAAAGGAGACATTTTCATGCTTTGGGATACACATATGCACACTCATTTTTCCGGTGACAGCAACGCCGATCCTGCTGCTATGGCACGTTCCGCCATCGAAAAAAATCTGGCTGGTATCTGCATTACCGATCACCTTGACTATGATTACCCGGATGAACCGGATTTATTCACCATTGATTTTCCTCAATATGAAAAAGGAATCCGTCAGCTGCAGGCTGATTTTTCTGATTCCCTGAACATCAACTTCGGTATTGAACTGGGATTGCAGCCGCATCTGGCAAAGAAGCACCATGAAATACTACAGGAAATGGATTTTGATTTTGTCATCGGCTCCTCCCATGTGGTGCACGGCCTCGATCCATATTATCCGGCTTATTATGAAGGACGCAGCGAGCATGCCGCTTATCTGGAATATTTTGAATCCATTCTGGAAAACATCGCTGCCTTTCATGAATTTGATGTATACGGCCACATTGACTATGTGGTTCGTTACGGACCGGAAAAGAACAAAAATTACAGTTATGACAAATACAAAGATGTCATTGACGAGATCCTGCGGCAGCTTATCGCTCACGGTAAGGGGATCGAGCTGAATATGGCCGGATTCAAATATGGTCTCGGGCACCCAAACCCAACGGAAGAAATCCTGCACCGGTATCGAGAGCTGGGAGGTGAGATCATCACCATCGGTGCTGACGGACATGCCCCAGATCAGATTGCCTGGGATTTCGACAAAGTACCACAGCTGCTGAAAGCGGCCGGCTTTGACTATTTTACGGTCTTTACAAAAAGGAAACCGGAATTTCTTCCGGTTTAAATTCAAGTCGAACGCACGTGAGATTTGGGTGTTTTAACACCCAAATCATTTCTAAAAGTCCCTCAATTTTTTTATGCATTGTTTCAACACCTCAACGGTATCGTCCAATTCTTCCGGTGTATTCTGGATACCCAGGGTAAAACGGATAGCCTCATATGCCTGATGCCCGTCATTTCCGATGGCAAGCTGTACATGAGAAGCCTTCTGTTCCCCAGTGGAACATGCAGAAGCGGATGATACACAGATGCCTTCCAGATCCAGCAATGCCACTACCGCCGGACCGTTTACCCCCGCAATGCTGATATTCACATTGTTTGGCAGACGGTTCCGGCGATCCCCGTTGATACTGCTTCCCGGAATTTCTTCCAGCAGCCGCCGGATAAAATAATCACGCAGCCTGCTTTCATATGCCATCTTTTTCTCCAGAATTGCTGCGGAACAGACCGCCGCCCGTCCGATTCCTACAATTCCCGGTACGTTTTCGGTACCGGCCCGCATCTTCCGCTCCTGTCCACCACCATGGATCATCGGCTGAAGCTTCAGTCCCTTTCGGGCATATAAAAATCCGGTTCCTTTCGGCCCGTTAAATTTATGACCACTGGCAGACAGCAGGTCGATATTATCCTCTTTCACATGAATTGGAATCTGGCCGTATGCCTGCACTGCATCCGTATGGAACAGAACCTGTTTCCGATGGGTGATCTGCCCGATCTGACGTATCGGTTGAATACTTCCGATCTCATTGTTTGCATACATTACAGACACCAGCACTGTATCTGATATGATCGCCCGCTCCACCATCTCCGGCTGTACTGTTCCTTCCTTATTCACCGGAAGATAAGTCACACGCACTCCCTGTTTTTCCAGATTTTTACACGTGTTTAAGATTGCATGGTGCTCAATAGACGATGTCACAATGTGTGGTCTCCTTCGTTTTCCATTTTGCACGGCATAGCGCAATGCCCAGTTATCGGATTCTGTTCCTCCCGATGTAAAATAAATAGTGTCATCTTCCACCCCCAGTGTGTCTGCAATCTGTTCCCGGGCTGTCTCAATGGCGCGCTTACTTTCTTCCCCCAGTTCATATCCGGATGATGGATTGCCATAATATCTGCTGTAATAGGGGATCATCGCATCCAACACTTCCGGAAAAGGCTGCGTTGTGGCGGCATGATCCAAATAAATCAACCGTTTCATATAATCATACCATTCCTTTCGGTTCTGACCGATTTTTCTCTGCATATATTTATAAAAAATCCACAGGCAGAAGAGTCTTCTTTCCAATGAAATCATATGCAAATCCCATGAAACAGAACTTTATATCCGGTACGCTGCTGCTGACACTGACCGGAATTTTAAGCAGGATCATCGGTTTTTATTATAAAATATTCCTTTCCCGCAGAATCGGTGCAGAAGGACTTGGAATTTACCAGCTGATATTTCCGGTATTTGCCCTGATCATCTCTGTATCAGCCGCCGGAATCCAGACTGCGATCTCCCGTTACTGTGCCCAATGCAGACAGAAACGCCAGGCCAGAGCCTATCTGAGTGTCGGACTGTCTGGTTCCCTGTTGCTATCTGCCAGCTGTGTCTGGATCATATGGCACTACGCTCCGCAGATCGGGCTTTCCCTGCTGGAAGATGTCCGGACAGTCCCGCTGCTCCGCATCATGACCCTTTCCCTGCCTTTCGCCTGTATCCACGCCTGCATCAACGGCTACTATTATGGTCGAAAAAAAGCCGTCATCCCGGCTATTTCACAGATTCTGGAACAGGTCATCCGTGTCGCAGGCGTCTGGCTCGTGGCTGACATCCAGATGCAGCGGGGACAGCTTGTGACACCACAGATTGCAGTCTGGGGCATTCTGTTTGGCGAACTTGCTTCCTCTCTTTACTCCGTCACCATGGTCTGTTTTTTTTCAGAACGCACGGAAAATAAAAAGACAGTACCAAATCCATCGGTACCGCCTTCTTCTATCCGGCTGACAAAAATTGCAAAGGATCTGTGCTCTATGGCAGTTCCTCTCACCTGCAGCCGTATTTTGTTAAGTTTATGTCAGAGTGCGGAAGCACTGCTGATCCCGATCAAACTCCGGGATTTTGGTTATGCAAACAGTGATGCCCTGAGCGTCTATGGTATCCTGACCGGCATGGTTTTTTCCACCATTATGTTTCCGTGCGTGCTAAGTAATTCCCTGTCTGTTATGCTGCTTCCGGCCATCGCAGAAGCGAATAGCCGGAAACAGTATAACCTGGTGCAAAAAGCCATCCGGAGAACCACACAGCTGTGTGTCATTCTCGGTCTTGTGTGTACCTCCGGATTTCTGCTGTGCGGAAACTGGATCGGCATCCATCTGTTTCACAACACACTGGCAGGTATTTATGTGCGCACCCTGAGCTGGATCTGTCCGTTTTTATTCCTCGCAAGCACACTGTGCAGCATTTTGCACGGACTTGGCAAGGCTACCCTCACCATGCTGATCAACCTGGCTGGTGCCGCCATCCGCATTATATTTGTTTTCGCAGGAATCCCCCGCATTGGACTGAGTGCTTACCTCTGGGGCATGCTGGCCAGCCAGATTCTGATCTGTGCGCTCGCATTTTTCTGTCTGCATCATGCACCTGAATATGTACCTGAGAAGTGAAGCTGAACGCATATTTTTCGGTAAAGCGGACATTCGCAATCCGCTTTCGCTACTTGCTCATGAACGCAGTCGCTTTGCGACCTGTCAGTGGGAGCTTTTAACTCCCACTGACATAAGCATCCCCCTTACCCACCGCTTAGTGCTCTACGCACTTGAAGCGGGGGAATGCTTATTCTGCGTTCATACTTTTTTACATCATTATACAATTGCTTTCATCGTTTCTACACAAAAAATATCATTCACTCTTTTTCTCTTTCGAATAATTATCCTGTCTCACATTTTTTATAGCCAAATTTTCTGCAAGATTTCTTTCAATCCATTTGCCGAATGACGGAGTTCCTTATTTTCCTTCTCATTTAACGGAATTTCCAACACCTGCCGCACACCATCGTCTCCAACAATTGCCGGCACACTGATACACAGATCGGATAGTCCGTATTCCCCCTGCATCAGGCTTGATACTGGCAACACTGCGCCCTCATCCCGAATCAGCGCCGCCGCAATACGCGTCACCGCCATGGCCACACCGTAATAAGTAGCACCTTTTTCTTCGATGATCTGATATGCACTTTCACGCACCCGGCGATAAATCTGCTCCATCGCCTGTTCATGGTCATAATGGCCTCGAATTTCACAAAAATCATGAATTGGAATTCCAGATACGTTGGCACCGCTCCACACCGCAAGTTCACTGTCCCCGTGTTCTCCAATGATCATGGCATGTACACTGGCAGAATCCACCTGCAGATGTTCACTGAGCAGATAGCGAAACCGTGCGGAATCCAGCACCGTTCCACTGCCGATCACCCGTTCCTTCGGATAACCGGAAATCTTCCATGCCGCATAGGTCAGAATATCCACCGGATTGCTGACGATCAACAAAATCCCCTCGAAATTCTGCGCTGTGATCTGCGGAATGATAGTTTTCAATATCTCTACATTTTTGTGCACCAATGCCATGCGGCTTTCTCCGGGTTTCTGTGCTGCACCTGCCGTAACGATAATGAGCCCGCAGTCTCCCACATCCGCATAATCTCCCGCATAGATCTGCATCATATGCGCAAATGGCCGTCCATGGGCGATATCTGCTGCCTCGCCATGTGCTTTTTTCTGATCTGCATCGATCAGCACCAACTCCGAAAAAAGTCCTTTCTGCATCAGTGCAAATGCCGTGGATGATCCCACAAATCCACATCCGATGATTGCTGCTTTTTGTCTGTTCATAACCTTTTCCTCCAGGTCAGTATAGTGATTTTCTACATAATTCTATACTTTCCTGAAACGATACTTTTTATACAGATACCAAGCAGCATTCCAAATCTCATTTACCGTAAAACGGACATTCGCAATCCACTTTCACTACTTGCTCATGAACGCAGTCGCTTTGCGGCCTGTATTTAACTATTTATTTTCGTCCTGAATCCTATTATTTGCAAAGCAGTCTCTTCGGATTCTCCCGGTAAACCAGTTCCTGCATCTCAGCTGTCAGCCCCTGATCCATCGTTTCTGCCAGTTTGCAACACAGTGGCAACGGTGTGAACGGTGTATCACTGCCATACAAAATATGATCCTTTGTGGTCATCTGGCATAAATTTCCATACTGCTTCGGCATGGCGGTTCCACCCAGATCATAATACAGATCTGCCAGACATTTCCGGATATCGACACTTCCATCCGGGCAGAGCATTTTTGACATGGAAGCCACACGATCACTGATGATCGGCAGATAGGCTCCCGCATGAGGGATCACAAAACGGATCTTTGGATATTTATTCAATGTTCCTGTCAGGATCAGATTCATCACCGCACGGCAGGTATCAAAGAAAAACTCCATCATCGGATAGGGTAAGTTCTCATTGACCCCCTGCGGAATTGCTGCCGGTTCCGTCGGATGGATCAGCACCACTGATTCTGCCTGATTCAAGACTTCCATCACCGGATCCAGTCTCGCATCCCCCAGATACAATCCGCAGGAATTGGTCTGTAAGGCAAATCCTGTCACATGCAGCTCGTTCCGGCAATACTTCACTTCTTCAACTGCCGCATCAATTTCCGGCAGCGGCAGACTTGCCAGCACACCGATCTGTTCCGGATATTTTTTCATCAGCTCAGCTCCATATTCATTGGATGACCGTGCCACCTCAATGGCCTCCCCTACATCTCCCATATGTAAATGCGGAGATGAAATAGAGAGTACGCTGTATGTGATTCCCAGCTTTTCCATAAAAGACAGCTGAATCTCTTCGTTCCACTCCGGCTTCGGAAAACCGCCGTCCAACAGTTTCATTCCCCGCTTTTCCAGCATCTGATCATATGCCGGTGGAAAATAATGTGCATGAATATCTATTTTTTCTCTCATAAAATGTTCCCTGCCAATCTGTTTTTTATCACTTATTTTCTGATATCACTTTATCTGCGATATTTTATATCTGTAAAAACATAAATTCCTACACTCATGTTTTAATCTCTTTTCCTGTCGTCTCTGATATTTCCGGCATCTATATTTTTCTGAAAAAAGTTTTCAAACGCATAATCCCACAGTTTCTGTGAACCCTCGGCTGTATGTGCATTCCGCTTCATAATCTGGCTCATTGAAATTCCTCGTTCTTTCCATGCCACACCACCATTCGCTGCATTCAGCATCGCCGGCTGGATATTATCCATAGTATGTGCAAATTTGGCTTCCGCTGTCTCGCCCGTCTCAAATTCTTCCCAGATATCCCGCAGTTTTTTCTTCTGATCCTCCGGAAGCAGTGAATAGATACGGTCTGCTGCCCGGCTCTCCCGCTCATGCTGGGTTTTCTGACCTTCCTCATCATACGCATATGTATCCCCTGCATCAATTTCCACAATGTCGTGGATCAGAAGCATAGTAACTGTCCGCAGCACATCGATTTTTTCATTGGCATACTCTGACAGCAGCACTGTCATGATCGCCATATGCCAGGCATGCTCTGCATCGTTTTCCCTGCGGACGCCGTCTGACAGCTTTGTCTGACGCTGAATAAATTTTTCCTTATCTATTTCTTTTATAAAATCAAACTGCCGTTCCAGCCGTTCTCTGTCCATATTTGCCTCCTGTAAAATGACTTTTTCCTATTATTATAGGCTACATCCCCTGCAATAGCAATTTCTACCTTAATTTTTATAGGAAATAGGTATCAAATCTTGAAAAATCATGCTCAGATGCTATAATGAACAATGGTTATTTAATCAACAGATCATAATAGAACAGTTTTAGAGGAGATTTTTATGGGTACCATTTCGATTCCAAAAAATTATAAATCTGACCTCAATCTGCATGATACTCAGATTGCGATCAAGACAGTAAAAGATTTCTTTCAGACCCGCCTGGCACAGGAACTGAACCTTGCCCGCGTGTCCGCACCACTTTTCGTAGATCCGGCTTCCGGTCTGAACGACAACTTAAACGGTGTGGAGCGCCCGGTAAGTTTTGATATTGCCGAGCAGAACGGACGCACCGGAGAAGTTGTACACTCTCTGGCCAAATGGAAACGTTACGCACTGAACAAATATGATTTTGAAGTCGGTTCCGGTCTGTATACGGATATGAATGCAATCCGCCGCGATGAAATCACAGACAACATCCACTCCATCTTTGTGGATCAGTGGGACTGGGAAAAAGTAATCGAGAAATCTCAAAGAAATCTGGATACATTAAAAGAAACCGTTCGTCAGGTTTACAAAGTACTGCGTAAAACAGAAAAATATATGTCTATTCAGTATGATTATATCCATGAGATCTTACCGAAAGAGATTTTCTTTGTAACAACACGCGAACTGGAAGAAATGTTCCCGGATAACACACCAAAGGAACGTGAGTATTACATCGCTCAGGCAAAAGGAGCTGTCTGCATTATGCAGATCGGTGATAAACTGGAATGTGGTGAGCCACATGATGGTCGTGCACCGGACTACGATGACTGGGCATTAAACGCAGACATCGTTGTATACTATCCGGTTCTCGATATTGCACTGGAGCTTTCCTCTATGGGTATTCGTGTAGATGAAATATCTTTAAAAGAGCAGCTTGACAAAGCAGGCTGCCCGGAACGTGCAGAACTTCCGTTCCAAAAAGCAATTCTGGAGAAAAAACTTCCATACACTATGGGCGGCGGTATCGGTCAGTCCCGTATCTGTATGTTCTTCCTGCGAAAAGCACATATCGGAGAAGTACAGTGTTCTCTGTGGCCGGAAGAAATGGAAGCTGAACTGAAAACAGCTGGTATTCAGTTACTTTAGTTTTTTGTAACGAACAGGCTGGAACAGAACTCCGGGAAGATACGGATTCTGTTTCCGGCTTATTTTATCTCAGTTGATGTCAGCTTTCGCTGACCAGAATCACGCACCAAGTCTCACATGCGTTCGACTTGAAAAGAAGGGATTCTGCTAATTGAAAATCTGCGCATGCGACAAAATGTTTCAAAGATTGGATGCATGCGTGGCACGCGGTGCCATCACGTAAAATGGGCAAATCTGAAAGCAAAATCCAAGACAAGACGGTAGGTTGATTTTCGTCACCGCAGCGAGCATAGCCCGCCTCCGTGAGTGTGTCTGAGCACGCTGTTTTTGCGTGCGAGTTCGCGGGAGGAGGCGGAGATAAGCGGCGCAGCGGAGGTAGAAAATCATCCGTGTCTGTCTGGATTTCTGCTTCAGATTTGCCCTTTACACAGATAAACAAAATTTTATTTTACGGCCCCGATCAGTTCATTGATATCCGCCACACCATGCATCTGCATATACTGCTCGATACCGTCCACGATCTCCATGGTCACCATCGGATTTGCAAAATTTGCAGTTCCGACGCTGACAGCCGTAGCTCCTGCCAGGATCAGTTCCAGCGCATCTTCTGTATTTTGAATGCCGCCCATTCCGATGATCGGAAGGTTCACTGCATTTGCCACCTGATATACCATACGGACTGCAATCGGATGTACTGCCGGACCGGACAATCCACCTGTCTTATTTGCAATTGCAAACGCACGTTTGTTGACATCGATCTTCATGCCCGTCAGTGTGTTGATCAGGGACAGGACATCCGCGCCACCTGCCTCTGCGGCTTTTGCCATCACGGTAATATCTGTAACATTCGGGCTCAGTTTCATGATCACCGGCTGTTTTGCATGCTTTTTCACTTCTCTTGTGATCGCTTCTACGGCTTTCGGATCCTGACCGAAAGCAATACCGCCCTCTTTGACATTTGGGCAGGAAATATTGATTTCCAGCATATCTACCGGCTGATCTGCCAGACGTTCCACCACTTCACAGTAATCCTCAGTGGATTTTCCGCAGACATTTACAATAATCTTTGTATCGTATTTTTTCAGAAATGGAATATCTCTGGACACAAACACATCAATACCCGGATTCTGCAGACCGATGGCATTGAGCATACCGCCGTATACTTCTGCAATACGCGGAGTCGGATTTCCCGGCCACGGAATATTTGCCACACCTTTTGTGACTACTGCGCCCAGGCGGTTCAGATCTACAAATTCGGAAAATTCCTCACCGGAACCAAAGGTGCCGGAGGCAACCATAACCGGATTGTCAAATGTTACTCCTGCAATCGTTACTTTTGTATTCATTACAGTTCTACCTCCTCTGCTAAAAATACCGGACCTTCCTTGCAGACACGTTTGTTATGTACATTTGTATGTCCATCTACTTCTTTTGATTTACATACGCAGGCAAGGCATGCACCGATACCGCATGCCATCTTCTCCTCCATGGAAATCCAGCATTCCATATGGTTTTCAGACGCATATTGTTTCAATGCACGGAGCATCGGTGTCGGACCACACGCATAGATGACTTCCGCATCCAGCTCATTCTCCCGGATCGCATCCAGGACATTTCCTTTTGATCCCACACTGCCATCCTCTGTGGCAATATATACTTCCCCCTGTTTTTTGAACTCATCCAGAAGGAACATATCGCTGTTGCGGTAACCGAGGATGATCTGTTTTTCACATTTTAACTGTTTTGCAAGTTCCAGCATTGGCGGAATACCGATACCGCCACCGATCAGAAATGCTTTTTTGCTCTTTAACGGGAAACCGTTTCCAAGCGGTCCCATCACAGAGAGATGATCTCCGGTCTGCTTCTGGGAAAATTCTTCGGTTCCTGCGCCTGCAATACGATATACCAGATGCAGGGCACAATCCTCTTTGTCAATTTCGCAGATACTGATCGGACGCGGGAGCAGTCTGCTTCCATCCTCACAGTAAATAGAAATAAACTGTCCTGCCTTTGCATACTGTGCGATTTTATCTGTTTTGATCCACAGGCTGTAAATCGCCGGAGCAATCTCCTCCTGGCTGATGATCACTGCCTGCTCTTTGAATTTCTCTGCCATTTCCTTCTCCTTTTATTTCAGTGCGGAAGCGATGTCCTCGATCATATCAATAACTGCCTGACGGGAAGCATCTGCAAAATTTTCTGCGCCAAACTGAGCATATTTCTCCTGTTTGTAAGCAGCAATGATACCTCTGGAAGAATTTACGATTGCTCCCAGACCGTCTTTATTGAAATAATGAGTCAGATCCTTACCTTTTCCACCCTGTGCACCATAACCTGGTACCAGGATGAAGCTCTTTGGCATTACCTGACGCAATACTTTGCCAACTTCCGGATAAGTAGCGCCTACAACAGCTCCGATATAGCTGTACTCGTCGCCCATGACATCTTCTCCCCATGCAGCTACTTTCTCAGCCACATGCTCGTACAGTGGTTTGCCGTCAATGAGACGATCCTGGAACTCACCACTGGACGGATTGGATGTTTTTACAAGGATGAACAGACCCTTTTTCTCCTCTTTGCACACATCTGCAAATGGTTTGATTCCATCGGTACCAAGGTATGGGTTTACGGTTGCGAAATCTTCATTAAACGTACGGTATGTCTTGCTTCCTACCTGGACTTTTCCAAGATGTCCGGTTGCATAAGCTGCGGAAGTAGAACCGATATCTCCACGCTTTACATCACCGATCACTACCAGATCTTTCTCATGACAATAATCAACGGTTTTCTGGAATGCTTTCAGACCTTCCACACCAAACTGCTCATACATGGCGATCTGCGGCTTTACTGCCGGGATCAGATCGTAAGTGCTGTCGATGATCTGCTTGTTGTACTGCCAGATGGCATCTGCGGCACCTTCCAGTGTCTCTCCATACTCATCAAAAGATTTTTTCTGAATATGCTCCGGTACATAGGAAAGCATCGGATCTAAGCCGACAACGATTGGTGCGCCTGTTTTCTTGATTTTCTCTACTAACTTGTTGATCATTATACTTCGTTCTCCTCTTTATGAAATGATATATAGTTTATTTTTTGGGGAAGATCCTGTCTATTTCTCCTGATACACGATTTCTCCGTCCACGATGGTTGCCATGACTTTTCCGGTCACTTTTTTACCACCAAACGGCGTATTTTTGCCCTTGGATAAAAACTCTGCCGGATCAATGACCCACTCACATTCCGGGTCAAAAATCGTCAAATCCGCCGGACTTCCGGCCTCCACGGTTCCTTTATCCAGACCAAGGATTTTCGCCGGATTGTAACTCATCTTCTCTGCCATCTGCATCGGAGTCAGAATACCCGGTTTTACCAGTGCTGTATAAGTCAGTGCTGCCGCAGTCTCCAGTCCGACAATGCCAAACGGTGCTTTCTGGATGCCCTGCTCCTTCTCACTGGCTGCGTGAGGTGCATGATCCGTTGCGATCACGTCCATGATATCATCAGCCAGACCTTTCTGTAACGCCTCCACATCTTCTTTCGTACGAAGTGGCGGATTCATTTTGTAATTACCATCATCCTCTGTGATATCATCGGATGTCATACAGAAATGATGTGGGCATACTTCAGCTGTCACCGGCAGACCTTCTTCTTTTGCCAGTTCTACCATACGCACGCTATCCTTTGTAGAGCAGTGGCACAGATGCAGGCGTACTCCGGTCTCTTTGGCCAGCAGGATATCCCGCGCCACAATAACGTCCTCCACAGAGTTCGTAATGCCTGCAAATCCGAGTTCGTTTGCTTTCGCATCCGCATTCATCACACCACCATGCACCATATTGATATCTTCGCAGTGCGCCAGAACGACAAGTCCTTCCTCAGCGGCTGCCTGCATACCTTCCCGGTAAAGCTGTGCGTTCATAACTGATTTGCCATCTTCGCTGATAGTCCGGCTTCCGGCTGCCGCCATTCCGTGAATATCTGCCAGTTCCTCGCCTTTCTGACCTTTCGTCACCGCTCCGGTCTGCAGCACGTGCACTTTCGTCACAGCCTCTGCTTTATGCTTCACATAATCGATCACGTCCGGACGGTCTGCCACCGGTTTTGTATTCGGCATGGCAACGATCGTCGTAAATCCTCCGTGAAGTGCTGCTGCACCGCCTGTCTGGATATCTTCTTTGTACTCCAGACCCGGATCCCGCAGATGCACATGCAGATCGATAAATCCTGGCATGACATAACAGCCTTTCGCATCATAAACCTCATCTGCTTTCTCTTTTATCGCAGGTGCAACCTCAGCCACTGTCCCGTCTTTGATCAGAACATCTGCCTTTGTCATCGTTTTGTCGCCTGGATTGATGACTGTTCCGTTTTTTATCAAAAGTACCATCCTTGACTGTCTTCCTTTCTTCCCATGTATTTATAACCTGTCTCTTATACAGAAGCAGCTTTTTGATACATCACTTCTGCATGGAATCATTATTCTTTATTTTATCATTTTCAACACTTCGCCGCAATGTTTTATTACAGTTCCGGTGGCACATAAGCCTCCACATAGATGCCTTCCGGTGTATACTCTTCCTTCAGTAATTCTCCATATTTGCGGATTTTCTGGATTTCTCCGGCCTTTTCATATGGAAATGTATGCTTGAGCAGCACTTTTCCTGTC
>OJQL01002017.1_pt1 | contig 12885 bp, 13 predicted proteins | sample 1598731 | NCBI WGS metagenome assembly OJQL01 (sample SAMN03922510, study PRJEB24848) | human gut metagenome | isolation source: stool sample | host: Homo sapiens | place: Germany | collected 2010-02
CTCCACCACTTCATCGTGCTCGTCCCAGATCTCGCCCACCAGCTCCTCCAGGATGTCCTCCATGGTCAGCAGGCCCTCGGTGCCGCCGTACTCATCCACCACGATGGCCATGTGGGTCTTTTTTTTCTGCAGCGTCCGCAGCAGCAGGCCCAGGTCCGCATTGGCGGTGGTATAGTGGACCGGCGTGATGCAGCCGGAGATGTTGCCCTGGCCCCGGTAGCGGGCGGCGTTGAAGTCCTTCTCATGGATCACGCCCACGATATTGTCGATGCTGTCCTGATAGATGGGCAGGCGGGAGTAACCGCTCTCCGCAAAGAGGGAGCCCACCTCCTCCATGGTGCTGTTCTCCTCCGCCGCCACGATATCCACCCGGGGAGTGAGGATCTCGGACACCTCCAGGTCGTGGAACTCGATGGCGTTGCGGATCAGCTCGCTCTCGTGCTCGTCCAGGCCGCCCTCGTTCTCCGCCTGGTCCACCATAGTGACCAGCTCCTCCTCGGTGATGCCGTCCTCCTCCCGCTTGTGGATGATCAGGGAGAGCAGGCGCTTCCACTGGGTGAACAGGAAATTGGCCGGGGTCAGCACGGCTACAAAGGCCCGCAGCAGGGGGGCGGAGAGCATGGCCCAGGCCTCCGGGCTCTCCTTGGCCAGGCTCTTGGGCGAGACCTCGCCAAAGATCAGGATCACCACAGTGAGCACGATGGCGGACACCGTGGGCCCCCGCACGTCATCCAGCAGCCGGATGAACAGCACCGCGCCGATGGTGGTGGCCACGTTGTTGACGATGTTGTTTCCAATGAGGATGGTGGACAGCAGCTTGTCATAGTCCTCCGCCAGAGCCAGGGCCCTGGCAGCCCGCTGGTCCCCGTTGTCCGCCCGGCTCTTCAGGCGGATCCGGTTCAGGGAGGTAAAGGCGGTCTCTGTGGCGGAGAAGTAAGCGGACATGGCCACGAGGATGACAAGAGCAACGGTCATTCCAATACTGGTACTGTCCATGGGGGACAAATCAACTCAGCTTTCTGTCATAAATTCCCGGTCTTCCGGGTGCTTAGCACAGGAGTATATCACAGATATTAAAAAAATGCAAATCTTATACCGGACAAATTCCGCTGTATCCCGGCAAAATTTGGCCTGGAGGCAGGCTGCCGGCCCCGAATGGCATCCTGGCGGCTCCTGGCTTGCTCTGGCGTCCCGGTTCTGGTATGCTCACAGAGAAGGGAGGTTTTTCTATGAAAGTGAGGGTGGAATACGCACCCGTGCTGGAAAACGAGGTGGTCCTGCGCTGCCCCCGGCTGGATCAGGAGATGCTCCGTGTCCTGTCTCTGGTGCGCTCCGGCCTTCAGAAGCTGTGCGTATGGGATGAAAACCGGGAGATCATCCTGCTCAGCCCGGATGAGACGCTCTACTGTGAGAGTGTGGACGAACATACCTTTCTCTATACCGCCTCTGCCTTTTATCAGACGGCCCTCACCCTGGCGGAGCTGGAGGGGCGGTATGGAGAGCTGGGCTATCTCAGGGTCAGCAAGTCCGCTGTTATCAACCTGCACCGCATCCGCAGCCTGAAGAGCCGGACTAGCGGCCGCATCGAGGCATCCCTGGAGAACGGGGAGCGGCTGGTGGTCTCCCGGCACTACGCGCCCCTGCTGCGGGAGCGGCTGGGACTATAAAAAGGAGGTCCATCATGGGAGAATTTATCCGTTTCTACAGCTGGGGCCTGTCCATGAAATTTCATATGGCTGTCTATACCCTGGCGCTGGTCTTTTTCAAGGCCATCTTCAACGCCCTGGCCGGCGAGGGCTCCGTATCCTCGCTCACCATGCTCCAGATGCTGCTGGTCTCCATGGCGGTGGCCATTCTGGAGTCCTTCCTTTTCCCGGAGGGCCGGGAGCTGGAGCCGTCCGCCCTGCGGGTGCGGACCGTCTGGTGGGGGCTGCTGTGCAACCTGGGGTTTGTGGGCGGCGCGCTGGCCCTGGGCTGGTTTTCCAATGTGCCGCTTTGGGGAGGCATCTTCCTGGTGCTCTTCCTGGAGTGGGGCTTGTCCGCCATGTGGTTCGGCCTCCATGTGGCCCTGCGGCGGGACACCCGCTCCCTGAACCGGAAGCTGAGCGAGTACCAGAAGCGGGGACCGGAGAGTTAGAGAAAAAAGAGGACGGATGCCCTCTTGGGGAGACATCCGTCCTCTTTTTCTTGATCCGATCCCTTTAATACTTGGCAAAGCCCGCCCCGAAGGTGCGGCACTGCTCCAGCCCCTCCTCATCGGGGGTCAGGTGGAGGATCAGGCCCTCGTCCTGGTACACATTGGCTCCGGCACTGTCCGCCCGCTGGGCCCAGTCCCGCATCCACTGACCGTCGCCCCAGTCATAGGAGCCGAACAGAGCCACCTTTTTGCCGCCCAGACGGCCCTCCAGTTCGGTGAAGAAGGGTTCAAATTCCGCCTCCTCCAACACCTCCGCCCCCATGGCGGGGCAGCCCAGTGCCAGCAGTCCATAGCCCAGCGCCTCGTCCACCGTGGTGTCGCACACCTGCTTCACATCCACTTCAGCTCCGGCCCCGGCGGCCCCCTCCGCGATGGCGTTGGCCATCGCCTCCGTGTTGCCCGTCATGGACCAGTAAATCACTGCCATCCTGCTCATGTATGTGACCTCCTGAAAATAAAAATTTGGTTTGTATAGCAAACGGGGGGGCGGGCCCATCCGGGCGCCGCGGATCTCCCCGCCTCTATCCCCTATCTCCGTCAAGCTGTCCGAAACAGCTGGACCAGCCGGCAGCCGGCCTCCAGGCGGCGGCACAGGGCCCTTCGGCAGCAGCCGTACTGCCGGAAGCATCTCTGGGCCCTCTCCACGTCGGAATAGACCTTCCACAGCCCGCTGTATTTATAGCCCTGGCCGCCATGCCGGCGAAAGCCCTCCACATCCTCGGCGGGATATCCCAGGAACAGCCCCACCTCATGGGGGAACCCACCGCTCCCCGCCATCCGGGACGCCAGATGGTCCAGCATGGCCTCCAGCCCGCCGGCCAGGGGATAGCCGTCCCGTTCCAGCAGACGGGCCACCTCCCCCTGCCCCAGCTGGCGCTCCAGGCGGTCCCGCCGGTACACCAGTACCAGACAGCGGCTGCGGCACCGGCACAGGGGCCGCAGAGAGATCCCCGCCCCGGCCAGGGCGGCGGAGTAGGACGCCAGCAGGGCGTCGGTCTCATCTCCTTCCCCCGGGAGGGCAATGAGATCTGCAGGCTTGATGCCTGCCAGGGCCGGCGCACAGTGAAAGGCCAGGGTCAGCTCAAAGCGCGCTTCGGCCGGCCGGACCTCAGAAGTTAGCATAAGCTAATCCCTCCTTTGAAAAATCGCGCCTTTCGGCGTTTGGCTGTAAAAGTTTAGTCCCTTTTGTTAGCTAGTGCTAACTAATAAAAATCTACCACAGTTTTTCCTTCCTGTCAACCACTGATTTTGCCCGCTCCCGTTTTGGCGGGGGCGGGCACCTGGGATGCGGGAAGGACATGACCCTGCTCTATGCGAAAGGCCGGGGATCGGGCCGGTGGTCCAGGAGAAAGCGGCGATGATAGTTTAACCCGGCATAGCGCTGGACCCTTTCCAGACAGAGGGCGTCAGAGATGCCCCCAGCCATGCCAAGGATGGGGATGCCCTGGACAAATTTCATCAACAGCAGGCGGTCGGCTAGGAGAGAGGCAGTCCGGCGGATCTGTGTCCCCTGGTCATAGTCCTCCGGCGGACAGGGGGTGAGGGCAAACTCGTCCAGCAGCGCGGTGCATGCGGCCAGCTCCTCCCCATAGGACAGGGCGCCCTGGACCAGAAGGAGCAGATAGTACCGCTCTGCCGGGGTATCCCACCCGTAGCCGTAACGGGCAGCCATTTGGTAGAGGCTTTTCAGCAGGACGCCGGTAAAGAGCGGGATATCGGGCAGGCCGATCCCCAGCAGCCCCAGGAGAGTGCCCTCGGCCCCGGAAAGAGCCAAATTGAGGGCCCCGGTCCGTCCCGCTCGGCGGGAAAAGACCCGCAGAGAGCTCCGGTCCCCCTTCAGCTGGGCGGCAAACTGGTCGATCTCAAACTGCTGCCGGGCCGCCTCGGCATCAAAGGTGCGTTCCAGAAGCCCGGTCCCCCGCTGGAAGACCAGATCAAATGCCTTGACAAAGGCGGAGTTAAGGGCCTCCCGGAGTTTGGGCGGCACCTTGTCCTCCAGCGCCCGGTCCAGCCTGGACTCCGGCGGACGGGCATGGCGGGCCTGATAGGCTCTCCTGCGGCGCTCCAGCCGGGCAAATTCCTTTTCCCAAGGTGTGACAGCTTTCTTCTGCGGCACGGCTCTCCCTCCTCTGTGCATAATGGATGAGGTGAGGATATCACACAGCCGGGGCGCCTGTCCTGAAATTGGGATTAAAACTTGTCACTTCCCCGGCCCGAATGACGAAATTTTGTAAAAAAATTATGAACGCTCTTGCATTTTTCCGCAAGTGGCGGTATAGTAATTTAGCACTCATAAATATTGAGTGCTAAATTTACAAAAACTTAGATTTTACGATATAGGAGGCATCCATCATGGCAAAGAAACAGTTCAAGGCGGAGTCCAAGCGGCTGATGGATCTGATGATCAACTCCATCTACACCCACAAGGAGATCTTTCTGCGGGAGATCATCTCCAACGCCAGCGACGCAGAGGACAAGCTGGCCTACCGTGCCCTCACCGATGACAGCGTAGAGGTCAAGCGCAAGGATCTGAAGATCACCATCGTTCCCGACAAGGAGAAGCGGACCCTCACCGTGTCCGACAACGGAGTGGGCATGACGAAGGACGAGCTGGAGTCCAACCTGGGCACCATCGCCAAGAGCGGCTCCCTCCAGTTCAAGCAGGAGCTGGAGCGGGACGACAAGGCGGCCTCCAAGGTGGATGTGATCGGTCAGTTCGGCGTGGGCTTCTACTCCGCCTTTATGGTGGCGGACGCGGTCACCGTCATCTCCCGGGCATATGGCGCGGAGGAGGCGTGGATGTGGCAGTCCGCTGGCACGGATGGCTACACCGTCACCCAGTGCGAGAAGGAGACGCCGGGCACCGATATCATCATGCACATCAAGCCCAACGCCGACGAGGAGAACTACGATCAGTATCTTGAGACCTATAAATTACAAGAGCTGATCAAAAAATACTCCGACTATATCCGCTATCCCATCGTGATGGAGGTGGAGGACTACCGTCAGAAGGAGAAGCCCGCCGACGCCGGAGAGGACTACAAGCCCGAGTGGGAGACAGTGAAGGAGTGGAAGACCCTCAACTCCATGGTGCCCCTGTGGCAGCGGCAGAAGAGCAAAGTGAAGCCGGAGGAGTACAACGCCTTCTACAAGGAGAAATTTGGGGACTGGCAGGACCCCCTGACCGTGATCCACACCAGCGCCGAGGGCGCCGTCACCTACAAGGCCATGCTCTATATCCCCTCCCACACCCCCTACGACTTCTATACCCGGGAGTATGAGAAAGGACTTCAGCTTTACAGCTCCGGCGTGCTCATCATGGACAAGTGTGCCGACCTGCTCCCTGACCACTTCCGCTTTGTCAGGGGCGTGGTGGACTCCCAGGATTTCTCCCTGAACATCAGCCGGGAGGTGCTCCAGCACACCCGCCAGCTGAAGGTCATTGCCTCTGCCCTGGAGAAGAAGATCAAGGGGGAGCTGATGAAGCTCCAGAAGGAGGACCGGGAGAAGTACGAGACATTCTGGAAGTCCTTCGGCACCCAGATCAAGTATGGCGTGGTAGCCGAGTACGGCCAGCACAAGGAGCTGCTCCAGGATCTGCTGCTGTTCTGGTCCTCTAAGGAGGGGAAGGACACCACCCTGGCGGAGTACCGGGAGCGGATGCCAGAGGATCAGCCCTATTACTACTACGCCTGCGGCGAGAGCGCTGAGAAGATCGCAAAGCTGCCCCAGGTGGAGCGCATTTTGGACAAGGGGTACGAGATCCTGTACTGCACCGAGGACGTGGATGACTTTGTCATGCGCGGCCTGGGAGAGATCGACGGGAAGGCGTTCAAGTCGGTGAATGACGAGGATGCCCTGCCCCAGAGCGATGAGGAGAAGAAGACGGCCGAGGAGAAGGCGGAGGCGGGCAAACCTGTGCTGGAGGCTGTCAAGGAGGCCCTGGGCGAGGAGGTGAAGGAGGTCCGTGCCTCCTCCATCCTGAAGTCGGGGGCGGTGTGCCTGACGGCTGACGGCCCGGTCTCCCTGGAGATGGAGAAGTATATGCGGAAGGTGGATGGGGACCGCGCCGCCCGGGCCCAGCGGGTGCTGGAGCTCAACCCGGATTCCGCTCCCTTTGCCGCGCTCCAAAAGGCGGTGGAGGCAGGGGACAAGGATACGGTCTCCAAATACGCCAAGCTGCTCTACGGACAGGCTCTCCTGCTGGCAGATCTGCCGCTGGAGGACCCGGCGGAGTACGCGCAGCTGGTCTGCTCCCTGATGGTGTGAGCCGGAAGGCTTTCCCCAAGTTCCAAGTCTCGATCTGTTTTTGAGTCCCCGCCACCGGGAGATGGGGACACCGGGGGAGGGCTCTGTCCCGGGAGTGCGATCGAGATCAAGAAAACTGAAAACGCACGATTTTTGTGCCGGCCGGCGCAGCCAAAGAGCTGCGCCGGCCGGTCTGTTTTCCTTCAGGGGACATCGGAGGACGGGAGACCGGCTCCCCCCAAAAAAATCAGTAAAAAAACGCTTGACTTGAAGTGGACTCCAGGGTTTATGATGGGTCCGCAGATGCAGCAGAACAGGAATAAGGAGGAATGAATATGTCAAAACGCATTTTGGTCATCAGCACCAGCCTGAGGGAGAAGAGCAACTCCCAAGCCCTGGGGGACGCCTTTGCCGCTGGCGCGCGGGAGGCGGGTCACCAGGTGGAGCAGATCTCCCTGCGGGGAAGATCCATCGCCTTCTGCACGGGCTGTCTGGCCTGTCAAAGCGCCGGCCAGTGTGTGATCCAGGACGACGCAGTGGAGATCGCGGAGAAAATGGGCCGGGCAGAGGTCATCGCCTTTGCCACCCCCATTTATTACTACGAGATGAGCGGGCAGATGAAGACCCTGCTGGACCGAGCCAATGCCCTGTTTGCGTCGGACTACGCCTTCCGGGACATCTATCTGCTCACCGCGGCGGCGGAGGAGGATGACCAGGTCCCGGCGCGGGCGGAGAGCGGCCTGACCGGGTGGATCGACTGTTTTGAAAAGGCCAGACTGGCAGGGACAGTCTTTGCCGGAGGGGTGAATGGACCGGGGGAGACTGCCGGGCATCCCGCCCTGGAGCGGGCCCGGGCCATGGGCCGTCAAGTATAAGGAGGAACTGTCATGCTGGGAAATTTTACTTACTGCAACCCCACCAAGCTGTACTTTGGAGAGCAGTCGCTGGAGGGGCTCCACAAGGAGCTGCCAAAATATGGGGACCGGGTGGTCCTCATCTACGGCGGGGGCTCCATCAAGCGCAACGGTATCTATGACGCCGTGCGGGCCATTCTGGACCAGGAGGGAAAACAGGTGGCGGAGATCGCCAGAGTCATGCCAAACCCCACCCTGGCCAAACTGTATGAGGGCATTGGGGTCGCTCGGGCGCACCGGGCTGACCTGCTGCTGGCGGTGGGCGGAGGCTCGGTGTGCGACTATGCCAAGGCGGTCGCTGTGTCGGTCCACTGTCCGGAGGACCCATGGGAGAAATACTATCTCCGCTTTGAGGAGCCAGAATGCCCCATCCTGCCGGTGGGCTGTGTGCTCACCATGGTGGGCACTGGCTCAGAGATGAACGCCGGCTCGGTGATCACCAACCAGGAGACCCGGCAGAAGATCGGCCACGTCTTTGCGGACGAGGCGGTGATGCCCCGCTTCTCCATTTTGAATCCCCGCTTCACCCTCACCCTGCCCCGGGAGCAGATGGTCGCGGGTATCTACGACATCTTCAACCACATCTGCGAGCAGTACTTCTCCGGGGAGGATGACAACACCAGCGACTATCTCAGCGAGGGGCTGATGCGCTCCCTCCTGTGCTCCAGCCGGGCTGCCAACCGGGATCCCCAGGACTACGAGGCCAGGAGCAACATCATGTGGACCGCCACCTGGGCGCTGAACACCCTGGTGTCCCGGGGCAAGTCCACCGACTGGATGGTGCACATGCTGGGCCAGGCGGTGGGGGGCTACACCAACGCCACCCACGGCATGACGCTGGCGGCGGTCTCCCTGCCCTACTACCGGCACATCCTCCCCTATGGGCTGGACAAATTCAAGCGGTTCGCCGTCCAGGTGTGGGGAGTGGACCCGGCGGACAAGACCGACCTCCAGACGGCGGAGGAGGGGCTGGCGGCCATGGAGGGCTGGATGAAGGAGCTTGGGCTGACCATGAATACCAGTGCGCTGGGCGTGACGGAGGACATGCTGGAGGGGCTGGCTGACGTAACCATCCACCTCACCGGGGGCTACAAGGATCTGGATCGGGAGGAGATCCTTCAGATCTTCCGGGAGAGCCTGGGCTGACCAGACAGAAAGCTCTGCAAATAAGGCGCAGCGCCCGGAGTATTCTCCAGGCGCTGCGCTTTTTTCACCATCCCTTCCCCCGTGGTCCAGGGGCGGGGAGTGCGCCCTCGTCGGGCTGGAATTCCGTCATAGTGCCCCAGAACCGCTTTGGCATGTTGGTCATCCGGCACCGGGGATTTTCCCGTTCCCGGATGGCGATGGTGTCATAGAACCGCCTCCACAGACGCCGGTAGGTCACCTCCTCCTGCCCCGGCGGGGCAGGGGCAAAGTCTTCCGCGGGCAGAATGGCCCACCGACTGGGCTGATGGATCAGCAACTCCCGGTGGGTGCGGTCGTAGATGAGGAAGTGCTCCCCGGAGTACCGGGTGCAGAAGTGGGGGCGGAGGAGGGGAAGCACCCGGTTTTTGGGCTCGATCTCCCCTACCAGCACCCCCTGCTGATCGGAGAAGCGGAGGAACCCCTTGAGCAGATGGGCCTCGCTCCCCAGGTGCTGCACCGCCTTCCACAGCACGTGGACCCGGTCGTCGGTGAGATCCCGGGTGATGTCCGCCCCCCGTTGGTAGCCCAGCCGCAGGAAACGGTACATGTGCAGCTCCCGCTCGGGCAGACAGGTGAGAAAAGCCTGGGTCACCAGCCGGCAGGCCTGGGGGGAGATCTTTTTGGACAGAGAGCGGTACACCCGCTCCGCCTTGGCCTGGTCGGTGTCCACATGCCGCTCCGGCCAGAGGGTGAGGCGGTCCTCTTCCGGTGAGGTGAAGCAGACGGCCTCCTCGCGGTGGGCATAGCTCTCAAACACACAGGTGAGAAAGCCGGGATAACTGCCGTCATAATCGAAGCAGACCTGCTGCCAGCTCATGAGGCCCCCTCCTCTCCAAAGAGGGAGAGCTGCTCCGGCTGGATCTGGGCCAGGGCGGGGCGCTCCAGGGCAGCCAGATGGGACAGGATGCCCTCCTCCCGCACTCGCAGACCCTCCAGCATGCGGCCGGAGCAGGTGATGAAGTACTGGGCCCGCTTGAGGACCACCCCCAGCTTTTTCAGGCCGGAGAAGGACAGGGGGCCGGCCCGCCGGGCTGTGAGGATGCGCTTGGCGCTGGTGACCCCGATGCCGGGCACCCGGAGCAGGGCCTCATAGTCGGCCCGCTGGACCTCCACAGGAAACTGGTCCAGGTGGCGCAGGGCCCAGCCGCACTTGGGGTCCAGACGGAGGTCGAAGTCGGGCCGCCCCTCGTCCAGCAGCTCCTCGGCCCGAAAGTGGTAGAAGCGCAGCAGCCAGTCCGCCTGATACAGCCGGTGCTCACGCAGCAGGGGCGGCTGAAAGCCCTGGGGAGCGGGGAGCAGGGAGCTGGAGGAGACGGGGATATAGGCGGAGTAGAAGACCCGCTTCAGATGGTACTTGTCGTAGAGCCCCTGGGTGAGCATCAGGATGTGGCGGTCACTCTCCGGCGTGGCACCTACGATCATCTGAGTGGACTGGCCCGCCGGGGCGAAGCGGGGGGCATGGTGGTATTTGGCCAGCTCCTGCCGGGACTGGGTGATCCCATCCCGGATCTGGGCCATGGGGGCCAGGATACCGGCCCGGCCCTTGTCCGGGGCCAGCAGGGCCAGGCTTTTGGCGCTGGGCAGCTCGATGTTGACGCTGAGCCGGTCGGCCAGCAGGCCCAGCTGCTGGGTGAGGAGGGGGTCTGCACCCGGGATGGCCTTGGCGTGGATATAGCCGCCGAAGCCATAATCCTGGCGGAGCAGGCGCAGTGCCTCGATCATCCGCTCGGTGGTATAATCCGGGTCCCGCAGCACGGCGGAGGAGAGAAAGAGCCCCTCAATATAGTTGCGGCGGTAGAACTGGATGGTGAGTTCGGCCAGCTCCCGGGGAGTAAAAGCAGCCCGGGGCGGATCGTTGGACCGGCGGTTGACACAGTACTGGCAGTCGTAGGCGCAGATGTTCGTATAGAGGATCTTCAGGAGGGAGATGCACCGCCCGTCAGCGGAGAAGGAGTGGCAGCAGCCCGCCGCCATGGTGGAGCCCAGCCGGCCCGCCCGTCCGGCCCGGTCCAGTCCGCTGGAGGTGCAGGCGGCGTCATACTTGGCGGCGTCCGCCAGGATGGTCAGCTTGTCCATCAGGTCCATGGGGTCTCCCTCCCTTGAAATCGAACATATGTATTATAATAAACCAAACATATGTTTCTGTCAAGGGGAGAGAACATGCCAAAACCTTTCCAATGGGGGAAGGTGATACGGTGCCCATATTGGAGGAGCGCGGGGCCCGATCTGCGGATCGGGCCCCGCGCCCTTTTAGTGCTCTGGAGTGCCATGGAGAGGGGAGAAGTCCGCACGGAGACACCGGGGGCCGGCGGAAGTGACCTCCGGTGCGCCCCGGTAATACACCTGAAGAGCGGCGAGGAGAAAATGAGTCAGTTGGGCCGCCTCCGATCCGCTGAGGGGCAGCGCACCCGAGGGCAGGAGGGGCAGACGCCTGCGGATCTGGAGGCGGCCCAAGTTTCCAGGAGAAAAGAGACCAGCCCGGAGCAAGAGGTCACGGTCCTTGATCTCAATCCAGCACAGGTCCGTCGTGCCGGCGTCCAGCGCACTCCCGGCGGCCCAGTCCCGCCGGTTATCCAGGAAGACGATGGTCTCCTCCAGGGCCTGGCGGAATGCCGGGGGTATCTCTGAGTTTCCATGAAAAAAGTCTCGGGTCAGCGGCCCATGAGCCGCCCTCCTGTGGGCGATATAAGAGGCACTGTGAGAAAGGACCCATCCTCCCACCCCTAATATCATCAAAAGCAGAATGACGGACTTCATCATAGACGGCGGCCTCTTCGTCTCAGGTATCTTTTTTAGTTATCTTATAGATACTATGCTAGCACTCTTTCAGATAATTCGCAAGGGAAAAGATTATCTGTAAGATAACGGAGAGGGAGTTGTCAGAAATGAGCATGGAAACAAGGGCCCTGGGGGATGCAATCCGCGCGGCCCGCATGAAGAAGGGGCTGACTCAGGATGCGCTTTCGGAGCTTCTGGATATCACGCCCACTCATTTGAAGAATATCGAGGGCTCCCGTCGGAAGCCCTCGGTGCCTCTTCTGTTCCAGATGATGGAGCTTCTGGATCTCTCCGTGGATGCTCTGGTGTTCCAGAGCAGGGAGGAGAGCAGGTGTCTGCGGATGGACGGCCTTTCGGAGCGGGAGGCGGAGGCGCTGGAGCGTCTGGTGGACGCCATGCGGGAAAAATAGAGCACCGGCTTGGGCGTGGGCCTGAGCCGGTGCTCTTGTTCTGGAAAGTGTTCAGAGGGGAAGCGCGATGATGGCGGGGACCAGCACTGGGACGGCTAGGGAGAGGATCAGTCCCGAGGCAAAGGAGTAGATGGCCATGCGGTCGGCAGTGGCGCTGACTACCACCGGTAGCAGGGTATCCATAGCTGTGGCACCGGGGAGGGCCACCGCCTCGATATAGCCCAGCTTCTGGGCCACGATGGGGACGGCCACAATGGAAAACAGCTCGTGCATGATGTTGGACAGGAAAGCGGTGGCAGATACGGTGAGGGAGTACGGAGCCAGCAGGGTGGGGGCCAGGGAATACCAGCCGAATCCGGCCGCTGCCGCTACGCAGTCCTTGGGGCCCAGGGGCAGGAACAGCCCTACCAGGGCCGTCACCGCAAAGGTGCCCGCCATAACCGCCAGCGGGACCAGAAGGACCCGGAGCCCGGCGGCCCGAATATCCCGGATCAGGCTGCCCTGCCGGCCCATATCCAGGCCCACCAGAAAGAGGAGCAGGTACAGCCCCCAGCGGATGACCGTGCCACAGTGGGCTACGGCGGCGTCGGGGAGCAGGAAGCGGCCCACCAGAATGCCCGCCGCTACGGTGAAGACGATGGCGAGGGTCAGGCTGTGGTCCACGTGGACCGTCTCCCCGGAACCCTGGTCGCTGTCCTCCGGTGCCTCCTGGCAGGAACGGCCCTGAGCGTTCAGCTTCAGCAGATATTTTCTCAGGGCGTGGACAGCCAGCATGCTGCCCACCATGGAGGTGAGGGTGACCGCCAGGGCGTTGAGCCCAATGGTGCCCAGGGAAGAGATGATCTCCTCGTTGGACCCCAGCTCGGCCCCCAGGGTCACGATCAGCAGCAGCAGAGCCGCCGTCTGAAACCGGCCCAGCCAGGGCATGGGAAGGGACTGGATCTGGGGGCGGGAGCCCAGAAAGGCCCCAAGAGCCACCAGAGCCAGATAGAGGATCAGATCAAGAAGGGTGCCGGACATCTGCTGCAACGGGATCACTCCTGACATGAATAGACGAAAAGAAACGGAGGGCGGGTCTCCTGCCCTCCGGACGCGGAAAAAAAATTATTATAGCATGGGGGAAGAAAAAAGTCCAGAAAAATGGGGAAAGTCC
>OJQL01002032.1_pt1 | contig 12764 bp, 9 predicted proteins | sample 1598731 | NCBI WGS metagenome assembly OJQL01 (sample SAMN03922510, study PRJEB24848) | human gut metagenome | isolation source: stool sample | host: Homo sapiens | place: Germany | collected 2010-02
ACAGGTCATCTACTGAGGCCAGCTCTATTTTTTTCGCGCTGCTTTTCAAGTTTCAATACCTCCTTCGTCAGATTTTTGTAGCCCTCAGCCACTTTGCCATTAGGATCATGGGCATAAATGCTTTTTCCTTCAGCACTGATTTCTTTAGCCCTGACAGAATGAGGAATTTCTGATGTAAACACCTTGATCTTACTGCCATAGGTTTCGCGCAGAAGAGCGGAGATTTCTTTGGCAAAATTGGTTCGGCTGTCTACCATCGTCAGCAGAATCCCATCAATTTGCAGCTTGGGATTGATTTGTCTGCGAACCTTATTGATAGTTTGCAAAAGCTGCTCCAAACCTTTAGCTGGAAGATACTCTGCCTGGACGGGGATTATAACCCTATTAGCGGCAGCCAGTGCATTGACCGTAAGCATACCCAGGGAGGGCTGGCAATCAATAAGGATATGGGAGTATTGCCCCTTCAGCGTGTCCAGATATTGTCGCAGAATGGTTTCTCGGCTCATAGCGTTTACCAGAGATACCTCCATACCAGATAGCTGGATGTCCGCAGGCATCAGGTCTACGCCCTCAGGGTGGTGCAGGATACCCTCGCCGGGACGAATTGGTTCATCCATCAAAATACGGCCCATAGCGTCTGACAGTGTAAAGGGCAGCTTATCAGGCTGGGGATTGCCCAAGCTGATGGTCAGGCTTCCCTGTGGGTCTCCGTCAATCAGAAGGACTTTCTTCCCGGACTGCGCCAGACCAATTCCAAGATTGGCACAAGTGGTTGTTTTGCCGACACCACCTTTTTGGTTGGCTATGGCAATAATCTGTGTATTCATGATTTCACCTCATTTCTTTCTAAGTTTAGATATGAAAAAAAGTGCCTGCTTTACCTTTCCTGAGAAAGATAAAACAGGCACTTTCACTGGCTCAATACCTCTTGTAATGAACCTCTATGTATGGTAAACTATGTCCACGATACCATGAATATAATTAAGTCTCGACGGGAATTGAACTTTTGGCTAACGCCAAATTTCGCGCCTTTGCAAACAGAGTGCAAACAATAGGGGGCTAAAATCCTTTGTTTTTGCTTGATTTTGCTTGTACAAGGTTTATAGAGAACATGGAGAAAAGCCTTGATATAACTGCATTTTCTTTATCCCTGTTGATAGGGAATATATGCACTGGGTCCATCTCCTAAGGTTCAATCATGGTTGACACCTACGGAAGTTGAGAAGTGGTAAGTCAGAGTTCGATTCCAGTAAGGATTGATCTGGATGTCAAAGTAAGTTATAATAGAAATTCATCACTTAGTGATTGGATTCATAGATATGGCTACCGTAGCCAAAAGGCTGAAAAAGCTTGAAAATACGGCATTTGTCTCCTTAGTTAAATGGATATAACGGGGTCCTCCTAAGACTCTATTGTAGGTTCGATTCCTATAGGAGACGCTCATTTTTAGCGGTAATGAAGATAGTTTCATTGCCGCTTTTTTCATGCAGAATTGTAATTTCAGTGACAAATTTGTCAGTGAAACAAGGCTGAAAATACTGATTTTGTCAGAGGGGATGGATGCTTGTCACCAATTCACAATTTCCGGATATTTCGATTAATCTTCTCAAACTCCCCTCCTTCCAGGGTATTGTGGGTGAGAAGTCTTTTGTTGCTTCCCGCTGATGCATTTTTCCGGTATTGTCCAGGAGTACAGCCGTTATGCTGACGGAACTGTCTGCAGAAATGCTCTACATTATTATAACCACATTGCTCGGAAATGTCGCGGATGGAGTATTCGCTGTACTCTAATAAATCCTGTGCACGGCGCAGACGTCCTTCGATGACATTGTCCATGCAGGAGGAGCCAAATTTGCGGTGATAGAGAGTCTGAAGATGACTGGGACTTAAGTGAAGCTTCGCAGCCATCATGTTTATATTCCATGGAAGCTGAGGATTATTGTAGATCATCTTATGCAATGCAGCCAGCTCATGATCGTGAATACCCGGGGACTCATTCTGGGTTCCTTCTCTTAATTTGGAGAACAGAACCCGCAGCAGATGAGTAATGTTTGCTTCGCTTTCAGAGGAGAAAAAGGCGGACTCCCAGGTTAGTAATTTAAAAAGCTGATGACAGTATTCCGGATCTGTTACGGGAAATGGGGTGTTTGTTAACGGAAACAGCTTCACGAAGGAGTGATCGGAACGAAAACGAATCCAGTCATTCCGGTATTCTTCACCGGCAGCACGGTAATAAATCCTGCTTCCTGGTGTATACAGAATAGCAGAATTGGCGGCTGTCCGCATTAGTCTTCCGTCTATGAGCAGCTCCGAGGGAGAGTCGAAAAGAAGCAGAAGATAGCCTGTAAAGCCATTCGGAACATCATATATAAAATCTGAGGGGTGAACGGCACTGTAGCCGACAAATTCAATTTCAGTCATCTGGAATCTCCGCTCTGATACATCAGAGGATATATCAATTTTCTTATAGTATAAATCATTGGAAACTTTAAATCAATGCGATAGTATCAGATTAATATGTCAATCGTCATCAGAGAGCTGCGGATCGTGCAGCGGTCAGACATCTGATGCGTGACTGCATAGGAACATGATTTAGAAGAAGGAGATTCATGCATGGTAAATTTGGGTGGAGCAACAGAGAATGACAGAAAAAAGATCGTGATTACAAAGGATTCAAAGGCCTTTTTTCACAATAATGTAGATTATTGTGTGGGAACCGGAAGAATGGGGCTTGCATTGACAGAAGAATATCAGGAGGAGCTGCGCTTGGTTCAAAAGGAAATCGGATTTAAGCATATCCGGGGACATGGATTATTCTGTGATGATATGGCGATCTTTCAGACCTATGAGGAGGATGGTAAGGTAAGGGTCGAGTACAACTATACTTATCTGGATAGAGTAATGGATGCCTATAAGAAGGTGGGGCTGAGACCTTTTCTTGAGCTGGGTTTTATGCCTAAAAAGTTGGCAAGTGGAAGCCAGACTATCTTTTACTGGCAGGGAAATACCACTCCTCCAAAAGATTATGATATGTGGTGTAATATGGTGCATTCATTGCTACGGCATCTGATGGGACGCTATGGAGAAGAGGAAGTTATTCAATGGCCCATTGAAGTATGGAACGAGCCCAATCTTTGCGGCTTCTGGGAAAATGCGGATATGCAGGAATATTTTAAGCTGTTCCATAGAACCTTTGATGCCATAAAGGAAGTGAATACGGGATTCCGTGTAGGAGGCCCTGCTGTTTGTGGAGGAACGGATGAGAAATGGATTCAGGCATTTATGGAATATTGCCATGAGAATCACATACCTGTGGATTTCGTAACCAGACATCATTACACCATTGATCCGTCGGAATGTATTGGACATTATGCATATTCTGAACTGATGAAGGCAGAGGACGGCTTTGCCAATTTAAAAACAACCAGAGATATTATTGACAGTTTCCCGGAATATAAGGGTCTGCAGATTCATATCACGGAGTTCAACAGCTCCTATACTCCTCAGGGCGTCATTCATGATACAAACCTGAATGCGGCCTTTATAGCACAGCAGCTTTCCAGATTGGGAGATGTGAATGAATCCTATTCCTACTGGACATTTGGTGATGTGTTTGAAGAGCTGGGAGTTCCTTTTACACCATTCCACGGCGGCTTTGGACTGGTTGCCAATGGCTGTATTACCAAGCCGACCTTCTGGACATTTGCTTTTTACAAAAAGCTTGAGGAAAGTGAAGCCAATTGTGTATATAAGGATGACAATATTGTCGTTTTGAAACGTGCAAACGGTGATTATCTAGGTGTAGCCTGGAATATTGCCCGTAAAAGTACAGAACAGGGTAAAGAAAAAATGCTGTTGGAGTTTACATTTCCGGCTGAACAGGAGGAGTACTGCTTCCTGACTAAGACGGTAGATGAGGAAACATGTAATCCCTTGAAGCTATGGCATGATATGGGAGAACCTGCCAATCTGAGTGAGGAACAGACGAAGCTGATTCGGGAATCATCCAGACCTTTTGTAAAAACAGAGCGTAAAAAGCAGGAGGACGGAAATATCTGCGTAGAGCTTCCTGTAAACGAAAACGGTGTGGTTTATTTCGAACTGAATGCCGGAAAGGTGAATCCGGATCGAGGATATGACTACGATCGTGTGGTCAGCTTGAAGGCTTAAACTGGCACCCGGTAATTTGCTTTATGAAACAATGTACATGGATTAGGCTTGCAAAGGAGGATATCAAAGTGAAAAAACAAGCGTTTAACCCATATTTACCGTCCTGGGAGTATATTCCGGACGGAGAACCTTATGTTTTTGGCGATCGCGTATATGTTTACGGATCCCATGATTACTTTAACGGATATGTTTTCTGCATGGGAGACTATGTGTGCTGGTCAGCTCCGGTCGATGACCTGGGCAACTGGAGATATGAGGGTGTGATTTATCCGAAGACAGCCGATCCGCTGAACCCGGAAGGCAAAATGTGTCTGTATGCCCCGGATGTTACGGTGGGACCGGACGGAAGGTACTATCTTTATTACGTGTTGGACAAGGTTTCGGTAGTTTCAGTTGCTGTATGTGATACTCCGGCAGGAAAGTATGAATTTTATGGCTATGTTCATTATGAAGATGGCACACGTCTGGGCGAAAAGGAAGGTGATGAGCCCCAGTTTGACCCGGGGGTTCTGACGGAAGGAGATGTGACATATCTTTATACCGGATTTTGCGGAAAAGGTGATAAATCCCGTACCGGAGCTATGGCTACGGTGTTGGGAGCAGATATGCTGACGATCAGGGAAGCTCCGGTGTTTGTGGCCCCCGGCTGTGAATATGGTGCCGGTACCGGATTTGAGGGACATGAGTTTTTTGAGGCACCTTCCATCCGTAAAGTAGGTGACACCTATTATTTTGTCTATTCATCCATATTAATGCACGAATTATGTTATGCCACCAGCAAGAATCCTACCAGGGACTTTGTCTATGGCGGAGTTATTGTCAGCAATTGTGATCTGCACATCGATACCTACAAGCCGGCAGATATGCCAACAGCTTACGGTGCCAATAATCACGGAAGTATTGTGCAAATCGGAGAGGACTGGTACATTTTTTATCACAGGCATACCAATAATACCTGGTACAGCAGACAGGGATGTGCTGAAAAGCTGCAGATTATGCCGGACGGTAGTATTCCACAGGTAGAAATTACCTCCTGCGGTTTAAATGGAGGTCCGCTTGAGGGTAAAGGCGAATACCCCGCTTATCTTGCATGTAATCTGTTTACCGATACCCCATCAGTTTATGTGGGCGAAGGAAATTTTCCACGAGTAATGCAGGACGGCAGGGATGGAGACGAAGAAGTTGGATATATTGCCAATATTACAGATTCAACTACCATCGGCTTCAAATATTTTGACTGCCATGATATTCGTGAAATCAGTATTTGGACCCGGGGCTATGCAGATGGTACTTTTGAAGTAAAGACAGCATGGGATGGAGATGTACTGGCGACATTAGAGGTTCAATATACCAATGTCTGGGAAAAGTATACTGCACCGGTTACGATTCCGGATGGAATACAGGCGCTTTACCTGACCTATCGCGGTAACGGAAATGCTGCATTAAGATCATTTGAGTTATCATAATCTATGTTATTGCATATACAGGCAGTGATCAAAACTCTTGGAATGTAAAAAAGGAGACTACAATGAGCAAGTTAAAGATTAAAACAAAGGAAAGACGATTTGAGACAGCCAGGGATTTATACGGAATCTTTTTTGAAGACATTAACCGTGCCGGAGACGGAGGACTTTATCCGGAAATGCTTCGAAACAGAAGCTTCGAAGATTCCGTTTTACCGGAGGGTTATATACAGCAGGAGGATGGCATCCATGTAAAAACTGTATCCGGATGGCTGGATGAGTTTTGCAACGGAGAAGGCTTATGCCGCTGGGTAAAGGGCAACAATATTTCGGAGACAGAAATACCGGCATGGTATACACACAATGCAAAGATGGAACTGGAACTGACGGATACCCTGAATGAACATCGGGACGCAGCTCTGCGTATGCAGTTTGAAAAGGACGGATCTCTGACTAATACCGGTTATTGCGGTATATCCGTAAAGGCTGGAGAAAGTTACTCTTTGTATTTATTTGCAAAAGCAAAGGAAGAAATAGGACTGGACGTAGCGATCGAATACCAGGGAAAAGTACTGACTGGAAACAGTCTGGTGGTTTCCGGTCAGGAGTATACAAGATATGACATGAAGCTGACAGCAGCTGAGGATTGTCACGAGGCACAGCTTACTATTTCCTGCAAAGAAGGCGGAGAGATTCTGCTGGGATTTATTTCACTAATGCCTGACAATACCTACATGGGGCATGGACTCAGAACAGATCTTGTAGAAAAGCTTAAGGGAATGAGTCCAAAGTTTATGCGTTTTCCCGGAGGCTGTATTGTGGAAGGAACGACACCGTCCACAGCGATGAGATTTCGGGATACGGTAGGTCCGGCATGGGAAAGACCCAGTAAGCTGTTTGTATGGCATTACAGAAGTACATTAGGACTTGGCTTTCATGAATATCTGCAGCTTTGCGAGGATCTAGGGATGGAGCCCCTGTATGTATGTAACTGCGGAATGACCTGTCAGGGAAGAAAGAGTGTCCTTCTGGAAGGAGAGGCTCTTGATGAAATGGTACAGGATACACTGGATGCCATTGAATATGCTATCGGCTCTAAGGAAAGCAAATGGGGAAGGCTTCGTGCTTCTATGGGGCATCCGGAACCCTTTAAAATGACCTATCTGGAAATTGGTAATGAAAACTGGGGTCCGGATTATGAAAAGCGATACAACATGATTTATAAGAAGGTAAAGGAACTGTATCCCCAGATTAAAACCATAGCCAATGAGCATGTAGAGAAAAATGGTTATCCTGCCGAGTGCGTGGATGAACATTTTTACAATACAACAGAGTTCTTTGCAGAACGTGTAAATTATTATGATGACTACGATCGTAAGGGACCAAAAATCTTTGTAGGAGAGGTGGCTGTAAACGAAGGCAACTATATGGGACAGTTGTATGCGGCTTTGGGAGAAGCGGCTTTCCTTATGGGTATTGAGAAAAATCAGGATATCGTAACATTGGCCTCTTATGCTCCATTATTTGAAAATGTAAATTACAGAGCGTGGTATCCTAATCTGATTCGTTTCAATAATCATCAGAGCCTTGGAATTCCTACTTATTATGTCTGGAAAATGTTCTGTCAAAATCGCGGAGAATATGTGGTGCGATCCGAAGATGAGGGAGGACGTGTTTATCGTCCGAGAACCGGAATGGCATCTTTAAAATCCAATAAGGAACTTCGCTTCAGAAATCCCATTTGGAATGGAGAAGAAGCAAAGATTACTCATGAATTAATGGGACATGTGCAGGATACAGAGGATGGCTGCCTGCTTCAGCTTCCGGATGAGGAGCAGAAAAAGGAATTTCACAGTATTCTGGAATGGGCTGATGAGACCAAGAGCTTTGTGGTATTTGGAGAAGAAGACCAGACTTATGGAAGATTTGAGACCGATATTTTTGTTGAGGAAAATGCTTACTTCGAGTTGGGTATATTCAGTGCCAGGGTGGTTCGTTCCTATTATGAGGAGCAGCTCGTGATTACGGCCGGAGTGGAAAAAGAATGGGATGCAGCTCTGGTGCGTCCGTTCCTTTGGAAGGTTAATGGAGGACAATGTTCACTGGAAGAGTTTGGCTATATGCATGACAACAAGCTGACTGAGGACTTTGCTATTTCAGTAAAACCGGGAGAATATCACCGCTTTGGATATGAAACGGACGGAAAACAGATTCGCCTGTATGTTGATGGTGAGCTTCAGAAGGAAATTTCGATTCCCTACGGACCTGCTTTTGTTTCGGTAGTAACTGACACCAAGGACGAAATCATTATTAAGGCGGTTAATTTTGCAGGAGATGTGGATCCGGTTTCCATTACACTGGACTGTCAGGTACAGGGCGATTATACCGTAACACTTCTTAGCGGTGAAAAGGGGGATGAAAACAGCTTTGAAGAGCCGGAGAAGGTGAAGAATATTACCGTGAATATGCATGGCGCTTCCTCAGAGTTCGTATACGAGGCGCCGCCATATTCTGTCAGTGCTTTGCGATTGAAGAAGTGCGAAGCGTTTTAGAGGTTGACGCTGAACAGAAGATAAGAGCATGATCACCATCGGTGTCAATATTACCGATACGACAAAAAACTGGAGAATCCGTCATGGAGCTTTTGACAGAGATACTTCGATTGCGATTCCTGTAATATTGGCAACAATGTTAAAGAACAAAGGTTATGAAGTGGACTTTTCATTGCCGTGGGGATTACCGCATAGCGGAGATTATGATCTGGAAGAATTGTTTGCATGGATCGATAAGCTTGCCAAATAATGGAACAGCCGAATTACGTGTTACAGTTTAAAGAAGGCAGCTATGTGCCAAAGCATGAATCAATATTAAGAAATAATTTTCTCGGCATATGTTATGTTGGGAGAAGAGTTCAATCTTTTGCTTCGATGTACCTTTATGTGTATTAATAAGCATGGAGAGAGATATAGTTTCTCTCTTCTGCATAGTTCCGTAATGATTGCTGCTTGACAGTCTCATTCAAGTTCGCTATAATGATAAACGCAAAATTTTAGTGGACTTTTCCGGATTCGGTCATCTTTTTGCCACACAGCTATCTTGTGATAGTTGTGTGGCTTTTTTGTTGCTTGTATCTCGGAAGTATTAGCAGAATGGAGGACTATATCTGTATGGGGAAAAAATTTTTGTCTCTTATCAAGACGTGCCGTAGTGTACGGGCTTATAAATCGGAATCTGTCCCTTCCAAGGCTTTGGACGCTGTACTGGAAGCAGGGACTTACGCTCCTACCGGCGGAGGACATCAATCTCCAACCATCATTGCAATTACAGACCCCCAATATAGGCGGGAGATTGCAAAACTAAACGCAGAAGTGATGGGGAGCAACACAGACCCTTATTATGGCGCACCTGTCGTGATTCTAGTTTTGGCAGATGGCTCCGCAAGTACCTTTGTGGAGGACGGAAGCTGCGTCCTCGAAAACATGATGCTCGCCGCCCATGCCCTTGGGCTGGGAACTGTATGGGTACATCGGGAACGTGAGATTTTTGACAGTGAAAGTGGCAAGGCTCTCCTGCGGGAGTGGAAGCTGCCGGAAACCTTGCGTGGCGTCGGGGCGATTGCATTGGGCTATCCGGCCCAGGAAGCCGGTCAGCCCGCAGCACGCAAACAAAACTATATTGTTCGGATTTAATGATCCTGCTGTCCGGCGCAATTTTTTGCGCCGGACACTTTGTGGAGAGGAGGGAAAGTATGCAGACCAATAATAAAATGGCGGTCGCTCCTGTTGGAAAGCTCATCTGGCAAATGTCGATACCGCCGCTGATTTCCATGTTCCTGCAATATTCCTATAACCTGATAGACAGCGCGTTTGTGGCACGGTTGAGTGAGAATGCACTGATCGCTGTTTCTCTGGCATTCCCGATTACAACATTGATGAATGCAGCGTCTATCTGGATCGGTGTCGGCGTGAATGTGCTGATAGCAGGATATCTTGGAAAGAAAAAGCAGGATGAGGCAAATGCAACTGTCACACATGGATTGTTGCTGGCCTTTGGAATAGGTGCTTTGCTCAACCTTATGTCATTACTGATTATGAAACTCTATTTTCGGGCATTCACCAATAATGAAGAAATTTATCAGCTGAGCATCGCCTATATGAGTGTGTGCTCCTTCATGCAAATTCCCAATATGGTGCATATCGCCATCCAGAAGATGATACAGGCCACCGGGAATATGGTTGCTCCCATGTGTTTTCAGATTGCGGGAGTGATTGTTAATTTTGTATTCGATCCCATCTTGATTTTTGGTATTGGTGTTTTTCCGGATATGGGCATCCGCGGCGCTGCAGTGGCTACTGTTGCGGGCTATTCATTATCCATGATTTTGGCATTTGCTTTGCTGCTGGGCAAAAAGCAGAAAGTGCAGGTAAAAATCAAGGGCTTTCATTTGCAAAAGCAGATGATCCGCCGTATTTTTGCCTTTGGCCTGCCATCTTTTATTATGAACGCCCTCAGTTCGTTTATGGTGACGTTCGTCAATCTGTTCCTGGTGGCGTATTCCGATACGGCGATTGCTTTCTTCGGCGCATACTTTAAGGTGCAGCAGTTGATCGTTATGACGGTAAACGGCTTGATCCAGGGCTGTTTGCCTGTCATGCGGTTTAACTACGGCGCAGGCAACAGCGAAAGGCTGCATTCCGCTTTCCGATACGAAACCGCTTTGGTCACTGGTATGATGATACTGGGGACATTGGCCGTCATCCTTTTTCCAGCACAGATTTTGGAACTGTTTACGGCGTCGGAAACCATGCGCTCCTTTGGGATATCCGCTATGCGGATTATGGCGGCAAGCTATCTGTTTTGCGGTCTCTCTACTATGATTTCCACCTATTTTCAGGCTACGGAAAAAGTAGGTTCCAGCATGGCAATCCAATTATGCAGGCAGATGCTTTTCCTTGTTCCCTCCATATGGTGTCTGGACAAATTGTTCCATCTGAACGGAATCTGGCTTGCATTTCCGGTTGCCGAAACTGCCACTTTGCTCGTTGCTCTTGTGATGATGGCATGGCATCGCCGCAAAAATATCTCATAACGTGTTCCAAGGAGGAAAAATGATGAACGACACTTTCATGAAAGAGAAACCGGTATTACCGCTGATTTTATCCATGTCATTGCCTATGGTGTTATCCATGCTAGTTAATTCTCTCTATAACATTGTGGACAGTTTTTTCGTCGCGCAGATCAGCGAGGAGGCTATGACGGCATTATCATTGGTTTACCCGGTTCAAAATTTTATCAATGCTGCCGGAATTGGATTTGGCGTTGGGATCAATGCAGTGATCGCCTTGTATCTGGGCGCGGGGGATCACAGAAAAGCGGATCAGGCAGCCACGCAGGGACTTGTGCTTGCCGTGATTCATGGCGTTGTTATGACAGTCTGCTGTATTACGATCATGCCGGTTTTCCTGCGGATGTTCACTTCATCCGAAGCGGTCATTGAACTTGGCGTCCGCTATTCTGTCGTTGCGTTCGCCTTTACACTCATTGTTACCGTCAGCATGACGTTTGAGAAATTGTTCCAGGCAGTAGGAAACATGAAAACGACCATGATAAGCCTGATGTGCGGGTGCATCACAAACATTGTCTTAGATCCCGTTCTGATTTTTGGCTATGGCCCATTCCCGGAAATGGGAATCGAAGGCGCTGCGCTGGCGACCGGCATCGGACAGGCTCTGACACTGACGATTTACCTTGTAGTCTATCTTGCGCGGCCAATTCGCGTGCATATCCACAGGCAGTACATTCTCCCCAGCAAAAAGATGGTAATAAAGCTGTACTCCATTGGCATTCCCGCAACCCTGAATCTCGCGCTTCCGTCTCTTTTGATTTCGGCGCTCAATGCGATTTTGGCGGCATATTCCGAAGTGTATATTCTGGTTTTGGGAATCTATTACAAATTGCAGACATTTGTCTATCTTCCAGCGAATGGCATTGTGCAGGGGATGCGCCCCCTGATCGGCTATAACTACGGCGCGGGCAAAATCACCAGAGTGCAACAAGCGCAGAAAAAGATTTTCCTTCTGTGCCTGGTCTATAACGTCTTTATGACTGGGGTTGCGTGGTTCGGTGGGACCTGGTTTGTGAGATTGTTTACCGACGATCCGGAAGTTACAAGCACGGCGTTGTGGGCGCTGCGGGTCTGTACGTTGTCTCTGCTGCCCTTGGGGATTCAATACGAGATTGTGGACGGTTTTACGGCGATTGGACAGGTGCAGTTTTCGCTGCCGCTATCCTTTTGGCGAAAATTGGTATATTTCTCGGCATTGTTTTTGCTTCCCGCCGCTTTTGGAGCCAGAGCGGCATTTTATGCCGAGCCCATATCGGACTTCCTGGGTCCAGCTGTGTCGATGGGGATCCATTTCTTCTTCATGAAGCGCGTGCTCCACAAGCGCCGGCAGGTTTCCGTTGCGTCCTCTTCGCTGGAAGCATCGCAAGGTGAATGGTGATCCCCCGTTTGATGCAGTCCATGTATGCCGGCGCGTAGCGGTATCTCAGCGCTTTTTCCAAGCGGAACCGACGCCGGTCTGTTTGCTGTGGGAGAGAGGAACCGTATAGGCAGGTCCTTTGAAAATTGTCCTTATCCAGTGGACATTTGGAATGAAAAATTTTCTTGCATTTTTGAATATTCCTGGTACAATGACCTTGTAAGCAACCAGGCCCCGGACATAGAGCGGATTCCATGTCCGGGGCTTCTGTTTTCCCGGCAGTCCGGGTACTTCCATTTGAGAAAGGCAGGTATTACCATGTCCCAACGCATTGTGGTGGCTTTGGGCGGCAACGCCTTAGGCAAAAATCTGACGGAGCAATACCAGGCGGCCAGGGAGACGGCAAAGGCCATTGTGGACCTGATCGCGGACGGAAATCAAGTTGTCATTGCCCACGGCAACGGTCCTCAGGTGGGGATGATTCAGACCGCGATGACGGAGCTGACCCGGATGGACCCGGAGAAGTACATTCCCTGTCCCCTTTCGGTGTGTGTGGCCATGAGCCAGGGCTACATCGGGTACGATTTGCAGAATGCCTTGCGGGAGACGCTGTTGGAGCGGGGAATTCCCAAAGCCGTCTCCACGGTTT
>OJQL01002037.1_pt1 | contig 12724 bp, 10 predicted proteins | sample 1598731 | NCBI WGS metagenome assembly OJQL01 (sample SAMN03922510, study PRJEB24848) | human gut metagenome | isolation source: stool sample | host: Homo sapiens | place: Germany | collected 2010-02
CCCCTTGACAGCCTAAGTCAAAGGATGCCTGCGGGAAACTTCCTTGTATCCGCAGCCTTTCAGCTATTTCATTTTCTTCATGTTTTCTTATTGGGACACACCTAAGGCGGCAAATGTATGTCTTTATTCACTTTGCAGCAGAAGATTGAGAAAATCATTCTTCTCCAGTCCATGGAAATACTGTGCGATATCGAAATCGGCAAGGCGGCTTTCCAGAGCCTGCCGCTCCAGCTTCGTGCCAATCAAAGCCTTGGCAAGGTCGGCAGAGTCCTTTACGCCGAAGAAATCGCCGAAGAACTGCAAATCGGTAATGCTGCCGTCCTCCGTATTCATGTGTACTTCGATTTTTCCGCAGCCCTCAAAGCGGCGGCTCTTTTCTACGCTGTAGGAGGGAGAAAAGCCGTAATTCCATTCCCACTTATCATAGCGTTCCTTTTTGATTTTTTCGATTTCAGCCAGCTCCTCTGCGGAGAATACATAGGGCTGAACATTTTCTTCTTTCAGAATGTATTTTAAGAGAAGCGCCTTGAATTGTGCCAGCGTAAAGCCCTCAGGCAGATAAGGCGCAATATTTGTTACTCTTGCTTTTACGGATTTTGCAGCCTTTGACTGGAATTTATCTGCGGAAACATTCAGTACATCCGCAACAACGGAAAGGTCTGAATGAAACATCAGCGTGCCGTGGTGCATGATACGGCCCTGCTTCAGATACTGGGAATTGCCGGAAAATTTTTTCCCTTCAATGCTGATATCGTTTCTGCCGTTGACCTCAGCAGGCACGTTGAGAGAACGCAACAGCTCTGCAATCGGCTGACAGAACAGACGAATATCCAGATCGGTTGCATCCTTTGCATCGAGAATAAATGTGAAGTTCAGATTCCCCAAATCATGATATACGGCACCGCCGCCGGAAAGTCGACGGACAACGGAGATATGCTTTGCATCGGCAACCTTTTGATTGACCTCTGCAAAGGCGTTCTGATTTTTACCGATGACAACGGTGTTATCGTTCTGCCAAAGCATGAAGTATTCCTGACTTCTGTCCATTCGGTCGAAAACATATTGCTCCAGAGCCAGATTAAAAGCAGGATTTGTGCTGGGGGATTCGATATAGACCATAATAGTACCTCCTTTGTATTTGTATTCAAAAATAATATCGTGAATACATTCTAACATATAAAAAGACAAAAAGGAATAGTGTTTTACAGATTTTGTCAGATTTGCTACAGAATTTTCGGGCGGCACTGCTTTCGCCCATTTTTCAGAAGCGCCAGTATATGGTGATGGGAACCTCCCTTGTCCCTGCAATCCGTCTGCCGACAGAAATAGAATCAATCAGAATTTCGACCATTTCCCTTGTCAGGTGCGTCGGGTTGATGTATTTTTCAATGATGGCGCGGCGGTTATCCCCTGCGGCAATGCGTGCATCAAGGTCGATGATTTTCCGCTCTGCGTCCGCAATCAGCCGCTCCTGCTGCTGTAGTTCCGCTGAAAAATGCTTCGATAAATCGAGATATTCCGCTTCGGAGAGAACACCGCGCACCTTATCCGGATACAGCTCCCGCACTGCCTTATGAGCTTCCTCAATTTTTTTCTCATGGGCGTGGATGCTTTTCTGCAAAGAAGCCCTCTGTTCCTTTAAATGACTGCAAAAATCAAGCTGTCGTTCCAGCTCATCCCAATTCAGATAGGCATCGGAAATCGTATGTAATTCCTGCAAAACCATCCGCTCCAGCCGCTCCACAGAAATAAACGCCCCCCTGCAGCTCTCCTTGGAAATGTGATGATTGGGGCATTGCAGATAATATTTCCCCTTGGTTTTCGAGGAACGCAGCGTGTAGCCGCACTCCGCACAGCGCGCCTTACGCGCAAACAGCCCGATTGTTCCGGATGGAAAGGGCTTTGCCCTTTCGGCAAGCATTTTCTGTACGCGCTCCCATAATTCCTGTTCGATAATCGGCTCGTGCGTCCCCTCTGTCCGTATCCATTCTTCCTTGGGGCGCGGCTTGTTTTGCTTGGTTTTGTAGGAAATACTGCCGTATTTTCCCTGCACCATGTTGCCGATGTAGATCTCATTTGTCAGCATATTGGAGATAGCGAAATATTTCCAGAGCGTACTGCCCTTGCCCTTCGGCTGTCGATAGCGAATCCCCTGTAAGCGTTTATATTCCGTTGGATTTGGAATCCCTCTTTCGTTGAGCATACGCGCGATGGCGGTTTTGCCGTAGCCCTGCGAGAAAAGCGTGAAAACCTCACGCACCACTGCCGCCGCCTCCTCGTCAATCAGCAGATGTCCCCTTCGGTCGGGATTCTTTCTGTAGCCATAGAGCGCAAAGGAGCCGATGTGAAAGCCGTTTTTTCTGCGGTGCGTCAGCACACTGCGGATATTTTTGGATAGCTCCGCCAGATAATGCTCATCCATAATGCCGTTGATTTGCCGCAGAAGCAGATTATCCTCGTTTGCGGAATCGGCATTGTCCACCAGACTCAGAAAGCGGATGCCCCATTGCGGAAGCAGGCGGTTGATGTATCGTTCCACCACCTCTAATTCCCTGCTGAAACGGGATTGTGTTTTGCAGAGGATGATGTCAAACCGTTTCTCCTCGGCGGCGTGCAGCATGCGCTTGAAGGCAGGGCGGCTGCGGTCTGCGCCGCTGTAGTCATCATCAATGTAGATTTCGTAGATTTCCCAGCCGTGGAAATGGGCATATTCCGTCAGCAGGGCACGTTGGTTTTGTATGCTGTTGCTGTCGTTTTCGGCGGAGCCCTTGCCCTTGTCCTCCTCCGATAGGCGGCAGTAAATGGCGGCTCTTTCCCTTTTCATGCTATGCGTTTTCCCTCGCGAGGATGGTGCTTGCCTTTTCTGCCTGATTGATGAGAACTGCCCAGATTCGTGTAACCTCTGCCTGCGTGGTGCGGTCTGTTCCGTTTTTGAAAATACTGCGGCAAGGTGCTTTTTCCATAAAAATCCCCCCTTTTTTAAGTGTATTCCGGCAAAGGGGCGAATATTTCCGCCTCAGCCGCTTTTCCCATTTGGGCGCACCCTTGGTTTTGTCTATTTTCTCCAAAAAGAAAAATTTACCTTATTTTTCCTTGCGGAGAAAAAGCAGATATGATACCATGTGATTATAATCACAAGTGAAATTTTTGCGGATGATATGGGGGCTTTGCCGTAGTCCGCAAAAGCGCATGAAGGAGGGGTAATATGAATTGGAAGAAATGGATAAGCATTGCGGCGGCAGTGTGCCTTGCGGTAACGGCGGTGCCGATGCGTGCCGTGGCGCAGGAGGAGCTCGTGCAGGAAAAAATGCTTGAGGAACTGAAAGAGGAACAGCAGGAGGAACTGAAAGAGGAAAAAGAGGAACCGAAAGAAGAAAAAGAGGAAAAAGAAGAACTGAAAGAAGAAAAAGAAGAAAAAGAAGAAAAAGAAAAATTGCAGGAGCAGTCTGACGAGAAAATCGAGCCGCAGGAGAAAAGCAAGGAAGAACCGCCGGAAGGAATTTCTCTGCTGATGGAAGAAGAAAACAGCACAGTGGTATCCGAAAAGGAAGCTGCGGATTTTGCAGGGGTAGGCACAGCGGCAAACCCTTATAAGATTCAGAATGTGAATGATTTGAAGAAGCTGGCGGAAAACGTGAAAAACGGAACGGACTACGAAGGCAAATACTTCAAGCAGACGGCAGATATTGACTTGGAAGATAAAGAATGGACACCCATCGGAACAAAAGTTTATACGGGCGAATTTGGGCAGTCAGAAACAAGACATTTTAAAGGGACTTTTGATGGCGATGGGCATCAGATTGCCAATCTTACAATAACAGGTCGTAATGAGTATGTCGGCTTATTCGGCTATGTGAGAAACGCAACTATCCAGAACTGCAATGTAGCAGGGGAAGTCAGTGGATATAACTTTGCAGGCGGCATTGTGGGTGCTGTAGATGGAAAAACGAATAATATTTTGAATTGCTCCTTCCAAGGCAATGTGACGGGGAATATGTATGTAGGCGGTATTGTGGGGCAAGTGCAAAATCAATGTGAAGTCAGCAGCTGCTATGCAATCGGAACGGTACATGGAGGAAATGATAAAGTAGGCGGCATTGCAGGAGAAGGCAGAGGTGCAATTAAAAACTGCTATGTGTTGGCGGATGTTTCTGCCAGCGGAAAATTTGTTGGCGGCATTGCTGGAGATGCTTCCAGTGTTACCATAGAAAACTGCTATTACAGCGGGGAGGTATCCGCACGTGGGTCTGCAGGCGGCATTGTCGGTAATGTATGGGGAGGCACAATCCAAAATTGCGTTTCTCTGGCAGAAAGCGTGACAGGCAGTAATACAAATCGTATTGTAGGGAACATATATAATCTAACATTAACAAATAACTACGCTTGGAGTGACCCGGCTCTTTCTGCTGATGATGATGCAGGATTAAACGGCGCAAACTTTACCTATACAAACGGAACACTTTCCAAGCAGTTCTCTGAAATTTTTAAGAATGATTCCGCATGGGACTTCACAGACAACGGCTTGCCGATATTAAAAAACGTAGGCGGCGTGCAGTTTTCGGAACTGCCGAAATGCATGACAGGCGTTGGTTTTGATGGCTTTGGTATAAAAACAAACCCTTATCTCATTGAAGATGTAGAGGATTTGAAGCTGCTGGCGGAAAAGGTAAACAGCGGCGAAACCTACACAAACAAATACTTCAAGCAGACCGCAAACATTGACTTGGAGAACGAACCAAATTGGACCCCCATCGGCGGAACAGTAATTGAACATCCTTCAACATGGGAAATATCTGTTTTTAAGGGGAATTATGACGGAGACGGATACAAGATTACGAATCTTACGACAACAGAAGATAGTAATCATGTCGGTTTATTCGGAAAGGTAGAGGACGCAACCATCCAAAACTGCAATATCACAGGGAACGTCAACGGATATAACTATGTAGGCGGCATTGTGGGGGGTGTAGGTGTAAAAACGAAGATTTTGAATTGCTCCTTCCAAGGCAGTGTAATGGGAGAAAGCGATTGTGTAGGCGGCATTGTCGGGGAAACATCAGCCGAATGCGAAGTCAGCGGCTGCTTTGCAAGAGGAAAGGTAGAAGGCTTGCAAAAAGTAGGCGGCATTGCTGGAAAGGGCGTTGGTACAATCAAAAACTGCTATGCCTTGGCAGATGTAACAGCAAGAGATAGGATTGCAGGCGGCATTGCAGGAGGTACTTATAATCTTACCATAGAAAACTGCTATTACGGCGGCGATGTTTTGGCAAAGAATTATGCAGGCGGCATTGCCGGCGTGATGGATAGTACTTCTGGTTCCTCTACCACAATCAAAAACTGCGTTTCTCTGGCAGAAAGCGTGACAGCAGGCATCAACTCTGTAAACCGCATTGCAGGGGGAGTAAGAGATAACATAAACTTAATAAACAACCACAGCTACAACAGAACCAAGCTTGTGATTGACAGTAAACCAGCCTATCCGACAGGCGGTGCAGGGAACGACGTAATTGGTGCGGATGTTTATATTTCCAATGGCAGAGTTATGAAGGATGTGCAGAAGGGCGAAGTATTTGCTTGGACGGGCTTTGATAAAGCTATTTGGTATATTCCCACAGAAGCAGGTAAGCTGCCTTCTTTGCAAAAGGGTACTTATCCCGACCTGCCCAACCTGCCGAGCGTAGACCTTACCATCGACAAAACACCACAGCACTTCACCACCAGAAATATCGGCAACGGCTTTGTGGTAAAGGTGACTTCTGAGGGAACGCTTAACGAAAGTATTGAATTTACAAAGGAATATCGTCTGCATGATACAACAGGCGAATGGATGAGTGCCGTTCCCAATACCGCAGGAACATACGATGTGAAAATCACCCGTGCGGCAGATGGCGATATCAACCCCTTTGCCTGCGAGATTCCCGAAGGGCTTGTGCTGACGAAAAAGCGCAGCAGCAGTAGCGGCGCAGCAACCCAGACCTATACCGCGCAGTTCGATACAAACGGCGGCAGTGCGGTCGGCAAGGTAAAAACGGATAAAAACGGCAAAATCGAAAGACCTGCCGACCCGACAAAAGAGGGCTATATTTTCGTCGGCTGGTATAGCGACAGCAAGCTGACAAAGCCCTTTGATTTCAGCGCAGAGCTGACCGCGAATAGCACGCTTTACGCAAAATGGAAAGAAAATAACGAAATTATCCTCACGATTGGCAGTCGGAAGATTTCTGTTTTCGGCAGAGAAATCCAAAATGACGTTGCCCCGAAAATCGTGAACGATAGAACCATGCTCCCGATTCGTATTGTGGCGGAAAGCCTTGGCGGAACCGTAACATGGAACGGCGAGCTGCAGCGCGTCACCATTCAGAAGGGCGCAGATGTCATTCTCATTACCATTGGCGCAGATACGGCGTATGTCAATGGCACGGCTGTGAAGCTGGATGCCGCGGCATTCGTGGAAAACGGCAGAACCTATCTGCCCCTGCGGTTCATTTCCGAAACCCTTGGCGCACAGGTGGTGTGGAATGAAGCCGAAAAAACAGTAACCATTACAAAATAAAATTTTGACAGATACCCTCTTTGTCAAACGGCAGGGAGGGTATTTTGCCTTTCCAGAAAGCGTATTTTGGCGCGTTTGCCCTTGCGGCGGAGTGAAATAGATGATAAAATGTGATTGCAATCACAGGTAAAACGGAAAGAGGGGGACGATTTTGTCACCAAGAGGAAAACAGACGAATGGCTTGCTTACGCAACAGAAAATGCTGCGTGCGGCAGTAGCATTGTTTCTGGAAAGCGGCTACGAAAAAACCACAACGGCAAAAATTGCAAAGGCGGCAGGCATGACACAAAGCTCTTTCTTTCGGGCATTTGCGAGCAAGGAGGCACTGCTGCTGGAACTGGTGCGGCGAATGTTCGGGGGACAGTTTGCCTTGGCGGAGCAGCATAGCGGCATCGAGGACCCGGTGCTTCTGTATGCGGTGGAAACATCGTTGCAGCTGCATATTGCGGAGCTGACAGAGCCGCTGCGTGAGCTGTATGTGGTGGGGTATTCCCTGCCGACCACCTCGGCGTATATCTATCAGAGCATGGCAGGGCGGCTGCAGTCCATTTTCGGGAAATATATGCCCGATTTGGAATTGAAGGATTTCTACGAAATGGAAATTGCATCGGCAAGCATCATGCGGGGCTTCATGGCAATGCCGTGCGATGTTTATTTTACCATGGAAGCGAAAATTTCTCGCTTTCTGGAATGTTCGCTCAAGCTGTACGATGTGCCGCAGGAGCAGAGAAAGGGCGTAATTGCGGCGGTGATGCAAATGGATTTGCGGCGCATGGCAGAGGAAATTATTCAGAAGACAGTGGCACAGGCGGAGGAAGGCTTTGCGGCACTGCCTGCCCTCAAAAAATAAGAGGAAATGCAAAAGAGGTCTGTATCCTTTGGTACAGACCTCTTTTCGCTTATCGGGATTACATATCCTCCAAGCGTCCGTGCTTTTCATATCTGGAAACACGGCTGATTTTATTTTCCTCATCCACGAAAACAACCTTCGGCGGATTCACAGCCGCCTCCTCAGGTGTCATCTGGCAATAGCACATCAGAATGATTTTATCACCCTTTTGCACACAGCGCGCCGCCGCACCGTTCAGGCAAATCATGCCGCTGCCTGCTTCGCCTGCGATGGTGTAGGTTTCAAAGCGTTCTCCGTTGTTGATATCTACAATCTGCACCTTTTCGTATTCAAGAATCCCTGCTGCGGCAAGCAAATCGGAATCAACGGTAATGCTGCCGACATAATCCAATTCTGCCTGCACAACGGTTGCTCTGTGGATTTTTCCTTTTAACATATTCAAATTCATAGCGTTTTCTCCTTACCCTTCGTAAATAAAGTTGTCAATCAATCTGGTTTTGCCGATATAAACTGCCATAGCAACCAATACGGGAGGCTGCATTTTGCTGACAGGCTCAACGGAAACGGCATCCACTGCTTTTACATAATCAATGCGTGCCAGAGGCTCTTTTTCGATCAATTCCTTCATAGCTGTTGTGATGGCATCTGCGGATGCTTCGCCATCTGCTGCCAGCTTCTGCCCCAGCTTCACTGCCTGACTCAGCACCAGAGCGGCCTTGCGTTCTTCTGCATTCAGGTATGTATTTCTGGAGCTTTTTGCCAGACCGTCTGCTTCACGCACAATAGGGCAGCCGATGATTTCAATATCAAAATTCAAATCACGCACCATGCGGCGAATAACGGAAAGCTGCTGTGCATCCTTCTGCCCGAAATAAGCACGGTCGGGTGCTACGATGTGGAACAGCTTGGAAACAACGGTGCAAACGCCACGGAAGTGAATGGGTCTGCTCTTGCCGCAAAGCTCGCCTGTCAGTCCGCTCATATCCACAAATGTGCAAGCATCCTCTGCGTACATTTCGGAGGGTTCGGGGTTAAAAAGAAGCGCAGCGCCTGCGTTTTCGCAAAGTGCGGCATCGCGTTCCAAATCTCTGGGGTAGCTTGCCAGATCCTCTGTAGGCCCGAACTGTGTGGGGTTTACAAAATCACTTACAACAACTCTGTCATTTTCTTTTACCGCTCTGTCAATCAGGCTTTTATGCCCCTCATGCAGAAAGCCCATTGTGGGAACCAATCCAACGGAAAGCCCCTCTGCTCTCCATGCCTTCACTGCTGCTCTGACTTCTGAGATAGTTTTTACGATTTTCATGGTTTGCCTCCGTATTAGTACAATTTATTGATAATGTCATCTGCGATTTTAAAGGTATGCTCTGCGGCAGGGAAGGTGCCTTCCTTAACCTCTTTGATATAATCCGTAAAGCCCTGCTTCATCACTTCGCCTGCGTTTGCAAAATGCTTTACAAATTTCGGCTTAAAATCGGAGAAAAGCGCAAGCATATCCTGATAAACCAAAACCTGACCATCGCAGTCCGCACCTGCGCCAATGCCGATGGTAGGGATGGAAACGCTTTCTGTAATCAGCTTTGCCAGCTTTGCGGGGATACATTCCAGAACGATGGCAAATGCGCCTGCTGCCTCAACTGCCTTTGCTTCTTCAATCAATCTGCGTGCATCTGCCTCGCTCTTACCCTGCACCTTAAAGCCGCCGAAGGCATTGACAGACTGGGGGGTCAGCCCGATGTGTGCCACAACGGGGATAGATGCCTCTGTGATTGCTTTAATCTGGGGACAAACAGACGCGCCGCCCTCCAGCTTGACAGCCTGACATCTGCCTTCCTTCATCAGTCTGCCTGCATTCACAACGGCATCATAAACGGAGGTCTGGTAGCTCATAAAGGGCATATCGCCGACAACGAGTGCATTTTTTGCACCTCTGGTAACAGCGGCGGTGTGGTGAATCATATCCTCCATGGTAACGGAGATGGTATCCTCATAGCCGAGCATAACCATGCCCAAAGAGTCGCCAACCAAAATGGTATTTACGCCACATTCATCCACTAGCTTTGCTGTGGAATAATCATAAGCGGTCAGCATAGTGATTTTGTCTCCGTCCAATTTTTGCTGCTGCAGGGTAGCTACTGTGTTTTTCATTGTTCCAACTCCTTTTCCAAATGCTTGTAATCCTTCTGCGGGTGCTTTTGCTGAGCAATTCTGATAAGCTGTTTGGAAAGGGCGGTGTAGGCTGTCAGAATATCCTGACCTACAGTGCTTTCCGCTGCAAATTTCCGTATCTCCTGCAAATGCTTCGATACGGTTTGGGCATCTCCACGCTCGATGGGACCTGTAAGTGCATTTACCGCACCCTTTTCTGCCACGCTCTGCGCATTTCCCAGAAGAAGGGGAGATAAAGCCTCTGCTGCTGCCGCTTCGGAAAAGCCGCATTTGACAAGCAGGGCGGTGCCCATATCTGCCAGTGCGACAATCTGGTTGCTGACCATAACTGCGGCTGCATGGTAGAGGGCTTTGCTGTCGGGCGAAATGGCAACTACGGTGTTTCCCATTTCGCTGAACAGTGCTTTTAGCTCTGCAAGATGTGCGTCACTTCCTTCGATGGTAAAGCACGCCTTCCCCAAATCCAGATAGGAGGTAGTTTTGCTGCTGATTGCATACAGGGGATGAATTGAATACCGATAGGCTCCTCTGTTTTCTGCATCAAAAAAAACGGTCGATGGAATCGAACCGCTGCAATGACATATATTTTTATTTTTGATAGGCAGATTACGCATGTCATCCCATATCTCACCGATTGTGCCATCCGGCACAGTGAGAAAAAGGGTATCACTGTCTTTCGTAATTTCTTCTATACTTGTATAGTATCTGCTCTGTGTAAATTCTGCGGCCTCCTTCGCGGAGGCGGGTGTGCGGCTGTAATAACCGCTGATTTCGATGCCGTGCATCGCAAGATATTTACCCAGTGTGAAGCCGACCTTTCCGGCTCCGATAAAACCTGCTCTCATACCTATCACCTTCCTTCACAAAGAAGTGATAAGACAAGATACATCTGCTGCCATTTGTGCCGTTCCGAGGATACAGCCATCCGGCGAATCAAAAAAATAAAATATATAAAATTTGCAGTATAGCTTCTTTCAGAATGCCATCCGTCAGTTAATATAGCACATTTATCCCGATTTGTATAGAGGAAATTGTGAAAGAGTATCAAAAGCCTTTAAAGCGAAAGGGATTGGCTTTGTTTCCGAAGGAAAAAGGAAAAACGGCTCGTATTCGGAGGAAGACTGCCGTTGCAGTTGTGCCTAAGCTTTTCATAGCGATGGTGTTCTGAATAGAGGGAGAGCCGGGCGCTGTCATGGACCATGTCCAGCAGCCTGCCGAAATTGCCGCAGGAATCAGGCGGCGTGTCAGATTGGCACGCTTGAACATCTGCAAAGCAATGGGGTAAACCACGAAGAATACAACAAAGCCGCTCACACCGCCGAAGGTCAAAAGACCTGTGATGCACATAATCATGGGAGCGACAAAATGATTGCCGCAGAAGCGTCCCATGGTGCGTGCGATGGATTCTGCCGCCCCTGTGAACTGATAGACTGCACCAAAGAGCGCACCGACAAAGAAAATCAGAAAATACTTCGTGATATAATCCGATGTGGCAGGCATGAAGTGCTGCAGCAGGGTATCCAGAATGGGCATACCGGAAAGCACGATAACAAAGATGGTAACAACCGGTGCCAGAATCAAGGCACTCATTTGTCGAAATGCCAGCACGCCAAAGAGGATGATGGCGATCAGCAAAATCAATACGCTAAAATTCATATTCCCTTCTCCTTTCCTTTATGAAAGCCGATTAACGGAAATTGGGTTTGCGTTTTTCCAGGAACGCCTGCATCCCAACCTGCTTATCCTCAGTTGCGAAGCAAAGCCCAACCAAGTCCTTCTCTACCTCCAAAGCATTCATCAAATCCATATCTGTGCCCTTGTTGATAGAGAGCTTTGCATACTTGATTGCCATTGGGGACACCTTTAAAATATCATCCATCAGTGCCTTTGCTTCATCCAGCAGAGCCTCTGCGGGAACCACTCTGTTTACCAGACCGTAACGCAGGGCTGTCTGTGCATCAATGTGCTTGCCTGTGTAAATCATTTCCTTTGCCAGGCCTGTACCAATCAGACGAGGCAGTCTCTGTGTGCCGCCAAAGCAGGGGATAATGCCCAGTGTTACCTCGGGCTGACCGAATACAGCCTTTTCGGAGGCAATACGGATATCACAGCTCAGTGCCAGCTCGCAGCCGCCGCCTAGTGCAAAGCCGTTGACTGCGGCGATAACGGGCTTGTTCAGTGCTTCGATTTTGTTGAAGGTTGCCTGTGCATAGCCGGCATAGTCTCTGCCCTGTTCACTTCTGTAGGGCTGCATCTGCACGATGTCTGCGCCTGCAACAAAGCCTCTGCCTTCGCCTGTGATGATAACGCCGTAGATGTCATTTTCTTTGCTTACATAATCGAATACCATCTGCAGCTCATCCAAGGTCTGATTGTTCAGAGCGTTCAGCGCCTTGGGGCGGTTCATAGTAACGATGAGTACATGGTTTTCCAGATCCAGCTTCAGGTTTTCCAGTGCGTTTGTGTTCAGGTTTTTCATAATAAATTCCTCCTTGATGTCTTGTGTTTTGTTTTGTGTTTTTTATTGGTTTTTGTATAGTTTTTATATTTTTTCACGGAAGGAGACAGCTTTTTTTGTACGCCGCTTGCTGATTTTTGGGTACAAAAAGAACACCTGCTGTTTTCGCATTTTTTCACGAAACACCCGATTTCTTCGGGGGACGGAAATCCGCAAAAACAGCCTGCGGTGTCTCTCCCGTTATAAACGTATGAAGTTATCTTTTTTGCAGCTCATATTTTGCAATCTCCTTTTCCTGCAGCACACGCAGCAGCTTTGCCTGCATCCCTAAGGGCATATCCCCGATTTCATCCAGAAAAAGCGTTCCGCCGCTTGCCAGCTCGAATTTTCCTTTTTTGCCGCCCTTTTTTGCTCCTGTGAAAGCACCCTCTTCGTATCCGAACAGCTCACTTTCCAAAAGCTCATTGGGAATGGCGGCACAGTTAATGCTGACCATCGGCTTTTCCCGCCGCTCTCCGTTGTTGTGGATAGCATTGGCGAAAACCTCCTTGCCTGTGCCTGTTTCGCCTGTCAGCAGAACGGGGAACATGGTCTTGGCGGCTTTATAGCCTGCCTTTTTGACCTCTGCAAAGCGTGGACTGTTGCTGTCTCTTATACACATCTCCGAGCCCACGAGACTAAGGCGAATCTCGTA
>OJQL01002042.1_pt1 | contig 12695 bp, 8 predicted proteins | sample 1598731 | NCBI WGS metagenome assembly OJQL01 (sample SAMN03922510, study PRJEB24848) | human gut metagenome | isolation source: stool sample | host: Homo sapiens | place: Germany | collected 2010-02
CGGGCATCTTCTCCGGGTGGAGAATCGTCATCAGCGGCATCGCGGCCCGGTAGGTGTCCCACAGCGAGAAGGTCGTGTAGTTCGTGAAGCCGGGTGCACGGTGGATTTCGCCGTCCGAGCCGCGGTAGTCGCGGTTGACGTCGCAGAACTCCGAAGGGGCGACCATCGTGTGGTAGAGCGCCGTGTAGAAAATCCTCCGGGCGGTCTCGTCCGTCGTCGAGACCTTCACCTTCGACAGTTCGGCGTTCCATTTCGCGTCGGCGGCTTTTACCGTGGCGTCGAAATCCCAGCCGGGGAGCTCGGCCTGCATATTGAGGGCCGCATTCTCGACCGACACGGGCGAGACGGCCACCTTGAGCAACAACTGCTCGCCCTCCTTGGTATCGAACTCGACCCGTGCATAGCGGGCTTCTATTCCGGGGCCCTTGCCGGTCACTTCACCGGGTTGTTCATAGACGATGCGCTTGGCAGGCTTCGAGAACTCCGCGGCAAAATAGACCTTCTGGTCCTTCGCCCAGCCCGTCGAGTGACGCCATCCGCTGATGCGCGTGCTGTCGTCCGAGAGCAGGAAACCGGTATCGGTCGCCTCGTCCCAGCAGCCGCCGTTCTCCAGGTCGAAGACCACGGCGGCGGCATTCGATGCTGGGAAGGTGTAGCGGTGCAGTCCCACATGCGCCGTGGCCGTTATCTCGGCCGTGATGCCGTACCTTGTCAGCGGAACCGAGTAGTAACCCGGCCGGGCGATCTCCCGCGTGCGGTCGGCATAGGACCAGAGGCCCGACTGCGGGTCATTCGCCGTGCCGCGGGCATAGGTCACCTCGCCCGTGACGGGCATGACGGTGATGTCGAACAGGTCTCCGATGCCCGTTCCGCTCAGGTGTGTGTGCGAGAAGCCGATTACCGTCGAATCGCTCGCGTGGTAGCCCGAAGTCCAGTCCCACGCCTGCGGGATGCTCGTGGGGCCCACCTGCACCAGTCCGAAAGGAACGTTCGCTCCCACGAAGACGTGCCCGTGGCCGCCCGTGCCGATCTTCGGGTCGACGAAGCGGGTAAAATCGTTGTCAGCGACCGGCTGCGAGCAGGCGCCCAGCAGCAACGCAGCAGCGGTCAGTAGTTTTGCATGTTTCATCTATCTCTCGTTTTTAAGTTCAAAGGTCAGTTTGCCGCCCCAAAGCAGTTCGTCGTGTCCGACACGGTACGTCGTCAGCGGCTTATCGCCCAGCGTCATCCGCCGGATATAACCCTCGCCGTGTCTCTCGATCACAAGCGGGCCCTGCTCCGTCACGATCTCCACGCGGTCGAACACGGGGGCCGTGAGCGTATAATAAGGTTCTCCCGGGCAGTCCGGATAGAAGCCCATCATCGAGAAGACCGCCCACGCCGACATCGTCCCCGTGTCGTCGTTGCCGGGAATGCCATCCGGAGCGGTTGTAAAGTACTTGTCCAAAAGACGCCGCGTCTCTTTTTGCGTGCGCCACTCCTCGCCCCGGAAGCGGCTGAACAGGTACGCATAGGCGATGTCGGGTTCGTTCGCAGGGTCGTACAACCCCTCGTCGAAGACCATTTGCAACTTGTCCACGAACTTCCGCCGGCCTCCCATGAGCTTCGCCAGCCCCTCCACGTCGTGCGGCACGAAGAAGGTGTAGTTCCAGGCCGACCCCTCGTGGAATCCCGGCGCGGCCGTGAAGTTCTCGCCCGCCTTCGGGTCGAAGGGCGTCAGGAAACGCCCCTCTTCGGTGATGGGCCGCAGCGTCCCGAACTCCTTGTCGTAGTAGTGCCGGTAGCCCAGCGAGCGTTTCCGGAACAGGGCGGCATCCTCCTTTTTGCCCAGCGAGTCGGCCAGCAACGACAGCGCCGCGTCGGCGACGTAGTACTCCAGCGCGTGCGACACGGAGGTGTCGCCCGCGAGGTCCTTGGCATAGAAGCCCAGCGGAATGTAGCCCCGCTCGACATAGGGGTCGATGTCAGGACGCAGCCGGTTCTGCGCCCCGGGCGTCGTGGCCGACTTGAGGAACGCCTCGTAGGCCGTCGCCACGTCGAAGTCCCGCAGCCCCTTCATCCAACTGTCGACAATTACGGGAATCGCCGGGTCGCCCTCCATCGTGAAGGTCTCGCGGCCGTACAGCTCCCACTTGGGCATCCAGCCCCACTCCTCGTACATGCCTATCATCGAACGCACCATGTCCAGTTGCTGCTCGGGATAGACCAGCGTCAGCAGCTGGTGCACGTTGCGGCAGGTATCCCACAGCGAAAAGACCGTATAGCGCTCGCCGTCGGTAACCCCCGCCTCCCCCGAGCGCTCCATCAGCGGGTATTCCCCGTTGACATCGCTCAGGAGGTTCGGGTGGAGCAGCGCATGGTACAGCGCCGTATAGAACACCGTCTGCTGCGCCTCCGTGCCGCCCTCGACGCGGATGCGCGAAAGGTCATCGTTCCACCGCGCGCGGGCCGCCCCGCGGATGGCGTCGAACGACGTTCCGGCAGGCTGTTCGGCGTCGAGATTCCGACGAGCGTTCTCCGTACTTACATACGAAATGCCCATCCGTACCTCGACCGTTTCGCCCGCCCGCAGGTCGTCGAACGTGAACCAGTAGCCCACGTCGTCGCCCGCCAGTTCGCAACCGTATTCCGTGTAGAGTTTGTAGCGGCCGTTGTCGGGCGTCCACTCCGCCTCGACGCCCGTCATCGGGTGCTGCTTCTTCCAGTAGCCCGAAGCCGACGGGGTTTTCGAAACCCGCAGCACGAAGTAGACCGGAAAGACCTTCTGCGGGTTGTAGCAGAACGTCCCCAGCAGTTTCATACCCTCGATTTCGGTGTCGCTCACGCGGCGCACCGTAGCCCCCGACTCGTTCGTAAGCCCTTCGCCCAAGTTGAGCAGGATATGTCCTTGTCCGGCAGGAAACGTATACCGTTCGGCCGAGGTGCGCGGCGTGGCCGTGGCTTCGGCGAGGATGCCGTATTTGTCGAGCATCACCGAGTAATAGCCCGGCGTGGCCCGTTCGTCGCGGTAGGCCGTGCCGTACTCCCGGTAATCCACCGTCAGCGGTCCGGTCGTCGCCATCGTCAGCAACGACCCCATCTCGGGGCATCCCACGCCGCTCAGCGCTCCGTGCGCGAAGCCCGTGAAGAATTTGTTATGGTACTCGTAAGGCGTAGACCACCACCGCGCGTCCTTGTCGTAGCGGTTCGTGTCGGAGCCCATGACGTTGAACGGAACCACCGACATCATCCCGTTCGGGGTGACGGCTCCCGGGTTCGTAGTCCCGAAGTTGGTCGTGCCGATAAACGGGTCGACCTTGTCGGCTGGGGCTTGGGCATGGACAAGTCCCGCCGTAAGCAGGAGCGCTGCTATGATAATTCCTTTTCGTCTATTCATACATGACTGGTCAGCAGTTTGAGGTGTTCATCGGACAGCATTCGCAGAAGCCGGGCCGAAGCCGGAACGAGTAGCGTCTCTCCCTGACGGATCGGCATCTCGTTCCCTTCATCGTCGCAGAGCACACCGTTTCCTTCAAGGCACATGACGATCAGGAAGGAGTCGAGATCCGAAAGATCACGGGCAAATGCCCGGTCGAGATCGTAAAGCGAAGTTACGAAATAGGGACACGATACCAACGGCACCTCCCGGTTTTTTACCGCGGCATAATGGGAACGATAGTCGGGCAGCACGGTGTAGTCGATAGCGTCCTTCGCCAGCTCGGTATGCAGTTCGCGCGGTTTCCCGTCCGCTCCCGTCCGGCCGTAGTCGTAGATACGATACGTGACGTCCGAAGTCTGCTGTATCTCCGCCACGAACGTTCCGGCGCAGATAGCATGAACACGGCCCGCCGGCAGGAAAAACAGATCGCCCGCAGCGACGGAATAGTCGCATAGGGCATCGGTCAGCGTATGGTCTGCGACCTTCCGTTCATACTCCGCAGGAGTGAGTTGTTTCGAGAAACCCGATTTCAGATGCGCCCCCTCATCTGCGGACACGACGTACCACATCTCCGTCTTGCCGTTCTTGCCATGCCGCATCCGAGCCAGTAGGTCGTTGGGGTGCACCTGAATCGAAAGATCCTGACGGGCGTCGATGAATTTCACCAGCAGCGGAAATTCCGTACCGTGCCGTTCGTAGACGGCATGGCCGACCAGCTCCCCTTTGAGCTGCCCGATCAGTTCCGGCAGGGTCATGCCGGCATATTCCCCCTCAGCGACGACCGATTCATCGCCTTTCACACCCGACAATTCCCAGCTCTCGCCGATATCGGACCGGTCGACGGCAATACCCTTATAGGATGCGATCCTGTTCCCGCCCCAGATCATGCTTTTGAGGAGCGGAGTGAATTTGAACGGCCTCATTGTCGTCTATTATCATTACGGTCCAATTGACTTAAAGCGAAAGCGTACGCTCCGACCGAGATGGCCTGGCTGGCGCCGAGCTTCGAAATCATAACGCCGATGCGTTTCTGCGGGTCGTAGGCCACATAGTGGTTGGTACCGTAAACCTTCAGCGGCTGCATGCTGCCTTTGGCGAATTCACGGAACTCCGCCTCGTCGTCCAGGTCGTAGACCTTCATCTGCACGCGGTTCAGCTCGTCGCCCGAGAGGGTGTGCATCTTCGAGCGGAGTTCTTTCAGCAGGCTCGGCATGATCCATTTGCGGGCCGCCGTGATGCCGCCGCCGATGACGATCAGACCGTCGATCAGCGTCACGGCCGTCGCCATGGCGTCGCCGGCGATCTCGCCCATCTCGGCGAAAGCCTGACGCGCCGCCCTGACGTTGCCCGGGCGCTTGCCGTCGGCGATGTCGCAGATGTTCTTGGGCTCCAGCCCGTGATTCGGGTCGCCCGACAGTTCGCCGTAGACGCGCTTCACGGCACGCACGGCCACGCCCTCCTCGACGATGATCTCCGGCATCTTCTTGTGCCGCAGGCAGAAGGTCTCGACGCACGAGTTGTCGCCGCGGTTAAGGCGGTTGTCGACCACGATGCCCACGCCGAAGCCCGTGCCGAAGGTGTAGCCCACCAGATTCTTGTAGCGTTTGGGGCTGTTCAGCGCTTCGAGCCGGGCGTTGACCTGGGGCAGGGCTCCGCCCAGCGCCTCGCCGTAGGCGAACAGGTCGCCGTCGTTGTTGATGAAGACCGGGATGCCGAACGTCGCTTCGAGGAACGGACCCAGCGCCACGCCGTCGCGGAACGACGGGAAGTTGGGCAGATAGCCCCCGATGATGCCGTTGGGGTAGTCGGCCGGTCCAGGGAATGCGAACGAGATGGCCACGGGTTTTTCCGAAAGGCGGCTGATGACGGCCCGGAACCCTTCGACCATCGTCGCAAGGCATTTGTCGAGGTCCTCGGCGTGAGACGGGAGCGTGATCGGCTCCACGATGAATCGATTGGCCTGCATGGCTCCGAACACGAGGTTCGTGCCGCCGGCGTCGAGGGTGATCACCACCCGGTTGTCATGGCTGTACATGTCACAGGATATTATGACGCTTCGTAAACTCGACGATCTCCGGAATATAACCGAAGGCAAGGCCCGTCACCGTGTCGGCGCAGCCGTAGTAGACCGCAACGCGTCCCGTGGCGGGGTCGTGCAGCGCAGCGCACGGGAACGTCACGTTCGGCACGTCGCCCGTGCACTCGTAGAGCTCGCGCGGCGAGATCAGGTAGGGGCCGCTGCGCGCCGTGACCTTCCACGGCTCGTCCAAATCCAGCAGCGCCGAACCGAAGGCGTAGACGTAGCCGTTGCACGAGCGAAGCACCCCGTGGTAGAACAGCAGCCACCCCTCGCTCGTCTCGATGGGCACGGGGCCCGCGCCGATTTTCATGCACTGCCATGCCGAGACTTCGAACGCCGCGGGCGACATCACGTGACGATGGCGGCCCCAAAATTCCAGATCGGGCGACTCGGAGTAGAAAATGTCGCCGAACGCCGTATGGCCGTTGTCGCTCGGGCGCGAGAGCATGGCGAACTTCCCGCCGATCTTGCGCGGGAACAGCACCCCGTTGCGGTTGAACGGAATGAAAGCGTTCTCCAGCTGGCGGAACGTCTCGAAATCATCCGTCCACGCGATGCCGATCGTCGGGCCGTGGTAGCCGTTGCACCACGTCACATAATATTTATCCTCGATCTTCGCAACACGCGGGTCGTAGCCGTAGACCCACTCGGCGATCTCGGGGTCGGCACCCACGAGTTTGAAATCCTCCTCCCGGATGTCCCACTTCAGGCCGTCTACCGAAAAACCGACGTGCAGGCGCATGCGGCGGTTCGTGTCGTCGCAGCGGAAAACGCCGGCGTAGTTGTACTCCCCTTTTTTGAACGGAATGACCGCCGAGTTGAAAATGCTGTTCGAGGTCGAAAGCGCATCGCGCCCGATGATCGGATTGGCAGAATAGCGCCACATAACCTCCTTGGAGCCGACGGGACGTTCTTCCCACGGCATATCCGGCAGTGCCGGGCCTACGATTTTCAGATTGCTCATGTTATTTGGTTATTGGTTTATCGTCATAGGTAAAAGGCACGAACCGCGTGCACACGAATGCCGGGACGGTAAAAAGCATCACCAGCAGGAAGAAATATCCGTAACCGAAGTAGTCGCTCAGGTAGCCCGAAACGGCCCCGGTGAGCATCACCGAAAGGTTCATGATCCCCGAGGCGAAGGCGTAGTGCGCCATCTGGTGACGCCCCGGAGCCACCTGCTGCATCATAAAGAGCGTAAGGCCCACGAACCCGAAGCCGTAGCCGAAGTACTCCACGACGATGCCGCCGCCCACGAGCCACATGCTCGAAGGCTGGAACCACGCCAGCAAGGCGTAGACCGCGAACGGGAGGTTGAAGACACAGCAAAGCGTGAAAAGCGTACGCCGCAGGCCCCGCCGGGCGATGTAGTACCCCGCCAGCAGCGAACCCAGCAAAAAGGCTCCCGCACCGAACGTACCGTAGTAAAGCCCGATCTGCTGGTTCGTGAGGCCAAGGCCGCCCGAGGCCGTGTCGGCCTTGAGGAACAGCGGCACGATCTTCATCACGAAGCCTTCGCCCAGCCGGTACAAGATGATAAAGGCGATATAGTATCCGATATGTTTCTTCGTGAAGAATGCCGCGATAACCTCTTTCAGGCCCGAAAGACCCTCCCGAAGCGAATGATGTTCGGAGGCGGTGCCGCCCGAAGGAAGCGCACGCAGGTGGTAGGCCCCCAGAGCCACGAGCGTGGCGCACAGGATCATCAGCACCACCGTCCACGAGCGAACAGAAGCGTCGAACGTCGCCGTGCCGTCCGCCGAGAAGCTCTCGTAGAGCCAACCCGCCAGCCACACGAGGCCGCCTGTGGCGACCAGTTTGGCCAGGTTATAGAACGCTCCCTGCCACCCGATATACTTCGCCTGAGCCGCCGTCGAGAGTTCCGACATGTAGACACCATCGGCCGCGATGTCGTGCGTGGCACCGCTGAATGCCACAACGGCAAAGACTGCAACCGTGACGGAGAAGAACGTCGGCATGTGAAGCGACAAAGCCGCGACACCGAACAGCACGCCGCTCAACAACTGGGTCGCAACGACCCAGAATTTTTTCGTGCGGTACAGCTCCAGAAAAGGACTCCACAGAAACTTGATCGTCCACGGCCACATGATCAACGATGTCCAGAACGCAATTTGGGAGTCCGAAATCCCGAGGTCCTTGAACAAAACCGCAGAGACCATGTTCAGAACAACGAACGGAAGCCCCATCGCGAAATACAGGCTCGGAACCCAGCGGAGAGGAGAAAGCGATTGTCGGGAGTTTTGAGTAAGTTGATTCATTTGGTATACTATTTTAGATCCGACAAAACAATGCCATCTAATATATAGTTCCACAACTCAATAAGATTCCCTCCCCTAAAGCTCTTTTTTTGATTTTTTCTTAAAATTAGAAACGAGAAAAATTTGACCCAAGAACAGATCAGCCAATTATATTTCAGAATATACTATCAATAGCAATAAGAGCAAATAATCCTTCAAAGACAAGCGTAATTTCATTGCCGCCTGCTGCAATTCCCTATCTACTTTTTTGAAATTGATGCATAGCATGTCAGCAATTTCTTTGTAACTTTTTCCCTCCAGTTTATGTGCTATGAATACCTGTTTGGTCAATTCCGGCATTTGCTCCAGTTGTTTGCGGCATATCTCGATGATTTCCCGCTGGAATAATTCGTTCGGATTGCAACTTTCGATCGTGCGGGTATAAAAATCCATCACTCCGCGCTCCTTCATCAGGATTTTCTCATACACGGCTTTCCCCGTACATCTATCCCGACGATATTTCAGGCAGCGTTTTTTTACGACACCGAAAAGATAGGCTTCTATGCTCGTAAACTGTACAGTTTCCCGGTTCTCCCAAATTGTCATGAAACTGTCATGGACAATATCTTCTGCCGTATTTGCATCATGGACAAGGCTATATGCCACAGCATACAGTTTTCGCTGGTACAGGCGAAATAACTTGTCGAACGACTGCTGGGTCAGTATGATAGTATCCGTTTTCACTCCAGGAACAAAGATAAGAAAAAATTAAAAAGATTATACTGCAAAAAAATATTTGCCCATATAATTGATCTATAATAGGTTAATTTAATAAAAAAAATTATTTGCAAAAAAACGCATTTTAGGGGAGGGAATCTTATTGAGTTGTGGAACTATATATATAGATGTGATATTATGACAGAATGGAAAAGAAGGTTACAGATGCAATGTTATTCCGTTTCTTCGCAGAGCAAACGACTTTGGAAGAAACCGATATGATCTCGGCTTGGCTGAACGAAGATCCGAAAAAAAATCAGAAAGTCCTTGATAAAGCATATAATTTATATGTATTGAGCATAATGTGCGCACCTAATCCGGAGGCAGGTATAGATAATTCACGCTCTTTCCTACGTTTCGGATGGCCGAAAGTGCTGCGTTATGCCGGAGTTGCTGCCGCCATTTTACTGCTCGGAATAGCTGTCGACCATGTGCTTTTGAGTCAACGCACGAACCGGTGGTTACAACAGCAAACGATTGTCGAGGTTCCGGCAGGGCAGCATATTCGCCTAACGTTGGGGGATGGCTCCATCGTGGAACTTAATGCGCAGAGCCGCATCGTTTATCCTGCGATTTTCCCGAAAGGGGAGCGGCGTGTCCAGTTGAGCGGAGAGGCCATATTCAATGTCGCCCATAACTCTGAATGCCCGTTCATCGTAGAAACTTTTGCCTGTGATGTAGAAGTATTGGGTACGCATTTCGATGTAATCGCCAACCAAGCGGAGAATCGTTTTTCAACAGCCCTGTTTAGCGGCCAGGTTGCCGTGACGAATAAAAAAAACGGAGAATCCATCATTCTGCAGCCCAACGATATCGTCAATCTTCGAGACGGGGGGTTTCAAATCCAAGAGCTTGAAGATAAAGACGATTATCTGTGGACGGATGGTATTATTTCAGTGTGCGGAATGCCGTTTGAGCAGCTGATGAGCAAGTTGGAGCGTAGTTATAACGTGAAGATAGAGATTCGTCGCGAAACCATGCCCATCGTAAAATACAAAAGTTTGAAAATCCGTGTTTCGGACGGTATAGACCACGCTTTGCATATGCTACAACTCGCCTCGGATTTCACCTTTGAACGCGATGCTGTTACCGATGTAATCATCATTAAATAATCCAATTATTACCTTATATTCAAATTAAGATGCCTATGATATAAACCGCGAACAATCAATTCTGAACATTTACTTCCTGATATGAAAAACCGATGAGTGGGCGAACACTCACCGGCGTATAGTTCAATCAGGAATATTAACCGATTTCCAACCATTGAACCAAACTTGACAAATGTATGAATAAAAAGATTATTCAGCAAATTTGCCTGTCTTTTCTTTTAGTTCTTACGCTCGTCTGCATCCCTGTTACCGGGGTGCAGGCACAGACGCAGAAGGTTTCCATCAAGATGGAAAACGTGCGTATGAAGCAGGTAATGAATGAGATTGAAAGACAGACAAAATTTCTTTTCGGAATCAATGATGATGTAGATGTTAACAAACTCGTTACGGTAAATGTGACGAACCAGTCCTTGCAAGCAGCCCTTGACCAAATGGTCAAAGGGACGGACATCACCTATCAAATCAGTAGTTCCAACATCATTCTCTCAAAAAAACAGGCAAAGCTCCCTGTTAACATTTCCGGAACCATTCGCGATAACAATGGTTCCCCGATCATCGGAGCGACCATTGTTATCCGGGGCACCTCAATCGGCATCAGCAGCGGTTCCGATGGCTCTTTCTCACTTCAGGTACCCCCCCCCGCTGCCTCCCGACAATTGGAAGTCAGCTATTTGGGCTATGAGACTTTGGTGGTCGATGTGGGTAACCGTACTGCTTTCGACCTTACGCTTCAGGAGTCGTCCGCCGAGATCGAACAAGTCGTGGTCACTGCTCTTGGTATTAAACGTTCGGAAAAAGCCGTAGCCTACAACGTACAACAGGTCAAGGCCGAAGACCTCACGACCGTCAAGGATGCCAACTTCATCAACTCGCTAACGGGTAAAGTTGCAGGTGTCACGATCAATGCGTCGTCGTCGGGAGTCGGCGGTGCATCGAAGGTGATTCTGCGCGGTAACAAATCCATTTCGCAGTCGTCGAACGCGCTTTACGTTATCGACGGTATTCCGATGTACAACTTCGGCGGCGGAGGCGGCACGGAGTTCGATTCGCGCGGTGCGACGGAGTCCATCGCCGACATCAACCCCGAAGACATCGAGTCGATGTCGGTACTGACAGGCGCCGCAGCGGCAGCCCTCTACGGTTCGGAAGCCGCGAACGGCGCCGTGATGATTACCACGAAGAAGGGGCAGGCCGGAGCGCTGAAGGTAACGCTTTCGAGCAATACGGAGTTCCTGAATCCTTTCGTGCTGCCCGAGTTCCAGAATCGCTACGGCACGGGCCTGAACGGCACCCGCAGCGGCTCGGGGATTTACAGTTGGGGCGAGAAGCTGCTCCCGGCGGCCCGCTACGGTTATACGCCGAACGACTACTTCGAGACGGGGCACGTCTACACCAACGCCGTGACGGTTTCGGGCGGTACGGACAAGAACCAGACCTACTTTTCCGCAGCTTCGGTCAATTCGGACGGGATTATCCCCAACAACGAATACGACCGTTACAACTTCACGTTCCGCAACACTTCCTACTTTCTGAAAGACCGGCTCAAGCTCGACGCGAGCGCCAGCTACATCTACCAGAAAGACCAGAACATGACCAATCAAGGTGTCTATTCGAACCCGCTGGTTCCGGCCTATCTGTTTCCGCGGGGCGAGAATTTCGACCTTTACCGCCGCTTCGAGCGTTACAATGAAGGTACGAAACTTATGGAGCAGTTCTGGTCGAGTGATATGGAAGGCGGTGATTTGCGTATGCAAAATCCGTACTGGATCAATTACCGCAACCTGCGCAACACCGACAAGAAGCGTTATATGCTGTCGTTTTCGGCCAGCTACGACATCCTTCCGTGGCTGAATGTCGCCGGACGTGTCCGCATAGATAATTCGAATTCGCTCTACACGCAGAAACTCTACGCATCGTCGAATACGACCATCACCGACGGCGGCAAGAACGGCCACTATACCGAGGCCCGTGCTTATGATACGCAGACTTACGCCGATTTGATGGTGAATATCAACAAGACTTTCGGCGAGGACTGGTCTCTGAACGCGAATATCGGCGCCTCGATCAACAACATCAAGACCGACGAACTGTCGTATCGTGGTCCGATTCAAGAGAACGGTCTGCCGAACGTATTCAATGTCTTCGACTTGGATGATACGAAAAAACGGGCCGAAAAGGAAGGCTGGCGCGACCAGACACAATCCATCTTCGCTTCGGTCGAGGTGGGCTGGCGACAGATGCTTTACCTGACTGTCACGGGACGTAACGACTGGGCCTCGCAGTTGGCTAACTCGCCGGAATCGTCGTTCTTCTACCCGTCGGTGGGCCTTTCGTGGGTTCCGACGGCGACATTCAACATGCCGGATGCGATCAGCTATCTGAAACTTCGAGGTTCAATCGCTTCGGTAGGTATGCCGTTCCCGCGCCACCTGACGGTTCCGACCTACGAATACGACGCTACGAACAAAGTGTGGAAAGACAAGACGCACTATCCCATCGGCGACCTGAAGCCGGAGCGTACTATTACCTATGAGGTCGGTCTGGACGCCCGTCTGTGGCAACACATCAACCTTTCGGCCTCGTGGTACCAGGCCGATACGAAAAACCAGACCTTCGACCCGTCGCTGCCGCCCTCGTCGTCCTATACGACCATCTACCTGCAAACCGGCCATGTCCGCAATACGGGTGTCGAGCTCTCCGTCGGGTACGACAACCAATGGCGTGACTTCCGCTGGACGACGAACTTCACTTATTCGTGGAACAAGAACGAAATCCGCGAACTTGCGGCTAATGCCGTAAACCCCGTGACGGGCGAATCGCTGAATCTTACCAAACTCGACATCAAGGGACTGGGCAAGGCTAAATATATTCTTAAAGAAGGCGGTACGTTGGGAGACCTTTATACGACATCCAATCTGCGGTATAATGAAAATGGCTATGTCGAGGTGGACAACGCTGGTAACTTACAGGTTACCGATGAGGGTGAGGATATCTATAATGATTATCCGCATAGTGTCCGTTAATTATTTAACATCACACGAATATTTTAA
>OJQL01002050.1_pt1 | contig 12650 bp, 10 predicted proteins | sample 1598731 | NCBI WGS metagenome assembly OJQL01 (sample SAMN03922510, study PRJEB24848) | human gut metagenome | isolation source: stool sample | host: Homo sapiens | place: Germany | collected 2010-02
ACGAGATTCGCCTTAGTCTCGTGGGCTCGGAGATGTGTATAAGAGACAGCCGCTGTATTCAGCACATATTTCACCGCCGCCTTCACACGGTTGGGGTCATCCGCCGCAATGCCTGCCCCCGCCGCCATCTTATCTGCCATCTTGAACCCGATGCCCAGCACCTCATCTGCCAGACGATAGGGGTTATTCTTCACGATTTCAAAGGTGCGTGCCTTGTATTTCTTATAAATCTTCATGGCGTATGCAGGCGAAATATCATACCCCTGTAAAAACATCATCGCTCTGCGCAGCTCATGCTGTTCGCAGAAGGCCTCGGAAATTTTCTGCGCCTTATCGTAGCTGATGCCCTTGATTTCCGTCAGAAGATCAGGCTTTTCCTCAATCACATAAAACGTTGCCTCACCGAAGCGCTCCACAATCCGCTTTGCCGTTTTCGCCCCGATGCCCTTAATCATCCCAGAGGAAAGATATTTCTCCATCCCTGCCGTAGTGGTCGGCATGGATTTTTCGTAATACTGCACCTGTACCTGCCTGCCGTAAAGGGGGTGCATGGCCCAGCTTCCGTGAATTTCCAGTGCTTCGCCGCTGTGAATCTGTGGCACAACGCCCACGCAGGTCACCTCATCATCCTCTGTTGTCAGCGAAAAAACCGTATAGCCGTTATCCTTATTCCGGTAAATGATATCCTCCACCTCGCCGGTAATTTTCAAATCCTCCATGCTTTTCCCTCCCTTCCGTTTTTTCGTCTGCTAAAAGTATATCATAACAAATAAAAAAAGGGAACAACCGTTCCCAATTTTTATACAAAATCTCTGCAAAAAGCTTATTCTGTTTTATGTTCTTTTGGTGGCTTCAGGTCTTTTTTCCGCTTGAACAAAATCAGAACCACCGCACCGACCACAAACACGCCGCCGCAAACTGCAATCATGGGCAGGCAATCCGAAAGACTCACGCTTTTGTTATCCTGTCCGGGCATACCGGGAGGAGTCTTTTCACCGCCGCCGAAATCGGGTGGATTGCCCTGCTGTCCGTTCTGCTGTCCATTCTGCTGTCCATCTGCCTGTCCAGTCCGCTCTTTTTCGTCCATCTGTCCACCCTGCTGTCCACCGTTTTGGTCAGGGGGTGTCGGGCGGTCATTCTGCTGTGCATTTTGCTGTGCATCCGTTGTCTGCTCCGTTCGGCTTGCCATATCGGGCTTTTCTCCGCCAAAATCGGGGCCATCCTTTCCGCCGCCACCAAAGCCACCGCCCTGCATGCTGCTTGTGTTGAAGGTCGGTTCGCCGCCGCTCAGCTGATTTTCAATGCTTTCCGCCATATTCACCGCATAGTAAACCAGAGAATATTGGTCGGTCGGGTCGGTGGAGCAGGCCTGCTCGAATTCCTCATAGGTGCAGAAGGCAGTCGGGTCATTCTGCACATAGGGTGCAATCAGGCCATGGATTTTCGTTACCAGCTCGGTCATGTATTCCTGCGTGAAATATTTCTCCGCAATCTCCTTCAGATAGCCCTCATACATGGAACGATAGGTTTCATTTTCCAGAAGGGTTGTCACCAAGGGCTTCTCGTCGCTGCCCATGGAGGGCATGCCCTGCGGCTGCTTGCCGCCGCTTGGCTGACCGCCGCCCTGCATATCGGCGTTATCGGGTGGCTGTGGCTGATTATTTGCATCCGCCTGCGCTTCGGTGCTTTCTGCGGCATTGGTTACGGCATCATTATCCTGCGTATCCTTCCTCTTATCTCCGCCGCCGAAACCGCCCATGCTCTGGCTGGTCGGCTCATAGATATCCACCTCGCCGCCGCCAAAGCCGCCGAAGGCAAGGTTCATATCCCAAGGGATAACGGTGAAATAGCCGTCCTCCTCATAGAGATAATAGTTATGCGTGGTATTGCCGAGGTAGCTGTCAAAGTTCGCCAGTGCCACATTCGCCGCAATATATTTCAGCGCCGATTCCACATCCAGCAAATCCTCCAGATTCTCGCCATCCTCAAGCGCCTTCATCAAAGCGATGATTTCCTTGCCGTCAGAGGTATCCTCGTTTGTTTTCAGGTTCAGTCCTGTGTAGGAGGAAATATCATCCCCGTCATAAACCAGATCCGCACCTGTGCCATCCTGTCCTTCGGGCTTATAAAGGTCGCCCGTTGCATCATCAAAATGGGTCTCAAGGAAGGTTTCATCTATTGCCTCCACTGCCAGATACAGCCCCCATTCCTCACCGTTGACGGTAATGTTGCTGTAGCCGCATTGGGGGACATCCAATCCAAGCTCGCCCATGATTTTATAGGAAATATATTCGCGCATGCTGCTGTTGTCGGAATAGTTGTTATTCAGACAAAGCTTTTTCAAGCCGTAATAATTGCTGTTATCGTCATAATAATCAAAATCTATTTTAAAGCTGTAGCGGTCGGAATCAGAGCTTGCCACGGAGGTCAGGCTGTTGTTGCCCTTCGTGCGGATTGCCACATTTCCGACCGTTTCGCCGTTAATCGTAATATTCGCTTTATGGTATTCCTCCTCCAACGGGTTTTCCAGCATATCCTGCCAGTCCGCCTCGTCAATTTCAATGTTGATTTCATTTACCGTATCATCCTGAAAGATATGCTCCGCGTAGGTATATTGGCTGTCCGCCGAATCTGCCCTGCCGACGGCGCAATACGCCGCCACACAGAACACAACCACCAGCAGCCCCGAAAGCAGAACTGCTTTATATTTTTTTAATACATGCAAAGGAGTTCCTCCTTCCATTATGCCGCATAATTCCCGTCATAGCTTACCATGACTGCGGATTCTACGCCCTGCATGCCGCTGATTCTATTGACAAATGCACTGTCGTTATCCTTGGGGCGGATTTCATAAATCACTTCTGTGCCTGCCTCGCCGGTAACGGTTTTGGATTTCAGCTGCATTTTCTTCACCTCGCTCCTGATATAGCCTTCTATCTTCTGTTCCAGTTCCCCATCCATCAGGCGCACGATAATCAGATAAGGGTTATCCTTCTGCTGATGATTTGCAAAAACAAGCAGGAAGATGCCCAGAATGGGACAGCCCAGCAGTGCCAGAGGCAGCAGGCTTGCGCCGCAGAGAATACCCTCCGCGATTGCCCAGAAAAGGAACACCAAATCCATCGGATCTTTCACCGCAGTACGGAAACGCACGATAGACAGCGCGCCAACCATACCCAGAGACAATACCACATTGCTTGTGACACCACAGATGACCAGTGTGGTTACCATCAGAATCGCCACAAGGGAAACATTAAAGCTGCGGCTATACAGCACACCGCTGTAGGTTTTCTGATATACATAGAAGATAAACAGCCCGATTACGAACGCTGCCCCAAGGCAAAGCGCCGTATCCAGAAGGGAAAAGCTACTGAAGCTATCCAGAAAGCTGCTCTTAAAAACGTCATTAAATGTCATTGAAATTCTCATCCTTTCTTATTATCCGTTTAAGCTGCAGGCGGCAAATTTGGAAAACGCCTGCTCTCTGTTTTTCGTTGTCAAAATCGTTCTGCTTACCACATCCGGCAGAAAATCGTCATATTTTACCTCCATAATGCACCTGCCGTCCCGCAGCACAGGAACCGTCGGCGCATCCTTTCGGAAAAATGCCCTGATGTCCTTGCAGGAGCAAATATCTCTGTCGAAGGTAATGCGCACATTGCCGGGCGCGTAGGTAAACGGCTCTCGGCAATAATCCACAATCACCGACGGGCGGAATAGCTCCAGCTTCATTTTCAGAAACAGTTCACGCACCAGAGGGCGTTCGTCCTCCTCCATCCATGCGGTGTTGCCGTCAATGATTTTCTGCACCTCCTCCGCCGTTAAGCGGCATTGGTATTTATGCCCAACGGCATAGCGTTTGCTTTTCTTCTCCAAACGGATAAACGCTGTATCAAAATCATAATAACGAATCCGAAATTTATCACGGACAGCCGTCCCCGAAAGCTTTTCCTTCAGCACCTTTTCATACAGATTATCAAAATAAAGCGAGCGAATCAGATATTCCCTGCCACCCTTGAGATTTTTATCCCTCTGCATAAAGGAGGACAGCCTTCTTGCGGTTACGATGCTCTCGCCCTCTGTTACGGTATACTTCAATTCCTTTCTCCATTTTTCTTCCATAAAAATGCACCTCTCTCTCATTCGTGTTTTAGTATACGGGATAGAAATTAGGGGGTACTTAGCCTTTTGTTAAAGCCATGTGAAAGAAGGATTAGAAAACCATTAGGGCAATAAAAAAAGAGCCTGCCTTTTTAAAAAGCAGACTCTGTCCTCCCAAGTCAAAATCCTGATTTTGACTTAAATAAACCATTCCGGCTCTGCACGTCTTTCATAAAGTTCCTCCAGCTCTTCCTTATGGTAGATATAGCCGGGATCATCAAAATATCTTGCCCCCACGGGACATTTCTTCACGCAGGCACAGCATTTGATGCAGATGCCGATATATTCTCTGATATTTTCTCTGCTGATGGAACCCATGGGGCAAACCTCCGCACAATGCCCGCAGCCAACGCAGGCATCACTTACCTTCGGCTTTACCTTGCGAATATCGATATGCGCGCCATGTCTGTCCTGCGGCTTGAAATAGGGACGAATGGGGTCGCACCCCTTCACATACGCAGGAGCCGTATATTCCCAGCCGCTTGTCAGCTTTTCCGCGATTTTTGCGCCAAATTCCTGCATGCTTGCCAAATCCTTTGCATCGGGTCTGCCTGCCGCAAGGGTTTTGGAAAAGGAATGCTCGCTCACAAAAGCACCGCCTGCAACCGTCCGAAAGCCATCCTGCTCCAAAATATTTCTCAGCTCAATCAGCGCATCATCATAATTGCGGTTGCCGAAGGAAACCACGGGCACCGCATACGCACCGTTGCCCTTTACCTGCTCCGTCAGATAGGGAAGCAATACATTCGGCACACGCCCTGCAATGACAGGTGTGCCACAGACAACCAAATCCCCTTCGCCGAAAACCGCATCAATTTCTCTGCCCTGCGGCAGGGTAAAATCATAAATCTCCAAGGGCAAGTTCAATTTTTCGGCTACAGCCTGCGCCGTTGTTTTCACTGCCTTTTCCGTTCCGCCTGTCGGGCTGAAATACATCGCCCATACTTTTTTCAACTCCATCTCTCATTTTCCTCCTTCACCCGAAAAACAAAATATCTCTTTTGTTCATCATACCTTAGAAATGCCCTTTTTTCAACTATATTACAGCTTTCTCCTGCCATATCCTCACTGCTATGCAAAAAAATACAGATTTGATTGCATTTTTTATTCCTCTGTGCTATGATGACAGTAAGAAAGGATTACCGCTTTTGGAAGGGCGGTCAGTCCGATATAGTTGGGTTTGACCGTCTAACTTCTGTTAGGCGGTCGTTTTCTTATCAGTTCTTATGCAAAAAGCATAAGGTGATAATTCCGATGATTACTAAGCTATATTGAAACAAATCAGCATATGTAACCATAGACATCACCCCCTTTGCAGAGAGTGACTGAACCGCCAAGCGATAATCCTCTGTTTTCAGCATAGCATAGTTTCCTTTTTTCGACAACAGTTTTACATCCTCTGTACAAAAAAAGATGCCCTGCTCTCGCAAGACATCCTTTCTCGTTTTTTATGATTTTCAGTGGAATTTTTCCAGAGTATCCCAGACACTCTTAACCTTCTCCACCTTCTGCGCCTTCACCATTTCATCGATGCGCGCTTCGGCATATTCCGTCTGAATCTTATCCTTATAGCCGGTTTCTGCCTTTTCCTTCACTTCTTCCTCGGTCGGAACGGTTTTCTCCAGCGTTTTAATGATGAAATATTTACTCTCGTCCATCTTGATGGGGCCGACCACCTTGCCAACCTCAGGTGCTTCTGTCAGCCCGAAATTGGAAAGCATATAGCTTTGATACATGGTAGTTTCGCCGCTTTCCTCTCCGCTCTGCGCCTTAGGGTCAACGTCGTATTCCTTGAACAAGGATGCAAAATCCTCGCCATCCTTGGCGCGCTTCGCGACCTCATTTGCCGTTTCCTCATCATCGACCAGAATGGTTGCTACCTTCAGTTCCGTATAGTCGGAGCGAATCTGATCCTTTTGCTCTGCGTAGTAATCTGCCATATCCGTTTCATCCACCGCACATTCCGATGCAATGGAATCATACACCAAGGAATACAAATAAGAGGCCTCCATCAAAGGCACAAGCTTTTCCTCATCTACCTCCATCTTCTTCAGCGCATCCGCATCCACTGTGGAGAGGAACTGCTTTGCCGCCGCTGCCGCTTCCTCCTTCTGGTCATCCGTCAGCGCAATATCATGCGCCGCAGCATATTCCTCCGCCGCAAGCACACTCTGCAATGTGCTGATGGTGCGCTCCTCCACCAGCTCATCCGCCGTCTGCCCATCAAAATCCAGATTCCAGACATCCTCTCCCGCCGCAGAAACAAAGCTCTGCGTTGTGGTATAAAGGTAAACCATATATTCATATTTCGTAATATCGTGATTGTCAATTTTCAGCACAACCGTATCCGCTGTTCCGCCGCTGCCACAGGCTGTCAGCGCAAGCACCCCTGCCAGCAGAAGCCCAAGCAGACCTTTTCTTCTCTTTTTCATTCTGCACCCTCTCTCCGCATAGATATTGGTTTTTTTATTATACAGATATTCTCTCAGTCTTTCAATGCCTCAAAGCATTTTTTAATCAGTTCGAGCGGTTTTTCTCCCTCTCCCCTTGCCGGCTTGATGGTAAGGTATGGATTTGCGCCCGCGGTAAAGAGATATTTGCCCTTTTCCTTTGCAAGCAGCTGCATCAGCTTCTGTGGGTCAATATTAGGCTGCGGCTGAAATTCCAGAAGAAGATTCCCATGCTTCTGGCTGATGGCGCGAATCCCCATCTCATGTGCCTCTGCCTTCACAAGAACCACCTCCAGCAGAAGCTGTACGCTCTTTGGCAAATCGCCATAGCGGTCTTCGAGCTCCTCCTGCATGTCGTAATATTCCTCCATGGTGCGGATGCCTGCGATTTTTTTATACAGCTCCATCCGCTGCTCCTGATTCTTAATATAAAAATCAGGGATAAAGGCACTGATATTCAAATCAATCGAGGTTTCAAATTTTTCCTCCTTCGGTGCATCTCCCTTGAGGTTCTGCACCTCCTCCTCAAGCAGGCGGCAATACATATCATACCCGACTGCCTCCATGTGTCCATGCTGCTCCGCACCAAGAAGATTGCCTGCACCGCGGATTTCCAAATCACGCATGGCAATCTTAAAGCCCGATCCAAATTCCGTAAATTCACGAATGGTCTGCAAACGTTTTTCCGCCGCCTCGCGCAGCATTTTATCCCGCTTATACATCAGATACGCATACGCAATGCGATTGCTTCTGCCCACGCGTCCGCGCAGCTGATACAGCTGAGAAAGCCCCATGCGGTCGGCATCCTGAATGATGATGGTATTCGCATTGGAAATATCCATCCCCGTTTCGATAATCGTTGTGCAGACCAGAACATCAATCTCGCCGCTGATGAAATCACCCATAATGCGTTCCAGCTCTCGCTCCGACATCTGCCCATGCGCGTAGGTCACATTTGCATCCGGCACAAGCCTCTGCACACGGAAGGCCTCCTCACTGATGGATTCTACACGATTATAGAGATAATAAACCTGTCCGCCGCGGCTGATTTCCCTGTGAATGGCTTCACGAATAAATTCGGGATTATTTTCCATCACATAGGTCTGAACGGGATGCCTTTCCTGCGGCGGCTCCTCCAAAAGGCTCATATCGCGAATCCCCGCAAGGCTCATGTGAAGCGTTCTGGGAATAGGGGTTGCGGAAAGCGTCAGCACATCCACGTTTTCTTTGAGCGCCTTCAGCTTTTCCTTATGCGCCACGCCGAAGCGCTGCTCCTCATCCACGATAATCAGCCCCAAATTCTTGAACTTGACATCCTTTGAGAGAATCCGATGCGTCCCAATCAAAATTTCAGAATAGCCCTTTTCGATATTCTGCAAACTCTCCTTCTGCTGCTTCGGCGTACGGAAACGGGAGAGCAGCTCGATATGCACGGGGTAGCCCGTCATTCTCTGGGTAAAGGTATTGTAATGCTGCTGTGCCAAAATGGTGGTCGGAACTAAGAATGCGACCTGCTTGCCCTCCTGTGCCGCCTTGAATGCCGCACGAATGGCAACCTCCGTCTTGCCGTAGCCAACGTCCCCGCAAATCAGTCTGTCCATAACCTTGCTGCTTTCCATATCCTTTTTGACATCCTCAATGGCGTTCAGCTGGTCATCCGTTTCCTCATAGGGGAAGCTTTCCTCAAATTCCTGCTGCCAGACGGTATCCGCACCATAGACAAACCCCTGCGCCGCCGCACGCTTTGCATAAAGCGCAACCAGATCCTCTGCCATAATCTGCACAGCCTTTCGCGCCTTCGCCTTTGCCTTTGCCCAATCCTGTCCGCCAAGCTTATTCAGCTTGGGTGCGGCAGAGCCTGTACCGATATATTTCTGCACCATATCCATCTGGTTGACAGGTACAAAGAGACTGCCGCCATCCCGATAGGAAATCTTCATATAATCCTTCTGCACGCCCTCGACAGAGATTTTTTCCAGACCGCGAAATACGCCAATCCCATGGTTATCATGTACAACATAATCCCCGATATGCAAATCGGTAAAGCTTTCGATTGCCGCGCCGTTTTTCCTGCGCTTCTTTCGTTTTTTCTTTTCCTTGCCGCCGAATAATTCGCTGTCGCAAAAAACCGCAAAATCAATATAATCATACCGAAAGCCCTTGGAAAGCGTACCGCGTGCCACCCAGACGGCCCCCTTCGGCACCTCCTTTTCCAGAGAATCGATATAAACGGCTTCCAGACCCATTTCCTGCAATTCCTTTGCCATACGCTGTGCCCTTGTACCGCTGCCGGCAAGAATCAGCGTGCGGAAATGGTTCTTTTTCAGATATTCCAGCTCCTCGCAGAAAAGGTCTGCGCGCTGTTGGAAGGAGGGCGTAGAGCGCACCGAAAGATTCACCATTGTTTTCGGGCGGAAATCCACCGTCTTCTGGTTCAGCCCTGCAAGCAGAAGCTCCGCAAAGCTCTCCGCCTGCCGCAGGATTTCCGTATAATCATAGAGCATATTGCTCTGCCCTGGCAATAAATAACCCTGCGCGATACGCCCCTTCACGCTCTCGCGGTATTCCTCCGTCAGAATATCCATGTGCTCGCGGATACGCTCAGGCTCATCAAACACAAGCAGGGTGTCCTCCTGCAAATAGGAAAGCAGGCTGACGGGATTTTCATAAAAATAATCGGCATACGCCCCGAGTGCAGGCAATGTTTTTTCCGCACGCAGGCGTTCCGCATCCTCGCCGATATGCTCCCGCAGACGCTCTGCATTTTCCGTTTCGCCCTTCTGCTCCAGATTTTTCAGTACCTTCCGATATTCCTGCTCGATGCGCTCCGCCGCAGAAACTGCCTGCTCCTCGGTATAAACCATTTCCCGCATGGGGAAGATGCTTGCCTCCTCCAGCTTTTCTACGGAACGCTGGCTTTGCGCATCCATACTGCGGATGGAATCAATTTCATCATCCCAGAATTCGATACGCACGGCATCCTCCGCCGTCAGCGACCAGATATCCAGAATACCGCCGCGCAGGCTGAACTGCCCGGGGCTTTCCACCAGCTCCGTCCGCTCATAGCCCATGCGTACCAGCTTGCGTGTCAGCTCTGCGATTTCAACGATTTCACCCGTCCGCAGGGTCAGCCGAAAGGCGGCGAAAATTTCCTTCGGGGGATATTTATCCAGCAGCGCCTCGGCAGATGCTACAATGATGGGCGTTTCACCCTTGAACAGACGCTCCAATACCAGAAACCGCTGGCGGTTCATTTCCATGCTATGCACATCCGCGCTGTAGAAAAGGATATCCTTCGCAGGATAATATGCGCAGTCCTTCGTAAAAAAGGTCAAATCCTCCAGAATTTCCTTCGCGCGCAGTTCACTGTAGGTCAGAAGGAAAAGCGGACGCTTTATTTCCGCCTGCAGGCTGTACGCCAGATGGGTTTTTGCCGCATCAATGACACCTGTCGCAAAAACAGGCGTATTTCCCTTTGCAATTCCTTCCAGAATCTGTTGAAAACTGCCCAATTCGGTCAGCGGTGCGGTTAAGGCTTTCATTCTTTATTCACCCCGTCAGTAGTCTTTTCCGTTTCTTTTTCGGCTTTTTCTGCCTGCTCCTGCAAGGCCTTCTGTTTTTTCATGCTTTTCGGCTTCTGGTTCACGCGGTTTGCCGCCTCCGCCACACCGCGAGAGAGAATCAGCTCCACGCCCTTGACCGCCTTTTCCATGCCTTCTTCCATGGCAGGCAAATCATCAGGGCTGAATTTCGCAAGCACATAATCCGCCAAATCCCAGCCCTTTGGCTTTTCGCCAATGCCGACCTTAATGCGATTAAACACATCCGTCCCCATCTGGTCGATGATGTTACGGATGCCGTTATGTCCGCCATGGCTGCCCTTTTCGCGAATCCGCACACTGCCGCAGGGCAGGCTCGTATCATCGAAAATGACAACAAAGCGTTCCTGCGGAATTTTATAGAAATTCACGATTTCACGCACACTTTCGCCGCTGAGGTTCATAAAGGTCTGCGGCTTTACGAGAAGCACCCGCTTATCGCGAATCATGCCATCCCCAATCAATGCTCTGTTTTTGTATTTTTCCACCTTAATCTCATATTTTTCCGCCAGCTTATCAATTACACAGAAGCCGACATTATGCTTTGTTTCGGCATATTCTCTGCCGGGGTTGCCAAGACCCACGATGCAGTAAAACTCCTGTCCTCTCGCTTCCTGATTTTTAAATCTGTCAAAAAGACCCATGTGCCTTTCCTCCTGTCCGTAAACACAACGAAATGCCCTAATTAAAAAATTAGAGCTGCTATTCTTCTATTCTTTTGTTATTCTTTTATTCCGTTATTTTGTTCATTTTTCAGAGTCATTATAGCATAAAAACGCGGCGGAAAACAATAAAAAAGTGAGCACTTTTCAGTGCTCACTTCAGTATTTCTATCTATGTATCAGATGAAATTATTTTACTTCGTTAACCAGTTCAGCGCCTTCCAGGAATGCCTTTGCATTATCCATTGTGATCAGAGCCATCTGTTCCAGAGCTTCTTCTGTCAGGAATGCCTGGTGACCGGAGATAACAACCTTATCGCTTGCCAGCAGTCTGGACAGAGTCTTGTCATGTTCTTTCAGGTTGCTTCTGTCTTCGAAGAAGTATTCATGTTCTTTTTCGCAAACGTCCATACCTACGCCACGGAATTTGCCAGCTTCAACTGCGTCAGCCAGAGCTTCGGAGTCAACCAGACCGCCACGAGCAACGTTGATGAAGATAACGCCGTCTTTCATCTTAGCGATAGCATCCTTGTCGATCATGTGTCTTGTTGCGGGCATCAGAGGGCAGTGGATGGAGATAACGTCAGCACGAGCATACAGTTCGTCCAGAGTTACATATTCCAGACCCAGGTTGGGGTTAGGGAATGCATCGTAAGCCACGATATCCATGCCGAAGCCTTTCAGAATGTTAATCATGCACTGACCGATTTTACCTGTACCGATGATACCTGCTGTTTTGCCGTACAGAGCGATACCTGTCAGACCAGCGATATCGAAGTTGAATTTTGTTGTTCTTTCATAGGACAGATGAGGCTTTCTGTTAACAGCCATCAGAAGCGCTGCGCCCTGTTCTGCTACGGACTGAGGAGAGTAAGCGGGTACTCTCAGTACGGGCAGACCACATTCTTTTGCAACATCCAGATCAACGCTGTCGAAACCTGCGCAACGCAGCAGCAGAACCTTGATACCCAGATTTTTCAGTTCACGGATAACTTCTGCGGGAACTTCGTCATTAACGAAAGAGCAAGTAGCGTCATGACCTGCTGCCAGATGAGCTGTAGCGGGTGTCAGTCTTTCGTTGAAGAAAGTAATTTCATAGCCATATTTTGCTGCTACGGGTTTAAAAGCGTCTACCCAGTAAGACTTTGTGTCAAAGAATGCAATTTTCATCGATATCTTCCTCCTAAAAATTTAAAAATTTGATAAGTGGATAGTAAAATTTTATAGCAAACAGAGCCATTCCCTCACTGCGAATAGGAAATATGTCTCACTCTGTTTGTTTTACTTTTAACAATATAATCTATTTTACCCTTCTTGTCAACCGAGTTTCTGTAAAATTGGCAGTTTTGCCAAACCCATTTTTCCCAAAACGCTAAAAAAACACCAGTTTCCGTCGAGGTTTGACTGCCGCTTTTTGGATATTATTTTTTTTACCCATAACTGCTAAAAATATCTCCTCTCACTGCACTATTTTTCAGTAAATAAAAAGAAAAACTCCCATTTTTTCATTTGGGAGTTTTTTCTGTCATGATTTTGTGAATTTTTCGGCGCAATGCGAATCAGTCAAACAGCTGAGAAATAGAAACGCCGTTATGGATGCAGTTGATTGCATCTGCGAAAATATCTGCAACGGAAACCATTGTAATCTTGTCGATTTTCTTTTCCTCAGGCAGCTCAATGGTATCCAGAACCAACAGCTCCTTGATTGCGGATTTTTCGATTCTTTCGATAGCAGGACCGCTCAGAACGCCATGTGTACAGCAGGCATCTACCTCGAT
>OJQL01002052.1_pt1 | contig 12640 bp, 18 predicted proteins | sample 1598731 | NCBI WGS metagenome assembly OJQL01 (sample SAMN03922510, study PRJEB24848) | human gut metagenome | isolation source: stool sample | host: Homo sapiens | place: Germany | collected 2010-02
GGTAAAGGTCGGGCGGTACGCCGGAAAAGACGCCGGTCTCCACCGGAATGGCGCAGGCATCCGCCACGGTCTTCAATTCAGAGAGCAGACTCACAGCTTCTCCACCTCCTCTTCCAGTTTGCGGATCATGGCGCTAGTACAGGCCTTTCGGGACGAGGTCTGGGCGGGTTTGAGAAAGGGTTTCGCCGGCTGGCCGCTCTTGCCGTATTCGATGATGTTGGCCAGCATGGCGTTGCTGCTACCATCGGAGCGCGGCTCGGCAAAGCCGACTTTAATGTTGTGATTTCCGTCCCGATCCACCAAAGGCGGGGTCAGACCCAGGGAGCGTTCCATCTCTCCCGTGGAGCGAGAGTCGTATTTCGTACCGCTGCCGATAACGGGGGAGAGGTTGCTCCGTACTTTTGACAGCACGACCTCGCCGCCGGCCTCCAGGACACGTCCTGCGATCTCATCTGTTTTGCTGCCCAGAAGGGACAGTTTGCGGAGGAACTCCTCCGGCATTTCCACTTTTACCCTAGCCACCGGGCTTCACCACCTTTGCCATGACCTCCAGATACATCCCCCGACCTTTCACATCCTCCACCGAGGTGATCTCGAAGCGGTCGCCATCGCAGAGGAGCGCCAGGTCAGTGGTGACGGATACACCGGGAATGACCCGGAAGCGGAACAGGTCGGTGGCTTCCGAAAAAGCAGCCATGTTTGCCCATCTCTCGCTTCCGTGCCTTCCTTCCCGATATGCCCGGACGGAGGCCAGGGTGACCTCCTTTTCAGATTTGAAGCCCTCCGCATCCACGGAGACTTCTTTTTTCACCAGGTCAATAAAGGTGTTCATCTTTCCAAAGCTCATGGTTACACCCTCCATTCCCGATCAAGCCGGAGAAGCAGGTTCACGGTATTCCATACCTGCTGACCGGCCTGCACGTTATCTGCAAAAAAGCCGCCTGTGCTGCCATCCCTGGACTCGTAGAAGTGGGATGACAGCATGATGACGGCCTGTTCGGTAGTGGGCGGCATGGGGTGCTCCTGGTAGTACCCCGCCGCAATGTGCTGGTAGCTCTCCGCATAGGAGATGGCGGCGGTGATAAAGCGTTCCAGCAGCTTGTCATCGGCGTCATGCTCCAGGATGAGGTTTTCCTTGACTTTCTGCAAAAGCTGGTCCATCATCACCACCGCCTTTCCATTAAGCAGACGCCTTCTGCGCCAGCACCTTGATGGCTTCCGACAGGATCAGCTTGCCGTCCACGCGCTGGGTGGCCATGAAGCCCACCTGACCAGTGGTAGCGAACAGCTCGTTCAGACGTTTGAAAGAGCGGCCCTGGCGGTCGGCGATCCAGTAGTAGCTGAAATCGCCGAAGGCGATGGTCTTGGCGCCAGCGGCGATAGCGGGTACATAGGAAGAGGTGTAGACCGGACGGTTCAGGATGGTGTCGGGGGTCCCAGCCGTGAGGGAGGGCTGCCACAGATACTGACCCTGGTTGTCCTTCAGCTTGCGGATGGCCTTGACCGTGGAGTCGTTCATCACCCAGACCGCCTTCCTGCGGTAGGGGGACTTCAGAGAGTAGAACAGGTCAATCAGCTCATCGGCGGTGATGGCGGTGGAACTGGCGGCGGTAACGCCGGTCTGTGCGCCGCCGGTGGCCGCAAAGATGCCGGTGGGCTTGCCGCTGCCATCGCCCACGAAGAAGGCTTCCTCCTCTTTGGCGCCGATGCGACGGGCAAACTCGGTGGAGATATACGAAGGCAGGTCGAACACGCTGTCATTGAGCAGCTCATCGGACACCTTCAGGAAGGTGCCCAGCTTGTAGGCGGACAGAGAGGTCTGGCCGAACACCTCATCGCTCTCGGTGAGGGCGTCCTCCTCATCCAACCAGGCAGCGGAACCGTGGCTGGTCACGATGGGGATCTTGCGGTCACCGCTGGAGGTCTGGATGACTTTGGCCAGGCGGCGGAACACGTTTTCCTCCTCCAGAGCCTGTACCAGGGTGCGCTCATACTCGTCCGGCACCAGGTAACCGCCCTCGCTGTCGGTGCCTTCCTGCAGGGCGTTGCGGATCTCGTAGGGGTTGCCCTGCAGGCGCATGGCGTTCCAGAAGTTCCGCTTGTACGCATCGGAAGCGCGGCCCTTCTTCTCGGCCTGCTGGTCGCCGGCAGGCTTTCCGGTGATGGGGTAATTGACTGGCTTGTTCAGCTCGGCGTCCAGAGCTTCGCGGCGCTCCAGACGGGCGATCTCCTTGCCCAGGTCGGAGATATCCTGCTCCATGCGGGAGTAGGTGGCGTCATCCTCGGCGGACAGGGTGCCCTTATCGGTGCGGTGGGAGTCCAGGAAAGCCTTGGCGGCGTCCCAGGCCTTGGCGCGCTTCTCGCGCAGTTCCAAAATAGTCATGGTAGATTTCCTCCTTTAATGTTTCAAAAGATTGAGCCGCTCGTAGAGATCGTCTACGGAGCGGCCCTTGGGTTCTGCCTTGGCGGCGGGACGAGTGGTTCTGCATTTTTCGGCGATCTTATCCATGAGGGAATTGACCACCGATGCTTTGGAGTACAGCATGGTGACCGCCGGGGATTCCATGTCCTCGGTTTCGGCAGGGCGTTTCATCACCTCATCGGCGAAGCCCAGCTCCACCGCCTTTCCAGCGTCCATCCAGGTCTCGGCGTCCATCAGATGGGACAGCTTGGCGCGGGACAGGCCGGTCTTGATTTCGTAGGCATTGATGATGGAGTCCTTGACGCTGGAGAGCATCTCGATAGCTTTCTGCATCTCGCCGGTGTCACCCATGGCCACGGTCATAGGGTTGTGGATCATGAGCATGGACACCGGGGACATGAGGACCTTGGTACCCGCCATGGCGATGACGGATGCGGCGGACGCCGCGATGCCATCGATCTTCACGGTCACATCGTGGGGATAGTCCATCAGCATATTGTAGATTTGGGCTGCGGCCACGCAGTCCCCGCCGGGAGAGTTGATCCAGACGGTGATATTCCCGTCCCCGGACATCAGTTCCTCCTTGAAAAGCTGGGGCGTGACGTCATCGTCAAACCAGCTTTCCTCGGCGATGGTGCCGTTCAGATACAGCGTCCGTTCCGCCGGAGCGATCTCCGCCTGAGCCTGATTCTTCCACTTCCAAAACTTCTTCATCGGCATTTTCCTCCTTTCCATCTCGTCCTCGCAAGCTCCGTATCGCTCGTTTCCACGCAAGCGTGAAAAGCTCGTTCACTTCGCTGCTCGTCCTCTTCCCACAAAGCCTCTGGCTTTGCGGGAGCCCTGTCAGGTTCGGTATTTGCAAAAGCCCCCGCATTCTTGAGCGGGAGCATATTGCCGTTGATAAGGTACAGGTCGCCGCCATCCTCGGCGGGGATGCGGTCGAGGTTCTCCAGCTCCCGGATGTCATTGGCGGACATCCAGCCATTCTGCCGACCAATGGCGTACCCGTTCATGCGGCTCTGATAATCGCCGCGGAGCAGCCCCTCTACATTGAATTTCACAAAATACTGGGATTTCTCGTCCGGCAGGAGGAGCGACCGGTGAATGGTCTGCTCCCAGCGGATCACCCAGGGGTCCAGCGTGTATTTCACGAACTCCAGAGACTGCTGCTCGATATTAGAAAAGCTCGACTTTTCCAGGTCGCCCACCATGTGGGGCGGCACTCGGAAAATTCGAGCGATCTCATTGACTTGGAATTTTCGCGTCTCCAAAAACTGCGCCTGCTCCGGCGAGATGCCAATGGGCGTGTACTTCATGCCCTCCTCCAGCACGGCGATCTTGTTGCTGTTACCGCTGCCGCCGAAGGTGGACTGCCAGCTCTCCCGCACCCGCTGGGGGTCTTTGATGGTGCCGGGATGTTCCAGCACACCGCCGGGAGCCGCGCCGTTGGCGAAGAACTTGGCCCCGTACTCCTCACAGGCAATCGCCATGCCGATGGCGTTCTTGGCCATGGCAATGGGGCTGTAGCCCACCAGCCCGTCAAAACCCAGACCGGGGATGTGCAGCACATCCGAAGGCGGCAGGTTGACGGTGACGCCCTTCATGGTGGGAGCGTCCTCGGTGCTGGTGGTGTATTGGTAGTAGAGCCGGCCCTTGGTGTCCCTGTCCACCACCATGCGGTTTGGCATCAGCGGATAGAGGGCGATGACCTCGCCCTTGCCGTTGCGAATGATCTGGGCATAGGCGTTGCCCCACAGGAGCAGATGGGTCATGAGCGTTTCCCGGAATACGAACGAACTCATCTCCGGGTTCGGCTCATTGTGGAGCAGGTTGTATAACGGATGATCCAGCGCCTTCTCCTTGCCGCCATCCTCCTTATAGCGGTAGAGGTGCAGCGGAAGCCCCGCCACCGCTTCCGCCAGGATGCGGACGCAGGAGTACACGGCGGTCATCTGCATGGCGGAACGCTCGTTGACGTTCTTGCCGGCGGTGGAGCCGCCGAAGAAAAAGCTGTACCCACTGCCGGATGTCCGGTTCTGGGGCTTGTCGCGGGATTTGAACAAGCCGGAAAAGATACCCATAGGCTTGACCTCACTTTCTTTTTTATTTTTGGATATCCAAATACTTGACAGAACCAGGAGAAAGGTGTATTCTTTGGTTACGGCCTTTCTGGATATCCATTAAATTGCAGGAGATGATAAAATGCTCGGTAGGCCTAAAAAGGAAGACAGCCGCGAAAAGCAATACCGTGTCCGTCTCAATGACAAAGAGGATGAAATGCTGGCTTTTGCCAGCAATGCGACTGGCGTTCCAAAGTCTGAAATCTTTAGAAAAGCTCTGCAGGAGTACTGTGAAAAGGTAAAACTCCAGCAGGCAGCAGAAGAAATTGGGGATGACACATCATGGGAAGATGACCGTATTAGTCTACAGCGAGCTGTTGAATGCCCCTATTGCAAAGCAAAAAATCGCATCGACCTGGAAGATGAAGGGACAGTTTCTACTTCCGAACGACAGATGGGTGATGAGGTAGTTTACGAATTTGAGAATGTGGAGTGTCAGTGCCATAGTTGCGGACGGTCCTTCACGGTGTCTGGATATATTAGTGAGTACCCCATTGGGGCCTTCAACGCCGAGAGTCTCAAGGTGGCACCTATCGAACCTTTGCCAGACGAAACAACTCACGCTATCGTTTGCCGTGACTGCGGTGCAGTACTTGATCCGGGTACAAAACAGAAACTCTGTCCCGATTGCCGTGAAAAACGTAAAGCCAAGTGGATGGAACGCCTAAAGGCCGGGGCAAAGATTGTTGGTATTATTGGTGTAGCGGTGGGCGCTGCGTACTTGGCAACAAAGGGAGCCAGCGATTCCGATGAATCGGCAGATGACTTTGAGCCGGAATCCCTGGGCGATGACTCTGGTCGCAAATTCAAACTCCTAATGAAGTACCCAGATGGCACTGAGGAAGAGGAGGATGAACTCTTCGATTCCGAAGAAGAGGCAAAAGAATACGGAGACTACATGATCTCCTGCTCAAGGGAAGGCGCGGAGACACTTTATATGTCTAATCCAGGCGACTACCCTCTGGAGGATTATGAGGACCCAGACTATGAAGTAATCGAAACGGAGTGATCAGTAATGTTGGTGCTTTGTATCAACTACGCCTGTGACTGGGTTCAAATAACGAACATGGGACGCCGGTATACCTGCCCAATGAAGGAAATCGATGGTGAGCTGTACTTCCGTTTTAAGAGCCAGTGGCATCGACTACAGGATTACACCTCAGAACTGACATCAGAATTTCGCTAACAGGCAATTTATAAAAACAGCAGCCCTCTGCTGTCATAGACCGACTCGCTGGTGTCGTTGCCGCATCGGATGGCCCGATCAAGGGCCATGATGGTGGCAACGGCGCCATCGATTTTTTCTGTGGATTTTTCCTTGTCCGGCTTGATGTTCCCTGCCGGGTCGGTGCGGATGTAGATGTTGTCCATCATCCAGCGCAGGACGGGGTGCCCACCGTGAGCGATGCGCTCCTCCAACACCAGCTTCATCAACTCCTTGGTGGGCGGGGACATATCCTTGAAGCCCTGCCCGAAGGGAACCACCGTGAACCCCATGCCCTCCAGGTTCTGCACCATCTGTACGGCGCCCCAGCGGTCAAAAGCGATCTCCCGGATGTTGAACCGCTCTCCCAGCCGCTCGATGAACTTTTCGATGTAGCCGTAGTGAACCACATTTCCCTCTGTGGTCTGGAGGTAGCCCTGCCGCTCCCAGACGTCATAAGGCACATGGTCGCGGCGGACGCGCAGGTCGATGTTGTCCTCCGGTATCCAGAAGTAAGGCAGTACGGTGTATTTGTCCTCCTCGTCCAGCGGCGGGAAGACCAGTACAAAGGCGGTAATATCCGTAGTGCTGGACAGATCCAAACCGCCGTAGCAGACCCGGCCTTCCAAATCGTCCTCAGAGGTAGCGAAGGCACAGCGATCCCATTTCTCCATGGGCATCCAGCGCACCGCCTGTTTAACCCACTGGTTCAGCCGGAGCTGGCGGAAGCTGTTTTCCTCGGCGGGGTTCTGCTTGGCGGACTCACAGGCTGCTTTGACCTTGTCGATGCCCACCGTGATGCCGAGGGAGGGGTTGGCCTTCTTCCACACCCTGGGGTCTGTCCAGTCATCCCCCTCATCGGCTCCGTAGATGACCGGGTAGAAGGTGGGGTCAATCTTCCGGCCTTCCAGGATGTCCTTGGCCTTCTGATGTGTCTCGTAGCAGATCGAGCGGGTATCCGTCCCCGCCGTAGTGATCAGGAAGTAGAGGGGCTGCATCCGGGCATCCCCGGAGCCCTTCGTCATAACGTCAAAGAGCTTCCGGTTTGGCTGGGTATGCAGCTCGTCAAAAACCACGCCGTGGATGTTGAAGCCATGCTTTGAGTAGGCCTCCGCCGAGAGCACCTGGTAGAAGCTGTTGGTGGGGTGGTAGACAATGCGCTTCTGGGAAGCGAGGATCTTGACCCGCTTGGAGAGCGCCGGACACATCTTTACCATATCCGTCGCCACCTCAAAAACGATGGACGCCTGCTGGCGGTCGGCGGCGCAGCCATACACCTCGGCACGCTCCTCACCGTCCCCGCAGGTGAGCAGAAGGGCCACCGCAGCGGCCAGCTCCGACTTGCCCATTTTCTTTGGGATCTCGATGTAGGCGGTGTTGAACTGGCGGTACCCGTTCTCTTTGACCACGCCAAACAGGTCGCGGATGATGCGCTCCTGCCAGTCGATCAGCTCGAAGGGCTTTCCCGCCCAGGTGCCTTTGGTGTGGCAGAGACATTGGATGAAGCTGACGGCATAGTCCGCCAGGGCTTTGTCGTAGTGTGACCCCTTGGCCATGAAGGGCGTTGGGGTGTATTTCTTGAGCTTTCTAATGTCCGTCACCTCCGTAAAATGAGCATAAAAAAACAGCCCTGCGCGGCTGTAACGAGGAACAGAGCCTTCCGGCTCTATCCCTGTAGGGTGTTATGTTGTGGTTGCTTTAGTTCGCTTTGCTCATCGCCCAGGCCATGGCGTGCCCGTTGTCGATGAAGGTCTCATCCGAAACGCTGACCAGCTTGATGTCGCCTTCGCAGGTGTGATCCTCGGTGGTGAACCGGTACACAGCGCCGTAGTAGCTGCGCCCGTTGGGATCGTAGAAGTACCCGGCGGCGAGGATGCGGTCTCCAAAGGTAAGGATGGTACCCAGGTTGTTCATCAGCTTCATTTCCAGGTTTTCCGGGGTGGTGGCTTCGGGCAGGCGGTAGGTCGCGGCCTTCTGGGCGGTGGTTTTCTTCATGTTCGTGTCCTCCAATTCAGTGGTGTTTTCCCTTTCGGTGTGTACATATTCGCTCTAAAAGCGAATAATAGCAAGTCAATTCGGAGGAATATACTACACAAACATGGCGGTCAGATATTGTGTGTTTTACATCTTCATTCCGACCTCAGACAGCGGTGGATGGTCTGGATAATGGAGTCCTGCTCCTCAGGCGAAACGCCAATGCTGTCCAGCGCCTCCCGTGTGCCGCAGTCCGGGCAGATGAGGGTCTCGTTGTCCAGCCGGGAAAGCGCCGGAGGTTCGTAGTAGGGCTGGCCGCAGCGTGGGCAGATTGCCAGGCGGGTAACGTTATCTTCCTTCATGGTGCTTCATCCTTTCTCTGCTGTACCGACAGGCTTCCAGGAGCTTGTCAACGGGGAATCCGAAGAATCGGTAGCCCTGGCCGCAGATGCTCAAGTAGCTGTTGGCGGGAACGCCGTAGGGCCGTTCCTCCCGCATGATGTACACGAAAGCCCTCCTGCGCCGGAGCTTGCCGGTGCGGATACCTTTGACATCCAGCGTCATCTCGGTTTTGTAGTAGAAGCTGGGGTACCCTTCGTAGCGGTCCAGCGCCAGTTCATCCTGCTCGGTGACCTCCCAGACCGCAACGGGGACCGTGCATCCCTTCTCCGGCTCGACCGTGAGATAGGAGCCGGTCTTGCTGCCCTTGAACAGGAGCCGGTAGTCCTGCAGTTCCGCGGTGCCAATGATCCGCGCCCCAGGGCAGCGCCAGCGCATCTGCTGGACATTGAGGTTGCTCCCGTAGGCAATGTAGTATCTTTTCATTCCGTGATCCTTCCTTTCCGGGGTGCGTACCCCTTCTACCACCGAAAGCCCGCGTCAGCGGGTTCGGGGGCCTCTGGGCGGCGTCCTTCAAGCGGCGGCTCTGCCGTTGCGGAAGGCTGCGTCACCGGAAAGGCGGCGGGTCAGGATATCTCGTGCGGTTTCGAACTCCTCACCGATGAAGCCCAGGCGGAGGAGCCAGGTGCGCATGGCGTATTTGGGGTTCTCGTTCTGCTGGGGCTTGGGACTGGCAGTTCGCACCGTCTTGGCCATCTGGCTGAGCGCCAGGCAAAGCTGGATGTAACTCTTCAACTGGCCGGCGTGAAGGCCGTTGCGTTTTCCGTTGCCGGGGGCATCGAATTGGAAAAGCCGGAACTCGACCGTGCCCTTGGTGAAGGTGGCGTGGAGGTTGAGCATATGGTAGCGGCTGTCATTGTAATGGTGGCTTCTGCCGTAGTTGGCGCCCTGGCTCCCATACCAAATGTCGGCAAGGTCGGCCATGGTGGTGGGCTTCCTGCGGTTGAGCTGTTCCAGGAAGCGGGGGTCAACCGTGCGGCAGTACCGGCTCATGCGGTAATGGTCGAGGTTGAGGGCTTCGGCCAGAAGGCTCTCGTGGCTTGCCATGATGTTGGCCAGGTTGCGCAGGGTCTGCGGCGTGTGGCCCTTGGCGCCGATGTGGATGTGAACTCCGCAGCCCCTGGTGGAGTCGCTCTTGGCGCCCACTCTGCGAAGCCGCCGAATCAGCTCCTGCAGGGTTTCCATGTCGGCGTAAGTCAGGATTGGGGTGACCAGCTCGCATTTTTCGCTGTCCGGACCGGAAATGGAAACGTCCTTCTGGAATTTCCACTCGCGTCCCTGGCTGTCCCATGCGCTCCAGGTACTGTACCCGTTGCGGTGGGCGGTGTTCTCATAGCGCCCGGTGCCAAAGAACTCGGCGGCGACTTTTGCCGCCCGGCTGCGTTCGATGTTGTTCATTTCGACCTCGACCCCAAGGGTCTGCTTCTTCATTTCCTCGATTTGGACTCTCGTTTTCTCGTTCATGGTTCTGCCTCCTGGTTGGTGTTGTTTTCCCTTTCGGTAGTGTCATATTACCTCTGAAGGCACACTATATCCAGGACTATTTGAGCCATAAACTACACGATCTTGTGGTCGGAAAACTGTGTATATTACAGTGCCTTATTCCCCAACCTTGTGGCAGATATCTTCGCCAAAGGCCACGTTCAGGCCGCTGCCGTTGTCCCATGCCACAAGGATGCTCCCCACATCGTCCACACCCAGCACCGTGCCCTTTGTGCCAACGGGCGGAGCCTGGGGATCGTCCATGCGGACGAGTTCCACTCGTGCGCCCTTGGGGTAGCGGGAGCGGAGGAGCGCCAGTGTTTCCTTACTCGGAAGCTGCATCCTCCGCCACCTCCTTCTGGGGGATCGCTTTGAAAGCGGAGCTGCCGGTCAGGTTCCGCAGGAGAATCTTGCGCTCCTGCTTGTACTCCGGGCCGATGAAACCCAATCGGAGGAGGAAGCAGCGGAAGGCGTACTTGTCGTTTCCGGTGTCCCGCTCCTTGGCGGTGATGCGCTTCTGGTTCCTGGCCATCTCGCACAGGGCGCAGATGAAGTGGTCGTAGGCCTTGACCTCCTCCGGCGTGGGTGTCCCGGCAAACCAAGGAAAGGAAACCTTCGTCTCGCTGACCTCGATGGGCAGTTCCTCCACATCCAGGGCTTTGCGGATCAGGTTGCCCTTTGCCACCGCGATGTCCTTGAGGTTTTGTAGCGCCATTTCGGAGAATAGGCTGGCGGGCATGGAGATGCACAGCCCGTCCGCCTCGGCTGTGGCCGGCTCCACAGGTCCGAAGGTCTCATCCACCTTCAGCTCGGCAGTGAAGCCCTGGCTGCCCAGCGTATCGATAAGGTTATTGATCTCCTCGCTGTCGGCCCGGTCACCAAAGCTGACACTGCCGTTGCGGCCGATGGTGAAGTAGTCCACCTGGTAGGCGAAGCTAGGCGCGCCCAGGTACTTGATGGGGGCGCCGGTGATTTCGCTGATGGTGTTTACTAATCTCTTCCGTTCATTTCCAGTGCAGTTAAAATTCAGTTCCATGCTCTATCCCTCCAGCCCATCAAAAATACTACCGCGTCGGCAAAACCGGCACGGTAGTAACATTGCATGGTTTCTCCGTCTACCAGCGCATAGGCATTCTGACATTCTCTGTAGAGAGTTCCCTGCTGGTTAGACAAAGACCGACTCAGTTTTTCAGTGCAGCGCTTAAACTGCTCACTTGCTTCCTGCAGCCCTGTGGACTCATGGAAGCCGCAGGTGTTGATTCGCTGCAGAATAAAATCTTCCACCGCTGTTCGCATTTCTTTGTCTGGCATATGCTATACCACCTTTCTTTTTAAGGTGAGTACATATTCCCTCTGAAATGCGGAAATAGCAAGTTGATTATATGATGAGAGCCGTAGAATAGCGGGATCTTATTTTGTGTAAATCAGCCATCCAAAGTGATGTAGGCCGCCTTTTTTACATAGGCGCCCTCCTCTGGGATTACCAGGATGCCTTCTTTTTCATTCTGAGGCTTTACCAAAAGACAGCACAACACAGAGCCTTCACCACACAGGTGGGCGTTGTCCTCAATAAACTGGCGGTCCACCAGCAAATCCTCGCTAAAATTTTCATAGTCTATGCAGCTCAATGTTATGGTCTTTACAATTCTGAACTCGTGCTCTTTTTTCAATAGATGTGGACGTCTTAAGTCGCGGAATGTACGGGGCCTAAAAACGAAATAAGCAGTCATAGCTTCAGCTCCCCAATTTTATAGATATACAGTATATCTGTTTTCGACATTGTATCACATAAGAGCCATAAAATAAATGCACAATATATCTATTGTGAGGTGCTTATATGGCTATTAAAAGCGTGTCGATCCGGATTGAAGAGGAGATGCTGGAAAAGCTGGGTTTTGTGGCTGATTACGAGGGGCGCTCGGTCAACAGCCATATTCTGGTACTCATCCGGGAAAACATCAAAGCCTTTGAGCAGGAGCACGGGGAGATCGACGGAACCATCAATCCGGCAGTCAATGTAAAGCCAACAAGGAAAAACTGAGAAACGAGGAAGCGGTTATGCCGTTTCCTCGTTTTTGTCGTTTCCAATAATCTCATCATACCGGTAGGTCAGACCATCTCGCATCACGGACACGCCGACCGCTTCGCCCACCTGTTCGATGTACCGCTTCACGATGACATCGCAGAACTTTTCGTCCAGCTCGATGGTGCGACAGATGCGGTCGGTCTGTTCACAGGCGATGAGGGTGCTGCCGGACCCGCCGAAGGGGTCCAGCACAATGGTGTTGCTCATGGAGGAGTTCAGAATGGGATAGGCCAGAAGCGGAATGGGCTTCATGGTGGGATGGTCCTTATTTTTCTTGGGCTTATCGAACTCCCAGATGGTGGACTCTTTCCGCCCGGTATACCACTGGTGTCTGCCTTTCTTCTTCCAGCCGAAGAGGATCGGCTCGTGCTGCCACTGATAGGGTGAGCGGCCCAGCACCAGGGACTGCTTCTTCCAAATACACGTCCCGGAAAGGTAGAAGCCGGCGTCGGAGAACGCCTTGCGGAAGTTCAGCCCCTCGGTGTCTGCGTGGAATACGTAGATGGAGGCATCATCCGCCATGGCATCCTCTGTATTCTGAAACGCCGCAAGCAGGAAATCGTAAAAGGCGGCGTTCTCCATATTGTCGTTTTTGATTTTCCCTGCGCTGCCCTCGTAGTTGACGTTATAGGGTGGGTCGGTGATGACCAGATTGGCCTTCAGACCGTCCATCAGTAGAGAGAAGGTTTCCGCTTTCGTGCTGTCTCCGCAGACCAGCCGGTGCCTCCCCAGCGTCCAGATGTCCCCGGCCTTGGTTATGGCGGGGTTCTCCAGCTCGGCGTCCACATCGAACTCATCATCCTTGACCCCATCTTTCAGGCTGTCTTTGAAGAGATCATCGATCTCGGCGGGATCAAAACCGGTGAGGGACACATCGAAGTCGGCACCCTGCAGGTCGGAGATGAGGAGCATCAGCTTGTCCCTGTCTCTTATACACATCTCCGAGCCCACGA
>OJQL01002058.1_pt1 | contig 12604 bp, 12 predicted proteins | sample 1598731 | NCBI WGS metagenome assembly OJQL01 (sample SAMN03922510, study PRJEB24848) | human gut metagenome | isolation source: stool sample | host: Homo sapiens | place: Germany | collected 2010-02
GCCCAAGCTGGATGGCTTCACCGTGCTGCGCCGCCTGCGGGCGGAGGGCAGCACCACGCCGGTGCTGATGCTCACGGCCCGGTCCGAGCTGACGGACCGGGTGAACGGGCTGGACTCCGGTGCGGACTACTATCTCACCAAGCCCTTTGAGCCCAAGGAGCTGCTGGCCTGCATCCGGGCCCTGACCCGCCGCCAGCCGGAGCTGCGGCAGACTGATGCCCTGAAATACGGAGACCTGCGGCTGGAGAAGACCTCCTTCACCCTCTCCTGCGGCGAGCGCTCCGTGCGGCTCAGCCGGAAGGAGTTCGACATGATGGAGATGCTGATGCTGAACCAGAAGCTGGTCATCACCAAGGAGAAGCTGCTGCTGAAGGTCTGGGGCTATGAGTCCGACGCAGAGGACAACAATGTGGAGGTCTACATCTCCTTCCTGCGGAAGAAGCTGGACCATCTCCACTCCCAGGTGAAGATCCGCACGATCCGCATGGTGGGCTACTGCCTGGAAGCGCCTGAGGAGGCGTAGTTTTCCACAAAGTCCACATTTTTCCACTTTTCCACAGAGTTTTCGACAGGAAGGGGGCGATCCTCCCATGATCCGAAAATTGCAGATCAAATTCGTGGCCATGTGCATGATTCTGGTGACCGCGGTACTGGGCGTGGTATTCACGGCTGTGTTTTTCTCCGCCAAGCAGAACATCGAGGTCATCAGCCATCAGGTGCTCCAGCGGGTCATGGAGGACGACACTCCCAGCGGCCGGCCGGATCTGGGGCTCAACCGGGGTGGGGAAGACGTTCTGCTGCTCTATTTCACGGTGAATCTCTGGGACCGCAGCGGAATCTACGAGGCCTTTGTCACAGGCGGGACCTATTCCAATCTGCAGGACACACAGGAGCTGCAGACCATTCTTACCGACTGTCTCCAGCAGAACCGGCCCGAGGGCACTATCCACAGCTACGGCCTGCGGTATCTGCGCCGGGACTATGGACTATACGAGCGCATCGCCTTTGTGGACATGTCCATGGAGCAGGCCACATTGCAGGAGATCATGGGCTCCTATCTGCAAATCGGTCTGGCGGCGCTGCTGCTGCTTCTGGGCGTCTCCATCCTGCTGGCCCGGTGGGCCACCCGCCCGGTGGCAAAGGCCTGGCAGCAGCAGCGGCAGTTCCTTTCCGACGCCTCTCACGAGCTGAAGACGCCGCTGACCTCCGTCATCGGCTACCTCAGCCTTTTGCAGGACGAGCGGGACCTCCCCGAGGCCCAGCGCGCGAAATACACGGGCATAGCGCTCGACAAGGCCGAGCGGCTGGAGGACCTCATTAACGAGTTCTTCGACATCACGCGCTTTTCCCTCACCAGCGTGACGCTCGACCGGCGGAGCGTAAACCTCAGCCGCATGCTGGAGCAGATAGCCGACGAGTTCATCCCCATGCTGCGCGAGCGCGGCCTCACCTGCGCGGTGAATGCCCCCGCCGGGGTCATGATGAGCTGTGACCCGGACAAATTGCAGCGCGTGTTCGATAACCTCTTGCGCAACGCGATAAATTACAGCTACGAGAACACCGAAATCACGATAAGCCTCTCCGTCGAGGGCGAGCGGGCGCGCATCACCTTTATGAACCACGGCGACACGATACCCGCCGCGCAGCTCGACCGGCTCTTTGAGCAGTTCTACCGTCTGGACTCCGCGCGGCAGAGCCGCACAGGCGGTTCCGGCCTCGGCCTCGCCATCGCCAAGGAGATAGTCGAGCTCCACGGCGGCAGTATAAGCGCCCAGAGCGTGGACAACCGCATCGTGTTCAGCGTGACGCTGCCCCTCGGCGATGTCAGAAAATCGTAAGAATTTCATTTGAAAATCACATGCTTTTCAAAAGCCCCTGCGGATAAACTCTGCTCCGGGTTCTGATAGGATATGACCTGTCAGGACCCGGAGCTTTTTATTTACCAAGGAGGCTTAATATATGGACAGGAAACTCAAGATCGCGGTGATTTTCGGCGGCTGCTCGAGCGAGTACCCGGTGTCGCTGGAGTCGGCGCACTCGGTCATCGTGAATCTCGACCGCGACAAATACGAGCTCGTGCTGCTCGGCATCACCAAGGGCGGCGAGTGGTTCCGCTACTACGGCGGCGCGGAGGCGCTGGAGGACGACAGCTGGAGCGCCGACCGCTCAAAGTGCGTGCCCGCCGTCATCTCGCCGGACCGCGACCTGCACGGCATTGTGGAGTTTCGCATGAACGGCGTGCGCACGACGAGGCTGGACGCAGCCTTTCCCGTGCTCCACGGGCGCTTCGGCGAGGACGGCACCGTGCAGGGCCTCTGCGAGCTGGCGGGCATACCCGTCATCGGTTGCGGCACGCTCTCCTCGGCGCTCTGCATGGACAAGGACCGCGCGCACAAGCTGGCCTCGCTCGCCGGGGTGGATGTGCCTAGGTCCGTCGCCTTCTCCGGCCTGCCCTCCACCGCCGAGCTGGAGCGGCTCACAGCGGGCCTGACGATGCCGGTGTTCGTTAAACCCGTGCGCGCGGGCTCGTCCTTCGGCATAACCAGGGTCGAGAACGCCGCAAACCTCCGCGCCGCGGTCAAGGAGGCGCTCAAGTTCGACCGCGAGGTAATAATCGAGGAGGCCATCCCCGGTTTCGAGGTCGGCTGCGCCGTCATGGGCAATGGCGAGCTTATCACCGGGCGGGCGGACGAGATAGAGATACAGGGCGCGCTCTTTGACTATGTTGAGAAGTACAACCTCATCACCTCCAAAATACACATGCCCGCGCGCGTGGACGTGGAGACGGAGCAGCGCATTCAGGAGACGGCCAAGCGCATATACCGCGCCCTCGGCTGCCGCTGCTTTGCGAGGGTGGACATGTTCCTCGAGCCCGGCGGGCGGCTGGTGTTCAACGAGGTCAACACCATACCCGGTTTCACGTCGCACAGCCGCTTTCCCAACATGATGCGCGGCATCGGCTACGACTTCCCCGTCCTGCTTGACGAGCTCGTGGCCTACGGGCTGGAGGGCTGAGCCATGCGCGGCGGGATACACAACGGTCTGCTCATCCTCGTGAACGCAGAGCACCCGATCCAGCACATGGAGCGCCCCGTCCTCGCCCCGGCGGTGCCGGGCAGCGACATACTGCTCGATACCCGCGCGGCGGCGATGCTCTCCGGGCTCATCTCCCGCATCAGCGCGGCGGGCGAGATAGTCCCCGTCAGCGGCTGGCGCTCTGAGGCCGAGCAGCGTGAGATCTGGGACGGCTCCATGCGCGAGAGCGGCGAGGAGTTCACGCGCAAATACGTCGCCCTCCCCGGCTGCAGCGAGCACCAGACCGGCCTTGCCATCGATCTGGCGCTCCGGGCCGACAACATCGACTTCATCCGGCCCGAGTTCCCCTACGACGGCGTCTGCGGCCGCTTCCGCGCCCTTGCGGCGGACTACGGCTTTGTCGAGCGCTATCAGAGCGGCAAGGAGGGCGTCACCGGCATTGCCGCCGAGCCCTGGCACTTCCGCTACGTCGGCCGCCCGCACGCGCGGATAATGTGCGAGATGGGCCTCTGCCTTGAGGAATACGTCGAATATCTGCGCGCCTACCCCTACCCCGAGCGGCTGCTCGAGGTGCGCGGCGAGGTCTATGAGGCCGAGGTCGGCTTTGCGGGGGCGCGCGACGCGCTCGGGCTGCCCGACGCGCCGTATCAGGTCTCGGGCAACAATGTGGACGGCTACATCTACACGCTCTGGAGAAAACCGGCATGAAAACAGCAAGAAAACTTGTCGGCATCGAATATTTCCGCGTTGCGGCGGCGTTTTTGGTGGTGGCCATACACTGCTCGCCGCTGCTGACTTACAGCGAGACGGCGGACTTCATCTTCACCCGTGTGCTTGCGCGCGCGGCGGTGCCGTTTTTCTTCATGGTCACCGGCTATTTTGTCATCGGCAAGCCGGAAAATACGCGGAAATTCCTCAAGAAGACCGGCGTCATATACCTGGCAAGCATTTTGCTCTATCTGCCGCTGAACCTCTACGCGGGCAATTTCGCGGGCCTCACGCCCGGAGCGGCGCTGACGCAGCTGCTATTTGAGGGCACCTTTTACCACCTCTGGTACCTGCCCGCCGCACTGCTCGGCGTACTCGTCGCCTCGCTGCTCGCGCGCTCGAGGGCGGGGCTCGGCATCGCGGGCGCGCTGTATCTGCTCGGGCTGCTGGGCGACAGCTACTGGGGGCTCGTGAGCGGAGTGCCGGTGGTCTCCGATGTCTACAACGTCATTTTCAGCGTCGCTGGCTATACGCGGAACGGCCTGTTCTTTGCGCCGCTCTTTCTGCTGCTGGGCGCGGCTATGCGTGGGGACAGACTTCCCGGCAAGGGCGTCTCGGCGGCGGGACTGGCCGCGGCATTTGCGCTCATGCTCGCGGAGGCGCTGCTTTTGCGGCGGCTAGGGTGGCAGAGGCACGACAGCATGTACGTTTTCCTGCCCGCCGTCATGTATTTCCTCTTTGCGCTGCTGCTAATCCCGCGCGGGAAGGCCGCGGGCTGGATGGCGCCGTTTTCGCTGCTGGTCTACATCCTGCACCCCTGGGTGATTGTGCTCGTACGCGGCGCGGCGCGCGTGGCCGGGCTTTGGGGGCCGCTGGTGGAAAACAGCGTGGGGCACTATCTTGCGGTCTGCCTCGGCACGGCGGCGGCCGCGGCGGTGATACTGCTCGTCTGGCGGCGAATCAGGCCGGTCAGGCCGGACGACCGGGGCCGCGCCTGGGTCGAGGTTGACTCCAAGGCGCTCCGGCAAAACACGGAGTCCCTGCGCTCCATCCTCCCGGGCGGCTGCGAGCTCATGGCCGTGCTCAAGTGCGAGGCCTACGGCCACGGTGCGGTGAAAGCCGCGCGGCTGCTCAACGGCTGCGGGGTGCGTGCCTTTGCCGTGGCCTGTGCCGCCGAGGGCGTGCAGCTCCGGCGAGCCGGGGTCAGGGGCGTCATACTCGTCCTCGGCTGGACCGCGCCGGAGAGCTTTGACTGCCTCGCGCGCTATCATCTCACGCAGACGGTGACGGAGCCGGACTACGCGCGTGCCCTCTCCGCTTTTGGGCGGAACATCGACGTGCACATCAAGATAGACACCGGCATGCACCGTCTTGGCACCGATCCCGGCAACATCGCTGGCATTGAGGAGATATTCTCCCTCCCCCATCTGCGCGTGACGGGCATGTATACGCACCTGTGCGTCTCGGACAGCCTCTCGGCCGAGAGCCGGAGCTTTACCGAGGGGCAGGTCGGGCGCTTCTTTGCGCTGGCAGACGCGCTCAGGCGGGACGGCTATGACCCGGGAAAACTCCACACGCAGAGCAGCTGCGGTCTGCTCAACTACCCCGACGCGCGCTGCGCCTATGCGAGAGTCGGCATAGCACTCTACGGAGTCAAAAGCTCCGCCGGGGACGACGTCGGCGTCTGGCCGGGGCTTGTCCCGGCGCTGAGCCTGAAGGCCCGTGTCGAGCAGGTGCGCTCCCTGCCCGCGGGCGCGGGCCTCGGCTACGGTCTCGCCTACACCACGGCCCGAGCGAGCCGCATTGCCGTGCTGCCCATAGGCTACGGCGACGGCTTCCCGCGCGGGTGCGAGGGCGCTGAGGTACTTGTAAACGGGCATCGCGCGCCGGTGATAGGCCGCGTGTGCATGGACCAGCTCTTTGTGGACGTCACGGACTGCGGCGAGGTGAGACCCGGCGACACGGTGGTGCTCATCGGCCCCGGCCTCCCCTGTGAGGAGCTCGCCGGGCACTGCGGGACCATTTCAAACGAGATACTCAGCCGCCTCGGCAAACGACTGCCGAGAGTGTGGCAATAAGCTGTTGACCGGCCGGACTTTCTGTGGTAATATGCGCCTACAACATGTTTTCTGGAGGTTTGGCCATGACCGAGCTGTTTATCGCGGCCAATGTGCTGATGCTGGCCTGTCTCGCAGAGTCCGTTTTCGGCAGGAATCTGCTGCTGAGGACGATATGCGGCGGGCTGACTTCGGTGCTTTCGGGCGCGAGCGCCGGGCTGCTGGTGTATCTTTACGGCATCAGCGGAGGCCCTGACGCAGGCAGAAGTTTTTTGCAGCTCTATCTGCCGGTTGCGGCATACGCCCTCATCTTCATCAGCGGAGCCTTTCTGCTGCTCAAGAGCGCGGCGCTGCGCGAGGCGGAGCGATATAAGTGAAAAATGCGGGACCGGCCCGGTGGAGATTCCACCGGGCCGGTTTGCTTACAGGATTATGCATATGAGGCCGCCGCTGCCCTCGTTCACTATGCGCTGCATGGTGCAGCGCAGCTTGTTCTGCACGCTGGGCGGCATGCGCTTGATCTTGGACTCGAGCCCCTCCTCCGCGATGTCGTAGAGCGACTTGCCGAAGATGTTTGACTCCCAGATGCGGCTCACGTCGCCGTCGAAGCCCTGGAGCAGGAAGCCCATTATCTCCTCGGACGCCTTCTCGCCGCCGAGGGCTGGCGTGACCTCCGTCTCGATGTTCGTCATCATCATGTGTATGCTCGGCGCGCTGGCCTTGAGCCGCACGCTGTAACGGCCGCCGCTGCGCACGATCTGCGGCTCCTCGAGCTTGAGCTCGTCGGGCCGGGGCATGACTACGCCGTAGCCCTTCTCGCGCACGTCGCGCAGGGCCTCGCTGACGTGGTCGTAGTCGGCCTTGATGTCCTTTATATGCGTAAGCAGCGTCATGAGGTCGCCGTCGTCGCGTATCTCGAAGCCGGACTGCTCGCTTATCGTCTCATAATATAGGCTGCGCGGAAGCTCGATCTCCGCCGTGACCTTGCCGGTGCCCATATCCACCTTCTTGACGCCCGCTGCGCTCACGTCCTCGCGCGATCCGAGGGCGTCCATGATGCCGAAGGCGTCCCGCACGCGGCTCATGTTCTGCACGGCCTCGGAGATGCCCTCGAAGATGCCCGCCTTGAGCGGCGCGTCCGCTGGCAGCGCGTCCAGCCAGGACGGCAGGTATATGCCGAGCTCCGCTATCGGGAACTCATAGAGCGCGAACTTCAGTATCTCCTCGATGTCCTCGCCGGAGAGGTCGAGGCAGTTCACGCAGACGCAGGTGACGCCGTATTTTTCGGCCAGCTCAGTCCGGAGCGCCTGCGCGGCCTCGGAATATGGCTCCGCGCTGTTCAAGATGAGCACGAAGGGCTTTCCTATCGCCTTGAGCTCCGACACCACGCGCTCCTCGGCGGGGACGTAGCCCTCGCGCGGGATGCCGCAGATGCTGCCGTCAGTCGTCATGACGACGCCGATGGTCGAGTGCTCGGAGATGACTCGGCGCGTACCCTCCTCGGCGGCGCGGCTCATGCTGACCTCCTCGTCGAACCAGGGCGTGGCTACCATGCGCTCCGCTCCGTCCTCGAACTGGCCCGAGGCGCCGTCCACCATATAGCCCACGCAGTCCACCAGGCGCACCGAAAACGATACACCGCCCTCGAGCGTCACGTCCACCGCGTCCTCCGGCACGAATTTCGGCTCCGCCGTCATTATCGTCCGGCCCGAGCCGGACTGCGGCAGCTCATCCTTAGCCCGCTCCCGGGCGTACACGTCCTCTATGTTCGGTATCACCAGCGTCTCCATGAACCGCCGGATGAACGTGGACTTCCCCGTCCGCACCGGGCCGACCAGCCCGAGGTATATGTCCCCGCCGGTCCGCTGGGCTATGTCCTGATAAATGGAAGTGTTTGTCATGTTCCGCCCTCTTTTCCCGTGAACTCTTGTTAGAGACTATGAGGACGGGTCAAAGAATATGACCGGACAGGTAAAACCCATCCGGTCATGCTCAGCTTATTTTATTGTGCCAGCGGCAGCCTTATCTCGGCCTTGAAGAGGTCGCCGTCGGTGCTGATGGAGAACTTGCCGTGCTGGAGCTCCGTGAGGCTGCGGGCTATGTTCAGGCCCAGGCCGCTGCCCTCGGTGCTGCGGGAGGCGTCGCCTCGGACAAAGCGCTCCATGAGCTCCTCCGCGCTGATATTGAGCGCCGCGCGGGAGATGTTCTTCATCGAGATGACCGCCTCGCTCCCTTCGACGTGCACGTCAACGTAGACGCGGGTCTCGGGCAGGGCGTATTTGACGACGTTGTTGAAGAGGTTGTCTATGACCCGCCACAGCAGCCGCCCGTCGGCCATTATCACGGGCACGGGCTCGGGGATGTTGATGACGGTGTTGAGCCGCCCGGCCTCGAGCTTGGCGCTGTACTCTCCGTAGAACTGGTTTATTATCTCCTGCGTGTTCGTGGGCGCGAGGTTCACGCTCATATTGCCGGTGGAGGCTTTCGACGCCTCGACGAGGTCCTCGGTCAGCTTCTTGAGACGGTGGGACTGGCGGTCGAGCACCGCGAGGTACTCGGTGCGCTCCTCTTCCGTCTTGGCCTTTTGCAGGAGGTCGACGTAGTTGATGATGGACGTGAGCGGCGTCTTGATGTCGTGCGAGACGTTGGTTATGAGCTCGGTCTTGAGCCGCTCGGACTTCATGCGCTGGGCGACCTCCTTGGAGAGGCCGTCGCCGATGCTGTTGAGGTTCTCGGCGTGGGACCTGAACTCCCAGTACATGTGCGTGGTGTCTATCTTCTCGTTGAACTTGCCCTCGGCCAGCTGCTGCCCGGCCTTTTTGAGGCTCTTCATCTGCCACGCGCCGAAGATGGCGGCGGCGTAGATAACGGCAAGGAACAGGATGAGGGAATACAGCCAAAAGAGTCTTCCGCTCAGAGTCAAAATAACCATTAGGAATAACAGTATATAAAGCCCCAGCATGATCAGCGCCGTGCGCCAGACGATGGGTATCATGCGGCCCACGCGGCCGAACCAGTGCCAGATGGCCTTGACGACGCGCCAGATGAGGCGCAGCACGCGGTATATGACGGTGTTCCGCCACCATTTGCCGCACTTGACGCGTGTGGCGAAGCTAAGCAGCAGCGCGAGGATGAGGCCGAAGGCCAAACCGCCGAGCGCAAGCGCCAGCAGCACGAGCTGGATGTATATCGAATAGTTGTATACCCTCACGATGTGCATTGCATCTCCGTAGAAGAATCTGTTCGTCCAGAATGCGAAAATGCCAACGCAGGCCATGACAACGGCGGCGGCGTAGAGATCAAGCGGGATGCGGTCTACCAGATTCAGCCGCGGCTCGGTCTCGCCCTTCCTGTGCCCGGCTGCGCAGAAGAGGAAGATAAAGCAGGCCAATATCAGCGCGATAAACAATATGCCCACCGGCACGCATGCGGAATTGAAGGTCACGGCGAATACTATAAGGTTATATACAAAACTGGCTCCGGCAAGGTTGAAGTCTATGTTCTCCAGCAATGAAGTATAGTCATCCATGCCGCCCATGGCGCCAAAGGCAAAGCAGGCTGCGCAGGCTAAAAAGCACAGCGCAAACACATACAGCAGCACTATGGCGCCGACCTTGGCCCAGGTGCTATGGGTTAGCTTCACGCGCTCCTTCGGCGGTTTTTCGGTTTCAACGGGTATGAGTTCGTCGTCCATCACTTTTTGCCCTCCATCTTGTAGCCCTGGCCCCAGACGACCTTTATGTAGCGCGGCTCGCTGGGGTTGATCTCGATCTTCTCCCTGAGGTGGCGGATATGGACCGCGACGGCGCTCTCCGAGCCGTAGGCGTTCTCGTTCCACACCAGCTCGTAGATCTGCGTGGACGAAAAGACGCGGTTCGGGTTGCGCATCAGCAGGTGGAGGATGTTGTACTCTATGGGCGTGAGCTGCACCGGCTCGCCGTCCACGGTGACGGATTTCTCGGCGTCGTTGAGCTCCACGCCGCCGATGGTGATGGTGTCCTTCGGCTGCTCGCGCTTTTGCTGGCCGCCCAGGCGCGTATAGCGCCGCAGCTGGCTCCGCACGCGGGCCTGCACCTCGATGGGGTCGAAGGGCTTTGTCACGTAGTCGTCCGCGCCCACGTTGAGTCCGAGCACCTTGTCGGAGCTCTCGCTCTTGGCCGTGAGCAGTATGACGGGTATGTTGTACTCCTCCCTCAGCTTGGCTGTCGCCGCGATGCCGTCCATTTCCGGCATCATGACGTCCATGAGCACGAGGTCGATGTCGTGCTCCTTCACGCAGTCGAGCGCCTGCTTGCCTGTGAACGCGGTGTATATCTTGTAATCCTCGTTCGACAGGTAGATCTTCAGCGCCGACACGATATCGACGTCGTCATCGCATATCAGTATGTTAGCCATATCCTCACCTCACGCCATTATTGTACCCCGCGGGCGATTTAAGATAAAAGAGGGCAATTCTTTAAATTCTCATTAAGAAAGCCCGCTTCAACGGCGGGCCTTTTGATTATACATAGAATTTTTCCGGCTGGCAATGCCTTTCGGAGATGCGCACGTCAAGGTCCGGGAAGTCCTCGTTGAGCCAGCGCTTCAAGACGGGGACGACGACGTTCTCGGTGGAGAAGTGTCCGGCGTCGATGAGATTTATGCCCTCCTCATTGGCCTGGATGAACTGGTGGTGCTTGACGTCGGCGGTGACTAAGGTGTCGCAGCCCTGGGCGAGGGCCAGCGGCAGGTCGCCCGCGCCGGAGCCGCCGCAGATGCCGAAGCGGCGCACGGGCTTGCCCGGTCCGGCGTAGCGCAGGCCGTTTGCGCCGAGGCTGTCCTTGACGTGGCGCAGGAAGGACGCGAACTCCATCGCCTCCGGCAGTTCGCAGACGCGGCTGATGCCGTCGTCAGTGTTGAGTATGCCTATGACGCGGCCGCCGAGCGCCGCCGCGAGCGCGTCGTTCACGCCGCCCTGGGCCGCGTCGAGATTCGTGTGCATGCAGATTGCGGACATGCCGCCCTCGATTATGGCCACGAACTTGCGCGCTGTGGCGTCGCCGTCCGTCACGGACTTGAGGCCCTCAAAGGTCAGCGGATGGTGCGAGACTATGAGCTGGGCGCCCATGTCCTTAGCCTCGGCGATGACCTCGTCGGTGATGTCGAGCGCTGTGAGTACACGGCTCACTTCCCTGTCGGAGCGCCCGGCGAGGTGGCCGACGTTATCGAAGTCCATCTTCAGCGCGACGGGCGCGCGGAGGGCCAGTTTTTCAAATATTTCGCTTACTTTTGCCATTTACGGCTCCTTTCTAAGCGCAAGCAGGCGCTTGAGCGTCTGGCGCAGCTCAAAGGTGTCGCGCCGCTTCTTCTGCGAGCTCTCTATGCCGTCGATAGCGCGCTGCACGCTGGCTATCCTCGCGTCCAGCCAGCGCGGGAGCAGCGGGTCACCCGCCGCGCCGAGCGCGTCCTCGGCGAAGAGCGCGCCCTCGCTCCCGGCGCGGGCGGAGATGACTACGTACAGTCTCTCGCCCTCGGCTGCGAGGACGGCGGCGTCTATCACGTACCCCGCCACGCGCAGCCAGATGCACAGCTCGTCTATCTTGGTCTGCGGCTGGAGCACGAGGTGCGTGCCGGAGAGCGTCCAGGGGGCGCGTCTGAGTATGCCCTCGATGGTCTCGCCGCCCATGCCGGCGATGATGACCGTGTCAGCCTCCTCAGCGCCGGAGAAGGCCAGGCCGTCGCAGAGCTCAAAGCGTATGGCGTCCTCCAGTCCGTATTCCGCGGCGGTGGCTCGGGCGCTGGAGAGCGGGCCGGGGCGGATATCCGTCGCGGCGACGCGCGCTGCCTTTTCATTTTGCAGCAGCCAGACGGCGAGGCGGCCGTGGTCCGTGCCCACGTCCACGGCAAAGCGGCTCTCCCCCGCAAGGCGGGCGGCCGCGAGAAGTCTCGGTGTGAGTTTTACCTTGTCCATTGGATATTAAAAAAGCCGGCCTCAGCCGGCTTTTCCTTTCAGCACATTGCGAGATACGCCTTGAGGTCGGCGAGGAACTGGTCGGGGTCCACCTCGTGAGCGTAGCAGGCCTGCTCGAGCGTCTCGCCGCTGGAAAGGGCGCAGCCCATGCAGTGCATGCCGATGCTCTGGAACGCCGGCATAGCCTCAGGGGCGTTCTCGAGGATCTCGGAAATCATCGTGTTCTTGGTGATCTCAAACATCGTTTTCCCTCCGTATGATGTTAAAAAATTAAAACGATTGGGACGCCTGAAGGCGACCCAATCGTTTCTACGGCAGTACGCTTATTCAGGCGCGATCCTGCTGCTCGCGAATCTTAGCAAAGCACTCGCTGCAGTACACAGGACGGTCGGACTTGGGCTCGAAAGGAACCTTCGCCTCGCCGCCGCACATGGCGCAGACAGCGGTGAAGAACTCGCGGGGGCCACGGGCCGCATTCTTGCGGGCGTCGCGGCAGGGCTTGCAGCGCTGAGGCTCGTTCTGGAATCCACGCTCAGCGTAGAACTCCTGCTCGCCGGCGGAGAACACGAACTCCTGACCGCACTCTTTGCATACCAAGACTTTGTCTTCGAACATGTTTTACCCTCTCTTTTGATGATGATCGCCTTTCGGCTTTATTGCGCTCAGCTCCTGCTGATATCGCCAAGGAATGGTTGTCTCGCCAGTTTGCGGCGGATACGCTGCACGGCGTTGTCAACAGCCTTTTCCGTGCGCCCCACGGCTTCGGCTATCTGACGGTAGGAAAGCCCGTCGAGGAAGTAGAAACTGTCTCTTATACACATCTCCGAGCCCACGAGACTAAGGCGAATCTCGT
>OJQL01002062.1_pt1 | contig 12588 bp, 7 predicted proteins | sample 1598731 | NCBI WGS metagenome assembly OJQL01 (sample SAMN03922510, study PRJEB24848) | human gut metagenome | isolation source: stool sample | host: Homo sapiens | place: Germany | collected 2010-02
TCACCCTTTCCAATCCGCTTATTATCTTTCTTTTCGTGGGTCTGTTTGCACGCTTTGCTTTTGTAAGTGAGGGCGTATTGGTTTTTGAGGCTGTTACGGGATATCTTGCTATCGCATTGGGGGCATTGACCTGGTGGTTTGGCATAACTTTCTTCGTAAACAAGGTTCGTACGCAGTTCAACTTACGCGGAATCTGGATGCTGAATCGCATTATTGGCGGCATTGTCATGCTGGTATCTGCATTTGGACTGGTGTTTACGCTGATGGGCGAGTCGTTGTATTAGCAGGCAATTAACTCTCCCGACGGATAAACGGATAATAAATCATAAATCTAAAATCATACATCTTATCGTGAAGATTTCGCAACAACTGAAAGAGAAGAACATTGCCGAATACCTTATATATATGTGGCAAGTGGAAGATTTGATTCGTGCCAACAAGTGCGATATTGATTTTATCCGCAATAATATCATCTCCCGCTATCCGGCGGAAGAGCATGCCGCCCTGGAAGAGTGGTACGGGAACCTTGCCGATATGATGCGTGCAGAAGGAGTGGTGGAGAAAGGACATCTGCAGATTAACCGCAACGTTATTCGTAACCTTACGGATTTACATGCCGAGCTGCTGGCTTCCACGAAATACCCCTTTTATAATGCGGCATACTTCAAAGCGCTGCCTTTTATCGTAGAGTTGCGACAGAAGAGCGGGCCGAAAGAAGAGTCGGAGCTGGAGACGTGCTTCGAGGCGCTTTACGGGGTATTGTTGCTGCGCCTGCAGAAGAAGGAGATCAGTCAGGGCACTGCTAAGGCGGTGGAGTCTATCAGCAGTTTCCTTTCGTTGCTTGCCAACTACTACGACAAGGACAAGAAAGGCGAGTTGAAGCTGGGGGATGATTGACGGGATGTTTGAGTGATAAATAGTAAATTGAAATATGTCAACGTACCTATGTGTTAAGGATGGAAGATGTGCCATGACCGTAGGGAATAAATAGTAATTATCGAGATGAATATATTAGTAACCGGTGCCAACGGACAACTTGGTAATGAGATGCGGGCGCTTTCCGCTGAGAATGGGCAGCACACCTACTTTTTTACGGATGTTCAGGAACTGGATATATGTGACGAACAGGCCATACGCGCATTTGTGTCCGGCAACCGGGTGGATGTCATTGTGAACTGTGCAGCCTATACGGCGGTAGACAAGGCGGAGGATAATCCGGAGCTCTGCGACAAGCTGAACCATATAGCTCCCGGCTATCTGGCTGCAGCGGCTGAAGCCTGTGGCGCTGCCATGATACAGGTGTCTACGGACTATGTTTTCGATGGAACCGGGCATATTCCTTATACGGAAGACATTGCTCCTTGTCCCAACTCCGTCTATGGTTCCACAAAGCTGGCAGGCGAGCAAGCGGTCGGGGAGAAATGCAGTCGTGCCATGATTATCCGCACTGCATGGTTATATTCCATTTACGGCAATAATTTTGTAAAGACAATGATCCGCTTGGGCAATGAGCGTGAGAAACTGGGAGTTGTTTTCGACCAGATCGGCACGCCGACCTATGCCAACGATTTGGCCCGCGTCATCTTTGCGGCTATCAATCAGGGCATTGTTCCCGGTGTATATCATTTCAGTGACGAAGGTGTCTGTTCCTGGTATGATTTTACGGTGGCTATTCATCGCATGGCGGGTATCACCTCATGCAAAGTCAGTCCGCTGCATACGGATGAATATCCGGCTAAGGCTCCGCGTCCCCAATATTCCGTATTGGATAAGACGAAGATTAAAAAGACTTTCGGCATTGAGATTCCTCATTGGGAGGAGAGTCTGCAGGTCTGCATCGATAAGCTGGCACAGCAGGCAGACTGATGTTTTTTTTGAATATTATACCTATTTATATATATGGCAAGTAACAACGAGATAGAACGTAGACGAACTTTCGCGATTATCGCGCATCCGGATGCCGGTAAGACATCACTGACTGAAAAGCTGCTGCTTTTTGGCGGTCAGATTCAGGTGGCCGGTGCAGTAAAGAGTAACAAGATAAAGAAAACGGCAACGTCCGACTGGATGGACATTGAAAAGCAGCGTGGTATATCCGTAACCACTTCTGTTATGGAATTTGACTATCATGATTATAAAATCAACATCCTCGATACTCCGGGCCACCAGGATTTTGCCGAAGATACGTATCGTACGTTGACTGCGGTGGACAGCGTTATCATTGTGGTGGACGGTGCGAAAGGTGTGGAAACCCAGACACGCAAGCTGATGGAAGTCTGCCGCATGCGTAATACTCCGGTGATTATCTTTATCAATAAAATGGACCGCGAAGCGAAGGACCCTTTCGACCTGCTGGATGAGCTGGAAGAGGAACTTTCCATCCATGTGCGTCCTTTGACATGGCCCATCGAGAGTGGCGCGCGCTTCAAAGGCGTCTACAATATCTACGAGCACAACCTGAATCTCTACCAGCCTTCCAAGCAGGTGGTGACGGAGAAGGTCGAAGTGGATATCAATACGGAAGAGCTGGACAATCAGATCGGAACCCAGTTGGCGGACAAGCTGCGCGGCGAACTGGAACTGATAGACGGTGTATATCCCGATTTTCAGGTGGAGGAATATCTGAAAGGTGAATTGGCTCCCGTATTCTTCGGTTCTGCCTTGAATAATTTCGGTGTGCAGGAGTTGCTGGACTGTTTTGTGGAAATAGCCCCCAGCCCCCGTCCGGTAAAGGCAGAAGAACGTGAGGTGGAGCCGGGCGAACCGAAGTTCACAGGTTTTATCTTCAAGATTACCGCCAATATCGACCCGAACCACCGTTCGTGCATCGCATTCTGCAAGATATGTTCCGGCAAGTTTACCCGCAATACGCCTTATCTGCATGTACGTCATGGCAAGACAATGCGTTTCTCGTCGCCCACGCAGTTCATGGCGCAGCGCAAAACGACCATTGACGAGGCATGGGCGGGAGACATCATCGGTCTGCCGGATAACGGTACGTTTAAGATTGGCGATACGCTGACAGAGGGTGAGATGCTCCACTTCAAGGGGCTCCCGAGCTTCTCGCCGGAGATGTTCAAGTACATCGAAAACGCCGATCCGATGAAGCAGAAGCAGCTTGCCAAAGGCATCGACCAGCTTATGGATGAAGGTGTGGCGCAGTTGTTCGTCAACCAGTTCAACGGGCGCAAGATCATCGGTACGGTAGGTCAGTTGCAGTTTGAGGTTATCCAGTACCGTTTGGAGAATGAATACAGCGCCAAATGCCGTTGGGAACCGCTGAGCCTGTACAAGGCCTGCTGGATTGAGAGTGACGATCCTGCGGAACTGGAGGCTTTCAAGAAGCGCAAATACCAGTATATGGCGAAGGACCGCGAGGGCAGGGACGTGTTCTTGGCAGATAGCGGCTACGTGTTGCAGATGGCGCAAATGGACTTCAAGAATATTAAGTTCCACTTTACGAGCGAATTCTAAAGAAATAGATACCTAATGTTATTGCAGAGGCGCAAAGTGTAAAAAAAACTTTGCGCCTCTGTGTCTTTTGTAGGGAGAAAGTACTACCTTTGTAGGGATGAAACACGTATATATCTTTCTCTTACTGACTTCTCTTTGGGGGCTGGTAACCGTATCTTGTTCAGCTCCGGCCGATAGGAATATCCTCGACTACGAACAATCTCTCATTCATGCCGATTCTTTGGTGCAATCCGGCAGTGCCGACAGTGCTTGTGCCGTTCGTCTGCTGTCCGACCTGCATCACAAATACACCCGGGTGAAAGAGCTTTCCGAAGGGAAGCGCATCCGCCTGATGCCTGCAACAGGATGGAAACGCCTTTTCTGGGGAACATTCGGTTGTTTCATGCTTGGGCTGAACGTGTGGTTCTCCATACGTGACATCCGGTTCTCGGATGAGCGTAAGCATCGCCGTTACCTCATAGATTTGAGCGAGAACGAACAGCGGCTGCACAATAACGAGCGTGAGCGTGCCGAACTGGAGGAGTGTCTGGGTGAAATGTCGCTCACTGACGAAGAGCGTGAAGAAGTGCAGTGTTCGCTGACAAATCTGATGGATCATGGCAGCCGTCTGTGTGAAGAAAATGAACAGCTCCGTACCCGTCTTAAAGAGTATGAAGACCGTTCTGTGCCTCGTGAGTTGGAATTGATGATGAAGGAGAGTGAGCGTGCCCGGCAGTTGGACGGTCAGGTACAGGCGCTCACCGCCGCCTTGATAGATGGCGATGAAGTGGTGGAGCAGCTGCGCAGCCATCCCAAGTTTCTCACGAACGCCCAATGGGAGTACTTGCAACAGCTTACGGATAGAGTGTACAAGGATGCTTCGCACCGCTTGGCCTTGCGGTTTCCCCAGCTTACGCCTGCCGACAACCAGCTCTGTCTCCTCATCCGGCTGGGATTCAGCAATGCACAGATAGCCGCTTTCACTGCCGTATCTTCCTCTTCCGTATCCCAGCAGAAGTTCCGTCTGAAGAAGCGGATGATACAGGCGGAGGAAGGACTGTTTGCCGAAGGGGAAACGTTGGAGATGATTGTTGGAAATATTCCAACAAAAAGCAGGTAATGTCATCGGTTTCTTGAACCGTTTTTATTTCACTCATCGAACGAACGGGAATGAGTCAGTGACTGAAAGGCATTCAGTCAGGGAGTCAATGCCTTTCACTCACTGACTCATTGTACCCCCTTTCAGAAGGTGCTCTGAAGAGGGTAGGGAAAGTGAAGGACAATAAAATCAGGTGTGGTAAAAAATGTGTAATAACCTATGCCTGACTTTGCACTTTTTTTCTTATAGAAAAGTTGTTGTCCGGGTTGTTGCAGTTTTTATAAGGGGTCTGCAGGCTGGTCTCCGGCAATGAATGTACTTGGGGTAGTTCCGTAGTATTTTTTTAAAGCTGTGCTGAAATATTTGGCGTTAGGATAGCCGGTGAGGTAGGCTATTTCTCCGATACTGTATTTCTTTTCGTTCAGCAAAGTTGCGGCTTTTTTCATCTTGATGTCCCGGATAAACTCTTGCGGATTCTGTCCGGTCAGCGATTTTATCTTTTTGAAGAATACGGAACGGCTCATCGCCATTTCCATGGCAAGTGTATCTATGGAAAAGTTTTCGTTCATCATTTTCTCTTCGATATATTCTACCAATTTCGACATGAATTTCCTGTCCAGTTCGTTGATAACTGAAGTCTCATCACTGAAAGCCGACTTGTCAATGTACTTTTTGCGATAAAGCCGGCGGTTGTTGATAATGGCTGCTATTTTGGTTTTCAGGACGGAGAGGTCAAACGGTTTGGTGATATAGTCGTCGGCTCCTGCATTGAGTCCTTTTATAATATCTTCGCGTTCGGCAAGTGAGGTGAGCAGGATGATCGGAATATGGCATGTTTCGATATTGGACTTCAGTCGGCTGCACAACTCGATGCCTGAAAGAACGGGCATCATTACATCCGAGATTATGAAGTCCGGGTTTTCCTTGTGAATGATATCTAAAGCAGCTTGACCGTCAGCGCTCTCTATGATACGGTAATCGCGGTTGAGACAATGTGCCAGATACCCACGTAGTTCCTCATTGTCTTCTACCACAAGCAGTTTCAGTTTGTTGGTTTCCTCCGCGGTCTGTTCGGTATGGGGTTTGGGATGCTGTTCAAACTCTTTTTTGATGATTTCCGTTTCTGCGTAATCGTTTTTCTGTACTGGCAGTTCTATACGGAAAGTAGTACCTGCTCCTACATTACTGGAGAAATTGATACTTCCTTTATGAAGTAATGTCATCTTCTTGGTCAGCAACAGTCCTATGCCGCTGCCCGTCTCTTTGGAGTTGGTGGCATTTTCGGCCCGGTAGAAGCGGTTGAACAGTTTCTTTTGAGCCTGTGGGGAGATTCCTATTCCGTCATCGGTAATTTCGATGGCCAGCCTGCCGGAAGCTACCGAACTTTTAATCCACACATTTCCATGCTGGCAAGTGTATTTTATGGAATTGGATAAAAGATTATCTATTATGATAGATAATTTACGCCGGTCTATATATACTTTGTTGCTTTCTTCGGGCGTAAGCTGTAGGTGCAGGCTTATCTGCTTTTCGCGGGCGAGTGGTTCGAAATTGCTGACGGCATTGCCGACAAAGGAGGTTATTTCGGTCTCTTCCACTTGAAGGCTCATGGCTTCTCTTTCTATCTTCTGGAAGTCGAGAAGTTGTGTTACCATGTTCAGCAGCTTTTCTGTGTTACGTTGTGCCAATGCCAGTGCCGAATGTCCGTTTTCTGTCAGGGGCTCTTCTTCGATTTCATTCAAAGGAGCCTTGATGAGGGTGAGTGGGGTGCGGATATCGTGTGCTATGTTGATGAAGAAACGTATTTTCTGGTCCGAGTCTCTGGCTTCCAGCCTGTCCTTATATGCCCTGACAAGATAGTACATGATAAGGATGGCGGCTATGACGTATGCTGTCCATGCTATTCGTGTGTTCCACCAGGGAGACCGGATAGTCATGTGGATGGCTCTTTCTTGAAAGTTCTTGTCGTCACTGCCGTTGAACACTTTCACGCGAAAAGTATATTTGCCGGGAGGGATGTTGGTGTATACGGCATGATGATGGTCGGTGGGCAGGCTCCATTCCTTGTCAAATCCTTCCAGATACCAGCTATACATATTTTTGGCAGCATTCAGGTAACCCAGGTTCAGAAAGCGAAAAGAGAAGGAATGTTGGTTGTGGTCAAGGGTGATATGGCTGCTGCGGTCGATAGTGGTATGAAGCGGAGTTTCTACATCCGAAGGGTGTGCAGGCCTGTTGAATAAGGCAAACTCCTCGAAGCGCAAATTGTAGTTCTCTCCTGTCTTACGGTTGAATTCATCGGGTATCAGTTCGAAAGCACCTTCGGGCGTTCCCCACGCGATATTTCCATTGTGGAGTAGGGCGTAAGAGCGTAGGTTGAAGGTGTTGCTGGGCAGTCCGTCGGGTTCATAGAATACATCTATGCAGTTGTGTTTGGGCAACAGACAATTCAGCCCGTTCTCAGTACCTATCCATAGGCGTCCCTGAGTATCGTGCTGTATTCCACAGACGCTGTTTGAAGAGAGACCGTTGGCTTGTGTATATTGTTTCCATTTACAGGCGTTTAAGTCATAACAAAGCACACCCTGCCCTTCGGTACCGAACCACAATTGGGTGGGGGTGCTGGGCAATACGCATATGCTTAATGTGTTGGCCTTGGTGATAATGCCTTTTTCCGGTGGAGTGGGTTGGCTGATCTTTTCGTTGGTCTTATTCAGAAACAGTACACCTTTGGATGTCGCCAACAACAAGGTGTCTTTTCCATAAGGACGTATCTGGTTGATGTCTTTGACAGGATATTGCTTGATGGATTGGTCTGAAGGTTTATATCTGGTGAGGTTGTTGATAATTCCGCCTAACCATATGTCTCCGTCATTGTCTTGGGAAATGGCATAGACGTATTTGGGCATGGCTGGTCCGCTGGGCAAAGTTTGCAAGGGATGAATCTGGTCGTTCGTGTCTATGCGGACTACACCGCATGCGTATCCGCCCGCCCACACATTGTTTTCGCTGTCTTGAAACAATGATAGCACAATGGCATTTCCGTTTGAACTGTCCTGTAGGAAATGTTTCCAGATATTGGTGTTGCGGTCGTAGCGGCTGATGCCGGAATTGGTTCCCAGCCATAAACGGTTTTGTCTGTCTTCCAATATACAGTTAACGTGGTTATTGATGAGAGATTGCGGTTTGTTTTCGGCATGGGTATAAAAAGTATTTATCATACGGCTTTTGTTGTGAACGAATACACCACTTGTATAAGTACAAATCCAGACGGAATTTCCGTTGTCAAGAATATGGTAGATGTTGTTTACTTTTATATGATTGTATCCGGCTGCGTTTTGGGAATATTCGGTTTTAAACTTTCCGTTAAAACGGTTGTATTCCCGTATTCCGCTTCCGTCTATTCCCGCCCATATGCGGTCGGTACCTATACAGGTAATGCTTCGTGTGGGTAGTGAACGGCCGGGAGTGTTGCCGACGGTTTTTAGTTTGCGCTGGTTCTTGTCGTATATGTATATTCCGTTATCAAAAGTACCTATCCAAAGATAGTTGGTGAGTGTATCGTGGTATAATGATTGTATGCGTTTGGTATTGAGTACTGCCAAATTCTTGTCTTTTTGGGGCAGATAGCTTTCGTCCTCCTGCCCGAGCAGATGAAAAACTCCTTTGGAACTTCCAAACCAGCCATACTGGTTGTTTTGGAAAAGAATACAGTACACTGATACATTCTGCTTCACGGGGCGGACAATGGAGTCGCTTTTCATAAGCCGGTACAGATGCGCATTGGTGCCTATCCAAAAGTGTCCTGAGGGATCAGCCGTAACGGTGTTAATGGTCTCTCTTCGTGGAATGCCCGAAGTGTTCTGCTTGGAGAAGCGGTCTTTATCGTAAGAATATTTATATATATTGTGTTCACTGAAAGCATAAATTTCGTTCTGCCCATTGATGAATATGCCTTTGGGATGTTCTTCCGGGATGTCCGGACTGTCGGCGAGTTTATAGTTTGTAAAGCTCTCGCCATTGTAGCGATCTATCCCCATACGGGTGGCGAACCAAATATAGCCGTCACCGTCTTTTATAGATGCCAGCACTCTCCGGTTGCTGAGTCCGGCAGTGGTGGACAGTTCTTTGAAGGGTAAGGCATATACGGATAGGACGGTGCAGAACTGCCATAGCAGAAGCAGGATGATGGTTTGTTTCATGGTTTCAAATCTGATTTTTGTTGGAATTCCCCGGAAGGCAAAGATAATGAAAAGAAATACTTCTACCGCTGTGCCTCAACTGATAAATCAGAAAACAAACCTCTTCCGCCGATTTTGAAACCTTTCAGACCACATCTTTCGCTATCTTTGTCCAACGGAAAGACTTGGTTAAAAACCTTGAATAAGAAAATGCCGTACGCGATGAAACTGTTGCGGGGGGTAAGATGCAGGATAGAAATAATTTATAAAATGAAATACGGATTATGAAAAATTTTACTTTGTATTCGTTTGCTTTGGCGGCGGTAGCAGGTGGCGCATCTTCGGAAAAGGTAATGGCAGCCTCTGAAATAAACGCGGATGGTGAGCAAACTCAATTAAGAAAAAATGTGTTGATGATTGCGGTAGATGATTTGAAGCCTTTACTGGGCTGTTATGGCGACTCGCTGGCAAAGACGCCCAATATCGATCGGTTAGCTGAACGTGGCGTTGTGTTCACCTCGGCATATTGTCAGCAGGCGGTTTCGGCAGCTACACGTGCCAGCTTGCTTACTGGTTGGTGCCCCGACCGTACGCGTGTGTGGGATTTGAAAACATTGATTCGTTCACAGAATCCGGATGTTGTCACATTGCCGCAGCTTTTCAAGGAAGGTGGATATACAGTGGCTGGTATTGGGAAGATATATGATCCGCGTTCGGTGGACAAGCAGGCAGATGCTCTTTCGTGGTCACAGCCTTTTATGAATTATGAGGAATATTTGAATGAGAAATATGAAAAACCCGTCATGTCTCATTATCAGGATAAAGAGACGCGGCAGCTCTACTATAAATACCGCAAGAAAGCCGAGGAACAAGGTTTGCAAAAGAAGAACCTGATTGAGAAATACATTCAAGAATATGTGAAACCGACGGTGGAGTGTGCACCCGTTCCTGATAATGCCTATACAGATGGTGCGGTAGCGGATGGTGCGGTGAAATTCCTCGCTAAATATAAGTCTGATAAGCCTTTCTTTCTTGCAGTAGGATTTAAGAAACCGCATTTGCCATTTTGTGCCCCCGAGAAGTATTGGAAACTCTATCAACGTGAAAATATGCCGTTGGCGGCTTATCGGAAACGGGCCCTTAATAGCCCGGCATTTGCTTACCACAATTGCGGTGAGTTGCAGTCGTATAGCGATATTCCTCCCCTGATTTCTTTTTCGGATATAGACAATGTTAAAATTCCTGATGAGAAAGCTCGTGAACTGATACATGGCTATTATGCTTGTATCTCTTATATGGATGCACAAGTAGGAAAGGTGTTGGATGCCTTGAAAGATAGCGGAGAACTGGAAAATACGATTATCGTGCTTTGGGGTGATCATGGATGGCACTTGGGTGATCATGGCCTGTGGAATAAGCATACCAACTTTGAACATGCCACCCATGTTCCGATGCTGATTATTGACCCCTCTGCCCGGGGAAAGAGAAGAGTTACGGCCCCCGTTGAATTTTTATCTATATATCCTACGGTATGCGATTTGGCAGGTATGGCTAAACCTGCTAACCTGGACGGAGAGAGCCTTGCGCGGATTGTGAAAGGTGAAAAAAATGCGAAAGTCATTAAACCCTATGCCGCCAGTCAGTATCCAAGAGTAGGGAAAATGGGGTATTCGCTTCGTGACAGCCGTTATCGTTATACCGTTTGGGTGGATTGGCGTAATCGTAAACTGGATGTTGAAAAAATATTGGGCGAAGAACTTTACGACTATGAAAAGGATCCTAATGAAACTGTGAATGTTGCTGGCGATCCTCAATATGCAGCTGCTTTGAAACAGATGAAAGAATATTGGGGCGAGTATAAGAAAGTGAGAATCGATGGGATGTGAAGGACAGCTTCGTGGATCCCTATAAAAAAACGTGTCAACATACAGACTGAGAAAGCAGAACCGCAATATATAATAGACGGACAATGGGTAGCGGTAGGCTTGAAAAATGATTATGCAATAGGAAGGGATACTACTTTGCTACCCTTAGGAGAGCCGGCTTATCGTTTTGAACTGCGTAGTGGCGACAATACGATCGAAGGGCTGTTTCCCGGACAAAAGGTGGCGCGTGCAGAACTATCTTACTGTTATGCCGTAGCATCCGATTACAAAAATGAGACTTCATTTGAGCAGGCACGTCGGCGCAAAACGGTACATTATTCCGGTAAAGGCGCTTGCAGCCAGGGGGCGCATATGGAGTATGTTTTCCGTATACTTGTGCCCGGTAGTATGGAACCGGATGCGGATGTCATTTTTGCCCAATGGCATGGAATGCCTACGCGTACCCTTATTGCCGATACTGAGGGTAACTATTTGCGGCCGGGTGTTCATGGCTTTGCCGATGCGGAGAAGAATATTGTTTTTCGAAAAGGAATGGGTTATGAAAAAGGAAAGCCTAACGGGTGGACCGCCGATCATGGTGGGCAACCAGTGCTTGCTTTCGGATTTGCTGACGGCTTTTTTTATGTGAAGGCAAACTCTGACCGCAAGTGGCTGACCGACACAGAAGAGCTTTGTGATGCTGATGTTGGTCTGGCAGGGGTAATGATTCCGGTATCAACTCGCTTTAAAAGTTCTGTTATTGCCAGTCGACTGCCATGGACGGATTTTCCGAAAGATATATGGGTGGGCTTTAAGATAAATGTACATTGGACATCCTATAACAAAGAGTATGACTCTGTGAGGTATCCGGGGAGGCTTTCCATAATAATGGAGTGGGAAGATAACGGCAAACATAAGGTTATAAATCTTCTTCGTAACCGTTCGGTAGAAGTGGGACGTAATGATGAAGACGGTTACTATTTTAAGTGCGGAGCTTACCGTCAGCCCGGTAACAATACTCCCGTATGCTATTACATATCCGGTTATTGTGAGAAAGAAGTGATAGAAAAGTAATAAAAATATTAAAATAGGTGATTATGAACGATTTGTTAAAAACAACCATGGGGCTGGTAGCGGCAGGAGCCATTCTCCCTTTTGGCAGCTTATGTGCGCAGAAAGTAGCACAGCAACCTAATGTGTTAATGCTGGTAGTAGACGACTGGGGAGCGCATGACCTTTCACTTACCGGTTCGAAACTCTATGAAACGCACAATATTGACCGGCTTGCGGAACAATCTACCGTTTTTTCACAAGGTTATGTTGCATATCCGCGCAGTGTACCTTCACGCTATTCGTTAATTACGGGGCGCCATTGTGCCCGTCCGCAGGCAGGAGCAAAAAGCGATGATCGTAAGGTTGATGCTGGAAGCTACTGTATCGCCATGCCTTTTAAAGCGGCTGGTTACCAAACTTTTATTATAGGAAAGTGGCATTTGAGTGACGGAAAGACAATGCCGCAGGATAAAGGGTTTGACATCAATATAGGAGCCGGTAAGGCGGGATCTACCGGAACTTACTTTGCACCTTTCAACAAGCCAAATGCTACAAATCCTGACAAACTTATCTATGGAATGGAAGATGCGAAGCCCGGTGAATATCTCACTGATTATATGTCCCGCAAAACGGTGGATTATCTGAAGTCTGTTTCTACATCGAACAAGCCGTTTTTTGCTGTTTGTAGTTTCTATGCTGTGCATACTCCTATTGAAGCCAAGAAAGAGGTGTCAGAACGCTATCGTGCCAAAGTTCGGAAACTGGGCCTGGGTGAAGATCCTATGAAGAAAGAGGAAGCCGGTGTGGCGAAAACACAACAAGATCATCCGGTTTATGCCGCCATGATAGAATCGGTAGACGAGGGAATCGGTCACATGATACAGACCCTGTCTCTTATACACATCTCCGAGCCCACGAGACTAAGGCGAATCTCGTA
>OJQL01002063.1_pt1 | contig 12583 bp, 7 predicted proteins | sample 1598731 | NCBI WGS metagenome assembly OJQL01 (sample SAMN03922510, study PRJEB24848) | human gut metagenome | isolation source: stool sample | host: Homo sapiens | place: Germany | collected 2010-02
ATCGCCCTTGGAGCGGGCGCTATGCTCCTTGTTTTTCGCCAACATCGCCTCGCTTCATCCGCCACAGGCGGCGCTTCGGTGATGTTGCCCACCTGTCCCAGTTAGCTATCGAACACTGCGGCGCGGCTATTAAAGGTTTTATTATAGAAGTCAACTGGTCACTTGCTTTTATTTTGCTATAGCTAAAGTGATAGATAAATCCAAATTTGTACATTTTTACCGTACCAGCATTTATAATTTAATATGAACACATCAAAATTTTGCATATTAGATACAAAAAATCGGCTGTCGTTTTTATTCGACAGCCGATTGATTGTTTATATTTACTTTTTCATCTGCTCGCGCAGGTGGTTTGAAAGCAGAGCGAGCGACGACGCCATATTCTCGTTTTGGACGAGTATGCCGTCCGGGACGACGAGATGAACCGGAGCAAAGTTCCAGATAGCGCGGATGCCGCTTTCAACAAGCAGGTCGCATATCTCCTGCGCGCTCGATGCAGGGACAGTGATGATGCCTATATGCACATTCACCTTGCGGCAGAAGCTGCCGAGCTGGGCTATCGGGAAGACCGTCTTGCCCTGGAATTCGGTCGGCTCTTCGCACAGGTCGAACGCGGCGATTATGTTGAGCCCGTAAGCCTTGAAACCGCTGTAGTTGAGCAGCGCCTTGCCGAGGCTGCCCGCGCCGACTATCACGGCATTATCTATATCATTATAGCCAAGGAAGGCTTCAAGCTCCGCGATAAGATCCTTGACATTGTAGCCGACCTTCGGTTTGCCGGACGAGCTGACGCTCGCGAGATCCTTGCGCACCTGAACATCATTGAGCTGAAGCGCTTCGGCGATAGTTGTAGCGGATATATTTTTCGGTGCATCCTCCGGAAGCCCCTGGATATAGCTCAGGTACATCGGCAGTCTCTGAAGAGTGTGTTTCGAGATATTCGGAGTCATAAAAATTTCACCAACCTGAAAATTATACTTGTACTGCAACTATTGTATCATATTTTTTCAGATAGTTCAAGTAAACTTCGGGGCAAAAAAATCGGGGGAGCCGCCCGAGGGCGACTCCCCTTCTCACCTGCCTTTTGAGCAGGATTTCAGTTTTTGTTCACAGCCTTAGACCGTGAAAGCAAAGTCGGTGGTATCCCAGACCTGCTTGCCGTTGTCGATGTACTTCGCGGTTGCGGTGTAATCGCCTTCGGTGAGCTTAACATTGATGGTCCAGATCTCGCCGTCGCCGTTAGAAGCGATGGAGACATTGGCGTCATCTCTGTTGAAGGTTCTGGTAGCACCCGAAGCGTAGGTTATCTTGACCTTCTTGGCAGTGCCGTTGACGGTGACTGCGACAGAATCAGCAGAGGTATTGACCTCGGTAACGCTGACAGCCGTTGCCGGCTTAGCGCTGATAACTACGTTGACTGCAAGGCCTTCGCTCCATGTATTTCTTCCATACTTCGCTCTGACAACATAGTTGCCTGCGGGAAGGTTGAAGTTAACAGTCCAGATCTCATAAGCGAGGTTGGTGCTGTTTGCATAGACCTCATTGCCCTGTGCGTCATAAGACTTGATGGAGACTCTCGGATCAAGTCTTGTAAGGGTGGTGGTTCCGCCGTTTGCATAGACGAACTGGATCTTACCAGCCTTATCGGTGACCTTAACGCGATAGTCCTGCTTGCCGCCGTAGTTCGGGGTGTCGTAGGTAACTTCGGTAACATCGCCGATCTTAGGCTCGGGCTTCTGATCGAACGAGACTGTGAAGCCATAGCCATCGTTCTCCCAGTATTCCTTCGCCATCTTCGCATAAGCAGTGAACTTGCCTTCTGCGAGGTTAGCATTGATGAGCCAGATTTCGCCGTCCTCAGTCTTCTCTATCTTCAAGATACCGAGCGCATTGGCATCGCTTGTCATGGAGGTGTTTCTGTCAAACGTGCGGGTATTGCCGTTTGCGTCAACTATCTTGATCTTCAGAGGCTCGCCCTTGACCTTGACTGCATACTGATGCATGCCGCCGTAGTTCGGGGTCTCCGGAGTGACGGAGATGATGGAGGAGTTGTTGGCAACAAGGATAGCGTCAAATCTGACATCCTCGGTGCCCATGGTTCCGACTGCGGGATCCCAACCGTTGAAGTTGTAACCGTCGACAGACGGATCCTTAGGAGCTATGATCTGCTCGCCGACCTTCGCGGTAACAGCCTTATAGAGCTGGCCGTTGACATAGAAGTTAGCGGTGTAGGTCATGAGCTCGAGAGCTTTGACTGCGTCGTTGATAGCAGCAGTTGCTGCATCGACATCAGCCTGCTCGGAATACTTCTTATTGGCAACGTCTATGGCAAGAGCTGCATCGAGAGCCGCTCTGGACTCTGCTGTGTAGGTCTTGTCATAGTCCGCCTCAGCCTTCTTCGCCTGAGCGGCCTTGACTGCTGCATCATATGCAGTGTAGTCAGCGCCTTCCTCGATCCACTGGGAAACGAGGGTCAGGTCGGATGCGGGCATGGTGGCAGGAACTTCGACGTTCCAACCTGCGAAGGTGTAGTGATCCTTGGTGGGCTCTGCGATGTTGAGCTCAGCACCGTAGTAAACCATGGACTCTGCACCGTCAACCGTAAGCTTATACTGGTTACGGCTGTAGTAAACCTTGAGAACAAGGCTGCCGTCAGCTGCGACTGTGCCGGAGAGGACGCTGTCAGCGGCGACCGTGAAGCCCTCACGAGCCTCGGGATCGACGGAGACGGCCGCGCCGGTAGTGGCAGGAACGACCTTGACATCAGCTGCGCCGTAAGCGCCGTTGACATCCATGACGTAAGTCTCAACCTTGTAGGAGACTTCGCCGGCGGAGAACTGAGCGTTGAAGGAAACATCCTCGGTGCCCATGACTCCGACTTTCTTATCCCAACCGGTGAAGACAAAGCCTTCCTTGGTGGGATTCTCGGGAGCGATGATCTGCTCGCCGACCTTGGTGGGAACGACTCTGTACTCTTCGCCGTCAACATAGAATGTTGCGTTGTAGGTCATCTTCTCAAGACCCTTAACAGCAGCGTTGATAGCTGCGGTCTGAGCGTCGACAACACCCTGCTCGCTGAGCTTCTTGCCAGAGACGTCAACTGCAAGAGCGGCGTCAAGAGCTTTTCTGGAAGCCTCGGTGTAGGTCTTGTCGTAGTTGGCCTCTGCCTTCTTAGCGTTGGCAGCTGCAACAGCTATGTCATAATCGGTGTAGTCTGCGGGATTCTCGTTCCACTTAGCCGTAAGAGTGATGTTCTGTGCGGGCATGGTGGAGGGAACCTCTTCCTCCCAACCCTGGAAAGCATAGCCAGCCTTCTCGGGAGTACGGGCGGAAACAGTAGCGCCATAATAATATGTATCGGGTTCGAGATCCGTGTTAGCATAAGTTATGGTGTACTGGTTACGTGAATAGTAAATGCTGAGGACAAGAGAACCGTCAGCGGCGATGGTGCCGGTAAGGGTGCTCTTTGCCGAATCGAGCGAGAAGCCTTCAGCGGCGACTGCATCGGCAGTGATATCGGCTGTAGAATTGGTCTCGCCTGCGCCCTGATAGGTGCTGTCGGGAGTTGCCGGATAGTTGCCGGTGGTGTCCATATTATAAACATTCACGGTGTACTTTGTATCCGTGTTGTTTGCGAACTGAGCTTCGAATGTAGCGTCAGCGTCAAACGTTGCGGGTACGTTGCCCCAACCGACGAAGTGCATGCCGACAGGTGCGGCAGGAGCTTCGATGGAGCTAAGATCAACGGGATCGCCCTGGTTGCCGGTAAGAACCGCGTGAGTCTCGCCATTCACGGTGAAGGTGAATGTGACGGTGACAACGGGGTTAGCAATAAGGCGCTTCCAGTTGTAGATAAGGTTGTTCATAGCTTCTCTGACCTGCGTGCGCATGGTCGTAGAGGCGTTGAACGAGGTCGAAACCTTCTGAGCATAAGCAAATGACTTTGAATATGCTTCCCATCTCTCCGCGTCATACTTGGAAGCGTCTGCGGAGTCGATGGTGCACATCTTGATAGCCGCATCGAGGTGCGTCTTGACAGCGGCAAGCTTTATAAGTCTGGGACCCCAAAGCTCGACCTGCTGCTCAGCATAAGCAACATCGATAGCGGATATTGTGGGCGTCTGCCAAGCGACAATCGCGGTCTCCCACGCTGCGTGGTCGGTCTCCCACTGTGCATATGCCTTCTCATACTTCTGCTTCTCGATCAGAGTAGCGTCATCGCCGGGCTTCTCGGGAGCAACGGGCTCCTTGGGAGCTATGGTCGAGTTGTAGAGGTTGAGAGCGCGGTTTCTGGCTTCCTTCCAGCCGTTCCAGGTGACTGAATTGAAATCGTCATAACCGAAATAGTTATAACCGTCATCCCAATAAACGGCGCCCTCTGCGTTGTCCTTGCCCTGGACTGCCTCAACGGCGGTCTTGAGCGAGTCAACAGAAGCGGAAACCAAATGCGTCTCCAAAGTTTCAACTGCAGAGGCAAGTGCCTTCTGTCTAGCTTCAAATCCTGCAAGGAATTCGCTATTGGTGTAGAGCGCAATCGTACCGGGAAGAAGCGTATATATAGCCGCATTGTTAAGGGCGGTTATATATGCGTCCCAAGCTGCATCCGCGCTGCTGTCATAATCTGTTCTTGCGCGATTCTTGCCAGCTTCTATATTGTAGAGCTCAGGAAGTCCGTAATCGTTATAACAGATAATGCGGGTAGCACCATTGTAATGGTCGGTTTTGTTACCCTTCTTTGCCGTAGCAGCCCAATTGATCTTAGTGTCAAAGCCAACTTCAAACTTTGCAATAGAAGCTGTCTCCTCCCAAAGATCAATGCTGTCATAGGCATTTGAACCTGAAATAGCATTTCCGCCATCCATTGACGCCGAGGAGGTCGCACTCTTAAGGTTGGAACTAAGGCCACCGAGATTAGCCGATGCATTAGATCCTGTATGTGCGCCCTTGCCCTTCGGCACCTTGAAAGTAACACTCTGCGCACATATCGTCTTCAGCGGGTTGGTGTTGTTCTGATTAAACAGCAGAAGTTTGGGCGGGCAATCATTAACAGACGCACTTGTCTTGTTTGAGCCCGTATTAATTCCGCTGGTATTGTTATCAACATCAGCACCATCAAGCCTGTAAGAATAGAATCTGCAAACCGAAGCATCGTTTGTCAGCTTATTTCCCGCCTCATCGAGGGCAAAATAATATACAGTAAAGACAACAAGCGTATTATTACTGTCGATTCCGCTTATCTTCACCGACCTATTATCGCCGCCATTGAGTTCCTCATTGGCAGTAAGACCGGATACCGAAAGATCCTTTTGTTTGCTGCCGTCATAGTTATAAGCAACAGCGCTCCAACTATCGATTGTATAACGGGGAAGCTTGTCCTGAGTGAAGTTATTGTTCTTATCAGTATAACCTCTGTTAATGCCCTGGCTTCCGTTATAAACCGTGAGATCAAGTTCGCTGCTGTTCTTGATTCTCTTTGAACCGGCGATCTCCATTTCCTTGAACTTTGCCTTATCAGTCAGCTTCATGACCTGAGCCACGATGTTGACGATAGGCGGAACAAGCTTGTCCTTGTTGGAATTCAAAGATCCGAGAAGGTTCTCGACTATCGAGCCGAGCTCAGAGTTCGAAACGATCTCATTGAGCGAGCCGTAAGTCTTGGTTATCGTTCCCGGAAGAACTGCGTTGAGGATATCGGTGACGAGTCTCACGATGCTCTGCTTGAGAGTCTGAGTGGCGAATGCGCCGGACTCATTCTTAACAAACAGGTCAGAGATGCAGGTCAGATCCTGATCAACGAGCAGTCCGTTGAGGATAGAATAAACAATATCCTTGAGGATAGTCTCGCTTCCGCTGTTGGCAAACTTTGCGGGAAGAACAGATTTGTCTAACAGCTTGAAGAAGATATCATCAAGAGCTTTCCATCCGTCAGAGGTATCAATCGTGGTGCTGGGAAGAAGACCTGTGTAATACTGCGGGTCAGCGGCAAGCCACTGAACGGCAGTAGTCAGCATCTTATCCATACCGTCGCCGTAGTTGAGCGCCTTCTTCAGATCACCTGCGTTGAGGTCGATACCGGGATTGACGTTGTAGGCGACGAAATCCGCAAGCATGTCAAGGATACCCTGAACAGTCTTGGGATAACCGCTGTAATCTCTTTCGGGAAGGAACTGAGCCATGAGCTGCTTAACAGCCTCCCATGCAACGCCTATAACAGTCGTGACATCCTCGGGGATGTACATATAGCCGACTGATGCGTTGATGATCGAGCGCGCAAGATAAGCGATAAGCTCTTCCTTGCTCATTGCGTCGATCTCTTCGGCTGTTGCGATGTGCTTCTGCCAATCCGGGAAGAAGTAATCGCCGGTCTCTTTGAGAATGTATCTCGCAACTGCGACAACATTATCGGTGAGCTTTGAATTGTCACCCGAGACCCAACCGTTGTAGTTCTTCAGAAGTCCGTTAACAATGCCGCCGGCAATGTTATTGAGCTCAGCAACAAGAGTGCTGCCCGCGGGGACGGTATAGGCCGAAACCCTGAAGTCCCTGTTGAACAGACCCGCAAGAGTACCTGTGGTATCCTTGTCGATCTCCTGACCGAGCCACTTCATTGTCTGGTCATTGAGCATCGGAACAGCTATATCGTTATAAGCTGTCTGAAGAAGATCCTCGATGAAGTCATATGTAGACTTTGTCGAGTTGAGGTCAACGAGATTTTTGACGCTGTCAGGAATCTCTTTAACGCCTGCAAGAGCGTTCTGAATGATGACCTGAAGCATGCTGTCGATGTTATTGGAGCTGTTGTATTCCGTATTCGGATATGCAAGACCCCAAATCATCTCTCTGAGCATAACTTCGACATTCAGATCGACCTTTACGAACGAGTTGGCAACGCCGAGAGAGACACCGCCGTCTCGCTTGTACTTACCGACACCGCCGACGACAACCTTCTTGACGATTCCCTTGTTGTCCGCAAGGAACTGAAGGAGCGCCTTGATGACTGCGACATCAGTGGTATTGCTTCTGCGCGGGTTCTTGATTGCATCGACATTGACGCTGTTCAGATCGCCGGCCATCCAAAGGATGATCTTGTTGCCGTTGATCAGCTTATAGACGCTCGAAAGAGCATTGTCTATAGACGTCGCATCAAGCTTACCGAGAATCGAAAGATCCATCGTGATGTTCTCTTTGGCAAGCGCCTTGTCAGCGTAGTCAAGAAGCGCAGACGCATACTGCTCTGTGGTCAGAACCGCAGTGTCAGTAAAGTCGTACTTTGTCAGCGCGTCATCCTTATAAGCCTGGTACGCACTCGCGCCGGCGGTAGCCGATGAGAGTATGAGCAGTGAAGCAAGGATGATTGCTAACAAGCGTTTCATTTTCTTCAAATTTACACCTCCATTTTAAAAATTTCACCATATATCAGAGCATTCCGTCTCCCGCAAATTGACGGAACACATTGGCGACAAAGTCATTTTGCTCTGTTCGGGCAATACAAAGCAAGAGGGTATGATTATCCCCCATGTAAAGAATAACCCCTCGTTCGGCACTTTGTCAATAAGTTTAAAATTTTTTAATCATTTTTGTGCGTTTTGTACAATGAAAGTTCAATTTTTTATTGTATGCTAACAATACAGATTTAACAAATATGTTGAAAAATGTCATCTTTGTTCTATATTTCCATTAAAATTAACGCTTTTATGATTTTGGAGAATTAATTTTAATTTTTTGCGGGTAAAAATTGCACAAAAAATCATGAGTTCTGAGAATAATAACGTCTATTTATCATATTAATATTTGTTATGGAAATAAGTAGGGCTTTTATTTGCTGATAATTAATAAAAACACGGCTTTTAAGGCTATATTTGTTTTACATAACCGCTATATAAAAAGGCTTATATATATAATGTATAGTAACATGGCATCGCGGCAGTGATTTATCGGGGTAAAAAGCAACACAGATAAGCAGAAAAACCGGCTCCGTCACCCCTATACAGACTTCAAAAGCAGGCGAACGAAGTTCGCCGCTACGGTCAGTAGAACAAATCTTGCGAAAACTTCGTGCCGCCGTCGGCGGCAGCGGTGCGTCGGGTCGCCGCACCCTACAAGGTGCAGGGTAATAAATTTAGTGCGAATTTCGTGAAATAAGCTCTCAGTCTTGGCTTCGTCAATCAGGTTTCCCTGCACGAAAGCCTGACAAGCCTATTAATAACACAAAAACCAGCCGTAAAGCGATTATACTTTACAGCCGGCTTTCGCGGTTTTTTCACTTTTTCTCCCTGCACGCGGCTATTATGCTCAGCGTCGAACAGGCGGCTGTCGCTATCGCCGCGGCGGCGATAAGCTTTTTGATTATATCGAGCCAGCGCATCGAGGTCAGTGCGCAGCTGACGAGCTTCAGGCTCTTTGAAACACTCTGCACAGTATCCATTGCTATCCCCTTTCAGTTTGTCAGCAGGACCGCGTGGGCTATCGACGGCACTGTCTCGCCTTGGAGCGGTGAGACTGCCGAGAGCAGCGCGCCCGTTCCGACGAAGAGCACTTTGTTGAGCCTGCCCGAGCGCATCTCACTGACTATATGCGAGCAGACAACCGCCGCGCTGCACCCGCAGCCCGAGCCGCCGGAGTTCACATCCTGCTCGTTGAGCCGATAGAGCATCAGTCCGCAGTCGTTGTGGCGGGTCGTGATATCGATATGCTCCTGCTTTCTCATCAGCTCGCGCAGGAGCGTTGAACCGACATAGCCGAGGTCGCCAGTCAGGATAAGGTCGAGATCCTCCGGCTGTGTTTTTGTGTCCTGCAAAAAGGCAGTTATTGTCGAGCACGCGGCGGGCGCCATAGCCGCACCCATGTTGTTTGCGTCTTTGACTCCGTAGTCGGTTATCCTGCCGAATGTGGCGGCTTCTATATGCGGCGACGCGGACTTTCCTATCACGGCGCACCCTGCTGCCGTCGCCGTCCACTGGGCAGTCGGAGGACGCTGACCGCCGTATTCGAGCGGTGTGCGGAACTGCTTCTCCGCCGAGCAGAAATGCGACGAAGTTGCCGCGGCGGCTATACGCGCCGCACCCGAATCGACACTCAGCGCCGCCAATGCCAGCGACAAAGCCATTGTTGAGCACGCGCCGTAAAGCCCGACAAACGGTATGCCGAGATCGCGTGCGCCGAACGCCGAGCCGCTGCACTGGCTGAGCAAATCACCCGCCATTAGCATATCTATATCGGCGGCGGTCATGCCGGATTTTTCAATAGCCTTCACCACGGCGCGGTGCTGAAACGCGCTCTCCGCCTTCTCCCATGTCTTTTCGCCGAATGTGCCGTCGGTTATAATTTCATCGAAGCTCCCGCCGAGAGGTCCGTCCCCCTCCTTGCTGCCGACTATCGCGGCGGATGCGATTATCCCCGGACGACTGCCGAATTTCAGCGTGTATTTTCCAATTCTCTCTGCCATCGGTTCACCCCATTATCCTGAGCGCGATATAATAAATCACGCCGTAGACGACCGCCGCGGCGCTGCCATAGACTATAACAGGCCCCGCAACCTTGAACATATTCGCGCCCGTGCCGAGAATCCTGCCCTCGCTCTGGAACTCCATTGCGGGCGAAACAACTGCATTTGCAAAGCCGGTTATCGGCACGAGTGTACCGGCGCCCGCATGACGGGCGATTTTATCGAACACGCCGAGAGCGGTCAGCACAGCGGCAATAACGACAAGGGTACATGGTACAAGGCTCGACACCGTCTTTTCGTCAGCGCCGAGCGACTCATAGAGCATTGAAAAGCCCTCGCCTATCGCGCAGATGAGTCCGCCTATCAAAAAAGCTTTCAGCAGGTTCATCAGCTTCGGACTAGGCGGTGAGGCACGCTTCGTCATTTTTTCATATTCTTTTCCGGACAGCGACATACTTTCATCTCCCTTGCGTCTATTTTCTGCACGCGCGAAAGAAATATACCGCCGCGAAAATAATTTACAAATGTTGACTTGACTTGATGAACAACATCGCGATAAAATTATAAAAAACACTTGAGGAGCTTTGCAATGGCGCATCTTATCGAAGTCAAGGACGCATATAAAATATACAATCCCGGCGAGAACGAAGTTCACGCGCTCGACGGAGTTTCGCTGACCGTTGACCGCGGAGAATTTCTGATGATCGTCGGTCACTCCGGCTCGGGCAAATCGACACTGATGAACATGCTCGGTCTGCTCGACATCTGCACGAGCGGCGAATATCTCATCGACGGCAAAGATGTTTCTAACCTGTCGGACGACGAGCTTTCGGAGATACGCAACAAAGAAATCGGCTTTATATTCCAGGGCTTCAATCTGATTCCAAGCCTCACGGCAAAGGGAAACGTTGAGCTGCCGCTGATATACAGAGGCGTAAAGAAAGAGGAGCGCGAGAAGCTCTCGGTCGACGCACTGCGCCGAGTCGGGCTCGAAAAGCGCATGAACCACCTGCCCTCGCAGATGTCCGGTGGTCAGCAGCAGAGAGTCGCAATAGCCCGTGCAGTCGCCGCGCGCCCGCCGATAATCCTCGCGGACGAACCGACCGGCAACCTTGACTCGCACTCCGGCAAGGAGGTCATGAAGATACTCCATGAACTCAACGACGAGGGGCGCACGATAATCCTCATCACCCACGACAACGAGATCGCCGAAGAGGGAACGCGCGTTGTCAGAATATCGGACGGCAGGATAATCGAAGACCGACCGAGCAACAGAGCATAAAAACTCAGCAATGATTATAAGACAAAAATCCTATCCTCTATTGGATAGGATTTTTTGTTGGGCGTGGTGGAATAGGCATGAAAAAAGGACCGTCCGTTCAGACAGTCCTGATTTTTTATTCATCAGAGAACGTAGATGCGCACGCCTCTGTAGCCCCATGCACAGCACTCCTCATATGTGTTCATATAGAGGTCTACAGTGCAGGAATTTCTCTTTGCAAATCCTCCGGTATCGGCCGCTATGCAGTAGCCGTAGACGAACTTGCCGTCAAGAGAGACGATATAGAGCTCGGTTCCGTAAGGGAACTGCTTGGGGTTGACCGCGATGTGTCCGGGCATCGGTTTGCGTCCGGATGCCGTTCCCGTGCCGCCGTAATATGCGGTTGCGGTGCCGTCAACTATTCTCTTGTAGTTCTTGGGCACGCCGTTTGCATCAAGCTGAACGCGCGCTGGAACTTTGAGCTCGGATATCGGCGTATGAGTCTTGAGTCTGATATTCTTGACGCGCTTGACTCTGCCCTTGAGGATGACCTCGGTCACCATCTGCTTGGTTATCTTTTCATTGACGGTCTCGGAAGAGTCGAGGTCGCCGTTGACATATTTGTCTTTATAGGTGACTATCTTCTCGCCGTCCACGCCCTCGACGGAGACCTTTGTCTGGTCAACATAGAGGTCGGGGGTTCTCTTTGTGACTGTGTCGAACGGGATCTTGACGGTCTCGGTGCGCTCCTTGTACTCAACACGCAGGACGTTTATCTCCATGCCGTTGGTGAGCTCCGTATCGAGCGCGGGATCGGTCTCGTCATTCTCGCCGAGTGTGATGCCTGCGCGGGCGACTGCATCTTTGACAGTACCGGAGGCTATCTGGACATCGTTTGATTTTCCGTCCGCTATAACAGTGACGCCGAATGAACGCTTGATTTCAAGTGTCTTGTCGCTGCTGACGAACTCATTGTCGGCGAGGTTTATCTCGTCGAACTTGCCGAGAGCCATATTGTGCTTCTCGAGCATCTGAGCCGCAGGACCGGCTCCGTTGAGGAAGTGCTCCTCGCCGTTGTCGATGACTTTGATGACCTGCGCGCGAAGGACGGTCACTGTGCAGTTCTCGCCGACTTCGAAAGAAGAGGTGTCGAGATAATCATACTTGCCGAGTGACAGGGCGTCCGCGTTATCCTCAACAAATTTTTCAACTGAGTCTGCGCGGGTCGAAACTGTGTAGGCCTTTTTGCCTGCCTCGTTTACGGTGACTTTATAAGTCGCCGCAGCCGCGAATGCCGTTATCGTCACAACAGAGACGATAACCACAAGGGCTGAAACCGTTGCCAGAACTTTGCGTTTTGACATATTTCTCACGGGCAGTTTTGCAAAGAAAGCCTTGATATGCTCTAACATCAGGTAAAACTCCTTTGTTCTTTGCTTTGGGTTCCGTGGGTGTGCTGAGCCGTTTTTGAAACGACTCCTGCTATTATATTGACACAATCGGCATTTGTCAAATTTTTTGAGGCTCTCATTTTGTGCAGTTTGCACAAGAGCGTACTTGCAAATCAAATACGATAACGCTCAAAGTGTGGCACTGACCCTTGAAACCGCCCGTTAAAATGGGAAAAAATGGCTAAACTTTTGTGAAAAGTCCAAAAAGTTACAAATGGTTACAAATCAATGAAAATCCGTAACAAATTCGGCTCTTTGATGTTTTAGAAGAATCATTTTCAAGTTTCGCCAACCTGTTTCGTTGCGCACCAAACTATATCGGCAAAGAAAAATAAACAGGGCTTGTAAACCTCTTCGCTTTACATAATTTCACCTGCAAAAAAGGCTGAAAAAGTGTAAAGTAAAACGCTTTACACTTTTTAATAA
>OJQL01002068.1_pt1 | contig 12551 bp, 9 predicted proteins | sample 1598731 | NCBI WGS metagenome assembly OJQL01 (sample SAMN03922510, study PRJEB24848) | human gut metagenome | isolation source: stool sample | host: Homo sapiens | place: Germany | collected 2010-02
CTTTCGCCATCAGCGAAGGGTTGGTAGTCACTCCGTCAAGTACTCCGAGGTCATACGCCTCTTGAATCTGCTCCAAATTGGCTGTGTCAATAAAAAACTTCATACTTCTAATTTTTAATGGTTAACTATCTAATAGTCAAAGATAAGAATTTATTTCCATTCATCCGGAATTAAGCAATTGTTATTTCCGGGTCAAGATATACATCTTGGATGGTGTTCAACAACTCTACGCCTTCATTCATCGGTTTCTGGAACGCTTTACGTCCGCTAATCAATCCCATGCCACCGGCACGTTTATTGACTACAGCAGTAATGACAGCATCACGCAAGTCTGATTCTCCATGAGACTCTCCACCGGAGTTAATCAATCCTACACGTCCCATATAACCATTGGCTACCTGATAGCGGCAAAGGTCAATCGGGTGTTCGGAGCTTAGTTCGGTGTACATACGTTCATCAATCTTACCGAAGCCGATAGCTTTAAAACCACCATTATTAGTAGGAAGTTTCTGTTTCACAATATCCGCTTTGATAGTGACTCCCAAACGGTCGGCCTGTCCGGTAAGGTCAGCAGCGGAATGATAGTCCACAGCACCTTTCTTGAAATCATTGTTACGCAGATAGCACCAAAGAATGGTCGCCATACCCAGTTCGTGTGCATATTCAAAAGCCTCGGCAATCTCCACCAATTGACGACGGCTCTGTTCCGAACCGAAATAGATGGTTGCCCCTACGGCTACCGCTCCCATATTCCAAGCCTCTTTAACAGTACCGAACAAGACCTGGTCGAAGCTGTTCGGGTAAGAAAGCAATTCATTGTGATTCAACTTCACAATGAATGGAATCTTATGGGCATATTTACGTGCCACGGAACCAAGAATACCGAATGTGGAAGCTACCCCGTTACAGCCGCCTTCAATAGCCAGTTTCACGATATTTTCCGGGTCGAAATAAATCGGATTCGGAGCAAAGGAAGCACCGGCAGTATGCTCTATATCCTGGTCGACGGGAAGTATGGATACATAACCTGTATTTGCCAGACGTCCGTGTCCCAACAGGGTTTGCAAACTGTTCAATACGCGTATGTTCCTGTCGGAATCAATCCAAACCTTATCTATTGTATTGGGAGACGGAATATGAATCAATGACTTATCAATGGTTTCGCAAGTGTGATCCAAATAATAATTGGCTTTATCTCTTAGTAATTCAACTACTTTACTCATAACTTTGTTTTTTTAATGTATAACTATTCTATTTTTTCTTCCCCTGATTCGCTACTGCATCCATCAGCTTCTTTATTTCTTCGGGATTTCCGAGGAAATAATCATTAGCCACGTTCAGTTTTTCGTCAAACTCGAACACGTAAGGCACGGCAGTAGGCAGGTTCAGCTTTATAATATCTTCATCCGAAATATGTTTCAGATGCTTGATGATACCCCTCAAACTATTGCCATGAGCCACCACCAGTAAGGTATGGGCTGTTTTCAGACTGGGAAATATATCCGATTCCCAATAAGGCATAATACGTTCGATGGTATCTTTTAATGATTCGGTACGGGGGAGTTCGGCATCGGGAACTTCATGGTAACGATAATCGAAGCGCGGGTTTCTCAAATCATTCTCCGCAAGCGGATTAGGAGCTATATCGTAGCTACGACGCCATACGAGCACTTGTTCTTCACCATACTTCTCGGCAGTTTCCGCTTTATTCAGTCCCTGCAACTCTCCATAATGCTTTTCATTCAAGCGCCAGTTTTTCTCTACGGGAATCCAGTCCAGATCCATCTTGTCCAGCACACAATTCAGTGTCTTTACAGCTCTTTTCAGATAAGAGGTATAGGCTTTATCGAAATTGAATCCATATTCTTTCAGTGTCACACCGGCTTTCTCCGCTTCGGCAACTCCTTTTTCGGTCAGGTCTACATCCGTCCAGCCCGTAAAACGGTTTTCCTTGTTCCAGGCACTTTCTCCATGACGAAGTAATACTATCTTTTTCATTCTTATAAGTCTCCTTTCTTCTTTTTATATATACAACATTTTGCTTCTCTACAAAGTTCACCAAAGAATGAATAGTTATCAATACCCGGAAAAGATGATTCTTTCAGTATATCAGTAAAATATAGGGAATATGTATATAAAAAATAAACTCACCTTTCCCCGAAAGGAAAAGCAAGTTTATTCAAGAAAAAGAGAGAATTTATATGTCCTGAAAATCTATCCCGATTTTCCGTTTTCTCTTAAAAGGCCATTGCAGAAACAGACGTGTCAGCGTTTTTACCATAATACGCTTCTTTTGTCTTCTTGATGTCACGTAGCAAGGCTGCATAATGGCGATAATTCAAATCACCTTCCTTACAAACAGCGAGCTGCTTTTCCACATATTCTTCAACCTTGTCAAAATGCGTTTCTACAAAGAGCAGGATATCAGAGCGGTTGAATGTCGCATTCGCATTGGCGATATCCTTGCTTTCGGGATTCATCATGCGTCCGATAAATGTCAGATAAGACCGTTGCAACTGGCGACGGAGATTATTTTCCAGCTCATTGGAAGCATTCAAAGGTTTCCATATCGCAGTGAACACATCATTCAGATATTCATCAAGCGGATACGGTTCCGAACCGCACAAAGAAGCCGAATAGATATTATACAACATCCCCGGTGCAAGCAATAGAGCGACTAAGGAACTTTGGCGGTCACGAATTTCGTCCATAGGTTTGACTCCCGTACAACTCACCACCTTATCGGGATAAAGCCAAAGCGGAGCCTCGAACAGATTGCGTCCCAGCCATTCAACAGCCTCTTTCTGTACACTACGCGGCAGGTAATCATAAGGTTTCATCCCTGGCAGATTATTAGAATAACGCCCCCCCAGGTTCTTCTGCACTTGCAGGGTATATTTCAGATGTTGGGCACGGACTGATTTATAAATCGTATTCAAGTCATCATACTGACCGTCAGGCTGCGCTGTCCAAGTCATTATATTTTCCATCACCCTTTTCAGATTCTTTATACCATATTCATTCGCCTTCATATTATTATCGCCCAAATCCTCACTTTGGCTGCGCGGGTCAGCACCTTTCCCTTCGTCACCGATAAACAACAGGCGATGGTCACCCTGAAGCTTTTTCGTGACTTCGGCACGTAATACTGTTTTCTCCTTAAAGGGGTCTTTAAATTCAGGACGATATTGGTAACCCCATTTTATTGCCCATTTGTCATAGTCGCCTATACGGGGGAAAAGCCCTTTTTCCGAAATCCGGTCTTCAGGCTGTGCCACATAATTAAACCGTGCATAATCCATTATTGACACCGTGTGGCCATTGGCTTCCACCCAAGCCTTGTCACGCAACTTTTCTACCGGCGTAGCCGAACTTGCCGCCATGTTGTGACGCAGACCGAGGGTATGCCCCACTTCGTGCGAGGAAACGAACTGAATCAACTTACCCATCAATTCGTCATCAAAGGTCATTGTCTGCGCACGCTTATCCAAAGGTCCGCACTGCACCATATACCACTTTTTAAGTAAGTTCATCACGTTGTGATACCAGCAAATGTGGCTTTCCATGATTTCTCCGCTACGAGGATCCACAATGCGCGGCCCATAAGCATTCTCGTTTTCCGACGGCAGATAACGCAATACGCTATAACGTGCATCATCCAAGCTCATAGTAGGATCATTCGGCCATTCTTTAGCCATGATGGCATTTTTGAATCCGGCAGCTTCAAAGGCCGCATTCCAGTCGTTCACACCCGCTTTGAGATAAGGTATCCATTTCTTCGGTGTTGCCGGGTCTATATAATATACAATGGGGCGTTTCGGCTCAGTAAGTTGTCCCCGACGATACCGTTCCGGGTCTTTCGGTTCCAACCGATAACGCTGGACAATAGCTCCGCGTACAGTAACCTGCTGGTTATCTGAAAACTCAGTTATCGGATTTTGGAAGAATCCCACCCGTTCGTCCGCCAGTCGTGGCTGCATGGGTTCTTTAGGCAACATTACCATGCTGGTATTCAATTTCACAGTTACCGAACCTGTTGCAGCAGCCGGCAACTTGCCGGAAGTGACATTGTAAGTGCGCAAGGTTGTCACCTCTACATTAATAGGATACGTCTTGATGGTATCCATAAATGTACGATCCTGTACCAAAGAACCGATACTAAGAATGGAACGGTCACTTGATGTAAAGCCACACGTCTTGTTATCGCTCAAAAGAAACTTGGACACATTAACAAGCTGCGCCTGAGTTTCCGGGTTTCTACCGATAACATCGAATTTGGCAATAACCGGATCTACCGTCGATTGCTTCAACGCTTCCGCTATCTTATCACCCGGACGGGCAAACTGTGACTGTACATACTCGCGCAGAAAGAGAATCTTATCGTTATGTTGTTCCCAATAAACCACGCTCCGGTTCACCTCTTCACCACTAATCATCTTGAAGCCTTGCGGCACGGCTTTAAAACGGGTAACAACCAACAATAACCGTCTCAACAAAGAATCCGGCACTTCAAAATACCAGTCATCTTTGATATGACGTACTGTAAACATCCCCTCACATTCACTGCCGCCTTCTTTCAGCAGTTTTTCATAAGGTGTAGTTTTCTTGACAGTGTCCTCTTGGACTACTAATTTCCTCTTTCCGCTATCAAGCAGACATTCACCGCCGATATGTGCTCCGACACCTTGTAAGGCAAAGAGCACCAATACAGCCATCATCAAAATCTTTCGCATGTTTTTCCCTTTATTTTTTTATTCGTTAGTGTTCAGCGTTATGTTCGGGTTCTTTTCACGGGCATCTACCGGGAATGGAATGATATACAAGCGTGAATCCGGACGCAGTGTGTATGTTTTCTGCTCAACGTCCGTAGAAACCACCGGAAACTTGCGAGTAATTGTCTTCGCATAATCAGCCTCCGTATTGTATCGTTTCAAATCCCAAAAACGGCTGAATCCCGAAATCAGTTCCCTGCGACGTTCATCAATGACTGCCTGCACCATCGCCCGTTCGGTAGCCGGTTCCGGCAATATGGCTTCCGAGCCCCTGATTCTTTTTTCCCGCAACAAGTTCAAAGTCCCGACAGCACCCGATATATCCTTCAACCGTGCTTTGGCTTCAGCCAGAATCAGATAAACTTCGGCAGTACGCATACCTACGGACATCGTCTGAAATTTGGAATAGGTAATTGAAGCGTTCCACAAAGCAGCACCGGAGCCTTCATCAAAGTAATAGATACTGTTACCGGTCGTTTTGAAGAACTGGTTCATACGTTCGTCATTCTGTCCGTAAAGTTGCACCAACTCCGGACTTACCATACCATACATGTAAGCCAGGTTGTCAGAGGTTCCTCCCATATAAGCATAGTTCAAAATCTCCGGATTACCACCTTTGGCATAAGTCGACACCCTGGTCGGCCCGCCTGCATCTGCCAACGCTATATAATCAATCAAGCTACTGTTACGTTTCAACGATTCTTCCGCAGCTTCCTTCGCTTTCTTCCAGTCTCGATGGAACAGATAAACGCGGGCGGCCAATGCATAACCAAACGCTTTGGACGGATGATATACATTCACCGGTTCTTCCTGCAAATAAGGAAGTGCCTCTTCTATATCCTTAATGATGAAATCATAAACTTCGGCAACAGTCGATTTGGCCGGAGTAGCTTCCAAGTCATATTTATTGACGATGGGAATCCCGCCGTCATTCGCTGCCGTTTCCGGATTATAGGCTTTCGCATACGTATTCACTGCAATAAAGTGATCCCAGGCACGCATGATCTTCGCTTCCGCTTTTGCCAGTTGCTTGGTGTCTTTGTCCCCCTGACTGTCATCTATCAATGAAATCACAATATTCGACCGCAAGATATATGTATAACAGTTTGCATACAGATTGTTGTCCTTCAGTTCTTTCCTGTCGGCTTCCTCATTGAAAGTCATATTGATTCCATCATAGGAAGTATATTCTTTTCCAATAATATTCGCTTCTTTTGCCCAGACATTGTCACTTAGCAATGCAAAAGAACTCGGATTATAAGTCCGATTCGGCAGCGCCACCAATTCGTAGTAAGTTTGGGTAGAATCCACGGTTTTCTGACCCGTGGGAGTTATATCCACATAATTCTCACAGGCTGCAAACCCTATTACGAGAATAATCGGCAAAATATAAAGTAATTTACGCATAATCCTATGTCTTTTAAATAGTTAGAAACTTGTTGATAACCCGATGGAATAAGTTTTGGGCGAAGCCATACCACGTGTTCCACCATTCATATTGTAGCTCTCAGGATCAATATCGTTCCCTGCCTTACACCAGGTAAACAGATTATTCACTTGTACCTTTACCTTCAGCGAATTGAGACGGAGATGCTGGCAAATCGTTAGTGGTAAGTTATAACCTAAACTCAAGCTACGCAATTTCACATAGCCGGCATCCTTCACGTTTATATCGCCATACTTCCACCAATCCTCAAAAGTACTCGCATAAGTTTTTACTTGTGACGGCATATCGTGATACATACGTACCCACGCATCCGGTTCATCCGCACTCCAACGGTTAGAAATTCCTTTCAGCGTCTGGCTTCCTATTTGGTCACTCATGCTCACTACACTGTTACGCAGTTTATTACCGCCGGCATACACAAAAAAAGCATTCAGATCGAAATTCTTATAGTTGACCCTGAAAGCCAGTGAGCCACTGAATTTCGGAGTCAGCGAACCGAGGTTCACCAAGTCATCAGTACCTTTGAGCAATGAGTCGCTGGTGATACTGGCCACCGTGCCATCTTCATTGAATTTCACCAAATCATTGCCATCTTTGTCTACTGCTACCGGATACCCATTCTCAATACGGTCTATACGGTAAGCCCACAACGTATTATAGCTGGTACCTTCCATGAAATAGTTCAACGGACTCTTAATAAAGGACGACGCGTTGTCCGCCTCGCTGTGATCCACTTTCAGCATCTTGTTCTTATTATGGTCAAAGTTGAAATCAACAGCAAAATTCCAGTCTTTCTTGCGGACAATGTTTGCCGTGAGGGAAAGTTCCACCCCTCGGTTACGCATCTCGCCATTATTCACTTCACGTGATTTTGCCCCTATAGTCGGATCCATATACCGACGTACAAGCAAATCCGACGACTGGCGGTTGTAGTATTCCAAACTACCACTAATCACATTATTGAACAGGCGGAAATCTAATCCTACATTATAAGTGGCTGTCTTCTCCCAACGCAGTTTCGGATTGGGCAGGTCATCGTCTTCATACGTCAGATAAGTCGTTTTGATAGGATTGCTCTGCGTTTTTTGTTTGACAATGAAATAAGTGGTCGAACTTTGGTCTACGTTACCGTTGATACCGTAAGTCATACGCGCTTTGAGATAATCCAACCAGGAAATCTCTTTCATAAATGATTCTTCCGACAGGATCCAAGAAGCACCGACAGACCACAAAGGATGACGCTGCTTACGAATGTCAAGACCGAACAAGTCGGTTTGATCCCAACGGATACTTCCCGACAGATTATAGCGGGATAGGTAAGAGTATGCCGCATTCGCATAAAAAGACGCATAACGATGGCATACCTCCTTTAAAGTGCCGGGCAGCCCCGACAAAGTAATCCTATTGCCGGAAAGGGCACTGGTTCCCACACCATCGCGGAATTCCTGCCAGTTCATTTGATCGGAAGTCAGCGTTTGCGGATCGTAGCCATAAAATAATTGACTGGTAGATTTCGGAATCTTATTTTCACGGAATTCCAGTCCGGCAATGGCAGTTACTGTATGATCTTTCCAGTTTTTGTCAAAGTCTATCTGGTTTCGTACCGTATAGCGGTTGCTTCCAATTTCCGACTGGGAATATCGACCGCCTTGCGGTAAATGCGCTTTTCCATCCGTATCAACCATACTGTTGTGCAACATACGTATTGCGTAAGAATCCTCCGAATCAAACAGCTCACTCTTGCTCTTGTTCCATTCATACTGATACATAAAATTGTACTTAAACATTTTCAGGAAACGAGCCTGTAAACTAACGAAGGGACGAATACTGACATCATGTGATTTAGTCTTACTTTCATCCAGTACGTCAAGCACATTGAAGCCAAACGATTTGTAAGGTGCAACACCCTCGGCACTATCCACAACACTTCCATTGTAAGAAATGTTGCCTACATTGACGTAAGGAGACGTATAATGTTTGCCATCGACATCCAATATCCGCTCATACCGTTGCTGTATGGCATAACTGGTATAACTTGTATTCGGTGTGTAGCTACGTTCCATGCGCACGTCTATGCCGGCATTCACATTCATCCAACTCGTAATCGCATAGTTCGACTTGTAATACAAGGAGATCCGATTGCTCTTGCTGCTTATGATACGCTGATTGTCAGTCTCATAGTTGAAAGAAAGATAATGTTTGTTATTTCCGGCCTTTTGAGATATACTCACGTTATAACGCTGAGTCACGGCTGTACGCCAAGCATTGTCACGATATTCTTTGTAATAGTCATTATTGCGCCATTGATTCAAAGTGGCATTTACCTCATCACTGCTGACATCTCCATTTTCCCGATCCAAATAAAGTTGGAACAAAGGATTGTAGTATCCGGACTTAAAACCGGACAAGTATCCTGACGCACTACCTATTTCGGCTACATTAGCATCAAACACAGCCGTCTGATAATCAATAATTTCACTGGTAGAAGCCAGATTCAAGCTTTTGAAATTCGGTCTGGTAGTGATAAACCAGTCAGCGTTAATAGACACGTTCGCACCTTCTTTCTTAGCTTGCTTTGTAGTTACCACGATAACGCCATTCGCTGCCAAAGCGCCATAAATACTGGCTGCTGCGGCATCTTTCAAGACAGTAATGCTCTCTACATTATAAGGATTTATTTCACTCAAAGTCAGGTCGGTCGGCATGTCATCCACTACGATTAGCGGTTTTGTGCCTATCTTATCTGAGAATGTACCTACACCACGAAGGATGGGACTCATATCACCGTTATTCGGATTAATATTCATACGCAAACCGGCTATTTGCCCTTCCAGAGACGAAGTCAGGTCTGTGTGCATCTGCCTTGTTAGTTGTTCGGAATCTATAAAGCCGAAAGAGGCAGTAGAACGTTCGCGGCTAATGCGTTGATAACCAGTCACGACGACATCACCCAGTTGCTGTTTATCTTCATGCATAATCACATTGACATGAGTACGCCCTTTAATAGATACCTTTTCAGTTTGCATACCGACAAAAGAGATTTCCAATGTGTGGGTTTCCTCCATCACTTTACAAGTGAAATTTCCTTTGATATCGGAAATAGCTCCAAACGGGCTGTCGATTCCCCGGATATTCGCCCCCGGCAACGGATCCCCTTTTTCATCCACTACCCGCCCCTCAATGTTTCTGACTTTACGAGTAGTCGATGCAGGCTTCACTTTACGGACAGTGATAAAATGCTGTTTCACTTCATATTCAAAAGGCTTCCCTTCCAAGATTTTCTGAAGTGCCGCCAAAGGCGCCAACTGGCGTATGCTTACGCTTACCCGATACGCTCCGACATCTTCACTAGGAAAATTCACCTTATAACCGGACACATTGCTGAACTGCTTCAAAGCCTCTCCCAGTGACGCTTCCTTTAGTTCCAAAGAAATTAATTTGCTGTCCGTATCTTGTGCCCGTCCATGCAGGGCAGTTACAAACATCAGCAATAAGAAAGCGACTTTCATCCATACGACCTTTCTCATTGCCTTTTTGTAAGACAATGTAATTTGTTGCTTTTTCATAAGAGTTGTATTTGTAAAGTTATATATGTTTAATCGTAATAGTTCCGTCCTGATAATCTACACGTACTTTTTCCAGTTTATTCAGCAGTTCCACCGCCTCGTCCAGATGAGCGTTGCGGTTCACCCAAAAGTTCAGGCGGATATTGTATAGTTCCACCCGTTCAAAATCGACGTTCACGTTGTACCATCTGCCCAGAGAACTCATAATTTCTTCCAGTGACGAATCTTCAAAATAGAACATTCCTTCTGTCCATGCCGTATAAGTAGCTATGTTGACACGCGATATTTTCTCTTCTCCGGTTTCCGTATAGGTCAAGTCCTGTCCGGGTTGAAGCACTACGGATGTAAGGCTGTTCTTGTTGGTCACTTGCACTTTTCCCTGCACCAATGTCACGTGACGGTCTTCTGTTGTGTATGAACGTACATTGAATTTAGTACCCAGCACATGGGTATCCATACCGTCGGCACTTACGATAAAGGGACATTTTTCATCCTTTGCCACTTCAAAACAGGCTTCACCTTTCAGCTCTACCCGTCGTTCCTTCCCGTTGAATGCGACAGGATAGCGCAGACTACTTTCAGCATTTATCCACACCTTAGTCCCGTCGGACAATACCAACAGGAAACTTTTTCCACGTGGTGTAGTCAACGTTTGGCAACAGGTGGTATCCGGTGCCAATGTTTTCCATTCTTTGATATCCATCACACTGTCTTCCAACAGTTGTTGTTCATGATGACCGTCCATTTGCAGCATCACATGTTCTCCACTGACAGTTGCGGCAAAGAATCGCACCGGTTCCTCTTTTTTTATATAGGAAGAAGGAAGTAAAGAAGGTATAAGAAAGGCCAAAACCAAAACGGCAGCCACCGCAGAAGCCGCTACCCAAATACGTGTTTTCGTTTTTGCCTTGCGTCTCCTATCCAGGCTTTCACGCATCACAGCTTCCTTGCAAGCCATCAGGTCGAGAAATAACTCCTTGTTTTCAGGTACGCTAATCCACTGGTTGAACTCTTCCGTCTCCCTTAGTCGCGGTTCCTGTATCGCACGCAATGCATAATCTGAATTCTGGTCTGGATTTTCCATCATAGTAATCAACTGTTTATCTTAATACGTAGAGCCAACCGAAATTAATGACACCTAAGAGAGATTTTTTTTCTTGATGGAAATTCAGAAAGAACAAATTGACTGGAAAAACAGGTACAAAAAAGAAACGCAAACCTCATATTTTATGCTATATAACAATATTCAAAGCACAGAACGAAGATAATACTCTTTTTAGTTGCTTGCATAGAGAGAATGACGTATTTTTATTGCAATATTATTAAAGAAAATAACAGTGGATGTTTATTGTTTCGCTGTTAGCGTAACGTTAGCAATAAAGTTAAACAAATAAAATATCATCAAATCATGCTAAGTAATAAAGTGATAGACTATTTGAATAAACAAGGTGTATATTCGGAAAAAGAAGATAAAGCATATAAAAAGGCTTTGATAGATTTAGGAATTGATTTAAATAGTGATTTTGCACTGTTTAATCTAAATACTACCGAAATAACATTTCGAGGACAATGTGGCGAAATCTATAATGTGTGTTGGTTTAAAATTTACTCTAATGATTTAAGTTATGGTATAGAAAGGCAAGCAGTGTTAGGCATTCCCTCCGAATACTTACCTCTTGATAGCTTTGAAGGTGAAGGCGGTTTTTTCTATAACCGTAATACAGGAGAAGTTCTCGAAATTGAATTGGGAGAAAAACTAATCAATTTTCAGAATGGAAAGCTGTCTCCACAATGGAAAAACTTCAATTCTTTTTTAGAATGGTATTTGGGATTATAATAAGTTATTGCTAACAAGCGAATGAACCACCCTAACGATCAGTTATTCACAACCCATTAGCAACGAGAGTGTAATCAATATAAAAACAGAAATATGCAAGAGCTTACTGATAGTAAATCTGAAATTCTGATATTTGAGTGTAATAGATTAGAGATTAATCCGAAAGAATATTGGATAGAAATAATAGAAGTTTCATTTATAAAAGGCGATAACTACATTTCAATTTCAAGACTTTCGTATGAGGATGAAACTTATATAGAATACAATGACCAAATAAATTGTTTGTATTCCAACTATAAAGATGTAAAGTTTGAATTGAAAGAGAATATTCTATCTATCCAAGTATTGAACAGTAATAAGAGATATAATATGCCTTGCAAAATACGGATTGTTTTAAATACTAATTGTAATAGCCTCAATGAAACATTTGAAATTTTGCAAGCACCAACAAAAGATTTATAAATGAAAATCCCCCCAAAAGATCGATTATTCTCCGAACACTATTGACGATGAAAAAAGAAGAACTAATAATGTGTTTCCCTCTAAATTTGAAAGAGGATGTTCAAGTAGTCATTGATAATTTGAAAATCAAGGACGGAGATATTCATAAGAGGTCATATAACGTCAAAATTAATAATATCCTCTTAACAATACCGGAACGAATTTACTTTAGTGAGCCTGCGTCCGGGAATTTGACTACTATACAGAAATATATTTTAGACTGCATTTTCACCAAACATCATGATGGTTTTATTAGACAGAAGCATTTGCGCAATCTGTTATTCTGTACAGAGTATTGGATAATACCGTTCTGCTTTAGGTTATTAGGTGAATATGTAAAAGATATATTGCCTGACATAAAAGTTCAAATAGATAATAATATTGAAAATTACCTTTACTTTATATCTGAAAATAACGAGTTCTATAAT
>OJQL01002069.1_pt1 | contig 12546 bp, 9 predicted proteins | sample 1598731 | NCBI WGS metagenome assembly OJQL01 (sample SAMN03922510, study PRJEB24848) | human gut metagenome | isolation source: stool sample | host: Homo sapiens | place: Germany | collected 2010-02
GGGCTCGGAGATGTGTATAAGAGACAGATCAAACGGAACATCAAATTGATGGGTAAAAAATACAAGTTTGATTTCGTAATTACCGAAATCGGGGGAACAGTAGGTGACATCGAATCCCTGCCTTTCCTGGAGGCCATCCGCCAATTACGTTGGGAATTGGGCAAAGATGCCATCAACCTGCATCTGACCTACGTCCCTTATCTGGCGGCTGCAAAAGAGTTGAAGACCAAGCCAACCCAAACATCGGTCAAGCAGTTGCAAAGTTTAGGTATACAACCGGACATTTTGGTACTTCGTACGGAACATGAACTGAATGCGGACATCCGCAAGAAAGTGGCTCATTTCTGCAATGTGGACGAAGAAGCCGTCATTCAAAGCCTGGACATGCCGTCCATCTATGAAGTTCCTCTGAGCATGCAAGCCCAGAAGCTCGATGCCATTATTTTACGCAAGATGAATATGCCGGTAGGTGAAACTCCTCAACTCGGCCCATGGCGCTCTTTCCTTGACCGCCGCAACAAGGCTACGGAAATTGTCCACATCGCCCTGGTTGGCAAATATGATTTGCAAGACGCATATAAGAGCATTTTAGAATCACTCGCACATGCCGGAACCTACAATGACTATAAAGTCAAGACGCATTTCGTCAATAGCGAAAAACTGACCCGTGAAAACGTGGCAGAACAACTGAAAGGTATGGCGGGAGTAGTTATCTGTCCCGGATTCGGACAACGAGGCACCGAAGGCAAAATCGTTGCCGCCGAATACACCCGCACCCACGATATTCCGACATTCGGCATCTGTCTCGGCATGCAAATGATGGTTATTGAATTTGCACGTAACGTATTAGGATATGTGGATGCCAATAGCCGCGAAATGGACGAAAAGACTCCGCACAATGTCATCGACATCATGGAAGAACAGAAAAATATCACCCAAATGGGAGGTACGATGCGTCTGGGAGCCTACGAATGTGATGTACGTGAGGGCAGTAAGACTTTTGAAGCATACGGACAAAAGCAGATTTCCGAACGCCACCGTCACCGCTACGAATTCAACAACCAATATATTAAGGAGTATGAAAAAGCCGGCATGCAATGCGTAGGCACCAACCCCGACAGCAATTTGGTGGAGATTGTGGAAATCCCGGCATTGAAATGGTACATCGGTACACAATTCCATCCGGAATACAGCAGTACGGTACTCAAACCGCATCCCTTGTTCCTTTCATTCGTAAAGGCAGCCATTGAGAATTCATTGAGCACCCAAAAGCAATCTAAAGACAAATAAATAAGAATATGGACAAAAACACGCTTACAGGATTTATCCTCATTGCGGCAGTACTTATCGGATTCAGTTATTTCAGTCGCCCGAGCGAAGCGGAAATGGAAGCCCAACGCCGACAGCAGGACTCTATCGCCATGGCTCAACAAAAAGCGCAGATGGCACAAGAAGCCAAAGAAAAGGCTGAAATAGCGCATCAGGCACAAGTAGCTTTAGACACGACATCATTGTTTTACGCTCACAGGAGAGGAGAAGCACAGGAAGTCGTATTGGAAAACGAACTGATTAAATTAACGTTCAACACACGCGGGGGAACCGTCCAAAAGGTTGAACTCAAAGAATATAAGGACCAACAGGGCGGCCCGGTGACGCTGTTCGACGAAAAAGACACACGCATGCAATTCATGTTGGGCGGTAAGATGGAGAACATCAACTCCAGCGACTTCTTCTTCACCCCCATCAACGTCAGCGACACGACCCTCACCATGCGTCTACAGGCTTCCACTGGAGGTACGTTGGATTTTGATTACACGTTGCTGCCCCACTCCTACATGGTCGACTTTACCATCCGGGCCAACGGCTTGGGCAATTTCTTCGCACCGTCCATGAAAACGTTGGACATCGCATGGAATGAAATGGCACGCCAACAAGAAAAAGGCTTCGATTTCGAAAGCCGTTATTCTTCCCTGACGTATAAAATAAAGAACGAGGGAACGGATTATCTGAGTGAAACCAGTGCCGAATCCGAAAAGATTGCAGAGCCCTTGGACTGGGTCGCTTTCAAGAACCAGTTTTTCAGTTGTGTACTGATAGCACATCAGGATTTCACGGAAGCCCACCTCAGCAGCACGCCGCAGCAAAAAGCCAGCGGTTACCTGAAAGATTACGAGGCCGACATGAAAACGTTCTTCGATCCCTACGGAAAGACCCCCACTCAAATGCAGATGCTGTTCGCTCCGAACAATTACCATCTGTTGCAACATACAAACAAGCTCAGTGCCAGTGACAAAGACTTGGAATTGGAAGACCTTGTTTATTTGGGCTGGCCGCTCTTCAAGTGGATCAACCGTTTCTTCATCATCTACATTTTCGATTGGTTGAGCAGTCTGGGGCTGTCGATGGGGATTGTCCTCCTGTTGCTCACAATATTGGTGAAAGTATTGGTCTACCCCACCACACGCAAGTCTTACTTGTCTTCTGCCAAGATGCGTGTGCTGAAACCGAAGATTGACGAGCTTAACGCCAAATATCCGAAACCGGAAGACGCCATGAAGAAGCAGCAGGAAACCATGCAGCTTTATAGCCAGTACGGGGTCAGCCCGATGGGCGGATGCTTGCCGATGCTGTTACAGATGCCTATCTGGATTGCCCTGTTCAACTTCGTTCCGAATGCCATCGAATTGCGTGGGGAAAGTTTCCTTTGGGCTTCCGACCTTTCTGCATACGATGACGTGATACGATGGGACAAGCCCATCTGGCTCATCGGAGACCATCTCAGCATTTTCTGCTTGTTGTTCTGCCTGACCAATATCGTCAACACGTGGATTAGCATGCGCCAACAGCAGAACAGCATGACCGGTGAACAAGCACAGCAAATGAAGTTCATGCAATACATGATGTACATCATGCCTGTAGCCTTCTTCTTCATGTTCAACAACTACTCGTCCGGATTGAACTATTACTATTTCCTTTCCGGTCTGACTAGCATCCTTATCATGTGGTTCTTGCGCAAAACCACCGATGACAAGAAGCTTTTGGCCAAGCTCGAAGCTAACTACCAGGCCAATAAAGCAAACCCTAACAAAAAGATGTCGGGAATGGCCGCACGGTTGGAAGCACTGCAAAAACAGCAGCAAGCCATCTTGGAAGAACAGAAAAAGAAACAAGCTCAAAACAAGAAATAATAAAACATCCTTAAGAATCATTCCGGGCTATCCGCAACCGTCCGGAATGATTCATTTTTTTTAGCTCACATCTATTATGAATCTCATTCATGTCATGACCGCAGCCCTTACCTTGGCTTCCGCCAGTCCGGTATCCGGAGCCAACGACGGACAAATCATCGGAAAAAACCAGATTACACTTACCGGAGACCGCCTCACTCCCGAGGCATTATGGGCCATGGGACGGATTGGCACTTTTGCTGTCTCGCCGGATGCCCAAAAGATTGTGTATACCGTCAGCTATTACAGCGTACAGCAGAACAAGAGCCATACCGTTCTTTACCTGATGGATGCCGACGGCGCGAACCCGACCCTGCTTACCACTACGGCCGACAACGAAAGCGAACCGGCTTTCACTCCGGACGGACAAAAAATCACCTTCCTGAGCAGTAACAGCGGCAGTAGCCAGATATGGGAAATGGCCTTGGACGGCACGTCACGCCGTCAAGTCAGTTTCTGCCATAAGGACGTGGAAGGATACAAGTTTTCCCCTGACGGGAAAAAAGTCATCATCGTCCATTCTGTAGACACTTATACTTCTATCGAGAAAAAATACGACGACCTGCCATTATCCAGCGGTATGGTCATCACCGACCTCAACTACAAACATTGGGATCGTTATGTCACCACTATACCCCATATCTTCGTGGCGGATGTCCAAGACGGACGGGCGGGTGACGGCATCGACCTCCTGAACGGCGAACCGTTTGAATGCCCGATGTTACCGTTCGGAGGCAGTGAACAGTTCAACTGGAGTCCCGACAGCCGTTATATCGTGTACACCAGTCGCAAAAAGACAGGCCGGGACTACGCTATCAGTACGGACAGCGACATCTACCGCTACGATACGGCGACCGGACAAACCGAGAACCTATGCAAACCGGCCGACTACAAAGAGCCTGAAATCGACCCGTCGCGTTCCATGGAACACCAAGCCATAAACCATTTGGACCGGGATTGTAACGTGGGCTACGACACGAACCCGGCCTATTCTCCCGACGGGAAATATGTGGCGTGGCTCAGCATGGCACGAAACGGTTACGAAAGCGACCGTACCCGACTGTGCGTCTTGGATCTGAAGACGGGGGCAAAAACTTACGTTACGGAAGCTTTCCAATCCGGAGTAGACGGATTCTGTTGGGCAGCCGACAGCCGCTCGTTCTATTTCACCGGCGTATGGCAGGCACGCAGCATGGTACACTCCACCAACCTCAAAGGCGAAGTGAGACCGCTGACCACCGGTAACTTCGACTATGGAGCCGGACTGGCCTTATGTGGCAAAAGCCTCATCGTCACCCGTCACAGCATCAGTGCGCCGGATGACATTTACAGCCTTTCCTTTAAAAAGAAAAAAAACGCGGAAATCAGGCAGCTCACCCGGGAAAACCGATATTTCCAGGAACGCCTGGAAATGGGTGAAGTCAAGAACGTTGGGTCGCTACCACGGATGGCAAGAAGGAACTCTGTTGGGTGGTCTACCCGCCTCATTTCGACCCGGCCAAAAAATATCCGGTACTCCTGTTCTGCGAAGGAGGGCCGCAAAGTCCCGTCAGCCAGTTCTGGAGCTACCGTTGGAACCTGCAAATCATGGCGGCCAACGACTATATCATCATCGCTCCCAACCGCCGCGGCCTGCCGGGCTTCGGCATGGAGTGGTTGGAGGAAATCAGCGGCGATTACAGCGGACAGTGCATGCAAGACTACCTGAGCGCCATCGATGACATCTGCAAGGAGCCGTATGTGGACAAAGAACGATTGGGATGCGTGGGCGCCAGCTTCGGAGGATACAGTGTGTACTATTTGGCCGGGCACCACGACAAACGCTTCAAATGCTTCATCGCGCATGACGGCATTTTCAACACGCAACAGCAATATTACGAAACGGAAGAGATGTGGTTTCCCAACTGGGACCTCGGTGCAGGCCCTTGGCGCAAGGGCATCAGTGCCGACCCAGACAACGCGGAAAAGGTGAACGACCAACAAAAGGTGAATCCCTTCACCACCAGTCCCCACCTCTACGTAGACCGTTGGGACACACCCATCCTTTGCATCCACGGCGAGAAAGACTACCGTATCCTCAGCTCGCAGGGACAGTCGGCTTTCAGTGCCGCCGTCATGCGCGGTATCCCCGCCGAACTCCTGTTGTATCCCGACGAGAACCACTGGGTATTGAAACCCCAAAACGGCATATTGTGGCAGCGCACTTTCTTCCGTTGGCTAGACCGTTGGTTGAAAAAATAAATTAAACGATAAACGTCATGAACCAAACTTCGAATCAAAAATTAAATGACAAGGCATGGGCACGTTGGTCTGCCCTCTTCGTAGTGGCTTTCACCATGATGGCCGCTTACTACGTAAACGACATCATGGCTCCGCTCAAGAGCATGCTCGAAGGCGAACTGCATTGGACAAGCGGTGAGTTCGGCTTCTTCACGGGAGCTTACAGTTTCCTGAACGTCTTCCTGCTCATGCTCATCTGGGGCGGACTGATTTTGGACAAATTCGGCATCCGCTTCACTGGTATGTTGTCCACCATCCTGATGGTAGGCGGCACGATATGCGAATACGTTGCCATTACCCGCTTCGGTGGAACCGAAGAGATGCTGTTCGGTTACAAACTGGATGTTTTCATGGCTTCGGCCGGATATTCCGTATTCGGTGTCGGTGCCGAAGTGGCCGGCATAACGGTGACAAAAATCATCGCCAAATGGTTTCACGGCAAGGAAATGGCTTTGGCCATGGGCGTACAGGTCGCCCTGGCCCGCGTCGGCTCGCAAGTGGCATACGCAGTAGCCATCCCCGTAGCCAAGAACTGGCATCTCGACACTCCGTTGCTCATCGGTGCCATCCTGCTCGTCGGCGGACTGATTTCTTTCCTGTGCTTCACTTTCATGGACCGCAAGCTCGACCGCCAGGTCACGATCGACACCTCCTGCGGCGATGATGAAAAATTCTCCTTCAAGGATGTGGTGGCCGTAGTCAGCAATCCGGGATTCTGGCTCATTGCTCTCCTGTGTGTCCTGTTCTATTCTTGTGTATTCCCCTTCCAGAAATTCGCTACCGAATTGATGGTGACGAAATACAACGTATCCGAAGACATTGCCGGTACCTTTGCGGGCCTTCCTGCTTTGGGCGCGCTGTTCCTGACTCCTGTGTTCGGCGGAATGATAGACCGGAGAGGAAAGGCTGCTTCCATTATGATGTTGGGAGCTTTTATGCTCATCTGCGTGCATGCCATCTATGCCATTCCTTTCATCCACGCCTCTTGGGTAGCCATCATCCTGATGATTATCCTGGGCATCGCCTTCTCCCTCGTCCCGTCCGCCATGTGGCCTTCCGTGGCCAAGATATTCCCGGTCAAACAACTGGGTACGGCATACGCCCTGATATTTTTCATCCAGAACATCGGATTATGGGGTATCCCGGCTCTCATTGGCAGCGTACTCGAAAACTATTGCATCACGGGCCAGGAAGTGGTAAACGGTAAAACAACCAATCTTTACGACTATACCCTCCCCATGTGCATTTTCACCGGTATAGCCATTCTCTCCCTGTTGGTGGCCTTCCTGCTCAAGTCCGCCGATAAGCAATACGGTTACGGATTGGAAAAAGCCAACCTCAAGAAATAAATCTTCCCACAGCGGGAAAAGCCGGTATTTGGAGGTACGCCGAAAAATACCGGCTTTTGTTTTTCCCTTTTCTGTCTGTCCGGTTTTATTCCTCTTGGAAATACAACGTAAAGGTCTTAGCCGTCCCACAAAATCAGCATTATAAAAAGCTGTATTTCAAATACTAACAAAACACAAATTAATCTCCGCAGAACGAAAAAAAGATTGGCTGTGATTGAAAAATCAATCGGCTGAGACTAAAAAATCGTTTGGCGCAGAACCGTGTAGCGATGTCCTTACCCCTCTACCGTGTTGTAAAAGAAAAGAAATCCAAATACTGAAATTCAGAGGAACCCTCATATATTAATATAATATAAAATAGAGTGAATATATTTCTTCTTATATTAAAATTACTATATTTGCAAACGAAATAGTACATTCATGCTCAAGGAAATGAAGGGAAGCATTCCCGTATGCATGCAAGAAAAATACCGTTAACTTCCCACTTAAACCAACTAAGCAATGAGAAAAAGACTATTCTATTCTTTATTTTTAGGTGCGGCATTGTGTATGACAACGGCGTGCAGCGATGATGACAACAACGGAAATGAAGGTTCGGGCGGTGGAAATGGAAACGGTAACGTCCCCGTCACGACCGTAGAGCAGGCACAAGAGGAGATAGACCGTGTGGGCAAGGCATTGGCCGCAAAGATAGATGTGGAACGCCTCAAACCAACCATCTCGCTGTTGGAATATTGCGAAAACACGTTCTTCAACGAGGATGACGAAGTCATGCTCCCCGACAACCCGAACCGTCCGGATTACGGTTGGAGAAGCCTCATGCGCACCATGCGCCTTAGCGCACAAGGAGACATTGCCGCACTGGCCTCCAAGCGAGCCATCGGCGATGTGTACGAAATCAGCCAACTCCACGGAGAATGGAAATGGAACGAAACTACGGAAGAGTGGGATCAAATTGCCGATGCATCGATGAGGAATTCCGCCATCTATACGTTCAGATACGAAGGAAAAAACTGTGTAGCCGAAGTGAAAGGCAGCGGCCAAGAGTTTGAATTCGTCCGTAAAGATGCAACCGGGAATGCCTATTCCGAAACCATCAAGATTCCGGCTACCCTTACAGGCACCGTAAAACTCGACGGCAAACTCATGGCCCAGCTTACCGTCAACACGGAAGCCTGCGACTATGTCGGCAAGCAATATTCCGCAAATGCAACGTTCGAGGCTGCCGATGCCGGTTATAAAGTCACCCATTCTTTGTTTGACAATAACAGCGAGGCTGCCGTGAAATCGGAACTTTACAGCGGAAACGAACGACTGATTACCATGTCATGCAGCGTGAACGGGCATAATTTGGCTGACATAGATTTGATCGAATCCGGATATTTCGACGGAAACGCCAACTTGAAAAACGGAATCCTGGGTTGCAACATCATGGACGACATAAGCCTGAACATCACTGCCGACAACAACAACGGGCTGGTAGATGCCTTCGACTATGACGGGTACTATTATTACTACCAAGGAAATGCGGAAGGTTCTTTGGAAAGCGTAAAAGAGGCTGCCCGATTGGAAACACAAAGGGCTGTCGATGCCGCCAACCAATACGTACAGGCTGCGATGTTCTTCAAGAACAGCACCTATTCCGTACCTCTGACATGGCAAGCCGTCCATTACGATTATTCATATCCCGGAAGCTATTATTATTCCGGTGAATGGTCGGCCGAACCGGTATTGAACTTCGAAAATGGCACGACCTACACGTTCGGAGAGTATTTCACGGTTGCACGTTTCCAATCTCTGATTGCTGCGTATGAAGAATTGTTCGGGCGCTTCGAGAATTTATAACATACTTTTTTAATTTAACCATGGCAGGCTGACTCGCGTTTCCACTTCGTGGGAATCCGTTGTCGGCCTGCTTTCACGTGTGTCCGGCATACTCGCATGTACAAAACCATTAGCACTTTGTTCCTGCTCGTTGGGCTTCACCAAAATCTACGTGCCTCGCTCGCAGACAGCCTGCAAAGCGAACGAATGGAAGAAGTGGAAGTGAAGGCTTACAGTCCACGCATTTTATCGGACGACCAGAACGGACGTTTGTACTGGAACATGGAGTCGCTGGCAGACATGCCTCATGTATTGGGCAGTGCAGACCCCTTACGCAGCTTGCAACTTCTTCCGGGAGTAGCCACCAACAACGACTATACCTCCGGCATCCACATACAGGGATGTGCAGCTTCCCAAAGCGTATTGAACATGGACGGGGCACCGATATTCAACGCTTCCCACCTGTTAGGCCTGTTTTCCGTATTCAACGCCTCCCACTTCCGCGGCATGGCATTGGTCAAGAACCGTCACGATGCCGCTTTCTCCAACCGTTTGGGCGGAGAAATTTCTTTCTACCCTACCGATTCCATAGCCCGTAAAGTCCATCTTGATGCCACTGTCAGTTTTATGGAAAGCGAAGGTACGTTGACGCTCCCGACCGGCGAGCATTCCACGCTCTACTTATCCGGACGGGGAAGCTATTTGAACCTGCTCTACGGCAACCTGTTGGAAATAGACGAGATGCAACTCCGCTATGGCCTGCAAGACTATAACCTGACTTTTGTGCAACAAGCCGGAGCGCACGACAAAATCCGCCTTAGCCTGTATCACGGACAAGACCGTATGAATCTGTTGCAGGAAGACTTTGCAGACGAAAACAAGCTGAATTGGCAAAACACGGCTGCCGCATTGCACTGGCAACACCATTCTTCCCGGTTTATCCTCCAACAAAACGCCACTTTCAGCCGCTACCGCAACACATTGGATATGGGTATCAGTTCCGTATCCCTCAACCTGTCTTCCGGAATCACGCAAGCCGGTTACGCCGCCCGTTTGGAATGGACACGGGGCAATCTGCAATGGAACGGCGGTGTGGAATACAACTATTACCATTTCCGTCCCATGCAGTTCGAAGTCTCCGGTTCGTTCATCGAAAACGAAACACCCAAATTCCGTGAAGATGCCCACGAAGCCAATGCCTACCTTCAGGCCGACATTTCCCTCCACCCCTCCTGGTCGGTACTCGGAGGATTGAGACTGTCATCCTACCACAGCCATGGCCGCAGCTTCATTTCGCCAGACCCGCGCATCACCCTGCACTACCATCCCTCGTCCTCCCATACTTTGTCCGTACATTACGGTCTGTACCACCAATACCTTCATCAAATGTCCGTCTCCAACGGTGGGTTGCCCGTAGACTATTGGACCTCTTCGTCTCCTTCCGTACGCCCCCAACAGGCTCATTCCATCGCCTTGGGTTATCATTTCCGGTCGCAAAAAAGAATGATGGAAATCAGTGCGGAAGTTTACTATAAGAAGCTGAGCCATCAGCACGAATATTCAGGTTCCATATTGGATTTCTTCACGCAGGTCTACCACATAGAAAACAATATGATACATGGGAAAGGCTATAACTACGGTCTGAATCTCATGCTGAAAAAGAACAGAGGCAAACTCTCCGGTTGGGTCAGTTATGCCATAGGAAGCAGCCGACGCCGTTTCCCCGAACTTAGTCCGACAGAATGGTTCAATTCGACTTTCGACCGACGCCACGACTTGTCCGTAGTAGTCAACTACCGGTTCAATCGGCATTGGAGCTTGGGAGGAGATTTCGTATACGCCAGTGGCACGCCCTACACCAAAGCCAAAAGCGTGTACGTCATCAATAACAATTTGGTGAGCGAATACGGAAAGTACAACGGCTCCAACCTTCCTGCCACCCACCGCATGGACATCGCCCTGACCTACCGTTTCACTCCCCGTGGGCACAGGGAGCAAAGCCTGAACCTCTCCATTTATAATTTATATGCCCGGCGTAATGTCCTTTTCAGTTACTTGGGCTTTCAGGAAGAGAACTTCGGCTACAAACATGTGTATTCCCTTTGCCGCATGCTGCCTTCCATCGGTTATACTTTAAATTTCTGAGTCATGAAACCATATTGCATATACACACTCGGACTGATACTTCTGGCATGTGCCACACTTACGGCCTGCATGGAGGAAGAAGACGCAGAACTCCAAACGCAATTAGTCGTAGAGGGATGGATTGAGGACGGCGGCTACCCCGTGGTCTTATTGGGCGAAACCCATGCCATAGACGCCGGTATGCAGAATATTGAAAACTATATCGTACGTTGGGGGAAAGTAACCATCTCTGACGGGACCGACAGTGTGATTCTGACCGGAGGATATGACAATGACTTCTTTCCGCCCTATAAATACACGACATTCAAAATGACCGGACAGGCCGGAAAAACTTACACGCTGACTGCCGAGTATCGGGGGAAAAAAGCTACAGCCGTCACGACCATCCCCCAACCCGTCGAACTGGACTCCCTGCATGTCGTCCGCAGCGAAAGCGACACCTTATTCTATATAAAAGCTTTTTTTGAAGACAATCCCGACGAAAGGAACTACTATGGACTGTTCAGCAAAAGACACGGAAAAGACAAAGCTTTTCTCTTATCTTTCATGGGGGTATTCTCGAATGAAGTCATCCCCACGCACGTGGCGGCCGACGTGTACTGCGGGACCTCCGTCTATACGGAAGCAGACAGGAACGCATCCGCCTATTTCAAAAAGGACGACTTGGTACAAGTAAAACTCTGCCGTATGGACCAGGCCGCTTACGAATTCTGGAAAAGTTACTCCAACCTGAACAACCTGTCTTCCAATATGTTCTTCCCCTACACTAACGACTTGGAATCCAATGTCCGAGGCGGAAAAGGCTATTGGTGCGGATACGGAGCCAGCACCCTATCCGTGCGCATCCGCTGACTACAATCACAACGCAATCAAATCGGCATATTCCGCCCTTGCCTCATGCAACAAATCCCAGGGCGACAACTTGACCTGCAAACCGCGCTGCCCCGCACTGACATAAACATAATCGTACTGTGCTGCCGTCTCGTGCACGTAAGTGGGAAAATGTTTCTTCATCCCTATCGGGGAACATCCGCCCCGGATATAACCGGTCGTAGGCAAAAGTTCCTTCATCGGCAGCAATTCGCATTTCTTATTGCCGCTCACACGGGCCGCTTTCTTCAGGTCTATCTCATGTTCTCCGGGTACTACGCAAACAAAATAACCGGTCTTGTCACCATACAGCACGATAGTCTTGAACACCCGTTCCACATCTTCGCCCAACTGGGCAGCCACGTGCACGGCACTCAAATCCGATTCGTCCACCTCGTATGGAATCAATTCGTATGCGACCTTGGCCTTGTCCAACAAGCGTGCCACATTGGTCTTGTTAATCTTTTGCCTTGCCATAAAGCACCTCCTTTAAATATGCGGCTGTATAACCTTTCCCATAACGCACCAAATCCTCGGGCGTACCCTCGAACAAAAGCTCGCCGCCGCCACGTCCGCCGTCCGGTCCCATATCGATGAGGAAGTCCGCTGACTTGATGACATCCAGGTTATGTTCGATAACCATCACGGTGTTGCCTTTGTCCACCAGACGGTTCAATACGCCGAGCAACACGCGTATGTCTTCAAAATGCAATCCGGTGGTCGGCTCGTCCAATATATATATGGTTTGCCCCGTGTCGCGCTTGGACAGTTCCGTGGCCAACTTGATGCGTTGGCTTTCGCCTGTCTCTTATACACATCTGACGCTGCCGACGAATAGAGAGGTGTAGATC
>OJQL01002082.1_pt1 | contig 12475 bp, 5 predicted proteins | sample 1598731 | NCBI WGS metagenome assembly OJQL01 (sample SAMN03922510, study PRJEB24848) | human gut metagenome | isolation source: stool sample | host: Homo sapiens | place: Germany | collected 2010-02
CTACAGCACTGATTCCGTTCCTGCAGAACGATGATGCGAACCGTGCGCTGATGGGGTCCAACATGCAGCGTCAGGCCGTACCGCTTCTTACTACAGAAGCTCCGGTAGTCGGAACAGGTATGGAAGTAAAATCTGCTGTCGACTCAGGTGTATGTGTCGTTGCAGAAGAAGGTGGTATTGTTGAAAGATCAACATCTACCGAAATCACAATTAAACAGGATGACAAGACAAAAAAGACTTATAAGCTGACCAAATTCCTGCGAAGCAACCAGAGCAACTGCTACAACCAGAGACCGATCGTTGTCAAAGGTGAAAGAGTGGAAAAGGGACAGGTGATCGCAGACGGACCTTCTACATCCAATGGTGAGATGGCTCTTGGTAAGAACCCGTTGATCGGATTCATGACCTGGGAAGGTTACAACTACGAGGATGCTGTACTTCTTAGTGAACGTCTTGTACAGAATGATGTTTACACATCTGTTCATATCGAAGAATATGAAGCAGAAGCCCGTGATACAAAGCTCGGACCAGAAGAAATTACACGTGATATTCCAGGCGTAGGTGATGATGCACTGAAAGATCTGGATGAGAGAGGTATTATCCGTATCGGTGCTGAGGTTCGTGCAGGAGATATTCTTGTCGGCAAAGTTACTCCGAAGGGAGAGACAGAACTGACAGCAGAGGAAAGACTTCTTCGTGCAATCTTTGGAGAAAAAGCTCGTGAAGTAAGAGATACTTCTCTGAAAGTACCTCATGGTGAATACGGTATCGTTGTAGATGCAAAAGTATTTACAAGAGAAAATGGGGATGAACTTTCACCGGGAGTTAATCAGGCAGTCCGTATCTACATCGCACAGAAGAGAAAGATCTCTGTAGGTGATAAGATGGCCGGACGTCATGGTAACAAGGGTGTTGTTTCCCGTGTACTTCCTGTAGAAGATATGCCGTTCCTTCCGAACGGACGTCCGCTTGACATCGTGCTGAACCCACTGGGTGTACCGTCACGTATGAATATCGGACAGGTACTGGAGATCCACCTTTCTCTGGCTGCCAAAGCACTTGGATTCAACATTGCAACACCAGTATTCGATGGTGCAAACGAGGTTGATATTATGGATACCCTGGATCTGGCGAACGATTATGTTAACCTGTCCTGGGAAGAATTTGAAGCAAGACATAAAGAAGAACTTCTTCCGGAAGTTATGGATTATCTGTATGAGAACAGAGACCACAGAGCACTGTGGAAAGGCGTTCCGCTTTCAAGAGACGGTAAAGTAAGACTGAGAGACGGTCGTACCGGAGAATATTTCGACAGCCCGGTAACAATCGGACACATGCATTATCTGAAACTGCATCACCTGGTTGATGATAAGATCCATGCACGTTCAACCGGTCCTTACTCACTGGTAACACAGCAGCCACTTGGTGGTAAAGCACAGTTCGGTGGACAGCGTTTCGGAGAGATGGAGGTTTGGGCACTGGAAGCTTACGGTGCATCTTATACTCTGCAGGAAATTCTGACAGTTAAATCCGATGATGTGGTTGGTCGTGTGAAGACATACGAAGCAATCATCAAAGGTGAAAATATTCCTGAACCGGGAATTCCGGAATCCTTCAAGGTACTTCTTAAAGAACTTCAGTCACTCGGTCTGGATGTACGTGTCCTGGATGAGAACAATGAAGAAGTTCAGATCATGGAAAGTGTAGATTACGGTGATACAAACCTGAATCACATTATTGAAGGAGACAGACGCTACAATAACGACGAAGATTACGGCAAACACGGATACAGCAAGCAGGAATTCTCAGAAGGAGAACTGGTTGATGTAGAAGATGAGCCGGAGGAAGATGACAGCTTCGACGATTTTGATGGCGATATGAACGATGATTTTGATGACGACATGGATTTAGAATAGGAGGATGCCGAGAATGACAGAAACAAAAAAAGAACCAACGTATCAACCGATTTCATTTGATGCGATTAAAATAGGTCTGGCATCTCCGGAAAAGATTCTGGAATGGTCAAGAGGTGAAGTTACAAAGCCGGAGACAATCAACTACAGAACACTGAAGCCGGAAAGAGACGGTCTGTTCTGTGAGAAAATCTTCGGACCTAGCAAAGACTGGGAATGCCACTGTGGTAAATACAAAAAGATCCGTTATAAAGGTGTTGTATGCGACCGCTGTGGTGTAGAAGTAACAAAAGCAACTGTGCGACGTGAACGTATGGGTCACATCGCACTTGCAGCACCGGTTTCTCATATCTGGTATTTCAAAGGTATTCCGAGCCGTATGGGACTGATCCTGGATCTTTCACCGAGAACTCTGGAAAAAGTACTGTATTTCGCTTCTTATATCGTACTTGATAAGGGAGAGACAGATCTCTCTTACAAGCAGGTTCTTTCAGAAGCTGAATACCAGGAAGCAAGAGAAAACTGGGGCAATGGCTTCCGCGTAGGAATGGGAGCAGAAGCGATCAAAGAACTTCTTGAAGCGATCGATCTTGAAAAAGATTATGCTGAACTGCAGGCAGGACTTGAGGGTGCTACCGGACAGAAGAGAGCAAGAATCGTTAAGAGACTTGAAGTAGTAGAAGCTTTCCGCGAATCAGGAAACCGTCCTGAGTGGATGATTCTTGATGTTGTTCCTGTAATCCCGCCAGATCTTCGTCCTATGGTACAGCTGGATGGTGGACGTTTTGCAACATCTGACCTGAATGATCTGTACAGAAGAATTATCAACAGAAATAACCGTCTGAGAAGACTCCTTGAACTGGGAGCTCCGGACATTATCGTTAGAAACGAAAAGAGAATGCTGCAGGAAGCTGTAGATGCTCTGATCGACAATGGACGTCGTGGACGTCCGGTAACAGGTCCTGGAAACAGAGCACTGAAATCCCTTTCTGATATGCTGAAAGGTAAATCAGGACGTTTCCGTCAGAACCTGCTCGGAAAACGTGTTGACTACTCAGGACGTTCCGTTATCGTTGTAGGACCGGAATTGAAGATCTATCAGTGCGGTCTTCCGAAAGAAATGGCAATCGAGCTGTTCAAGCCGTTTGTTATGAAAGAACTTGTTGAGAGCGGAGCTGCTCACAATATTAAGAATGCTAAGAAAATGGTAGAGCGTCTTCAGCCGGAAGTATGGGATGTGCTTGAAGATGTAATCAAAGAGCATCCGGTTATGCTGAACCGTGCTCCTACACTTCACCGTCTTGGTATCCAGGCATTTGAACCGATTCTGGTAGAAGGTAAAGCAATTAAGCTTCATCCACTGGTATGTACCGCATTCAATGCCGATTTCGATGGTGACCAGATGGCGGTTCATCTTCCGCTTTCTGTAGAAGCTCAGGCTGAGTGCCGTTTCCTTCTGCTTTCACCAAACAACCTTCTGAAACCGTCTGATGGTGGTCCGGTAGCTGTTCCTTCACAGGATATGGTTCTTGGTATCTACTATCTGACGCAGGAAAGACCGGGAGCCAAGGGAGAAGGAAAAGTATTCAAGAGTGTGAATGAAGCGATCCTTGCTTATGAAAACGGAGTTGTAACTCTTCACTCAAGAATCAAAGTACGTGTGACAAAGACGATGCCGGATGGAACAAAGAAGACCGGTACAGTAGAGTCTACACTTGGACGTTTCATTTTCAACGAAATCATTCCGCAGGATCTTGGTTTTGTTGATCGTGAAAAAGAAGGAAATGAACTGGTTCTTGAAGTGGATTTCCATGTAGGAAAGAAACAGCTGAAACAGATTCTTGAAAAAGTTATTAACACACATGGTGCGTCAGCTACAGCTGAAGTACTTGACCATGTAAAATCAATGGGATACAAGCTCTCTACAAGAGCAGCTATGACTGTATCTATTTCAGATATGACTGTACCGCCACAGAAACCGGAACTGATCGCAAGAGCACAGTCAACGGTTGATAAGATCACACGTAACTTCAAACGTGGTCTTATTACAGAAGAAGAGCGTTACAAAGAGGTTGTAGAAACCTGGAAAGAAACAGATGATGAGCTTACAGAAGCCCTTCTTACAGGACTTGATAAATACAACAATATCTTCATGATGGCAGATTCCGGAGCCCGTGGATCTGACAAACAGATCAAACAGCTTGCAGGTATGCGTGGACTTATGGCGGATACAACCGGTCATACGATCGAACTGCCAATCAAGTCAAACTTCCGTGAAGGTCTGGACGTACTGGAATACTTCATGTCTGCGCATGGAGCTCGAAAAGGTATGTCAGATACTGCCCTTCGTACAGCCGATTCAGGATACCTGACAAGACGTCTTGTTGACGTATCACAGGATCTGATCATCCGTGAGGTTGACTGTGTAAGCAAAGATGCCGAAATTCCGGGAATGTATCTGCATGCATTTATGGATGGAAATGAAGAAATCGAAAGTCTTCAGGAACGTATTACAGGAAGATATTCATGCTATACAATCTGTGACAAAGATGGCAATGTTCTTGTAAAGGCAAACCACATGATCACACCAAAACGTGCAGAAAAGATTATGAAATATGGTGTGGATGAAAATGGAAATTCACCGCTTAAGAAAGTGAAAGTCCGTACAATCCTGACCTGTAAATCACACATTGGTATCTGTGCGAAATGTTATGGTGCCAATATGGCAACAGGTGAACCGGTACAGGTTGGTGAAGCTGTCGGTATTATCGCAGCTCAGTCAATCGGTGAACCTGGTACACAGCTGACCATGCGTACTTTCCATAGTGGTGGTGTAGCCGGTGGAGATATCACACAGGGTCTTCCTCGTGTCGAAGAACTTTTTGAAGCAAGAAAGCCGAAAGGTCTTGCTATCATCACAGAAATCGCAGGTGTTGCAAACCTGAACGATACAAAGAAGAAGCGTGAAATCATCGTTACCAATCAGCAGACAGGTGAGACAAAGACTTATCTGATTCCTTATGGATCACGTATTAAAGTACAGGATGGAGCTGTTCTGGAAGCCGGTGACGAGCTTACAGAAGGTAGCGTGAACCCACATGACCTTCTTAAGATCAAAGGTCTTCGTGCTGCACAGGACTACATGCTTCAGGAAGTACAGAGAGTATACCGTTTGCAGGGTGTAGAAATCAATGATAAGCATATCGAAGTTATCGTTCGTCAGATGCTGAAGAAGATCCGCATCGAAGAAAGAGGGGATACTGAATTCCTTCCGGGAACAATGGTGGATGTCCTTGAGTTCAACGATGTAAATGAACAGATGGTAACAGAAGGTAAAGAACCTGCAACAGGAGAACAGATCATGCTTGGTATTACCAAGGCATCCCTGGCAACAGATTCCTTCCTGTCAGCTGCATCTTTCCAGGAGACAACCAAGGTTCTGACTGAGGCTGCTATCAAAGGTAAGGTTGACCACCTGATCGGTCTGAAAGAGAACGTCATTATCGGTAAACTGATTCCGGCAGGAACAGGTATGAGAAAATACCGTGACGTTAAACTTGATACAGGTCTTGGTATGGATATGGACGACGAAATCAGTTTTGATGATTTTGATATGGATGATGATACTGAGTCTGAAGTATCGGCAGAGACAGCAGAAACTGTTGAAACCGAAGAAAATGCTGACGAAACAGTTACAGTTGAAGAATAGGCTTTATATGCTAAGAGAGGCAGATACGTTGAATGGCGTGTCTGCTTTTCTTGCTTTAAAGACACGAAAAACAAAAATATTTGAAAAATAATTCCGATTCTTTAACACTTTACAAAAATAAAGGGTTGCAAAATATGAAAAAATACAGTAGCATATAAATAATCAGTCGAAAATCAGGGGGTGTGATATGCTGGATTTAGCTCATATTGGTGAACGGATCAGAGAATGCAGAAAAAAGAAAATGATGACAATCCGGGTTTTGGGAGAATATACAGGACTTTCAGCGGGCTATCTGAGTATGCTGGAACAGAATAAGACATCTCCGAATGTGGACAGTCTTGCGCGAATTTGTGAAGCACTGGATATTGATATCCAGTATGCACTGGAAGGGGAAATGCCGGGAAAGACGGTTATACACAGAGAAGAAATGAGTAAGCATCTTTATCCGGAAGAAAATATGACGGTTGAGGTTGCAGACTTTGGTCAGGGAGAATCGATTTTTGAATATATTACGATTGAACCGGGAGAATCTGCGAAAAAAGAAGAATATCGTCATGTCTTTTCGGAAATGTGTATGGTGATAAAAGGAACTCTGAATGTAGAGGTGGAAGGAAAAATTTGCAGTTTACATCCGGGAGACAGTGTATATATAAAGAGCAGAGAGCGTCATAGTATTTCCAATCCCGGAAAAGAACCTTGTGTCAGTATATGGGTATATCACCGGGATGTACCAAGACGGTTTGAAAGGAATGAAAATAAAATTGTGAAATAAATAGCATTCCTCTTGACAATCTTAGAGTATGGTTCTATAATAAGGAAAATTACACATATGAATAAATATTCATCTAAGTGAATTTACAAAATTGAACTGTTAAAACGGAGTTTCTTCGAAATTCACGCAACTCTGAAGACAGTGTTATTTACGAAAGTGTATAAAGACTGATTTTATACATACAATACGGACAATCTAATAATTAAACATAGACGTCATAGCGTGAAACTATGACCTTTGAAAGAAGACAAGGACGTCATGATGCAAATCATGGCGTTCTTTTGTTTACACTACTAGACTGTGGTCTAGTAAAGTATTACATTGTCGCAGAGGGACGGACATATCTGGTAAATATACCGTATCAGAAGAACAAAAGTACATGAGAGGAGAACAAAAATGGACAGATTAACTCAATTGCGAGAGTACATGGAAAAAGAAAGACTGGATGCGTTTTATATTGCAAAGCCGGCGAATGTACGTTGTATCAGCGGATTTACGGGGGAAGACTCATTCCTTTTTATCACAAAGGCGAATCAGTATTTTATCACTGATGCAAGATACACAGAGCAGGCATCTTATGAATGTCCGGATTACGAACTTGTAAACTGGCGAATCAATTTTGGCTACAGCATGGGGAAAGCTGTTGCATATTGCGCAGACAAAGATGGAGTTAAAACAATTGGATTTGAACAGGATCATCTGACATTTGAAAAATGGAACTCTATGCAGGCTGAACTCAGTGCTGAGATGGTTCCGACGCTGAACGTAATCGAAGGCTTCCGCGCGATCAAGACGCCGGAAGAGATCAAGAACCTTACCGTTGCCTGCGATATCGCATCCAGAGCATTTGAAAAAATTATAAAAGACATCCGTCCGGGTGTGACAGAAAAAGAAATCGCATCCAGACTTGCACATTACATGGTAATGGAAGGTGCAGATACCAAACCGTACGGTGGAATCGTTATTTCAGGAGCAAAGAGCTCTCTGCTTCACGGGATTCCGGACAGTAAGCCAATCGAATACGGAGATTTCGTATTGATGGATTATGGATGCCAGTACAAAGGCTATCTTTCAGATATGACAAGAACAGTAGTTGTCGGCAAGGCAGACGCCAAACAGAGAGAAGTGTATGATCTCTGCCGTCGTATGACAGAAGATACAGAAGCATCTGTAAGAGCCGGTGTGACAGGAACTTCCTGCTATGAAGCTTCACTTGAAGCAATCAAAGATACAGAATACCTTCCGTATAATTATACAGGAATCGGTCATGGAGTTGGGCTGTTCGTCCATGAACTTCCGAATATCGGACTGAACTGTGAGAATATCTTACAGGAGAACAGCATAATGACAGTAGAACCAGGACTTTATATTCCGGGTTGGGGTGGTGTCAGACTTGAGGATCAGGGCATCATCACAAAAGACGGATATGAAAACCTGATCAGTGCTACACATGAGCTAATAGAATTATAAATGAAAAAGGAGGACAACATTTATGAAAAAGAAATTATTAGCAGCTTTACTTGCTACAGCAATGACAGTAACAATGTTTGCTGGCTGTGGTACACCGGGATCCAAAGATTCCAAGAAAGATGACAGCAGTGCTTCATCAGGAAAGAAGAGAATTACTTACACACTTCGTGAAGACCTTCCTTCTATGGATCCACAGAACAGTAACTCTATCTCATGTGCAACAGCAGAAATCTGCACCTATGCGATGCTGACACGTAACGTGGAAGGCGAAATCAAACCAGATGCAGCTGAAAGCTGGGATATTTCAGATGACGGACTTACTTACACATTCCACCTTCGTGATGGACTGAAATGGTCTGACGGAGAAGATGTAAAAGCAGGCGATTATGTTTATGGTATCCAGAGACTTATGGATCCAGAAATGGCAAGCGATTACGCATTCATCGGATATATCCTCAAAAACGGTGCAGAAGTAAATAGCGGTTCTGTGCCTGTCGATGAACTTGGCGTATCTGCACCAGATGACAAGACAGTTGTTATCGAACTTGCACATCCGGCTACATACTTCCTTAGTATGGCTGCTATGGCAACATTCGGTCCTACAAGAAAAGATTATGTAGAAAAATACGGAAAAGAATATGCAGCTGATCCGGAAAAATCTGTTTATAACGGACCGTTCAAGATGACAGAGTGGAAACACGGCGATGAAATGATCCTTTCTAAGAATGAAAATTACTGGGATGCAGACAGCATCAAGCTTGATGAAATCTGCGTAAAGACAGTTGCAGATGCTAAGACAGCGGTTGCTATGTGGGAACAGGGCGAAGTTGATATCACAGTTGTACCTACTGAAATGACAGATCAGTATACAGAAAATACTGAATTCTACTATACAGGTGCAGATGATTACATCATGCTCAACATGTCAGAAGACAGACCGCTTGCTAACAAGAACCTGAGATTTGCTTTGAACTATGCAATCAACAGAACAGAATACAACAAGCTGGTTAACAATGACGTATATGACGTTGCACAGAGACTTGTACTTCCAAACGTGCAGGCGGCAGATGACCAGACATACGGAGAAGCTTATCCATATACACCATTCCCGGCAGAAAATGATAATGATAAAGCAAAAGAATATCTGGATGCAGCAATGAAAGAAATGGGCGTTTCTAATCCGGCAGATATCAAGATTACTCTTCTTACAACTGATACAGATGGTGCTAAGAAGCAGGCTGAAGTTCTTCAGGAACAGTATCAGAAGAACCTTGGTATTACAGTAGAAATCAACCAGGTAACTTACAAACAGAGACTTCAGATGGAAACTGAAAAAGATTACGATATGGTAGTAACAGGATGGGTTCCGGACTACTCTGACGCATACTCTTATCTGGAACTGTGGATCAGCGATGGCCAGTATAACCACTCTGGATATGCGAACGCTGAATACGACAAGCTTCTTAAAGATTCTCAGACAGAGACAGATGCTAAGACAAGACAGGATATGCTGTTCCAGGCAGAAAAGATCTTCCTTGAAGAAGATTCCGCTCTTGTACCGCTTCAGTTACGTAGAGACCAGTATCTGATCAATCCGAAGATTTCTAACTTCAATGTATACTTTGTCGGATATGATTTCGATCTGGTATATGCAGACATCAGCGAATAATACAGTTGGATGGTAACATACCTTGCGGTCGGCGCGGACTTACTGGTCCGCACCGGCTGCTTATTTGAGGGTTTTGATTATTTCGAGGGGTAGATTTGGTATGTATCAGCCAATAGGAAGTATGTGAAATAATCAAAGCTATCAAATAAAGAAAAATGAAGGGAGACAAAAGAATGGCAAAATATATAGCTAAACGAGTTGCATTAGCCATCGTAACACTTTTGGTACTTACAAGTGTTGTATTCGTCCTGGTTCGTCTGATGCCGGGAGATCCGTTCTCAAGTGACAAGATGACACCGGAGATCAAAGCGAATCTGGAAGCTTACTATGGTTTGGATAAACCGCTTGCAGAGCAGTATATAACTTATATGAAGAATGTGCTTCATGGTGATCTGGGGTATTCTATGAAGTATGAAAGTCAGACAGTTAACCGTATTATTGCTGACTCATTCCCATACTCAGCAGACCTGGGAATCCGTTCACTGTGCTTTGCACTGTTCTTCGGACTGATCCTTGGAATTGTAGCAGCACTGAATCGAGGAAAGAAACTGGACTTCGTCTGTATTTTGATTGCGATCATTGGTACATCGATTCCTGACTTCATCATGGGATCTGTACTTCAGTATTTCTTCGGAATCAAATGGCAGATTCTTCCGGTTGCGCAGTACACAAGCTTTAAGCACACAATTTTACCGTCAATCGCGGTTGGATTCTATACACTGGCATCCATTTCCCGTCTGATGCGTTCCAGTATGCTGGAAGTTGTATCTTCAGATTATACAAAGACAGCACGTGCGAAAGGTTTATCGGATTTCCGAATTACAGTTAAACATCAGATCCGTAATGCGATCACACCGATCATTACCATTATGGGACCGACAGTTGCATCTGTATTAACAGGAACATTCGTAATCGAAGCCCTTTTCGCAATCCCTGGAATGGGAAAACATTATGTAGACAGTATTAACATGGCAGATTATACACTGGTTCTTGGTATGACGATCTTCTACGGAGCATTCCTGATCGTATCAATCCTGATTGTAGATATCTTATACGGTATTGTAGATCCGAGAATCCGTCTGAGTGGTAAAAAAAGGTAGGTGACGAGAAATGGCAGAAATTACAAAAGAACAGTTTAAAGTTGTAGGAAAAAATACAAAGACAATGGAGTCTATTTCCCGTCCGAATATTGGTTACTGGCAGGATGCATGGAGACGAATCCGCAAGAATAAGATTGCATTCTTCTCATTGTGCCTGATTGGACTTTATGTACTTATGGCGATCTTTGTTCCAATGTTCAGCAAATATGACATTGCAACACAGAGTGTGGCAGAGATGAACCAGAGTTTTTCAAAAGCACATTGGTTTGGAACAGACTCTCTTGGACGTGATCTCTGGGTTCGTGCATGGTCTGGTGCGAGAGTATCTCTGACAATTGGTTTTGCAGCCAGCATCATCAATGCAATCGTTGGATCTATCATGGGTGGTATCTCAGGATTCTACGGTGGCAAGATCGATATGGTTATCCAGCGTGTCGTTGACGTATTATACGGAATCCCAAGTCTGATCGTTACCATTCTTCTTATGGTAGTTGTTGGTAACGGTGTACACTGTTTGATTCTTGCTATGTGTTGCGTCGGATGGATCGGTGGATGTCGTTTCGTTCGTGGTGAAGTATTAAAACTGAGAGAATCTGATTTCGTATCTGCAGCCAAGATCCTTGGTGTGCCGGATATCGTAATCATTGTAAAACATATTTTACCGAATATCATGGGACTTATCATTACAAACCTGACAATGGCTATTCCGGGAGCTATTTTCCAGGAGGCATTCCTGAGCTATATCGGTCTGGGTATCAAACCACCGAACTGCAGCTGGGGTGTACTTGCAAAAGACGGAATCGCACAGCTGAGAATTCATCCGTACCAGGTATTTGTACCGGCATTCCTGATTTGTACAACAATGCTTGCGCTGAATCTTCTTGGTGATGGACTTCGTGATGCATTTGACCCGAAACTTAGAGGAACCGAGTAGGAAGGAGTATAGAAGATGGAAAATTTATTGGAAGTAAAAAATCTGCAATTCTCTTTCCGTACATACGGTGGAGTTGTAAAAGCTGTTCGTGATGTCAGTTTTGAAGTCCGTCCGGGAGAAATTCTTGGTATAGTTGGAGAATCCGGATGTGGAAAGAGTGTTACCTCTCAGTGTCTGATGAGACTGAATCCGGAACCGCCTGGATTCTTTGAAGGCGGAGAGATTCTTTATAAAGGAAAAGATGTTCTGAAAATGAACAAAAAAGAACTTCGTCAGTTCCGTGGAAAAGAGATCAGTTATATTTTTCAGGATCCTATGACCTCATTGAACCCGACAATGCGTATCGGAAAACAGATTGAAGAAGTATTCGTCGGAAGAAAAGGTATGAGTGCGGCTGAGAAAAAAGCAAAAGCACTTGAAATCCTTAAAATGGTAGGTATCTCTGATGGAGAACGCCGTTACAAACAGTATCCACATGAACTTTCAGGTGGTATGAAACAGCGTGTTATGATCGCGATCGCTCTGGTAGGAAGCCCGAGCATCGTTATTGCCGATGAGCCGACTACTTCTTTGGATGTTACAATTGAAGCACAGATTCTTGATGTACTGAAAAATCTTCAGAAAACACTTGGGACATCTATTATCCTGATCACACATGACCTTGGTGTTATCGCAAAGCTTTGCGACCGTGTACTGGTTATGTATGGAGGAAAGATCGTAGAACGTGGATCTGTAGATGAGATTTTCTATGATACAGCACATCCTTACACAAAAGGACTTATGCATTCAATTGCCAAACTGGATACAGCAAAAGGCCACAAATTGCAGCCAATCGAAGGAACACCTCCGGATCTGTTTGCACCTCCGAAAGGATGTCCGTTTGCTGCAAGATGTGAATACTGTATGGA
>OJQL01002091.1_pt1 | contig 12424 bp, 9 predicted proteins | sample 1598731 | NCBI WGS metagenome assembly OJQL01 (sample SAMN03922510, study PRJEB24848) | human gut metagenome | isolation source: stool sample | host: Homo sapiens | place: Germany | collected 2010-02
GAATTGTAATTGATGGTGAAGGTTCAAAGGTTATTTGCAAAGACTAATTTGAAAAATCCTTTTTTTGAAACTGGAAAATCGGAAGCTGAGGAGATAGACTATTGAGAACATATGAGAATAAAGACGAGCTTAAAAACGAGATAAATAAAAGCTTTGCAAAGTATATTTCAGAATTTAATGATATTCCGGAGCATTTAAAAGATAAGAGAATTGATGAGGTCGATCGAACTCCGGCAGAAAATCTTGCTTATCAGGTTGGCTGGACAACTCTTGTTATTAAATGGGAATCAGACGAAAGAAAGGGTATTCCTGTCAAAACTCCTTCGGATAATTTTAAGTGGAATCAGCTTGGCGAATTATATCAATGGTTCACAGATACATATGCTCAGCTGTCACTGCAAGAATTGAAAGACAGATTGAATGAGAATATCAACTCTATTTATGCAATGATTGATTCTCTGAGTGATGAAGAATTATTTAAACCACATATGAGAAAATGGGCTGACGAAGCAACTAAAACAGCTGTCTGGGAAGTATACAAATTCATACATGTTAATACAGTTGCTCCGTTCGGAACCTTTAGAACCAAGATTAGAAAATGGAAAAAGATTGCACTATAACTTCCAGTTTGTCTGTAACTAAAAGACAAGTGTTGAAGCGAAAAACATCGTAGAAATACGGTGTTTTTTGTTACCCTAAAATCTACAATTTTATACATAACCACAGGTTAGTACAAACACCTTGTGTCCCTTTTTGAAAGGCTTAAAACGAGGATTTTTCCTTGATTTTCGCCCCGAAAAGCAACACAAACAAGGTTTAGGTATCAATCTGTGGTTTTTATATTTTCAGACGAAAAGGAGAACAAAGAAAAATGATTGAAAATGAAATGACTGTCAGCGTACCTCTTGAAGTTGTCAAGGCAAGTGAAATTGAACCAAAAGAAGTGAAATGGCTATGGTATCCGTATATTCCGTTTGGCAAGGTTACGCTGTTGCAGGGCGATCCCGGCGATGGAAAAAGCAAGCTAATGCTTTCCATTGCCGCCCTGCTCTCTAAGGGCGAACCTCTGCCCTTTACCGAAACGGAAGAAAACGAACCTATGACTATCATCTATCAGACAACGGAAGATGACGCAGATGATACGGTAGTACCTCGATTTAATTCTGCCGGTGGCAACGGAGAGAACCTTATCTTTATCAAGGAAGATGAAAAGTCTTTATCCTTTGGAGATAACCGCATTGCAGAAGCAATCGAAAAGTACCACGCAAGACTTTTAATTCTTGACCCGATGAGTTCCTATATCGGAGAGAATTGCTCAATGAACAATGCCAATGAAACACGAGCTGAGTTTAATCATCTGATAGCGGTTGCAAAAGATACTGGCTGTGCCATTGTGATTATCGCTCATATGAACAAGATGAGGGATACCAATCCCCTCTACCGCACCAACGGTTCGATTGACATTGCGGGTGCTGCGAGAAGTATTCTTGCAATCACACGCACACCGAACAAAGAAGCACCTGCGGAAAGATATTTGGTGCAGGTAAAATCCAACCTTGCCCCGACAGGCTCTGCCATTCTGTTTGAAGTATCTGAGAAAGGTGTGGACTTTATTTCCGAAATGGATATGACAGCAGAAGAAGCGTTCCAATCCCTCGCCCCGAAAATCGGCAGACCCAACGATAAGGAAGTCAAGGCGAAAGCATTTCTGATTGAAATGCTGAAAGACGGAGAAATGCTTTCTTCGGATTGTGAAGAAAAACTTGAAGCCGCAGGGTTCAGGAAATCGACCATTAAAAAGGCAAAGAAGAACGCAGGAGTTATCTCCCGAAAGAAAGGTTTTCTGTGGTACTGGTCTTTGCCGATGGGCGATATACCGAGAGAATAAATGCAGGCTGTCTGCTGATGGGACAGTCTGTTTTTATGATTGAGGTATCAAAGGAGGTCAAGGGGGAACACCCTTGCCCACGACATCTTTGCAGACGAAGTCTGAAAGTGTCATAGTGGGTTACACACATTCAAAGAATGTTGTGTAATGGCTTCGCCCTGCCGAGAAAGGAGAGCAAAAATGGCGAAAAACAACAAGGCGGATATAAGTTGCGCAAGGGTAAAAAAGTACACCGCTTCTGATGTGAGCAAGGCAGAAAGGCACAACGAACGCAAGAATGAAACCTATGAAAATATGAATGTGATTGAGGAACGCATACCTTATAATGTGCATTTCAAAAAGCCTTTTGCTCCGACCTATATGGAGCAATTAAAGCAGATGGAAGCTGACGGTATGGTGTCGCTTCGTGGGTTAAGAAAAGACGCAACGCTCTTTAACGAGATTGTGATTGATGTGAATACAATGTATTTTGAGCGTAACGGTGGGTATGAGTATGCAAAGCAGTTTTATGAAGAAACCTATCATTTCATCGAGGAAAAATTCGGTGCTGACAATATTATATCGGCTGTAATGCACGCTGACGAAATCAATGTGGCTGCTACTGAGGAACTCGGAAAAGAGGTTTACCATTATCATCTGCACGCTATGGTTTTGCCTGTGGTCGAAAAAGAAATCTTGTGGAGTAAGCGTTGCAAAGATGAAAAACTACGAGGAACAGTTAAGGAGGTAGTCAATCAGATAAGCCATTCAAAGAAGTGGAAATCGGATATTCCACTGACCGATGAAAAAGGTAATCCGCTATTGCGAAAGAACGGAAAACCGATGTTCCGAGCTTCATACAGTATTCTGCAAGATGAATTGTTTAACCATATGACGGAGCAAGGCTTCAAAGGCTTTCAGCGTGGCGAATACGGAAGTACAGCAGAACACCTGACTTCCCTGCAATATCAAATCAAGCAGGACAAGGAACGCTTGGAGAAGTTGCAGAAGCGTATTCAGCGTGAACAGATAAAATATGAGCCTGCCCGTAATGTTTCCAAAACCTATAACGAGATTGACCGTATGGGGCAGAAAACAATCACAGGTAAAATGGCAATCTCAAAAGAGGATTATTCCCAACTGACTGCCCTTGCCAAAGAGGGCATTACAAGTCGTGCGGAAATCAGCGAATTAGAACAGAGTGCCAACTATTACCGACAGAAATATTTTGACTGTGCAAACGCACTCGAAAGAATGAAAACTAAATACAACGAACTGAAAGAAAAGTGCAGACCTTTTCTTCAAGCGTTGGAGCATTTCCCAGAAGTTTCTAAACTTTTTACCGAAAAAGTGAAGCAACTTTTTTCTTTTAAGGAAGCACAGGAACGAGCCGAAAAAGAAGCAAGGGAAAAAGAAAGACAAGAGCGTATCAAGGCACGAAGAAATAAGCGTGATATGGAAAGATAATCACTTCGACTACACTCCCGACTTAATGACTTCTTGGACTGTTGGAAATGTATTTTCGGGCAGTAATCGGGACACTTGGCAAACGAGTGTCCCATATTTTTTGAAAGGAAAGGAAGTGAAACGATATGGAAAACAAAAATTCAAGTTATTCGGTGCAAATTGGAAAGACCACTTTTATTGTGTGCGTGAAGCAGTCGGAAACCGCTAAAAAGCCGATAGAAAAGGTATTTAAGGATATATGCAGACACGAGGTTCAAGAAGATTTCTTTTCAGCCGGTTTGTTAAGTTTAGAAAAATTAAAGAAATCATCTTGACAAATTCGTTCCCGAGGGAACAGGATACCGGGCAAAAACAAGGTTTGCGAAATTCTTCAACCTGCCGGAATTGATTGCACTTTTTAAGGAGAGTGCAGATATTCAGACACCGGATATGCTAAACCTTCCTGTGCCGGAAGCAGAATATGAAAATGTGGTGTTAAAGCCGAGTGAATACCAGAAGGATATGGTGGCTTCCCTTGCAGAACGAGCCGAAGCAGTGCGTGACAGAATGGTACAGCCCCATGAGGATAATATGCTGAAAATCACCAATGACGGCAGAAAATTAGCACTGGATCAGAGGCTTATCAACGACATGCTTCCTGATGATGAAAATTCAAAGGCTGCTACTTGTGTGGAGAAAGCATTTGAAATATGGGAGCAGACAAAGGAACAGAAGTCCACGCAGCTTATTTTCTGCGATTTGTCAACGCCGAAGGGAGATGGTACTTTTAATGTATATGAAGATATCAAAAAAAAACTGATGGAAAAGGGAGTGCCGGAGAATGAAATTGCCTTTATCCATGATGCAAATACGGAGCTTAGGAAAGCGGAGCTGTTCGGAAAAGTAAGAAGCGGACAGGTTCGCTTTTTGCTTGGTTCCACGCAGAAAATGGGAGCCGGAACCAACGTGCAGGACAGACTCATCGCATTACATCATCTGGATGTACCGTGGCGTCCTTCTGATATAGAACAGCAGGAAGGACGTATTTTAAGACAGGGAAACCTTAATCCGAAAGTAAAGATTTTCCGGTATGTGACGGAAGGAACCTTCGATTCGTACAGTTGGCAGCTTATCGAGAACAAGCAGAAATTTATCGGACAGATCATGACAAGCAAATCTCCGGTACGAAGCTGTGAGGATGTGGATGAAGCGGCACTTACCTATGCGGAGGTCAAAGCACTTGCAACGGGCAATCCCTACATCAAGGAAAAGATGGACCTGGATATACAGGTATCGAAGCTGAAGCTGATGAAGGCAAACCATACAAGCCAGAAGTACAGGCTGGAGGACAACATCACGAAGCACTACCCGCAACAGATAACTATTTTAAAGGAACGTATCAGTGGTATGCAGACGGATATTCAGACTGCAAAGGAAAATCTTCCGGCAGATAAAGAGCAGTTTACAATGAAAGTCGGGGATAAGCTCTACACAGATAAAAAAGAAGCCGGAACTGCTCTTGTGGAAATGTGCAAAGAGATAAAGAGTGTTAATGCCCCGGCAATGATAGGCGAGTATGCGGGCTTTAAAATGTCTGTATCCTTTGATTCCTTTAACCATAAATTTGTGATGAATGTCAAAGGACAGTTATCCCATAATCTGGAAATAGGTTCTGATCCGCTTGGTAATATCGCCCGTATCAATCATGCACTGGAGTCTATGCCAAAAGAGCTTGCAGAAGCAAAGACCAAACTGAACAATGTGGAGCATCAGCTTGAAACGGCAAAGGTGGAAGTGCAGAAACCTTTTGCACAGGAAGAGGAGCTGGCAGAAAAATTAGACCGCCTGTCTGCCCTAAATGCCCTGCTTAATATGGATGAAAAGGGCGATGATGGTATCGGCATGGACGATGATACACCGGAGCAGGGAACGGAACGGACGGGAACTTTTGGACAGGATGTCAACCAATCTGCAAGGCAGAATGGTTTGAAGTCAGAACGGGTGGCAGATAAGCCAGTGCAGAGGGTGTCTTTGAAGGAACGGCTTGCAGAGATGAAAATAAAAGCTACGGGAAATAGTATGGAAAAATCTGGAAATCGAGATAAGAGGAAGGAGGAGTTTTTGTAATTACGCTATTTCTTTTTATTCCAATATGAAATATAATATTAGTTCAAGGGCAATATTTTAATAGAGCAAATTGTGAAAAGTTGAAATAAAAAGATCTGGACATAATGAAATACATAAAAACGAAAATTGAATTTGTCAGACACTGTCTGACAAATTCGGAAAGGATATATTATGAATGATTTAGAGCAGAATAATATGCTTCAGCCATTGGTGGATGAGATTGAAACAACGGTTTCAAATGCAAAAAAAGAATTAGCCGAAAAAGTAAACAGTGTGATAACCCAAACCTATTGGACAATCGGAAAATATATTGTTGAGTTTGAGCAGGATGGAAATGTAAAAGCAGCATACGGTTCAAAATTATTAACAACATTATCTCATCAGCTTACTTTGCGATTGGGGCGAGGGTACAGCAGACCCAATCTTAACAATATGAGGAAGTTTTATCTTTGTTATGAGAATTGTCAGACAGTGTCTGACAAATTGACATGGTCGCATATCTGTGAACTGATAAAGATTGATGATGAATTAGAACGAAGTTTTTACGAAAAAGAATGTTATAAAGAAAAGTGGGACGTAAGAACGCTCAGACGGCAGATGGATTCAGCATTATTTCTTAGATTAGCGACAAGCAGGGATAAAGAGGGGATTTTGGCACTTGCAAATGAGGGAATTACCTATGATAAGCCGGAGGACATCATCAAGGATACTTACACATTAGAATTTTTGGGACTTCCGGAAAAAGATCGTTACAGTGAGGAAGATTTGGAACAGAAAATTATTGATAATATTCAAAAATTCCTGTTAGAATTGGGAAAAGGCTTTACCTTTGTCGGCAGGCAGTATCCTTTGACGGTAAATAATATTCACTACCATGTGGATTTGGTATTTTATCATAGAATTTTGAAATGTTTTGTGCTGATTGATTTGAAGAAAAATTCAGTACAGCATGTAGATATTGGTCAGATGAATATGTACATGGGATATTTTGCAAAGGAAGAAAACATGGCAGACGATAATCCACCGATTGGTATTATTCTGAGCCATAATAAAGATGAGCTGCTTGTGGAATATGCAACTTATGGTATGGACAGTAATTTGTTTGTGTCAAAATATGAGTTGTATCTGCCTGATCGCAAAGAGCTTCAAAAATTAGTAAATAATATTTTAGAGCAGGATGAAAAAAAGAAAGCAGATAAATAACGAAGTAATATAGGATAGCTATATATCAAAATTTAATAGGCACTACCTGAAAAGACAATCAGAAATGGTTGTCTTTTTTGTATGGAAAAAAGAAAGGAAAATAGAATTATGGCAGATGAAAATACAAAAGTTCAGATGACAGAAAAGCAAAAAGTCAAAGAGATAACGGACAGATTGGAAGCGGGTCTAAAGGAACTTTTCGAGAGTGAAAAGTACAAAAGCTATCTCAGCACCATGTCGAAATTTCACAATTACAGTTTTAATAACACTCTGCTGATTGCCTTGCAGAAGCCGGAAGCTACGCTTGTGGCCGGGTACAAGGCATGGCAGAAGAATTTTGAACGTCATGTCAATAAGGGAGAAAAAGCAATCCGTATTCTTGCCCCTGCTCCGTATAAAATCAAAGAGGAAAGGGACAAGTTAGACCCTGTGACCGGAGAAATGATGTTTGATGAAAATGGGATGCCGCAGAAAGAAGAAACAGAGGTCACAATCCCTGCTTTTCGTGCCGTATCCGTTTTTGATGTGTCCCAGACAGACGGCAAGCCTATTCCAGAATTGGAAGCACAGGAACTTTTATCTACGGTGGAGGGATATGAGGATTTTGTACAGGCACTCATGAATGTTTTTCCTGTTCCTGTCAGTTTTGAGGAGATTCCCGGCGATTCCAAAGGATATTTTGATACGGTAGAAAAGAGGATTGCCGTGCAGAAAAATATGAGTGAGAGCCAGACCTTAAAAACAATGGTGCATGAGGTGGCTCATTCCATGCTGCATGATAAGGAAGTTAATCAGAGCATGGACGTTCCGGCAAAAGACAGGAATACAAAAGAGGTGGAAGCGGAGAGTGTGGCATTTACCGTGTGTCAGCACTTCGGAATAGATACCTCGGAGTATTCTTTCGGATATATTGCAGGCTGGAGCAGCGGCAGGGATATGAAAGAACTGAAAAATTCTCTTGATACAATTCGTAGGATTGCATCGGAGCTGATTACGGGGATTGAGGGAGCATTGCAGGAACTACAGCTTAATCGTGAAATGGAGCAGGAACAGAGCAAAGAGAGCATTTTGCTGATACATAATGAAAAATTCACAGAGTATAGCCTTGTCAGTGTTCGGGGGATGGACAGGGAAGAACTTATGTCGGCTCTTTCTTCCATGAGCGAGGAAGATAAATTAAACATACTGTCTTATCTGGAGAGCAAAGGAGCATGGACTACAGAGCTTGGCAACGAGCAGACGGAAGAAGTGGAGGAATACCACTTGGATGTCCGCTATAACGTGGATACGAACGAGCTGATTGATGTAAAGGTAAGAATGGAGCAGTCGATAGACACCAATTTATTTGTTATGGGGCAGGCAGAGCAGTTTATCAATCAATTAGAAGCAGAGAAAACTATTTTTACTGCCGATGAACGTAACCTTATCGTGAATTACGCATATAAGCTGGATGATATGGATAAAACGAGAGAACTTGCAGAAAAGCTGGCATTTATGGAAGAAAACAGTCCTAACAATGTAGCTCTTACCATAATTGATGCACGGGCAGAGCTAGATGCACTGCCTGATCCGATGATTGGTTTATCGGAAATGAGGGAATATGGCTATACATGGAATGCAATGCTGCCATTGACACAAGAGAGGGCATTAGAACTGTTTGACCATGATTTTCCTATATATTTACTTCATGCAGATGGTGCGGAAACTACGGTAGATGACAGAAAACAAATATTAGAGCATGACGGAATTTTCGGGATTGAAAAGGGCGATTGGGAAAATGAAAAGAAGCTGCGTTCTATGTTTGCAGAATTGGAGAAGAGTGCCGCCGGAAAAGAAGAACAGCTTTTGCATAGCACCTCAGATATGTATGGAATCTATCAGTTAAAGCATGAACCGGAGTTGAAACATCTTCGGTTTGAGGGGACGGAATCCTTAAAACGTATGGGCATTACAAAAGATAATTTTGATGCCATTAAACCGGAGAATTATACGCTTGTATATGTGGGCGAATTATCTGAACTGCAAAGACAGACACAAGGGGCAACTTTAGAAGCAATCTTTGAAAAATTCAACCTTGACCACCCAGAAGATTTCAGAGGACATTCGCTATCTGTCAGCGATATAGTGCTGCTTCATCAGAACGGACAGAATACGGCTCATTTTGTGGATTCTTTTGGATATACGGAAATACCGGATTTTTTGCGGGAGCAGATATCGGAAAAGGAAGAAGTGCAGGACACTTCTGGATATGATGTCCAAAAGCCAGTACCAGAAATAAATGAAGATGAAATCATTGATCTTGGCGATGAAGCGGAACAGGTGCTTGCAGATATGAAAAAATCTTTAGAAAACGGAAAGGAAACGGAGATTGCTTTTTCGATTGCAGACCGTTATATCAGTATTCAGGAAACCGAGGGTGGCTATGATTATTCGATAATAGGTACGGGTTATAAAGAGATTGACGGCGGAGTATATGATAATCCAGAAGTGACAATTAGAGAAGCCTTGGATGATATTGTGGAAGATTTGAAGTCACAGCCGGATTACAATGGGGCAAAAGGAAATATCCAAAGGGATGATAAGCTGATACCGATTGATTATGAGAAATTGATGGAAAAAGTAGAGGAAGCAAATCATATTGTGCCGGAGAACACGCAGAGCAGTGTTGTGGCAGATTTTAAGGCAAAAACTGATGAGTTATTTCACGACATCAGCGAGCTGAACCCGGCAGAAATAGAGGAAACCATAAAATGTCATGTGCAGGCAAAACTTGATGAATACGGCATGGATGCGATTATTGTTGATGTTGCTGTTGTAGGAAGTCGTTGCAGGGGACTGGAACAGGAAAGTTCAGACCTTGATGTGGTAGTGGAACTATCTGGCAACGAGAGAGAAGATGTGCTGTTTGATGTTTTTAATGAGGACGGACTTCATATTGGAGATGTGAAAGTGGATATTAACCCGATTACCGCACAGCGTACCGGAACACTGGAAACTTATTTGCCACCGGTGGAAGAGTATCTTACAGGTGTCAGGGAAGCAAGGCAACAGGAAACGGCACAGCAGATTCAGCAGACTTCTGGACACGATGTCCAAAAGTCGGAGCTGAAAGAAAATGAGGTCGAAGTAACTCTGACAGTGGCAGAGTGCAGTGAATTTCACAATCTGGGCGAATTTTATGAGAACATTCCTACGGTGGAAGAAGCGGCTGCAATCTGGAGGCAGATACCGCCGGAGCGAATAAATGGTATCCCTGCAATCGGTATTCACGTTCACAGACCGGGAGAAGAAAGCTATATGGATGATGAGATTGATTTGTTGTCCGGCAGAGGGATTGATTTGGAAATTTTAGAGCATATACCGAGGATCAAGAATGAACCAAAAGCGATGGCAGTAGTTACAGAACTGGTGGCGAAGTTCCCGAATATGGAGATTGAGGGCGTTATGTCGGAAGAAATGGAAGCAAAGGTTTGGGAGATGCGTATAGCGGATTTGTCACCTGCAGAACAGCTTGCGGTTGTATTTGACCGTCTTTCTTATGATTATGATACGATTCTTTACCATGACAGTACCCGGAACATGACGGAAAATGTATCGGAACTGGCAGAGAGAATCCGGCAGGGAGATACAGAACATCTGACAGACTGGCTGAAAGCAATCATATCTGAAGGAGCTGTGCCAGAGGAAGCAGACCGGGCAAAAGAACTTCTGGAAAAACTGGCAGAATATAAGCCACTTGCTAAGATTGAGGAACTGGAAGAACAGAATTACAACATGATTGACAATGTGCTGAATAATGGTGCAGAAAAATCACAGAAAGAAGCTGCCCGAAAAGAGCAGAATCAGCCTGCCGCAAGAACTTCTCTGAAAGCTCGTCTTGACGAGAAAAAGGCACAGATAGCAGGACAGTCACAGGATACGCAGGAAAACATGAAGAATAAGCAAAGGGAGATGTAGGGATGAATACAAAATTTACCGTAGAGGAAAGCAATTTAATCAGCATTTTTGAAGATAAGAGCAGGAAAAAGGTTATTCATAATATCCGTGATGTGAGAGAACATTTGGATGATGAGGAGATGGTGGAATTGGTATCAAGAGTGCTTGGAAAGTTAGATAGTATATCAGATGTAGAATTTGCAGAACTGGAATTTGTAGCAGCAGATTAAAATGGATAGGTGGCAGGGCATGGCGGATGTGCTGTGCTCCGCCACTTGTTTTTTGTTTTAAAATGTAATATAAAGTACTTGCAAAATAAAGCGGTTATACAATAATAATATTGAGCAGTGGGAAGGCATAGGTAATGACCTAATCTAAATATTTCATTAGCGGGACGGGAGGTGTATATCATCTGTCCGTTTTTTCGTACAATGATGTGGCATAAGGAAAATCTTAATAAATTCTCATGCAGAAAATTATACATCTCTTGTCGCAGATTTGGTACAATGATTTTAAAACATTAAAGAAGAGGATGGGGAATCATGAGCTATAAAGTTCTTGTTGTTGATGATGAAAGTGAAATTGCAGATTTAATTGAAATGTATCTGCAAAATGAGAATTATACAGTTTACAAATCCTATACCGCACAGAGTGCATTAGAGTATATTGAGTCTGAAAAACTTGATCTTGCAATTTTAGACGTCATGCTTCCGGATATAGATGGATTTCAGATTTGTAAGAAAATTCGAGAAAAATACACATACCCGGTTATTATGCTTACTGCTAAAGATGGAGAAGTTGATACAATTACAGGATTGACACTTGGAGCAGATGATTATGTTACAAAACCTTTCAAGCCATTGGCACTTATGGCGAGGGTAAAAGCACAACTTAGAAGATACAAAAAATATAATAGTTTTTCGGAGCCAATGGATTCCGAAGGGAAGGAAACAATTATAACAACCAGCAATGGTTTAGTTATGAATATAAGTGCTCATGTATGTATAGTAGATGGTATATCAGTAGAATTAACTCCTACAGAGTTCAAAATATTACAAACTCTTTGTGAGAAAAAGGGTTTGGCTGTAATGTCAGAGGAACTTTTTAGGTCAGTCTGGCCAGATGAGTTTTATGATAAAAACAGCAATACGATTACGGTTCATATACGACATTTGCGGGAAAAAATGGGAGATACAACAGAAGAACCACGATATATTAAAACAATATGGGGAGTGGGGTATAAAGTTGAAAGCTGAAAAAAACGATTATTCAAGAATGAAGCGAAAAGTATTCTATCAGTTGATTATAATGATTGCAGTTTCCAGTATTGCCGTATTGTTTCTTTATAATTTCCTAAGAGGAAAAATAGGAGTATGGACAATAACCCTTTTTTCTTTTCTGCCGGGAATGGATTATGATAAGGCTTATACCATGTACGAAGCAATTTTCCGAAATCATTGGGGGGAATTTATGCTCCTTGCAATGATGGTTATTTTTCTTATTCTGTTTCACTTTTCTCTTACATGGTTTGGAAAATACTTTGATTCGATAAATAAGGGGATTAATGCACTTTTAAGTTCAGAGCATAAGTTGATCTCCATGCCCAAAGAGATGCGTTTTGTAGAGAAAAATTTACAGACTGTACAGAGTACATTGGAACAGCAGCGTGCAGAGGCGGAGCTTGCTGAGCAGAAAAGAGATGAGCTTATTCTATATCTGGCACATGATCTAAAAACACCGCTGACTTCTGTTATTGGCTATTTAAGTATTTTAGATGAAAATAAGGGAATGAACCGTGAACAACGGGAAAAATGTATTCGTGTCGGTTTAGATAAAGCGATGCGT
>OJQL01002100.1_pt1 | contig 12360 bp, 8 predicted proteins | sample 1598731 | NCBI WGS metagenome assembly OJQL01 (sample SAMN03922510, study PRJEB24848) | human gut metagenome | isolation source: stool sample | host: Homo sapiens | place: Germany | collected 2010-02
CCTCTCTATTCGTCGGCAGCGTCAGATGTGTATAAGAGACAGACAATGGGTTTACCGTACGTCGCGCTGCGGTTGTCCGGATTCGGGTCATGATTGATGGTGATCAGGTTCACTTTCGGCGCGATGAACACACCGTCGCCGATGGTGATGCCGCCACGGTCGAAAAACGTGCATCCTTGCTGAATCCAGCAGCCTTTACCGATGCGGATGTTCTTGCCGAAATCCACGTAAAACGGAGGTAACAACGTGGTACTGGGATCGATTTCCCGACCCGTGATACGGAGAAGATAATCGTGTACCTCTTCGGAAGAGAGCCATCCTTTGGCGTTCATTTCCGCAGCCGTCTTCATCGTATCGAAAATGGTGCCGATCAGCTCCTCGTAACCGGGTTCTTCAGGCGAGACCATCGCGCCCGATAGGTCTTTCTCGAAAATATCCATGTAGTTATTCATTTTTATGATTGTATAATTTATATGTTTCGGCAAATGTAAAGACCCGTTTCATACTGTTTATAAACAATATTACGGATAGTTATACCTTGATTACTGGTTCGTGACAGAGGATTCTGCAACCTATTGCTTTGCCGGAATTTGCACCTCATTCGTGTATCCGGTGTGTTCCGATAAATCGTGTCGTGGCCAAATCCATGTCGTCGTAAATGGGACTCTTTCCCGTGTCGAGTCCGGCGATAGCCCGCATTTCCTGTCCGGTCAGCGTGAAATCGAAAATATTCAGGTTTTCCGCCATGCGTTCCTTGCGAACGCTTTTCGGAATGACCACTATGCCCCGCTGGTTCAACCAGCGGAGGATAACGGCCGCCACCGTCTTGCCGTGTTTTCCCGCAATGGTTTTCAGTACCGGGTTGTTGAAGATGTCGTTTTGCCCCTCGGCGAACGGCGCCCATGCCTCGTGCTGGATGCCCTCTTTTGCGAGGAAAGCGTTGGATGCCGCCTGTTGGTAGAACGGGTTGGTCTCGATTTGGTTGACGGCAGGCTTCACCTCGTTGTGCAGGAACAGGTCTTGTAGACGTTCATCGGAAAAACTCGTCACCCCGATAGCGCGGATACGCCCTTCTTCGTATAATTTCTCGACGGCCCTCCATGCGGCGTAGTAGTTGCCGTATGGCTTGTGCAGAAGAAAAAGGTCGAGGTAGTCCAGCCCAAGCGCCTTCATCGACCGATCGAATGCACGCAGTGCATCGTCGTACTCATAATCCTGTACCCACAGTTTTGTGGTAACGAACAGTTCTTCGCGTTTCAATCCGCTGCTGCGAATGGCATTGCCTACCTGCTCCTCGTTAAAATAAGACGCTGCCGTATCGATCATCCGATAGCCGACTTCGAGTGCGTCACCCACGGCCCGCTCCGTAGCTTCCGGAGCGATCTGATATACCCCGAAACCGACAGCCGGCATCATCACTCCGTTGTTCAGTCTTATTGTCTTCATTTCGTATCTGTTTGAATTTGTTGCGAAATTACCGTCTCGGCATGACAGGTCCGATACATAATTCGTGGAGATGTATTCACTTTTCGTGGTATTTGGTTAAATTCGCAGAGTGAGATCGATAAATCGGGAACGGGATGGAACGGAACAAACTGTATTTCATTGACTCGATTGACAATTACGGCGTTACCGAAGGTGCGGACCATGTAATCCACATACTTTGCACGGCAGGTTGCATGAGCTTCTCCTTTCAGGAAACGCATTACAATATCGCTGTCGGCGATTATGTCATCCTGACCGACCTCTCGCTCGCTTCGGACTTCTCCCGATCGGAAGATTTTACGGGTATTGTCCTATGCCTTTCCGAATCGTTCGTCTCTTCTATGGCATTACGCAGCAACTACGGCATCATCGGGCATATGTCGCTGCTTCAGAACCCGGTAATGAAACTTTCCGAACAGGATTTCCGGAAATGCCGTACCGACATGCTGCGCCTTCGTGAACGCATGGAGGATAGCGGACATCTTTTTCACGAGGAGATGATCGGACATCTGCTCATGGCGCACATCCTCGACCTGTACGACATTCATGCACGTCAAAATATTTTCAGGCAAGTGCCCGAAAGAATATCTTTTCTTTTGCGGCGGTTCATCGACCTGCTCTATCAGGGCGAATACATCCGAAACAGGGATTTGTCTTACTATGCTTCGAGGCTCTGCATTACGCCTCACTACCTGTCCGAAATATGCAAAAAGGCGAGCGGAAAGCCGGCGACATACTGGATAACTCGTTTCACCCAACAGGAAATCGGCCGGCTGCTTTGCCGCAAAGAACTTACGCTGGCAGAGATCGCAAGCCGCATGAATTTTTCGTCCGTTTCCTATTTAAGTCGTTACGTGCGAAAATGGGCCGGGGTTTATCCGACCGAATACAGAAACAACGTACAGCGTAAATAATCCGAAAGCAATGAGACGAGTACGGCCGCAAGTCCTCCCGTCGTCAACTTAAAACGGCTGTCGGCGGTACTCCATATTGTTTTTTGAAGGCCGAGGAAAAATGAGACTGGTTCTTGAACCCTACGCTCGTATAAATATCCGCGATTTTCTTTCCGCCTTCCTGCATCATGACGTAGGCCGCTTCGAGCCGTTTGCGGATAAGCCATTTTTCGGGCGTCAGATCGCTGATTTTCTTGAAATCCCGTTTAAAAGTGGCGAGGCTTCTTCCTGTATAGTGCGCCAGTTCTTCCATCGTGAACTCATACATGTAGTTCTTATTCATAAAGTCCATAATATCGATTTTCCACGGTTCGTTGAAATCGAACAACGTGGATGCGAACCGTTCGTCGATATGGAGCAGAGCCAGCAAGCCCTCCTGCAATTTCAGATGCATGAAATCGTCCCTCGGTTTCACTTCCGGATCGAAAAAAGGAGTCAGCGATGCAAAAAGGCTCGTTATTTCCGCGGTTTTAGGCAACTTGATTACTTCCGGTTTCAGTTTGGACGTATCGGCCGGAATCTTGCATTGCCCGAATTTGGCATACATTTCCCGCAGAAAATTCCGGGTAAAATTCAGGAAAATGCCGCAATATCGCTCTCCATTGAAAGTCCTTTTATACATGGTGATATGGTGGTCGCGCGGAATATACACGCATTCCCCCTTACCTACATGGATCTGCTGTTTGCCGTTGTCGAGAATCATTTCGCCGGAATAGACGTAGTTCATCGCATACTCCCGCGAACGATGTATGCAACCGCTGATATCATCGTAAAAAAAACTGTAAAACACATTTTCATAGTTGAAAATGAGCTTCATCGGACCAAGATCCTCTTCTTCTATTCGTCTTTGTTTCATCGCGATTTTATCGGGGAAGGATAATTATAATGTTGCTACTTTTCAATTAGCCGCATCCGCAGCACAGGAAACGGGTTGCCCTGTTCGTCGGTCTCGTCACGACGGAAAGTCTGAAATCCCGAACGGAGATAAAATGCTTCGGCTTTTTTGTTCTGTTCGTTCACGTCCACATATATCGCATCATACGTGCGGATCGCCATATTCAGCAGTTCTCGACCCAATCCGTGCCCGATGCAGGAGGGGGAAAGAAACAGCATTTCGATCTTCCGTTCCTGAATGCCCATAAACCCGGCAGGAATGTTATCGTTATAAACAACGACAAGGCTCTCCACCCCCTGCAAGGCGGCTTTCACTTGCGGCGCGAGGTTCCGAATGTCTTGTTCCGACAGAAAATCGTGGCTGGTACGGACCGAACTCTCCCACACCTTCACCAACTCGTCCACGAGTTCCGTATCCCTATTATCTTTTGTTTTGCTCTCTATTCGTATCCGACCCATGTTTATCAGGATTATTTCTTGTCTGTAAAATTACAAAATACAACCCGGAATTCCATTGTTCAACGGCTCATTTATTAGGAAAAGTATTTTTCCGGTCTTTAATCGATTCAATGCTAAGAGATAATGTGTCTGATTAGGGTGTAAGATTGCAACTGGCTGAAGATCATTACAAGATTTAAAGAAAGACATAAGAAGAAGACGACTTTCGGGTCGTCTTCTTTATTTTTACACCCCAAAATCGGCCGAGGGTTTCCGGATAGGAACCTTCATGTATCGGATTAGGGCACGAAAAAAATGACTTGCAAATTTTGCGGAGGAACTTGTAAAAAAATGGCTATCAAGAGAACGGGAAACAACGCTATAAATGCAAACACTGCCATAGGAAACAACAGGCGGATTATTCTTACCAAGCCTATATCCCGGAATTAAACCGGACGATCTCGGAATATATCAAAGAGGGTGTCGGGATCAGAGGCATCGCCAGGTTACTGGAAATATCGACGACTACTCCCATTAGAAGAATCGTCTCCATCTCCAAAAATATAACAGCTCCGCATGTAACAGCCAATATAGAATATGAAGTCGATGAAATCAAAACCTTTGTCGGCCGTAAAAAAGATCATATCCGTGTGGTCTATGCTCTGAACTGCGCTGACAAATCCGTCGTCTGCTTCTCTGCCGGTCCTCGTACCAGTGAAACGCTGAGTAAGGTTGCTGACAAACTGGCCAATGCCAGATCGATCTATACGGATAAACTCCGGCGATATAAGGCGTTCATCTCACCGGAAATCCATTTTTTGCATATGACTTTTCATGTCGGCAGGAATTTCTGCGGTTTTCATTTGGGGAGCTGAGGCCGTTTCCCGAATCCTGCTTATTTTTCTCCCGGGGGAAGAATATTTCGGGCAGGAATGGCTAACTTTATGGCGGACGATAAAAACGATCCGAGATGAATCTGAAAAAAATAGGTATTCTTTGTTTGGGACTGATGGCGGGCGGTTTGCTGCAGGCCAAAGTCCGGCTGGCTTCCGTTTTCGGCAGCGACATGGTTTTGCAGCGGCAGTGCGAGGCGCCTCTTTGGGGCTGGGCCGAACCGGGGGCCGAGGTGGCGGCGACCGGGTCGTGGGACGGATCGACCGTCCGAACCCGTTGCGGAGCGGACGGAAAATGGATGCTGAAGCTGAAAACTCCCGACGCGGGAGGACCTTATACGGTTACCGTTTCGGACGGGGAGGCCGTTACGTTGGAGAACGTGCTGATCGGCGAGGTGTGGATCTGCTCGGGGCAGTCCAATATGGAGATGCCGGTAGGAGGATGGGGCCGCGTGCGCGATTATGCCCGCGAGATCGAAAGCGCCGACTGGCCTCGGATACGTCTGTTCGGCGTCAAGCGGGTTTCCAGTTTGGCTCCGAGGGAAGATGTACAGGTCGTAGGCGGAGGCTGGCAGCCTTGCTCGCCGCAGACGGTTCCCGACTTCTCCGCCGCCGGTTACTTTTTCGCCCGCGAGTTGCATAAGGCGCTCGGAGTCCCTGTCGGAGTGATCAATACTTCGTGGGGAGGTACGGTGGCCGAGTCGTGGATGAGTCCCGAGGCGCTGGCCACGCATTCCGATTTTGCGGAGCGCGTCGAGCAGGTTCGCTCGGCCGGGGCCGACGAGAGCCGGTTATGGGCCGGATTCCGCGATGACTCGGCTCGCTGGGAGCAGGTTGTCGCGCAGCGCGATCCGGCGTATCGGGACGGAAAGTGTCTGTGGAAGGAGCGATCCTTCGACGACAGCGACTGGGATACGATCGCTCTGCCCGCCTATTTCGATGCGGAGTGTCTGCCGGGCCACGACGGGATCGTCTGGCTGCGCCGGCGGATCGAGATACCGGCCCGCTGGCGGGGGCGCGACCTGACCCTTCGCCTTAGCTACGTAGACGACAGGGACGTGACTTATTTCAACGGAGTGCAGGTCGGCGCGACCCATGCGTTGGAGCAGGAGCGCGTCTATCGGGTGCCGGGCAGGCTGGTCGAGGGGGGCGAGGCGGTCATCGCGATCCGTGTGCTCGACACCGGAGGCGACGGCGGGCTCAATTACGACGGTCCGTCGCTTCGCCTGAGTCTGTCCGACGACCGGTATATACCGCTGTCCGGCCCGTGGAGATACCGGGTCGGGAGCGAGTTGGCCGATTTGCCGGCCCCGCCCGTTCAGCCCGATTTCGATCCGCACCGGCCGACCGCGCTTTATCATTCGATGCTTCGTCCGCTCGTTCCGCTGGCCTTCCGGGGCGCAGTATGGTATCAGGGCGAATCGAACGCATGGCGGGCCGAGCAGTACGGGACGCTTTTCCCGTTGCTCGTCGAGGATTGGCGCTCGTGCTGGGGGCGCGATTTCCCGTTCCTGTTCGTGCAGTTGGCTAATTTCGGAGCGCGGCACGACGAGCCTGCCGCTTCGCAATGGGCCGAGTTGAGGGAAGCTCAGTCCGAGGCGCTGCATCTCGACGGAACCGCTATGGCCGTGGCGATCGATATCGGCGAGGGCGACAATATTCATCCGAAGAATAAGCAGGAGCTGGGCCGCCGTTTGGCCCTGATTGCCCGTGCCCGGGTGTACGGCGAGTCGATGGCATGCAGCGGTCCCGTGTATCGGACCTATCGGATCGAAGGCGATAAGATCCGGATCCGATTCGACGAGGCCGAAGGGCTGGCGGTGCGGGACGGCCGTGTCCTCCGCGGGTTCGCTGTCGCAGGGGCCGATCGCCGGTTCCATTGGGCCGAGGCTGCGATCGACGGATGCGACGTGGTGGTCGGCTCGCCCGAGGTCCCGTATCCTTTGGCCGTTCGCTACGGCTGGGACGACAATCCGGACTGCAATCTGATCAATGCTTCCGGACTGCCGGCCTCGCCGTTCCGGACCGACCGCTGGCCGGGAATCACGACCGGCAAGAAATAATCCGGCATATCTTAGGGAGAAATACAAGAAATCTGTATCGGCAAGGCCGTTTCTTTTAGGTAAATATCTCATCTATGGGAAAGGGGCCGGATCATCCTGCCCGGTACGAGCGTGATTCTGTTATGCGGGTCTGGAGAATAGTCGTAGTTTTAAGTTGAGTTGTAATGAGTTTTAGGTAACTGCTATTGCTACGTTGCAAAGAGTCGTTCTGAGGGGTGGAAAGAGGCCCGTCGAAAAGTCGAAAGTGCCTTGGACCGGGGGAATATAGCTGAAACGGACTGTATTGTTTCCGTCGTTAATCAGGTGTACGGTCTGTCTGTTCGGTTGTTGCCTTGCGGAAGCATGTCTTGCGGAGTTTTTTTCTCTATTTGTTGATGTTACATTCCCCGGGAAACCGCGTTGACGAGAAAAACGAGTCACGACGTTTGGTTTTCAGTTCATGGTTAGTGGCCATGCTTTTCGACGAAAATCGCGTTTCAAACGAAAGGGAAACATTCGGTGAATCAATAGAATATCTGTTTGCCGTTCCGGTAGATAAAAATGCGATTCTCTTTTCCCCGCGTACAGTTGTGCAGACGGAACAGCGCGTGGGCCGGAGCTTGTTCGTATTTCAGGGTCTTGTCCTCCCGTCCGGTCTGTCTGCCGAGCGAGCGCCACGTTCCGTCCAGCCAGCAGAACAGTTCGTAGATTTCGCCGGGTACGATGCCGTTGTCGTCGCTACGCGGATGATAGACGATCCGCGTGATCCGGCACGGTTTTCCGAAATCGAAGCCTACATAATTGGGCCCGTTCGGATCGCGGTAGAAATGGCTTACCCGGTCGCCGTCACAGAGCTCGCGATTCGTTTGGCCGTATATGCCGTGGTTCCCGATCGGCGTGCCTTCGAGACGGACTTCTTGCCCTTTGCCGTTGTCGCCCCAAAACTCCAGCTCGCCGATAAAACCGTAGGGACTGTCTCCGAAATCGTATATCGCGTACCGCGCAGGTGCGGCATGGCGTATTTCGACCTGCTGGCCGTAGTATGGTACCCGATCGATCGAATGGATCGTGACTGTATCCGATAAGTCGCTTTTATTCGCGGTCTTAAATTGACAATGTAACATGACGTATGCATAGAATAGTACGTGGGTCCGGTAAGGTACCTTACTGTAGAGCACTATTCCCGGTACTGTTTCGGAAGCCTCGGGCTCCAACGGCAGCATGTTCCCGTCATTCGTTAACAAAAATGGGGGGCCTGCCGGGTCGAACTGTCCGTTGCGATAAAAAGCGGGCAGGTAAACGATGTTCTTGCCTATTTTTTCGAATCGAGCCTTTCCTCGGTGTATCTCGGCCCATGCTACGGGAGTCCAATTCAGGTTCTCGGGATCATAGCAGCATAGGTAAGCATGACGGTCGTAACTGTTCTTTTTATCGAAAGAGACTTTTACGTTCGCGCATTCGATGTAGTGGTCGGTGACATCTTCGATACCCGGGTTACGGAAAAGATCGGGCATGTTGGCGGACTCTGCTTCGGACGGTGCGTTTCCCGAAGCGAAAAAATTCGAACGGTAAACTTTGGGAACCGTGCGGCACGAACGTATTTCGACGGCGTCAGGAATACCCTCCGTTGTTTCGAACGGGTATTTGAACCAAAAGATGTCGCTGATGACTTCGTCTCGGTCGTCGCGGTAGAAGAATTGCGTGTTATCGTAAAGCTTTACAGGCCGATTTCCGATTACTTCCGTCCAGCTGTGTGAGGCGTTCGAGTTTCCCCAATAGGGGATAAAGTTCATCGTGGCCGGTATGCCGAGGCTGCGGAGGGTCATAATGACCATATTATTGGCTTCGATACACGTGCCCAGCTGCGCATGGATGTAATTGTAGCGGCTGAGTGGCAACATGTATGGATACTCGCGGAAAAAAGGCCCGTTCTGCGTGAAGTTCCATTTGATCGTGCTGTCGAGATATTTACCTGCTTCGATGGCGGAGCGAGTGTTGAGCGTATCATGGGCCCATGCGTATTTCTCCCTCAGATATGGATAAGTTCCTTCCCAATGGTCGTTGTCGCTCTTGTAAGGTAGGACAAATCGACAAAAGGTCTCGAAGTCCAGCTCGCGTGACCAAGGGGAATTATACCAAGTTTCAAACGACCGATCGATGTGATCGATCAAAAAACGGGAAGAAAGAAAGGTCAAGTCCGGCTTATAGTTGCAGATACCGGGTTGGAAGTCGTCCAGCAACTCATAGAGACTGTCGCACAAGTAGTATGGAGTCGTATCGGCATAGCGGCCGTGTTTCTCCAGATAGTTCGTTAATAGGTCGTAGAAAGGTTGAACCGGTGCCGCTGCCGCACTATCCATGCTGTATTTGCCGATCATGTTGGCGATCAACTGCTCGGCTGCAGAATGTTTCAGCGGTTCGTTTCGATAATGAGTCAGTACTTTCTCTATTTCAGCCCGGTTTGATCCGGCTAACTGGAGCGCGGTCGAGAGTCTGGAATCTTTTTCGTGGCAACACAAAAAAAGTGCGGTGAGGCTCAGGCAAAGCGATCGAAAGAACATAGTTTGTAAATAATATGATTAAAGCGGGCGATTGTTCTGAAAACTGAAGACAATATAAAAATAATATTTGGAATATTTGTTAATGGGAAACGTTCCGATTATACTCGGCGACGTGTCTCATTCGGATTTGTGTTTGTACAGAAGTTCTGCCGAAAGAGTGCGGTATAGGCGATTCCGTCCCGGCCGGTTGTAGGTTTCGGGCAAAACAGCTATTTTTAGCCGGGCAACCGACGGGAGACTATGAGAAAATTCGGAAATACGGGCGGCAGCGAGTCGAACATGCGGATCAAGGTGGCCGTAGGCTATCTGTTGGTCGCCGTGGCGGCGGTTTTCGCCGTTTGGTACATTTACATGCGGATTGCGCCGTTGGCCGTTCGCGAGGACGCTACGCAGGGGGCGGCGTACCGGAAAGTGCTGGTTACGGGCACGACGATCTCGTCGCTGTACGAGGCGAGCTACCGGGCGAATATCTATCTGCAGGACCCTTCGGTTGACAATCTGGAAGCTTACGACCGGGCGATCGACACGGTCTACGGCCATATCGACTCGCTTTGTCGATTGCAGATACCTCCCGAGCAGATCGGCATTCTGGAGGAGATTACCGAGCTGCTGAAGTGGAAAAAATCGAACCTGATCGGTCTGGCCGCCACGATGAGCCGTCTTCGGGAAAGAGAGGTGCTTCGTCACGACAGCCTGTTGCGGGCGCTTGAACGAAAGGACACGCTTTCGCCGGTGGTCGTAGTGATCGAGAAGCCCGTTCATAAGGATACGATTCGTTTGGTTCCTTCCGAGCGGGACCGGTTTTGGCGGCGTTTCGCGGGGCCTCTCATGACGGCGAGAGACACGCTCAAAGAGATGCCGAGGAGCAGCGAGATTCCTGTCGATACGCTCGCTCCCGTTGTTTCGCAAAAGATGCCGTCAGATGTAGGCGGCGCTCGATTGCAGGCGAAGCCGGCGTTACCTTCCAGACGGCGCGACCGGACTGCGGAGGCTATCCGGCAGCAGCAGCATACGCTGATGCTGATCGATCAGACGATCAACGATCGGGCTACGCTGCTTTTGCAGAAGATGAACGACGAAAACATCCGGGCAGCGCTCGACGAGATCGGTACTCGCGACCGGACGCTCAAGCGTGCGGGAGAGTCCGTGCTGGGGATCGCGTTGGGTGCGTTGTGCATAGTGCTTCTTTTCGTTGCTCTGATATTCAGCGATATAAATAAAAGCAAACGTTATAAACAGGCCCTTGAGGAGGCCCGGCGCAAGGCGGAGGACCTGATGGAGAACCGGCAGCGGCTGCTGCTGTCGATCTCCCACGATATTCGTTCTCCGCTCAATTCGATCATGGGTTACGTCGAGCTGCTGTCGTCGAATCCTTCTCCCGATAAGGTGGCGCGTTACACGGCCAGCATGAGATACAGTTCGGCTCATCTGATGGAGCTGCTGACCAATCTGCTCGAATATTCCCGGATCGAAACGGGCAAAATGACCCTCGACGCGGCTCCTTTCGAGGTATTCCCGCTATTCGATCAGACCCTCGGCATGTTCGTGCCCTCGGCGGAGAGAAAGGGCGTGTCGCTCGTAAGCGACAACCGCGCGGAGAAGGGCATGTACGTCAAGGCCGATGCGGCCCGAATCAGGCAAGTACTGATCAATCTGCTCTCCAACGCCGTGAAGTTCACCGACCGGGGGTCGGTAACGCTTTCGGCAGTCGTTCGGTCCGGAGACGGGAACGGTGCGCCGCTACGGTTGGAATTCGCCGTGAGCGACACGGGGTGCGGCATTGCGCCGGAAGAGCAGAAGAGGATATTCGACGAGTTTTCGAGGGCCGATACGGCCGGCAAGGAGGGCAGCGGATTCGGGCTGGCCGTCGTGTCGCGTCTGGTCGAGCTGCTGGGAGGAACGTTGGAGCTCGACAGTCGGATCGGCGAGGGGAGCGTTTTCCGGGTCTCGATACCCGTGCTGTCCGTCTCCGTTTCCGAAATTCCGAAGCCTGTCCCGGCCGAGGCTCCCCCTCGGGTCACTCCTCGTTCGATACTCGTTGTCGAGGACGATCCCTCGCAACGAGCCATGTTGGGCGAAATACTGAAATCGGCCGGTCACAGGGTCTGCTTCTGTGATCGGTTGGAGCAGTGCGTGGATAAGCTGGCCGATGTCGATATGGTGCTGACCGATATTCAGCTGGGCGGATTTTCCGGCTATCAGCTGCTCTCGGCGATCCGTTCCGCTTCGGAGGACTGGGCGCGGAGGTTGCCCGTGATTGCCGTTTCGGCTTCCGACCGTCTGGAGAAAGAGAGCGACGGGTTCGACGCCGTGTTGCGCAAACCATTCACGCAGAGCGAGCTGCTGAAAACGATCGCCGGTATGCCGTCTCCCGATCCGGGATACGATTTGGGCGAACTCCGGGAGATGATGAACGGTGATGAGGAGGCGGTCCGGACGGTCGTGGAGACTTTCGTGTCTTCTACGCGCGACAGCCTGAAACTGCTCGAAGAATACGAGGCCTCCCGCGACTGGCCGTCGCTCGCCAAGCTGGCTCACCGGATGCTGCCGATGTTTCGTCAGTTGCATGCCGACCGAACGGCGGCCGATCTGGAAGAATTGGAAAAGAGCGGTTCCTCGGCGGAACCAGCGCGAATATCTTTTCTGGTCGAACGCGCGATCGGCTCGGCGAAGCGAATCCTCGGAAGAATGTCCGGCTCGCTATAGCTCGATACCGTACAGCTTGAGCTTGTTGTACAGGGTTTTCCGGTCGATCTCCAGCAGACGGGCCGCCTCGCTCTTGTTGTTCCTCGCGCGACGCAGCGCATCCAGAATCTGCTCTTTCTCGTTGACCTTGCGCAACAGGGGCGAAGCGGGCGGCTCCGGCATACTCTCCGCATCGGCCGTCAATTCTTCCGGCAGGTCGGCTATCGTGACGATGCGCCCCTTGCAGAAGAGAACGGCCCGCTTGATCGCATTGCGCATCTGGCGCAGGTTGCCGGGCCATTTGTAGCGGTTCATCCATGCGGCGGTCTCGGCGTCGAATCCTTCGACCTGCTTTTCCAGCTCGCGGTTGGCGTCCTGCAGGAACGACTCGGCGAAAGCGGGTATGTCC